>Ga0268299_1000564_pt1 | contig 107069 bp, 90 predicted proteins | sample NOBtaG_FD_193484 | JGI IMG/M metagenome (GOLD analysis project Ga0268299, IMG submission 193484) | Activated sludge microbial communities from bioreactor in Nijmegen, Gelderland, Netherland - NOB reactor | ecosystem: Engineered > Bioreactor > Aerobic > Activated sludge | place: Netherlands...
CTTGATTCATAAACCCTCATGCGTTGGTGGAGTGGGTCTGCTGTCACGAAATGCGCATCCCTAGATCGTCGGTCGGATGCGATGCTCAGGGGAGTGGTCGAGTTGCGCATGTGCCTCGAACGCGCACCTGCGTAGATGCTACGGGAGGAGATAGCGTCGGCATAAATCGAATGGATATCCGGTCCGCAGGTGGTAGTCCATTGGTGTCTCTTGGAAGCGGGGCAGGTCGGGTAGCGGGATGCCCGACAGAATCTGGTACTCATGCCTCGGGAAGGCGGGGTCATCTCTGAATTGGTAGATCTTTCTTCCGTGCTGTTCTACGAACTCAATGCAGATGTCTTTTGTGATACTTGAAGGAAGGCGATAGCGTTCGGCGATTGTCGCCCATCGCACACCGTGAGCATAGAGATCAAAACAGAGGGTCGATAGGAAATGTACGTCGTCCAGCGGCAGAAGGGGGACGAGGTTACTTCTCTCACGTGCGCGTAGACGATCGGAGGTTCGGGTTTCAGCGAAGCGCCCGCTGCGTCGATTGATTGGGCTTTTCGAATGTGGGCACAGTCGGTTCCACGGTACCTCCAGTGTGGGCAGGTGCACTGGCAGGTATTCCAATCGATTCGGGTGACGGTATAGGAGGTCCCCGCTCGCGAATTGGACTCGATACTGTACGATCTAGCACGAGACATACATCTTTCCTGTACAGCTTGAACCTGAATGAGGGTGCTCAATCAAATACGCTGCGCTGACAGGAAAGTGGGGCGGCTGACTCTAGAGGAATGAGAAAGGTCGCGTTCCGGATATGTCGACGGGAGAGACTTCGTGCTACCGAGATGCGTTGAAATCGAAAAATGACGTGGGGTCAGCGTGCGGTGAAGAGTCGTTCTCCCACCAACTGTGGTGGTCGGGCTGGTGCGCGCGCCTGGTGGCCTGACTCACAGATGGCGACTGCGAGTTGCTGTCGTCGTATCGGCCATCCGCAGCCCCGTATGGGTCCCTATCGAGAGACTCACTGTAGGAGGCACGTTGAGGAATCAAGGTCATTTCAGGAGACCACTGCCGGGCGGGGAAATATCCGAGGAGGTAGAGGAGGATAATTGTCGACATGGTCGGCGGACTCCCTCATCGACTGTGATGACGTCATTGTACCGAGGATCTCCCGTTAGCGCAATCATGGTGTTGGTGCTACACCTGGCGGTCCTCTTCCCAGGCAGATGCTGACAAATGTGTGTCGTCATGGAGTCTTTCGCTTTCCTGAACGAGGATATGCAGCATTGCAAGGTCCGCACGGGGTTCCTGCACACTGGTTCGACCTTGGATGTAGTCGTTGGTGCGCAGTTTCCTCTTCCAGTAGCGACGGAGTGTCGAGACGAGGTTCCGCAGTTTGTGGGTCGCCTGGTGCATACAGACCGGTATTACTGGAACTGACCGCCAGAGAATTGAGCCTATTACCCAATCGAGAATTGCCCATCATGAGACGACACGTTTCCACTTCTTGAGTCGAGCTTCGATCTGCCTACGCTCTTCGGGCGAGAGTTGTGTCTTGAGCTGATCTACGAGGGCCTTCGCCGGCAAGAATTGATGCCTCGCCGCAAGCCTCGCCCAATAGTACGCTTCGGGAAGATTTTTCTGCTGGGCGGCCCGGCTTTCGGAGTAGATGGACGCCAATTCGTATTGCGCAAATGGGAAATCGGCATCTGCAGCCTTGTGATACCAGGTCATGGCTTCCTGATGATCAAGCCGGCTTTTAACGCCTGTCTCAAGATCGGCGCCTAGGAGCAGCTGTGCGTCTGGCAATCCAAGGTCCGCTGCCTGTCGAAGCCATGCGAGGGATTAATCCTGCCGTGGGTTGGGTGAAAAGGACAGGCAGAGGGCGGCCACCGCATCATTCTTACCAGCTCGTTGAATCCACTGACTGATCAGCCTATTCCGGTCAGGGTGTGATTTAGCGTCCATTTGGCATCGGATCACAGCCGGCAGCTCGATAGTTTGAGCGTGCACGATCGCGGCGCTCAGGAGCGATACCCCGAGATATCCAATCGTTTTAAGGAGGGGGAGACCCATGGGCAGTACTCGTAACCAGGAGTAACGACTATTCAAGAAATGCGAGCAGGACGTTTCGCGGGTCATCATGGTGTGCTGTCCTTCCTGGATTGGAGGTATTCCGGATAAGGCTTGTGGCACACCGGTGACCTCAATACTCTTGTATTACCGGATGGAAGGTATCTCCTATCCATTAGGGTCGTGACTATGCGGCATGCTCGAGTGGCAGGAATCGAGTTGCCTTCACCTTCTGTCCTTGCTCAGTCTGGTCAAGAATGCCTTCGAGAGCGATGACCATCCCGGTTTCAAGCCATCCTGAGGCATCGCGATAGAGATTCGGAAAGACTACAACGTCCATCGTACGGTCCTGGTCTTCGAGATGAAGAAAGGCCATTGGTTGGCGACGTTTGGTTGTGATGCGTGTAATTTTTGTGATCAACCCTCCGATTCGCACTTCCTTCCCATCCGGCATGAGGGGGAGTTGGGTCAAGCTGATTACTTTCAATCTCGTGAGCTGAGTGGCATGAACTTCCACGGGATGACGGCTGACATAGTAGCCGAGCACTTCGCGTTCGTGCTCCAACTGAATTGCGGGTGACCAGAGAGGTATTCGGGGGAGCACATAAGGCTCCTCGATCTCATCTGAAAGTTGGAGGAGTGTTTGTTGTGGCCCTGTCCGCTTCGACCGTATGGGGGGCGTACGTGCGGTATCGTCCAGAACGGCGCAGAGTTGTGCTCGGTGGTCACACAGTGCGTCAAGTGCGCCCGATTTGATCAACGCATCGAGGACACGCTTTGTAATAATACGGCGATCGACGCGTTCGCAGAGATCAAGAAAGGAGGTATATGGACCTCCTTTCGAGCGCGTTTCGATCACATGGGTAGCCAGATGTTCACCGACATGTTTTATGGCGGCGAGGCCGTACAGAATAGAATCGTCGACGATGGTAAACCCGATCGTACTCCGATTGATATCGGGAGGCAGGAGTCTGACTTGCCGTTCTCGACATTCACTAGCGTAGAGAGCCAGTCGATCATGGTCATTGATGTCGTATGTCATCAACGCTGTCATATAGGCTTGTGGATGATGGGCCTTCAGATACGCGGTGTAATAGGTGATGAGGGCATAGGCCGCCGCATGGGATTTGTTGAAGCCATACCCGGCAAACTTGGTGACTGTATGAAAAAGGCGTTCAGCCGCCTCCCGGTCGGTGCCGAGTGCGACGGATCCCTCAATAAACTGTGACTGGAGAGCGCGCATCTCCTCTGGCTTCTTCTTGCCCATCGCTCGACGGAGAATGTCAGCCTCTCCCAGTGTGAAACCAGCCACCCTGTGGGCTATCTCCATGACCTGTTCTTGGTAGACCATGACGCCATACGTGGTGCTGAGAATCGAATCGAGGGCCGGAATATCGATGTTGTTTGGAGAGGTCCCCCGTTTTCTCTGAATGAACTCCGGAATCAGATCGATGGGCCCCGGCCGGTAGAGCGCAATAATCGCAGTAATATCCTCGAACCGATCCGGTTGGAATTCACGAAGCAAATCCCTCATGCCGTTGCTTTCCAACTGAAACACGCCGGTGGTGTGCCCCCTTCCGAGCATGGTGAAGGTTTTGGAGTCGTCCATGGGGACTTGCTCTAGCGCAAACGGACGCCTTCCTGGGTGTTCCTGGTTGATCAGAGCAACGGCATGGTCGATGACGGTCAAAGTCTTTAAGCCAAGGAAGTCGAACTTTACGAGCCCCAACTGTTCGAGCTCCCACATCCCAAATTGCGTCACGATGTCGTCACTCGTGGTGCGGCACAGAGGCACCGTTTCCAGAAGCGGTGTCTGTGAGATCACGATACCGGCCGCATGTGTGGACACGTGACGGGCGAGACCTTCAAGGGATTCGGACACCGTCAGCAGAGCCTGGACTGAGGTATTCGATTCAGAAAGCGCGCGCAGTCGGGTTTCTTCTGTGAGCGCCTGTTCGATGGTGCTGTACTGGGAGGGAATAAGTTTGGCGATGGTATCGACCGTCGTGCCTGGAATCTCGAACACCCTGCCTACGTCACGGATCGCGGCTTTGGGGCCCAATGTGCCGAAAGTAATGATCCGTGCGACATAATCCTTGCCGTATTTCTCCACGACATAGTTGATCACTTCCTGCCGACGGTTCATGCAGAAGTCCATATCGATGTCTGGAAGAGTGACACGATCTGGGTTGAGAAATCGTTCAAACAGCAGGTCGTACGCGAGCGGGTCTAACTCCGTAATGCCCAGTGCATAGGCGACGAGGCTGCCGGCTGCGGAGCCTCGCCCTGGGCCAACGGGAATGCGCCGAGATCGTGCGAAGTTGATAATGTCCCACACGATCAAGAAATAGCCTGCGAATCCCATCGAGCATATGGTGACGAGTTCGGCTCGAAGCCGCTGTTCATACAGATGTGGGGCTACAGCCGGTGCGCGTGATCTCAGTCGCGCGCTCAGGCCTGTTTCGGCGAGGGAGCGGAGGTAGCTGTCGAGGGTGTGCGGTGGAGGGACATCGTAGCGCGGAAGCCTGGTCTGATGAAGCGGGATGTTGACGCTGCACCGTTCAGCGATCAGATTGGTGTTCGCGATGGCCTCCGGCAACTCGCGGAAAGAAACCGCCATTTCCTCTGACGATTTGACATATAGCTGGTTCGTGCCGAAACCCACTCGTGTGGGGTCGCTCTTGGTCTTGCCAGTTTTGATACAACGCAAAATATCGTGGGCCGCATCATCGCCTGCGCGGAGATAGTGGCAATCATTGGTGGCCACCAGCGGAATATCTAGCGTGTGGTGTAAGTGGATCAGTCCTGTGTTGACCTCTCGTTCTGATTGGAGCCCGGTCGCTTGGAGTTCGAGGTAAAAGCGATCGGGGCCAAAGATGTCGCGAAACTCTTGTGCGACCTGTGACGCATCAGCGAATCGGTTGTGCCTGATGAGCGTAGGAATTTCCCCGCTGAGGCATCCGGACAGTGCGATTAAGCCGCTACTGTGACTGCGAAGCACTGTCTTATCAATGCGGGGTTTGACGTGGAAGCCATCTGTGTACCCTTGACTGACGAGTCGAATGAGGTTCCGGTATCCGATGTTATCGAGCGCCAACAAGATCAAATGATAGTAGTCCCGTTGAGCACCTGCTGGACGTTTGTCCAACCTGCTCCCCACGGCCATATACACTTCACAGCCAATGATCGGTTTCACTCCGGCTGCTCGTGCCGTTACATAAAATGGAATTGTGCCGAAGAGATTGCCATGGTCGGTGATCGCAACCGCCGGCTGTTTGAGCAGTTTCACATGTTCGATCAGAGGAGAAATCAAAGTGGTGCTATCGAGCAAGCTGTAGGTGGTGTGCGTGTGTAAATGTACAAAGGGTGTCGACATGGCACTCCAGATTGGTGAGAGAAGTCCTCCGGGCCGATGTATAGCGCAACTCGGAGCTGGTGACGCGGCCAGCTGCGGGTTGGGGAGGATGCATCCATCCGACGAAGGCTCTTCTATCGAGTGGGGGCCGTCTATTTGCGGGAAGGAATTGGAGCGTCGACGCGCGGGGGAGAGTCGTGAGAGGTGACGACAAGCGTGCCTTGTACGCCTGCTGGGACGATATAGCCCTTGTGGTCATCGCTGAGATGCGCAAAGGATAAGGGGACTCCTTGAAAGCCGTCCGTTTCTGACATCACAGTCCCACTCAAGACCCTGGTTTCAACCCCTCCGGGGGTGCGACAGGTGATGGCGTGACTTCGAATGTGGATCCGGCCATGTTCAGGATCGAGCCGCGCGTCGCCACTTGTCGTGCAGTCCTGGGTATAGGCGTGAAAGAGTACCCACAAGCGTTCGTCCGGTGTGAGTCTGAGTCGTATCAAGGACCAGGGCGAGAGGGTGACACCCGATGAGAGAGGAAGCCTGGCTCCGCTCAAGACTTCAATTGCAAACCATTGATTCTCCAGCTCTTGAGGAAGGGTCTGGCCAGCAAACGTCGTACTGGCGAGCGAGAGACAGGTCAAGGTGGCAAGTCCCCAGACTCGAAGACGGGGACTCCATGGCAACAATATCCTTCTGCGCGTGGGCATATGGTCAGGTAGAGCAGGGCAGAACGGGTCTCCGATACACGAGGTCTCCTCGTACTGTATTACTGACGTACCGCAGGGGTGTGTCGGGTTCACGTCACGACGCGACAATGGCCGGCGCGGCTGGTGCTAACCCGAGTACTCGGGTGAGTTCCTCTTTGGTGACAGCAAGAGACCGTGTTGAGCCAGAATCCAAGTCGATATAGGTTGCAAAACGCCGGAGGTCCTTTGTGATGACCAGTCGCAACAGGTAGTCCGCCATATGGGAGGCGATGATGCTGTTGATCGTAAGCGATTGGGGATCGGCTTGCGCAAGCTCCGCGCAGGAAAGTGATCGTGATGCTGTGGGGCGACGTTCTCGTTTGATCAACTCCGGGTGTATGAGTGCTGGGGTCGGAAGAGACTGGCAGACTGTGCCCAAGAGAAAACTCTCGTCAAGATTGAAGCCCGTGTGAACATTGCCGATCAACACCTGCCCATGAGTTGCTAGATTGCCACCATCAATCAACCATATTTGAGAATCCGACCTGTTCTGCCCACGTGCAATTGCCTTGTGAAGAATGCGCCTTGCGTTCGTCGTGTCCACGCACCCGAGCAGGACAGTGAGCGAGTGATCATGAGGGATGGGCGTGCTCTCGAGAAAATGTCGAGGGTAGGCAGCGATTCGAATCCCCCAGGCGGTTGAGAGTCGGAAGGCTAGGGCCTCGGCTTTATTCTGTCCGATTTCCGCGTGACAGAAGTTTTGACGACGAAGGTTCTTCTCTTCAACTTTGTCCCCATCATAGAAACTCACAGTAACGGTTTCGAACAGACGCTGACATTCCCGAGCGAGGCGGGCGACGTGGATTCCAAGGAACGCGCCAATACCACCGCATCCAACTTGGATCAGATGGAGATTGAGACACTGTTTGTGAAGGACTCTCACGGCGTGCACGTGATTGAGATCCCGGTGTGTCGCCTTCTCTCGACCATTTTTGTGCATCCATGGAACAGCGATGTGATGCGACGACATGTCACCCCTCAAAGCGTGTACGTATCCTGGAGCGTAGAAGGAAGCTCTGCAATGAAAGCTGCGGGAATGGGCATGAAGTGTCCGTAGATCCCGATCCGAAATGTGATCGAGGGGCGTGTGTCCAACCATCCGCACACGCCATATATGCGAAACCCTGTTTCGTCTTCATCGTCTATGGCGGAGAAGTGTGGTGTCATCTTGTGGTGTGAGTGAATCTCCACAATGGCGCGCGCATAAGATGGACAGCCCTCCGGGTCAGTTGGCTGAACCGAGACCGGAGTACGGATCTGTTCTGGGCTAGTCAGCGTCCACGCGTCGTCATATTCAAAATGGAAGAGACTCTCGAGGGGTCCCGCTGGATCTGCGCAGGCACGCTGAGCTTCTTCCAGCATGTGTTCGATGAGCTGTTGTGGGACTCTGGGTATGGTGAGTGTGAAGTGTGTCTTCAAGGAGGGAAGTCCAGCAACCGGGTAGTCAGCCAGGGGAATCAGTGCTGACAGTTCGCGCCGTTTCGCGCTGAGGAACAAACCGTTCCCTGCCAGAATGTAGTCATAGAGTGTCGATGTGGTGTCAGGGATAGGCTCATGCGCGAAGTGATGGCCAATGAACGGGGAGTGGGCAGTCATACGTGCTTAGTCCCTTTCGCTTTCCATGAGATGCCGAATGATGTTGGGGATGGTGTTCTGCGCGGGCACGAGATCGTTCAGTGGGTAGGTTTGTACTCCGAGCGATTGGATGTGTGCCAACATGTGCAGCACGTTGTCAGGCTGGGTCTTTGATTTCTGATCCGCAAGGTGATCCGAGAATCGACTTTCCCAGAAGAGGCGCCACGTGGCTGCGATCGTACTTCCGTGGGCAGCCCGAGGATGGACGTTCCCAAAACAAATTGAGCCATCGGTATAAACGTTGGCCAATGGAGCCCTAAACAGTTTTGTTGCTGCCAGCTTCCACTGTTTGTAGGCCCAGATGTAGTAATGGGTATTGCATCCGAGAAACAACAATCCTGGCATCGGGACAGAGAGCAGGGTGATCGGCTCACCGCCAGCAGGGGGTGAGAGAGGGTCAACTAAGGGGAGATCGTATCGTCCTGGGGCAAACCGTAGGAGGAGCCAAGGTCCTCCTTGGCCGACGCCATAACGGCAGACATGCTCGGGCAGCCAGTCGGAATCAACCCCAGTGGAGGAAAATGCGGTGCTGGCGGATTCCGGAGAGATACATTTGCGGATGACCGCACCCCCCTCCAGATACTCGAAAAGAAGCTGCCCGGCGACGAAGTGCAGTGACGCATCGTGCTGACCTGCATCGGTGTGTGTCACGTTTGAGCCTCCTGTGGTGCGGTACAAAGGTCACTCCAGCATGTAAAAATGGTTTGCCACGCGGACGGATCCTCGACGAGGCTATTGCACGTAGCATGCATCGACTGCAGGAGAACTTGGGCGTGGTGCCATTGTCGGGTCAATTCATTGAGCGCTCTCTTGTTCCATTGATACGAGCAGTCTGGTTGGCTTTCGTAGTCGTAGCTGATATCCAGAAAAATGGACCCTGTGGCATGATTGAGGATGTCGAGGACTTCTGGGAACCCCGAGACCGGATACGCGTGCTGGGCACAGTGTTTTTTGAAGGCCTGTGCGGTCACGGTGCAGTGATGTTGAGGCATTACGAAACATGGAGGGAGTGAGATCTGCCCACCGAGCTCTGTCTGAATCTCTTGCCACGTGGGGGCATAGGAATAGTGTCCAACCCAAGCGGCCGCAATGCGAATCGGCAGCGAAGCATCTTCGAATTCCGATTCGCAGTCATAGTTTATCAACTGGACTGGAATATAGGGGAACCGATCTCGAAGCCATTCGAGATCCCAACTCTCGATAGGGAAATAGCGTGTTTCGATCAGATTCACGAACTTGTCTTGCACATGTTCCGCCAGCTTCTCAATCGTGGGATGTGCGCCAGTATTGATTGCCTTGCGATACTCCAGCGGAAAAAGATCGTGGAACACGTTCATGATGCAGAAGGCCTGCTCCTGTTCGCGTAGATAGTCCAGGCAATAGGAGACCGAGATGTGTTGAATTTTTCTAAGAGTGGAGACGGCCGAATCCAAGGACTTGGCAGGTTGGTTAGAATCCAGTTGGAAGGATTTCGCTGGGCGTACCAGGAGTGTTTTTAAGTCGACGAGTGATGGCGAGTGTGTGGGTATGTTCTGCCTCACCGCACGCGATGGCCGACCGGATCTGTTTCTGTTCGTGGAGGACGGTTTCAATTGATTTAGAGGCTGTTGAGGTTTCGACCTGGAGTTCTTGGTAGAGCGCGACGGCCGGATTGACATGGCGGGGGCATTCGGTGAGGTGGCGGAGGATGTCATGGTAGGTCCCCTTGGTTCCGGCTTGCTTGGTGAGTTTGATGGTGGTCTTTCCATCGGTGTCTGTGGTTCGCTGGATGGTGGCATGGGCGGCTTGGGGGAAGAGCGGAGCAATCGCTTTGCGAACGGCGTCGTCGCTCACCGCAATTTCAGGGGGGAGTTGGATTTCTTGCCCTTCAAGGTGCAGGGTAACCATGCGGCTCCTTTCGTTACTCAAATAATCCTGGTTGAGGAGGCGCACCGTCGGATGCGGATTCTTGAGCCTCCTGCTCTCGAACCGATTGCTGTTGTGAAGCCACTGGAGGCGCTTTGACCGCCGTCGGCTTCACACCTTTTACCTTCCTTGTTTGTCGTTCCTCCTCACGTTTGTTCTCTCGCTCTCGATTCTTCGCCTGTTCTTCAGCCGCTTTGGTCAATCGCTGCTCCTTCCTTGTTGCCAGAGAGAGGGAAAAGGTCCGCTCCCAATGTGCGAGGGCCTGACTCACGGATTCCGGAAGTGGCAGCAAATCGTTGAACCGGGCGGTAGTCATGTGTGGTGTGAGGTTGTGACTCCGCACGCCGATCAATGTCAGACGGCCGTCAGGATGATTGTCATGAGGAAGTAAGGTAATCACCAGAGAGATCGTTGCTCGTTGGAAATTGTGGGAGTCATTTTCGAGACTGGCAACGGGATCCTGTTCGTCTTCCTCGTCTGGCGTCGCAGCCTCTTCCTTGAGCTTGGTGTCTTGTTGAGGCCCGGGCGCATCGCCCCCTCCAGCCTGCACCGCTTCAACAGCGCCAGGAACCATAGAGGGCTGGTCCATACCTGTGTCCACTGTTTCCTGTGAATCGATAGTCGTCAACATGAAGTCCCCCATGATGATGAGCGTGGTGTAGGGAACAACGTGAAGCGGCGAGTTGTTGTGTTGGAAGCGGTGCGCTCCAGAATTGGATCGTGATGGGGTCCAGGCTACTTTGCGTTCGCCGGGCCCTGATGATGTTTGAAGGCTGGATTAAGCGATGAGTGCATGGAGAGACTGTACAAAATGGAGTGTGGTCCCATAAATGGGAGCCGCGTGTCGGAGGCGGGTGACCAATTCCTGCATGTTCAGCTGGTGGGCGGTGGCGAGATACAACGGGCTGTTTTTGGGGGGGCTTGCGATTGAGGCTCGCGTGTATGGATGACTATGGTCCGTCACCATCGTGAGTACAATGGTTCCAGCCTCTCTCGCGAGACGATGAGACAGTTTGTCGTAAAAAGCCCCCCTGTCTCGCCGCCATTGTCGCCGTCTTCTGGCGACATCACTCCGAAGAGCTCTGGTTCGGTTGAGAATGTGGATGACCACAGCGTTAAAGAGAGTGTTCTCGGTTTCTGGAGTAATTTCTTTGGTGAGCCGTCGAAGGAGTTTCCAGCAGATCGGACGTCCACTCTGAACATGCCGCTCAAGGTGGCCAGCCTCCTGGGCTTTGGGGAAACGCACAATTAATTGTGTGATCGCGAGAGCATGCAACCGCAGCTCCTCCCGCGCTTCATGCGCAGCGATCAAATTCTTGAGCATTCGTGCAGGGAAAAAGATCGATTCATTCTTACCCGTGTCCGACACCCATTCGCCTACCCGGACGAGGGGTCCGGAGGCGTTGACGATGCGATGGTCGAAATCGAGAGCGATCATGCGATATTTTTTCGGTTGTCGCTGTTTGGGCGGGGGCTCGAGGATCGTGAACTGAATGTGCCACTGCCATGTGGTGTCATTTCTGAGACGCGTGTTTGCATTGGCGGAGTCGGAGTCTTTCAGTGATCGTTGTTGTGAACCGATAAGGGAGACCTGTTTAAGGATCGTGTCCTTGGGGAGGAGTGGCACTAGAATGAGTTCAAACGGAATCGGGATATTGCGAACGAAGATCGCGCCTTCAGTCCTGGCGAGGTCACGTTGACTCCGCTCTCCGAGATCAGGATCCTCTGCGAGTTGTGTCACGGTGCTGAGCATAAAGCGACGATTGTCACCAAAGACTTGCCCTGACTGGGTCGTGCCGGTGTGAGTCAGCGTTGGGACTCGAAGCCCTTCGGGGCCGAAGTCCTGACTGAAAAATAATGATGTCGGAGGGATGGTATCGGCCGTCGGCGGGGCCCCCCCAACCGAGACGCGACGGATTGCGGTTCTCATTCGTTCGAGCACAGCATTGCTGTGAGAAGAGGAGAGTTTGCTCGTACGAGCCAGGTGGAGGAGTGATGTATGCAAGCGTTTGGTAATCTTCGAGAGTTCCTCTTTCATGCTATCCGGGTAGGATCGGTAGCATACATGGTCGGTGTCCTGAAACGAATCGTATTGCTGCTTGAATGTATAAAACGTATTTGAGAGAGCTTGAAGAACCGAATCTTCTAGGTGTCCCTCTTTGCCGGCGTACCGTTCAATGACCTCGAATGGGTTGTCGATGGAAGGGGAACCGTATCTGGATGTCTTTGATGAACGCGCGGCCAGATTAAATTCCCTATGAAGAGTCTCTTGTTGACGGTGGGCCTCGTCATAAGCCCGAACCATGGCATTCCAGAGTGATGTCATCTGGTCGGCCTCATCCCTGACTATTGCCGGCAAGGCTGCATAAGACGAATAGATGAGGTACGCAGGATACGTATAGACTCGTGTTACCCACGTCTGAATGCCGGTGGTCATGCTGAAATCTCCTCTGTCAGGCCGTGCGATCGTGAGGCCTGATGTCTACGTACAGTGCGCAATGTGGGCATAACGCCACGGGCCAAGGTTGTATCGATATGAGTTGCGATTCATTCAAGGGATGCATACGACGTATTAAGGGGATTTTAGGAGGTTCCTGTGCGGGATCGTAGGAACATTTGCCTCACTGTATGGGGGTTTTCCCCAAGCAAGCCAAATGGAAATGAGATGAGAAATGGGGCCGATGGATATACTGAGAGAAACTCTGTGTTGAGGAGGTGAGGAAAACTCTGTGAAGCTGCTCTAGACAATCGGTGTTTTGTATTGATTTTTTAGGCAGTTGAATTGGTGTATGGAATTGCCTTCGCTCATCGCTGCCCATCTGTCTACACCTTCGTACTGAGCGACATTCTTTTTGGGACAGGCCTGAAAGCAGGTTACGAACCTTGGTGACATAGAGCATGGGTTTTTGCGTCTGAAGTTTCTTACAGTCGCTGACGCAAGTAATACAAAACATGATCGACATCATGCGTGTCACAAGGCGGCATCATGCACTGGGCTGATCAATACAACGCGATGCGGGGTATGCTGTTCTCGTCACCTGCAACCCACCGATGGGTTTGTGAGGTGATTGTGTTGTTGGAGCAGAAAGACCCGGTTGATGTGCTCAATGGGCTTGAGATCGTGGCGAGATTGATGCGAATGCGTCAGGAGGCCACTCTCGCGGGAGAATGGGATCAGTTGAATCTGCAGAAGTCGATCGAGGTACCGAGAGAACGAATAGATTAGGGGCGAATTCGCGGCAGGGAACCAGCCGTCTCTCAGGGGGTCCCAGTCCAAGCTTAAGAGGAATAGTACTAGACCAGAATCATGACCTATACTGTCTTCATGAGTACATCCACGCCTCTGAATGACTATTCGGACCCTGTGCTCTTGCCTTGTGTGCTCCATTCCGAGCCAGAGGGTTTGTATGAGGTGGGTAAGATTGTGGGACTCTCGATTCATCACTGCCATGTCGAGAGTCGGGCCGACGTCACGCCTGGGATGACGATCTCGCTGATTGTGATCTTTCCGGACACACAGCGGGCTCTCTTGTTGGACGATGCGACGGTGACCTGGGTGCGAACGAATGAATTTGGATTGCGGGTGAATGTGATTCGACGGGAAGATGCCGCGTATCTGGAGAGATACCTCGACGGAATTACCAAGAGCATTGGCACGTGCTGAATATTCATCGCATCGATCACGACGGCTCGCGCACGCATTGCTGGCGCGTGATTGTCCAACGCCGGCGGCGTAGCTATGGGCGAAGTTTTAGTGACCGACGTTACGGCGGGTCCCAGGCTGCGCTCGTCGCAGCTAAGGGCTATCGGGATGAGGTGATTCGTTCCAATCCCGCGTTGAGTAAACCTGTCTATTGCGCCATTCTCAAGAAAACGAATCGGTCAGGAGTTTCAGGGTTGAGCCGGGTCGATCGGTGGGAATTGTGTCACGGCCGTCGCATTCGTCGGCTCTATTGGGAGGCGCAGTGGCCGATCGCGCCCTGTCGATCACGGCACAGGAAATTCTCTATTCTCAAGTACGGGGAGGATGGAGCGTATCAACGTGCCCTGAAGGCCAGAGAAATCGGGCTTGACGCCCTCGCGACCCAGACGTTCTCGCCGTTCGCGTCGAGGGTGGTGAATGAGGCGGCTGCCTAGCAGGCGTGCATCCGGGAGCCGTTTCATGGCTCAGCTTGTAGTCGGTCGACGAGCGCCTGAATCGTCAGCGGAGCATTGCCTTCCGCTCGATTGTTGACCAGGATATACGCGGTCCGATTCTCTGCCGTAGCCTGCTGTATCAGATTCACCGCGTCCTGCCGCATCTCCGGGAGTTCACCCACAATCTTGGTATAAGGTTCTGCCCGCTTCTTCGCGGCTTCGTAGGTCATCTTCAGCGGCGTCAGCAATCGAAGCACCGTGAAGGGCGCCGTAAACGTCTGCATCCGCTGATGCTGGTCGGCCAGCGACGGCATATAGCTCCAATGATTGTAGACGTGGGCCACGTTGTGCGACTGCAGCATGTCGTGGTAGCGAGGGCCAAGCAGGCCGGCATTGCGAATCTCCACGGCATACTTGAAGTCTGCCGGGACGTGCGCGAAGAACGCGTCGAGCTTGCCAATGAATTCCTCGGCCGTCAGGCCGTGGCGTTGAAATTCGAGGAGAAATGGGCCAGTGTGCGGCCCGAATTGCGCGTCTCGATAAGGTTGCAAGACGAGCTTGGTGAAGGCGTCCGCATTGAGAAAATTGGGGTTCACCTGTCCGGCGCGTGGACCATACCGCGCATGTTTGGCATAGGTGGGAATCGTGAGTTCCTCCCACACCTTGAAGCACATCTGAAAATCTTCAGGAATTTGTGTCAGATAGCGCGTGAGCTGATTTGCGGATGGCGGCCGGTAGAACGTCGCATCATTCCCCACCGCGCGAAAGAGCGGCTGATCCCTGTAGCGGTACTGGCAAAACTCGCCGAGGCATTCTCTTGCAAACGCGGTCTTTGCATACTTCCGCAAGTAAACCTGCCCCTTCCAGCCCTCATACGTCCAGGTCGAGGTGCCGAATCTGACTAGGGGAGAGAGGATCATGGGACTCAGTGTACGGTTCTGATCCGTTCTTCTCAAGTGGAAGGCTGTCCTCCACAGCGGGTGCTGATAAGAGGCGAAGTCGAGTGACCGTGACCGTCACAGTGGCAAACTGTGCTTCCACTCGACCGGTTACCAGGTAGGCCTGATTTGAACTAAGCAGGTGGCAGTATCGCCGGTAGGTGTCGGGAAAGAAGGTCGCATCATAGAGGCTGGTCTGGTCCTCAAACGTGACAAACTCCATCGGCTCGCCCTTTTTTGTAGAAACGACCTTTTCCGTCACCATCCACCCCAGGAGCGTGACGTCCTGTCCGATGTGCTGGGCCAAGTCCCTGGCAGGGAGATGGGATTGGCCCGTGACCCTGTCCGTGAACAGATCCAATGGATGGCCGTGTAACGAAAAACCGAAGAGCTCTAACTCATGGGCCAACTTCTGTTGCGTCGAGTACTCCGGTGGAATTGGGAGATAGCGGACGGGCTTGTCTGACTGAGCCGCAAAGAGTCTCCAGATGAGCGCTGGCCGGGTGAGTTCTCCCGAGATGGTATCGAAACACCCACTTTTGATCAGGAGTACGGCCTGTGCCACCTCAGGATTCACGCGGCCGATAAAATCCTGTAACGAGCGATAGGCGCCATGGGTCTGTCGCTCCGAAACGATCTGCTTCACGACGTCTTCGCGCAATGCTTTGAGTTGCATCAATCCGACTCGGATGGCCCTGTCGGATCCGCGGTAGGCCCAGTCACTCGCGTTGATGTCGGGCGGACGAACGGTGAGTCCCATTCGTCTGCCCTCGGACAAATAGGCGAAGGCGGAATAGTACCCGCCTTGATTGCTGATGACGGCGGCGAGGAACTCTGCGGGGTAATGCGCCCGCAGGTACGCGGATTTGAAGGACACCTGCGCGTAACTGGCGGAATGCGGCTTACAGAAGCTATAGCCGGAAAAACTCATGATCATCGCCCATATCCGATCGACCACCGGACGTGACACCTGCCGTGCCGCCGCCCCCGCGTAAAACTGCCGCTGATAGTCCCGCAGTTGCCGCTCTTTGTGCTTCTTGCTCAAGATCTTGCGCAGTTGATCCCCGTCATGCACCGAGAACCCGCCCAGCGCCACGGCCACCTGCATCACGTCTTCTTGGTAGACCATGATCCCGTGTGTCTCTGCCAAGGCCTCATCCAGCAGCGGATGGAGGGAGGGGTATCGTTGGCCATGGGCACGGCGAACGAATTCATTTGCAAAGACGTTCGCCGCAGGACGGATGATGGAGGAGACGGCCACGAGATAGTCAAAGACATCCGCCCTCGCCCGCTGGACTGGCGGCATCGTCGTCCAGAGTTTCTTGAGCAGGAGCCGAGTGGCCGGAGACTCCACATAGAAGCAGCCCATCGTCTCTCCGCGCCGGATCAGGTCCTGCGTGGCTGTGTCGCTGATCGGGTCCCAGGAGGCATAGTCGATGGTCCGGCCGGTGTTCCGCGCGATGGCGGCCAGGGCATCACGAATGACGGCGAGCGAACGATTGCCGAGCAGGTCGATCTTCACCAACCCCGCATCTTCGGCCTGGTCCTTCTCCCATTGAATCACCGGAATCCCCGAGGCCGACCGTTCCACCGGAACATAACGGCGGATCTCATCGGGGACCAACACGACGCCGCCAGGGTGCAACCCGAGGTTGCGGAAATGTCCCTGGAGCTGTCCGGCCCAGAAGAGAATGTCCGGCCAGGGCGGGTTGAGGCGCAAGGCCGTGCAGACCTGTGCGGCCCATGTTTTCAGGGTGGAGTCGGTCGTCACTTCCACAAAGTCGGCACGGCGGTGGAGGAGATCCAAAGCCCTGCCGATTTCAGCCGCCGGCAGGCCATACACCTTGGCGATCTCGCGCATCGCGGCCCGGGGAGCCAAGGTATTCTGGTTCGCCACCATGGCGGCCTGATGCGTGCCATAGCGGGCAAACACCCAGTCGAGAATCTTGGGGCGCTCGTCCCAGGGAAAGTCGATATCGATATCCGGCGGGTCCTGTCGTCCCGAGTGGAGAAACCGCTCAAATAACAGATGATGCCGAATCGGATCGACGTGCGTGATGCCCAGACAGTAGGAGACGATGGACGCAGCCGCAGAGCCTCGCCCGCAGGTTCGGGGCGCTTGTTGGACAATTTCATCCACGACGAGAAAATAATCGGCAAACCGCTTATCGCGAATGACCGTCAGTTCTTTTTCGATGCGCGCGCGAACGACCTCGGAGATGACGTCGTACCTCCAGACGGCTCCTTTGTAGGTTTTGTTCCGTAACGTCTCGAAGGCGGCATCTGCCGCCATATGACGAAACGATGGGAAAATGGTGGCCTGGAAATCCCAGGCCGTCGCACAGAGGTCCGCAACCCGACGCGTGTTGGTGAGAGCCTCGGGGACATGCGGCAGCGCGCGCTCCATGGCGGACGAGGGCATGAGCCAATGGGAGGGAGCGCAACAGTCCTCCGGCCGAAGTCGGGAGAGCGTCGTGTTCTTGGCGATTGCCCGCAAGAGCCGATGCGCCTCAAACTCGGTTGGATGAAGCATGGCTGCACGGGTGGTGGCGATTGGAGGAATACGACTTTTGCGACTATATGTGACGGTGTGCTGGAGCCGATCTCCAGGAGTGAGTTCCACATAGAGATCCTCGTTCGCCTGCGCGTGCCACGCGGTGAGGGCAGGCACCTCATCCGACAGGATGACGAGCCCGGCTCGATACCGTTGCACGGTCTCGATGAAGTCGAACGATGCATCCTCATGACGAGCCGAAAGGAGTCGGCACAGGTTCGCGTAGCCTTCCGGGGTTTTGGCCAGTAAGACAGCACGGTGTTGGTCGTGTATCAGCTCTGCCCCCAGGATGGGCTTGAGTCCCGCGCGCGTCGCGACCTCCAGAAAACGAATGACTCCATACAGGCCGTTGGTATCGGTCAGGGCGAGGGCATCGTGGCCTTGCTCGCGAGCGGCCGCACAGAGAGCCTCAAGCGTCGGGATCCCCCACATGGGTGAATAGGAGGAATGGGTGTGGAGATGCACGAAGCCGGATGACATTCACGGCGTCCTTCCATAACGGATCGCCCGGTTGCCAAACCGCTGATGGAGGTGGTCGAGGGCCAGGGCGAGGCGCTGGCTTCGATCACGAGTCCGTTGTTCCTCTGGTGACCGTGTCTCGAAGAGTGAACCCTGCTCGGCGAAGCTGGTGAGGTCGGTCAGAGTGATCGTCATGCCCCGGAGGCGGATACGCCGCTGGAAGGCACGGTCAAAGAGCCCCTGGAGCAATCCGGAGAGATCGATCTCCCAGCACGTCTCCGGGGTCACCCGCGTTGTGGTGGTCACTTCACGGTGATCGCTGTAGCGCAGCGTGAGCGACAGTCCTCCACACATTCGGCGTTGGTTGCGGAGCCTCCGACAGAGGTCTTGAAGGCTATCCGCGAGTCGCCCCAGGAGCCGTGGATCGTTCACCTCATCGGGGGTGAGGGTGATGGTGTCCTGCAGGATCGGATGGGCGACCGGCGGAAGAACCGGTGATGGGTCGATGCCCTGCGCCCATCGGGAGAGTTGTCCGGCATAGGTGCCGACCACGACTTCAAGAGCCTCAAGGGGGCTGTCTGCGATGTCTCCCAACGAACGGAGATTGAGGTCGTCCAGACGCTTCAGCACTGTGCGCATGCAGGGGCGATGCACGCCAGGCAAGGCTCGAATCGACAGCGGTGACATGAAGAAGCGCTCTGATCCCGAGCGGACATCGTAGAGTTCCGAGGGCGCGACGAGGGTTGCGGCCGTCTGTGCGATGAGTTTATTGCTTCCGACCCCGGCAACTCCTTCGAGCCGAAACTGTGTCAGCATCTCCGTCTGGATCTTGGCTGCCACATCGCAGGCTGACCCGAAGAGGCGTGCGGTGCCGGTCAGGTCCATCAGGAGAGCGCCGGGGAGGCACGGTTCCCAGGTCGGGGCATACCGCTGGATGATCCCGAGCATCGACTGGGTGGCGGTGCTGAGGTGATGAGCGTTCGAGGGGCTGACCTGTAAGGACGGGCAGAGTCGGCGCGCTCGGTCGAGTGTCATGCCGACGTGGAGGCCCTCTCGTTCCGCCTCGGAGGAGATCTCACGGAGCAGTGCGCGAGGTGTATCGAGTGCAGCGACCGCGAGCGGACGGGTGCGGAGATGGGGATGACTCAACCGGACCATCGCGATTTCCAGCGAGGGAATCGCAAAGCAGACAATCTGACGATCCATGGGCTTCGCTCATGCGGTTCGAAGGGATCCGTTATCGTTTCAAGTGCCTGATGACGCCCACGACGATACCCTCGATGTAGAAACTATCGGTCTTGCGCACGAGGATGGGTGTCATGGTGTCGTTCGCGGGATGCAACTCGATCAAGCCGGCCTTCCGATAGTAGGTTTTGACGGTCGCTTCTCCATTCAACAGCGCGATCACCGTTTGTCCGTTTCGCGCCACATCCTGTTTCTGCACAACCACAACATCACCGGGAAGAATGCCGTCGTCGCGCATGGACGTGCCCTTGACCCGTAGGGCGAAGGTGTCTCCACGGCCGAGCATGCTCCTTGGCACTTCAATGCGTTCGGTTTGGGGGATGGGTTCGATGGGATCGCCTGCCGCCACAATCCCGACGAGGGGAATTCGAGAGGACTGTGCGATGGACTGCAAGGCCACCTCGACGACACCAGGAATCGCGCGGGTCCCGCCTTCATAGCGGACAATCGCGAGCCGTTTTCGCTTCAGCTGATCAGCAAGCCCTTGCTGAGTCAGCCCCAGGGAGAGCCGCGCCTGTTTAAACTCATCTGGCGTCATGCATCCAATGGATACATCCAGACGGGAGTCTGTGTCAAGAGGAGGGATCCGTCCATCGAATAGCCATGCAACAGAGACTCGCGCTCATAAGTGCTGGCTTAATATCCTTATTCTTTCCATCGTATGTGGTTCAGGAGATCGGCAAGCCGAATGGCCGCTTTTGTCAGCTGAATGTCCGCATCCACCTTGTGTTCTTGCAGGTAGTCACGCTTCGTGGCGGGAGCCACAATGCGGCTCTGGACGTGAAGGGGCGGGTGGGGCCGCTTGGAATCAAGAATGACACAGCCGGAGTCGAGTTCAGAGGGAAAGAGTCCCGCCGCGGCCACATGTACAGAATCGGTCGCCCACTGTTCCGGCCATCGGTGGTAGTCGCCCTGCGTGCGAAAAGCCTGCGAGGCCGGATCCTCCATGCGCGCCTTCAGATGGTCCGCGACCCTGGCGATGGTCTTATCCGTGGTCTTGCTCACGCAGCCTTTGGCTCCGCCCACGAGGTCCACGAGACAGTCATCCCAGATGGCGTGCAGATTCTCGTGAGTCGGTTTCGTCGGGCATGCGGGGGCAGCGAGGAACAGCAACACATTCCCACCTCGATCGTTCTTCCCATGCTGGGCGGTGACGTCGCTGGGGTCCGTCAACATGTGTGGATGTGACAGCGTGTTGGCGGCGGTGGAGTAATAGCCGGATGCCACATGTAGGGGTTGGTGGATATCTTCACTCAGGTGCAGCAGCCAACGAAGGGCTTGCAGCTTCGTGAATGTCGGTGATTCGATCCGGCCCTCCAGAATGTCCACGCTCTGATGGATCATATGTACCACATCAGTTGAAGTGGTAAACGGCAGGACAGAGTCCTCGGGGTCGGGATGCGAGAGGTCCGGATAATGAGCCGACCCCGGTGGTAGGTCCACGAAATGCCAACTGGTATTGTCCGGATGGGCCGCGACGAACTGTCGTGCTTCATCCATTTCAGCCGGTGAAAATCCGAGAATCGCCGCATGTGGATTCTTCGTCAGGGAACGAATCTGGTCCGGCCAAAGGGATAAACGCGCAAGGGCTCCGGGCGGCAGGTCGCCCGGTGTCCCCACAATTTTCGCAATGGATGTTGCCGTCGCTGCGGAGAGGTGCCCCTGTACAGCCTCGGCGATCCCTCGGTGACCTTCTTCTCCCCAGGCGTAAACCTGTGAAGCGGTTGCGATCACGCACAAGAGCGTAACGATGAGTCTCATAGCCGTTCCTCATGGTGGATCATACGTGCGGTGGATCGTGTGCTCAATCCTGCTGAACGACAAACGAAGCAGGGATCATGCCGCTTGGGGGCGCATAAATGCTCTGAAAATTCAGAGCATTATAAAAGAGCCGTGACTGGGGCGTGTATCCGAGTCGATACAAATAGAGAATGATCCAGACCTGTCCAGGGTCGGTCGTCATGCAGCGCCTGCCGCCACCTAGCGCAAAAGCCCAGATGGCGGCGGCGGTGAGTTGGCATGGAATAGTTAATAGAGTAGGCGGGCGAACAGAAGTCGCAGGGCTATTTTTTCCCGAGGATAGCGTCTTTGGCGGCTTTCGCGATGCGAAACTTCACCACACGCTTGGCAGGGATCTTGATCGCGTCGCCCGTCTGAGGATTGCGCCCCATCCTGGCTTTTCTATTCTTGAGCATCAACATGCCTAAACCGGGCAACTTAAATCCGTTCTTGCTTTCCTTGTAGGCCAACGCGGCGAGGTCATCGAGAATCTGCGTGGCGGCTTTCTTGGTCAACTCGGATTTTTCTGCGAGGTACTCCGCAATTCGAGCTTTCGTCATCGATTTTGCCATTCTGTCATCCTCCTGAGGTAAAGGTTTCGTGTTTGTACTGTGGGGTCTGAAACAAGTCAAGAAGTTACGATTTTGGTACAGAGCAAGGCGGTTCATTCGCGAGGCGCCGGGGCTGTTTGAGTGTGCTGTGAGGTCGAAGGATGCCCGCGCACAGTATCACTTCAACATGCGCCGTGGCCCTGGCCGAGTTGGATTCGGTAGCGTACGACTGATGTCCTCGATGCAGAGGAAATTTGATGCGGTGTCGTGTTAATGATGCGGGTGCGGTGTGACGAACGAATAGCGGGGGGCCGTGCCAGTGGGATCAAAATATGTGCTGTATGTCGATGATACGGGCAGCCGTGACCCTGACAGGCAACCGAATCTGCCTCGTAAAGACCAAATGGATTGTTTCGGTCTTGGAGGATTTCTTCTGAAGGAGGAAGATATTCCGGATGTACGAAGCAAACACACCGCGTTTTGCGCGCAGTGGAACATCACGTATCCGCTCCACTCGTCGTCGATCCGTGGTGGCCGTGGAGATTTTGCTTGGCTCAAGAAGCCAGAAACGGCCGGGCTCTTTTTCCAAGCCCTGGAGACGTTTCTACTTTCGCTGCCAATCTTGGGTATCGCCTGTGTGATTCATCGACCGGGATACCTGGTTCGTTATCAAGATCGCTATCAAGGGTCGTTGTGGTATATGTGCAAGACCGCGTTCACCATTCTTTTGGAGCGCGCGGCGAAATTTGCCGATGAACAGGGGCGATGTCTTGAGGTCGTTTTTGAAGGCGCGGGAAAAAAGGAAGACCGCGATCTGAAGCGCTATTTGAGAGAACTCAAGCAGTCCGGCAATCCCTTTAACCGCATGACCTCGGAGTTGTATCAGCCCCTCACGGCAGCGGAGTTCCGTCGGATTGTGTTGGGTGATGCCCACCAGAAAACTAAACTGGTTCCGATGCTTCAGATTGCGGATTTGATTCTGTACCCGATTGCTAAAGGCGGATACGATCAGAGCTATCCGCCGTACCAGAAGTTACGACAAGGAGGGAAGTTGATTGACAGTTGTTTGCGTGAGGAAGAGCGCCCACACAGAGGCATCAAATATAGCTGCTTCGATACGCCCCCTGAAAAACCTAAAGGCCCGGATTTCTCCGAGCCTTTATAAGTCGGCTTGCAAGCTGAGCGCAAACCCCCGGGCATTGCCCCTATGCGTGTAGTATAGCGCACTCCACCGCTGGTTGCCACTCTGTGCCCCATAACCCCTGACCCGCCCCCAGCCGTTAGCCCACCATTCAAGTTCTTTTAATTTCTTCTGCGGGATACCGTTTCCGTGCCATGCCCCCCTCCTCTTGCCGGTCGGAATCCTCACTCCATATCCGTGGCCTGCTGCCGGTTTACAGGCCACAGGTAAGCAAACAAACAGCGTCGTATCCACGCAGTACCTGGTATACCATCCATTCCCACCCCTCAGCCATCCGGATTACCCACCATTTTTCTTCGGAAATCCGGACGCGCGCCCCCGGGACGTAGCTATGGAGCGGGTGCCTGTGGTATACCAGGTACTATGGCTGGCGAGATGTTAGCGATTACCGTTGAGCAGGGGCCGGCGCTGATCGCGGCGTTTCTCCAGGACCGCGCAGGGGCGATTGCCGACACGACGGTCGCTACCTATGCCCGCAAGCTGACCGCGTTTCATCGCTGGTGGCAAGTGTACGAGCCGACGCTCTCCGTCTCAGAAACCTTGGCGACCCGGTACGCGCGCTGGCTCGCGGCAGAGGGCTCCGCGAGCAAGGCGTCGCAAGGCCTGCATCTGTCGGCCGTCCGGCAGTGGGGTTGTTTTCTCCTCGCCGCCGGCCATGTGACGGTGAATCCCTTTGCGGGTGTGTCAGGGCCTCCCCGCGCGCGCTGGTTACGGCATCGCCTGCTCACCCGCACGGATCTGCAATCGGTGCTCAAACACTTCTCGGGAACGACCCTCGTCGGACAACGGGATTATCTCCTCGCCGCGTTGATGATTCGCACTGGGGCTCGGGAGTCGGAACTTGCCGCGGCCACGCTCGGCGATTTGACGGCGTACGGAGAGGAAGGCAGTCTGTTGTTCTTGCACAGTAAGGGCAAAGCCAAACAGGAACCGGTCGTCGTGCGACCGGATCTCAGCACGAAGCTCTGGGCCTACCTCCGCCACCGATACCCTGACGGCCGCTTTCCGCACCGCGACCCGCTGTTCATCAATCACCACCCGAATGCGCACGGTGAGCCGATGACGACTAGGGGCATGCGCAAGCAGTTGAAGGCCGCGTTGAAGGACGCTGGCCTTGATCAACCGCATGTGACCGCCCTGTCATTCCGGCTGTCGGGCGGAGCTTTGGCCTATCGAAAAGGGGCGAGCCCTTCCGAGATCAAGAAGACGATGCGGCATGAATCCCTTCAGACGACCCAGGTTCTCATCAACCAGGTCAACCGCATCCGGTTTGGCGCGGAACGCTATCTGGACGACATTCAATAGTTCCTCCCCATCACGCCGCACACGAATCAAGCGTGGAACCCGTACATATCTGAACACTGTTTCAATGTGCGGCATCTTTTACTTGATTGCTCTGGCCATCTGGCCTTATTGCAACGACTAAGCTTTTTCTCTATAAGAAGGCCCATCGTAACCCTACGTAGTCTCATACGGAGGAGTGGCCGATGGTTGAGACGCTGTTCCAGCCCTCTCGAGACCGTGATTCTGTTCCAAGACTTCCTGCTGCACATCAAGCCGATTCCCCGCGTACCCTGAATGATCCCGTCCGATATGTTCAACGGACATCTGTCGAGACTCACACTCAACCATATTGGTCTTCATCTTCGGCTGGCCTGATCCACGCCACCGCCCGTTATCACGCTCCGATGCCTGGGCAATGGCATAGGCTCCTCTCTGGCCTGGCATGTATCCTGTTGGTCTTCCTCACGAGCATGCCAACCACTCTGTGGGCGGAGGACTCGTCGCGCCATACCCTGAACGACAACCCTGCTCTGGTCGGCGAAGTTTCCTCCACCACGCCCCCTCGTGTAGTGGATGCTTCCCGTAAAGATGACCAACAACCGTCTGACACACCCTCCCTGACCGGTTATGTCCTCTCTGCAGACACGGACAAACCGTTGCATGGAGTGCGAGTTACCGTAGCGGACCACGAGGCGCTGACCGATCGCTCTGGTCGGTTTGTCTTTTCACACCCTCCACTGGGGCAACACCTTGTCACAGTAGATGCCACGTCATTGGAGGCTCATCGCACTCGACAGAAAGATGGCTCTCGTGGTGGCGTCATGCATGTCGATCCTGTGTTAGTGACCATCGTTTCGGACAATGCCACGGCGTTACCTGATCCCATCTGGGTCGTACAGACTCATCCGATCCTTCATCCTATTGCCCCTGATCGACGGGGTACGGTACGTCCCAGTCATCTTCCGGGAGTGACGGTGGAGATTCCCGAGCACACGACCATTCGTGGAAGGGACGGACAACCACGCACGCAGATGTCCATCACGGCCTTATCGCCTGATCGTGTTCCACGGCTGCCATCCCGTGCCGCGCCGCGCACGGTCTACCTCGTCAGTTTCGAGACGCCAGGAGGCGGCGTGTCCAACACGCCGGTTCCCTTCTTCGCGCCGAATGAATCCGGTGAAGACCCCGGTACCAGGATGGAATTGTGGTACTACGACAAAGCGTCAGGCCCCGACCCCATGTCCCATCAGTGGAAGCGCGCTGGATACGGGAAAGTCAGTGACGACGGCCGAACGATTGTGCCGGACCCAGGTGTTGGCCAACCGACCTTCTGCTATATCTATTGGACCGCGGAAAATGTCGCGATCAATCCACTCTGTCCGTCTGATGGACAATCCTGCTCCGCTGCCGATCCCGTGGATGTGACGACGGGGGCCTTTGCCATGCAGAAGACTGACATAGTCCTTCCGGGCCGCTTGCCCGTAGCGATCACGCGCACCTACCGGAGCCAAGCCGGAGGCATTGGCCCGTTTGGCGAGGGTGGCAGTTTCAATTACCACATTCAGTTAGCAGTGGTCGGCACGGCGCTCCGTCTGCAGATGTCGGATTTCAGTCGGTATCTATTCTCCCAGGACCCAGATACGAAATATCGCAATGCGTTGTATCCGATGTTCAAAGGGGCCCAGATCACGAAGTTTCCCGACAACACGGCGGAACTCCGGTGGAAAGATGGCATGATCTACGCCTTTAACGCCGCCGGGTGGCTGATTGAACAGCGTGATCGCTATAACAATCGCATTCAGATCATTCGCGATGCCGCCCAGCGGGTGACCGAGATCCGAGAGCCATCGGGCCGGGCCCTGACGTTTACTTATACTCAGGTCATTCGCGGGCATGTGTCCCCGCCATTCGATGTCATTTCCACGATCACCGATCCCTTGGGCCGTACCGTGGTCTATGTGTATTACGTCGGGTCGAACGGACGACTCTCGCGGGTGATCGATATCGGTGGTGGAGTGACGACCTATACCTACGGCGAGTATACGCAGGCCTACTACTGGAATGAAGGCATGCTCTCCATCACCGATGCCCGCGGCATCACCTACCTCCGCAATGAATACGACCTCAACGGGCGAGTAGCCAAACAAACCCTCGCGAATGGTGGGGCCTATACCTTTGCCTACACGTTGGCCGGTCAAACCGTGACGCAAACCAACGTCACCGATCCGAGAGGCAACGTCACCAGCTACCGGATGAATGCGTCACAATACGTGACGCAGGTCGAGCGGCCGGGAGCCACGATTACGAACTACGAACGAGAAACTGGAACCAACAAGCTAACGGCCGTGGTTGATCCGCTGGCCCGCCGAACCGAGATGACGTACGACGGCATGGGTAATGTATTAACCATCAAAGACCCTGAAAACAACACGACGACGTTCACTTATGAATCGGCCTACAACCGCCTTGCGACGATCACGGATGCGCTCAGCCCCGCGAACGTCACGACCTTCATCTACAACGACACCGCCCGGACCACGACCATCACCGATCCGAATCTCAAACAGACCGTCATTCAATACAGTACGGTTGGCCAACCCACCAGCATCATCGATCCGCTCTCCCATGTGACCAGCTTCGGCTACGATACCCAGGGCAATCTCACCTCGACCACCGATGCGCTCTCCAATGTCACGACTCGACTATACGATCCCGTCTCCCGACTCATTCTCCTCATCGATCCGCGGGGCAAGCAAAGTCGCTTCAGCTACGACAATCTGAACCGTGTGACGAAGATCCAGGATCCCATAGGGGGACTCACCGGTTTTAGCTACGACACCAACGGCAATGTCCTCACGGTGACCGATGCGAAGAACCAGACGACGACGTACACGTATGACGAGATGGATCGACTCAAGACCCGAACCGATGCGCTGAATCGAACCGAGAGCTACCAATACGATCCCACGGGCAATCTCTTCACGTTCAAAGACCGGAAAAGTCAAACAGTGACCTTTGCCTATGACGCGTTGAACCGCCGCACAGGCGCCACCTATCCCGATGCCACGACGACCTTTGGGTATGATGCGATCAATCGTCTCACCAGTTTGACCGATTCCGTGGGCGGGACTATTACCTGGGTGTATGACACCGTGAGTGGCGGGCATCATCCGCGGGTGCAGGAGACCACCACGCCCGGAACTGTGATTGTGGAATACGATGAGATTGGACGTCGGCTCAAACTCAGCGCGACGGGTCAAACGGATACCACTTACACGTATGACAACAACTCTCGTCTGAAGATGGTTACCCAAGGCTCGCAAAGCGTGACGCTGGCATACGATGATGCAGGGCGAAGAGCATCCCTTACCTATCCGAATGGGGTCATAACGAGCTACGGGTACGACAACGCCAATCGCCTCCTGACGATCAATCACGCCAAGACGCCGACGACCATTGAGGCGTTGACTTATCAAAACGATGCGGCAGGGAATCGGGTCACGTTGAACCGGATGAATGCGGCAGCCTCTCTTTTGCCGACGGCTAGTTCTTCTAGTAGCTATGATGCCGCCAATGAGCAGACGCAGATCAACGGGGTGATGCAGACGTTCGACGCGAAAGGCAACCTCATCAATGACGGAACCAATACCTACACCTGGGACTCAAGGAATCGCTTGACTGGGATCACTGGTGGCAGCACCGCTAGTTTTGTCTACGATGGCTTAGGGCGACGGAAGAGTAGGACTATCGGAGGAACGACCATTGGATTCTGGTATGACGGCGCGGATGTCTTGGCCGAATTAAGTGGCAGTACGCCCACTGCATTATATCTTCGAGGCTTAAGCGTGGATGAGCCGTTCGTGCGGAAACAGACCGGTGGCAGCGAGTTCTATCAGACGGATGCGCTCGGGACAACTTTGGAGTTGACGGACGGCACAGGTGCGGTTGCTACGACTTACACGCAAGAACCATATGGCAAAACGACGCAAACGGGTTCATCAACCAATCGCTTTCAGTTCACAGGTCGGGAGAATGATGGTACAGGGCTCTTCTACTATCGGGCGCGGTATTACAGCCCAAAATTGCAGCGTTTTCTTGGGGAGGATCCAATTGAGTTTTCCTCTGGCGACCTAAACATTTACGCATACGTAAAAAACCGTCCAACAGCCTTTACTGATCCGACAGGGGAATTGATTCCACCTCTGATGATAGCCGGAGCGACTTTTGGAGCAGCCTTCAATGTGGGTGCAGCTGTTATCGCAGCGTATGTTTTGGATCAGCCTCTCGCCTGGTCAGATTATGCAAATGCCGCTTTCTCGGGAGCAGTATCGGGAGCATTGGGGGGAGTGGCGGGACCGTTAGCAGGCTCCACGGCTCGACTTTTAGGAATGAGTTCCACAAGTGCGTTCGCAAAAGCTTACACCGGCTTAACAGGTGCAAGTAGCACCGCATTGGGTCAATTCGCAGCTAATTTGATGACGGGAAGGAAGCCGAGTAAAGGTCTGCTATCCGCAGCAATATTTGGTGGCGCCGGAGGCTTCATTGGGAGTTTTGTCCCGAACAACGTTGCCAACACTTTGCAGCAAGCTCACTATTTCGGGCCCACCCTTTCGAATCTGCTGCTTTTTGCCAACCCCTCAGGACTAGCGATTTCTGCCAGCAATGCACTAGGCAATTTGGTCAGTGGTGGTTCCGCATTCGTTCAGTAGCGAGGGCAGATTCATGTCGGAAGGAATGATGTTCTCACTTGCGCTAGGCGGCTGTGCCGCAGGCGGGGGAATGATGTTTGTAGACAAGGTCGCACAGTATTTGTATCGCCAAACGCAAAAAGCCGGTCTATTTGCCAATAGGGGCAGATATGGAACATATGCCTCAGCGCTGCTCGCAGGTATGTTTCAAGTGATCGCAGCATTACTTATTGTGATGATGCCCCTTGTTCTCGTGCTTGGCCTAATCAAAGAATTCTCAGGGCCTTTACATATATCGGAGTGGTTTAAGTCGTATGGGGGATTATCAGTCGTAATTGGAATGATGATCGGCGTGCTCCTTAGGATTAAATTCACCGCTAAGACTACCCATCATAGGTAAGTCGAGTCGCGAGTAAGACTATTGAGGTAGAGAAGCGGCGTGACCAACACGTATACATGGCATGCCAGAAGCCGCCCGATTGCAATCATACGACTCCTAACAGGTTGGCCATGCCACTGCTCGATGTAGAAGAAGTTTTTTGATCAACCCTATGCGACATCGGTTAGCAACGGGGGAAAACAGGCAGCAGTAATCACGCAGCGTTGCAATTAGATTTCAATGAGGCAACTGCAATGACTTCATTCATCAAGGCTGTGCGAGGTTTGATGCTGAATGTCGCACTCATCGTGTGGCTACTCTTGCATTATTCTCTTTATGCCGATCAAGCCCAGTATCTGTACGATGATAAAGGCCGCCTCACCAGCGTGATCGATAGCACGGGGGGCCTTGCCCTTTACAATTACGATGGGGTGGGCAATCTTGTGTCCATCGATCGCTTGACACCGCCGGGCACCGGTATCGGGATTTATCTCACTGCGCCGACCAAAGGGGCAGTCGCCACGTCGGTCGTGATCCAGGGCTATGGGTTTAACGCCACGCCCGCCAATAACACGGTCAAGTTTAACGGGGTCACCGCGACCGTCACCGCGGCCACGACGAATCGTTTGACGGTCACGGTTCCAACAGGTGCCACCACTGGATTGGTGTCCGTCACGACGACCGCTGGCACCGCCAGTAGCCCTCAACCGTTTGGTGTGCTCGGGCCCCCCACCATCACCAGCATCGCACCGATGGCGATGGCCCAAGGCATGAAGGTACCGGCCACCATCACGGGGACCGGGCTGCTCCAAGCCACCAACGTCACGTTCTCCCACGCGGGCATCACGGGCATTCTCCAGGCCGGCGCCACGGACACCAGCCTGTCCCTCACCCTCGCGGTCGCCGCCGCGGTCCCACCGGGGACGTACACCTTCACCGTCATTACCCCGTTGGGGACCGTGGGAAGCGGCGCGGTGACCGTAGCTGTCAGTACGCCTGTGTGGGGATTCGTCCAAACGCGGTTCCCGGTGAGTGTCTGGCGGCCTGACAGCACCCTCTCGGGCCCGCGCACATCCGTCTCGTCACCGGTGAGCCCGTTTCTCGCACCCTCCACTCTGCCGCCATCCGGGCCGACGACCACTGTGGCCCCGCCGGTCAGTGAGTACTTCGTGCTGTCGCCCATGGCTCCCTCCGGTTCCACCAGTACGGTGGCTCCGCCGGTCAGTGAACTGCTTCCATAGATGTCGGCCACTCTCAAGTAAGGAGGTCGTCCATGACCCTGACACGCGTCATTGTTCTTCTGGGGTGCGGGCTTGCTAGTGTCCTCTGGGGAGCAGTCCCCGGATGGGCCCAAGCGTTTACGAGCGGCAGTACCGGAAGTCTGGGAGCCTTCGCGCCAGCGACCAATACCATCGTGACTCTTCCCGCCGACGGCGTGCTCAATTACACGACGGTCACCATTCCAGTTGGCGTGACGGTGACCTTTCAGCCCAATGCTGCCAATACCCCGGTGACGATGCTGGCCACGGGTGACGTGCTGATCGCGGGGGTGGTGAATCTTGATGGAGCGACGGGAACGGGCTACGGTCCGAACGTACCACCAGGCGCGGCGGGCGGACCCGGAGGGTTTCGCGGCGGACAGGGCGGAGCAAAAGGCGCCATCAACAATGCGCCCTCTGGTGGCCAGGGACCCGGTGGAGGTACTACATCCGCCTCCTATGGCGGCGGGGGCTCCTATGGCGCACCAAGCACCTTTGTGAGTCTCTTGCCCCTCTTCGGCGGGTCCGGAGGTGGAGGATATCCCGGCGCTACAGGCCAAGCAGGCATTGCCGGAGGTGGTGGGGGTGGCGCCATGGTCATCGGGTCGTCGACCAAGATCACGCTCACCGGGACGATTTTTGCCAGAGGGGGCGATGGCGGGCCTCCCGGCATCATCTACGCAGGCGGCGGCAGCGGCGGGGCCATTCGCCTGGTCGCCCCCGAGATCGCAGGAGCCGGAACGATCAATGTGCTTTATGGGCAAGGTGGCAGCCCTCAGGGAACCGTGGGGCGTGCGCGGCTCGAGGCATTTCGGATGAACTTCGCCGGAAGCATCTATCCGGGGACGGCAATCTTCAGCGTGACCACCACCTGTGGTCCGATCACGAGCACCAGTATTCCGGCCTTGTCGAATCTCCCGACCGTGCGAATTAGTGCGATTGCCGGGGTGAACACGCCAGCTACCACGGGGGGCACCTATTCGACGGCCGATCTGACGCTTCCGGGAGGAACCACCAACCCCGTCAACGTCACCGTGACGGGGACGAACATTCCTGTCGGGTCCACGTTCTCCCTCAAGCAAATCCCCCAATTTTCCGCCGCGGCGGCGCCGCTCACGGCCACGTCAACCGGAACGTTTGCCACGTCCACGGCCACATTCAGCGTGACAGTCCCCGTCGGCCAGGTGAGCGTCCTGAATGCCTGGACCGATTTCACATTGCCGTAGAGCTGGAGGGTGCACATGAGTACACAGGCACGATGGACTGCGATGATTCTAGCGACCACCCTGTTGCTCTGGCTACCGACGGGTTCCGCCTGGGGCCAGGCGTTTAACAGTGGCAGCACCGGGAGCCTCGGCGCCTTGACTCCCGCCACGAACACAACGGTAGTGCTTCCCCCTGACGGCATTCTCAATTACACCACGGTCACCATTCCTGCCGGGGTGACGGTGACCTTTCAACGAAATGCCACGAATACCCCCGTCACGCTCTTGGCTCAAGGGGCCGTCACCATTGCGGGGGCCATGCGCGTCAACGGCGATGCGGCGCTGGCCGGCTTGCCCACTGGAAGTGTCGGCGTCACGCCAGGCCAACTGAGTGGGCCTGGGGGATTTCGTGGCGGGGATGGCGGCATCCGTGGACTGTCTCCCTCGAACGGCACTGGAGGGCTCGGCACCGGGGGAGGTGATCCTGGTCTGTTTCCGGCGATTTTCACGCGAGACGGCTCGTATGGTGCCGCATATTTTGTCAATCTCCAGCCCATGTATGGAGGATCCGGAGGCGGGGGTGGCGTGGGGAGTACCGCACAAAACGGGCCATCGGGAGCGGGCGGCGGCGGCGCCATTGTGCTCGCCTCGACAACCCAGATTCTCATCCAATCCACAGGGGTGATCTCAGCCAATGGTGGCGATGGAATTGCTGGAAGCCAAACCACGTGTGGATTACCCGCGGGCGGAGCCGGGAGTGGGGGCGCGATCCGACTGGTTGCGCCGCAAGTTACCAATCAAGGTGTAGTGCAGGCGCGAGGCGGCGGACAATCCTGTGCCGGGGCCGGGTCGTATGGGTACCCTGGAATCGTCCGTGTGGAGTGTCTCACCTGCGCAGTTGCGGCCACGACGCCGGCCGCCTTCATCGCGAACACGCTCGGACCGATCACGCCTGCAAGTACTCCGGCGGCTACTGCACTTCCAAGTGTGACTATTAGCAGTATTGGAGGGGTATCCACACCATCGACGCCCAGCGGATCGCATGGGTCGCCCGATGTTGCCATTCCGGTTGCCTCTTCGCTCGATGTACCGGTCCTCCTCTCGATCCAAAATGTTGCTGTTCCCCAGCAGTTCTATGTGAAAATGATTCCCGCGATGGGTGAACCACAGTATTTTCCAGCCACGCTCTCGACCGGTTCCTTTGCTTCGTCCACCGCGACGGCTATCGTGCGGATGCCGCCCGGTGTCGTCTGCGTCTTGCTGGCCTTCGTCAACTCTTACCCTCAATAGAGACTGAACCGATGGTACTCGTTGGGTCTTGCTCCGGCTGACTCGTAGTATGTTCGCCAACCGGCGAACGCGGCTTGGTAACAGTCATCTCCATATCCGGTCCTTGCCGCTGACAAGCCCATGAACTCCTCGGTCAACTGTTTGCCCTGAGCATGAATCAGTCTATTCGGCTCGTTGATCCTCTCGTACCAGATTGGGTCGCGCACGATGTGCCTATTCCCTTTTGCAAGACGTCATAGACGGAGATCGGGCACCGGCGTTCCGCGGCAGCGTGAGCTCAACGGCACCTTCTCACACGCGTTATGTGCTATATGCCAAGGGAAGGCCTACCGAAACTCACTGACGTGTGATGCCTCGTGGAAGCTCAAGTCCCGCCGACGTCCGCAGCGAGTGTCCCAGGCCTGAGAAGGTGGCCTCTGCCTAATCGTCGTATTGTTCATTCGGCAAGCTTGTAGACCCTGCTCTCGTGTGGCCGATTCGGTCAGTCTATTGCGCCCTGGTGTTGACACGCCTTGTATGCACACAATGCCAGTCTTCGCGAGAGATGGGCTCGCCTGTTTCTCGATACCCACGCACCGCTCGAGCCATCGGTGATCAATATCCCGTTATCTTCTGTTCCGCCCCCTGGGTCAGTCGATCCTTGGCGTGAAAATACTTTTGGGTCGTCCGGAGATCGGCATGGTCCAGCATCTGCTGGACTTCAAACGGCGTACAGACCTGGGCCGCTTCCGTCGCCGCCGTATGGCGCAAACTATGCGGTGTGATCGTTCGCTGCCGGCGCCGGTGGCTGCCAACGGTCTTTCCGGTCGGCGTGTTCTCCACATTCCCGCGAACGCTGGCCCGATCCATCGCGCGGGTGACCCGCAATTGGATCGCCCTGGTGGTGAGCCGCAGGAGCGGTCCAGTCGGTCTGCTGTCCTCCCCCGGCGGCGCCTCCCGCCGCGCCTGCTCGGTCAGATAGGCCGTGAGGCGGTCATGGTGCCGCGCGAACAAGGGATCATGCGGGCTGATCGTCCCCCGGAGCGCGAGGTACTGCTGTAGCCGTGCGACGACTTCCGGCCGCAACACCACAAAGGCATCCTTGGTATGCCGCCCCTTGCCCTGCGTCCTCAGTACCCATTTATGTTGGTGTTGGGCCAGGTCCCCACAGTCCGCCCGCTGGACTTGCACCGCCCGGATCCCCGTTTTCACCATCAGATAGGTCAGGGCCGCATCCCGCCGGCCAATCACCGAGTCGTCGAACTGGGCCATGAGCTGGCCCACCTGTTCAGGGGTAAGCGGCAGTCGTTGATGGGTCTGCTGGTTGATCTTCAGATCCGGAATCTCCCTCGACGCATCCCAGTCGATTTCCTGCCGCTCCCGGAGCCAGTGACACCAGCCCCGGACGGCCGCGAGATACAGATTGATGGTGCGGGCTTCCAAGGATAGACCCTCCGCATCGCGATCGGCGCGGAGCCCATACTTATAGCGGTGCAGCAGGCCGGGGCAGAGGGCGATCGTCGGGTACTGGGCAACCCACCAGCGAAAAAACGCGAGGAGACCGCTTTTATAGACGCGGGTGGTGCCCTCGGCGCGGTTGGCCAGACAAAAGCCCACATAGCGCGACAGTAAGCGGCGCAGACGGGTCCGATGCGCCGGGTCGGCCTGCGGCAGCGGGGCTTGCGTGGCTCCATCCGGATCCGACAACTCGTCCGGGTCAGGAACCAGTAGACCAGGAGGAGGAAGTTCGGGGAACATATTCTGTGGTCTCCGCAGGATGCGAGTACGGATGCGGCGTGATTCTAGCCCAATCATACTACTTCGTCAAAGACCCCTTTACCGAAGTACTTAGCCGAGGCTTGACATTTGTCCATAAGCCGACTATAGCGTTATGGTATGGACAAAAGACACGCGAAGCCGTTGAACGATTTTTCTGAGGTCCCTCAATGACTTCCGAGCATGTTGGCGACTTCGATGCACCTGCCAATCTGGTAGATTCGACCCCCTTGCCATCCCGCTTACTGGATGAAGCCGTGTGGTCTCCCATTGCCTATACGGGCCTTCTTCATTTTTTACTCGATGGCGGGATGACTGGCCTCTCGGCACCGGCACAGGTGGTGTATCTGCACCTCGTGAGGGAAGCATTTGGTCGACGTCGAAATCCCGTGGCGATGACGCTAGACCGCTTGCGCGCGCGCACGGGATTGAGTCGCTCAACGATTCACCAGGCTCTGCAGCGGCTGACGCATCCCGATGTGGACATCGTAAACGTCGTCCATCCGGGAGGCGGAAAGCGTGCTGGCCTATATGAGATTCGTCCCTGCTCCTACCAAGCGGCCGAAGGAAAGAACATTATAGGCAGACGATCACGCCGCAGGCCAAAATCCACCGACACACTGGACAGCCGATCCATCGAGAATCTGCTCGCGCACTTGAGTGTCGAAGATCGGGCCGATCTTCAAATCGTCTATGACTCATTGCAGGGCCATGAACGAAGGGCTATTGAACAAGAAGTACGGGATCGCTTTCATGACATTGGCCAGAATCCGGATAAGACCACATTTCAGCAAGGGCTTCTCTTTTACCTCCTGAAACAACGCATGTTCGGGAGGCTCAGATCGAAATACCCCACGCTTTCAACACCCGCGCAGTAGATCCCACCCGTTTCAGGCTGGAGTGCGAGACGAGTTGCGCGGGCGCAACTCACAAATATTTTGCAGCTTCGATACAGCCATCACGAACAAAATAGATGTTTTAAAGTGATTCAAAAGAAAACTTCCGTCATCATGACCTGATCAAAACGTATTATTCTATGTCATAAATGTTTATTCCTACATTTATGATGAAAAAATATATCGTAATTTAAAATGGTTCAACTTTAGATCCAAGCGAGTTGCGCGGGCGCAACTGCCAAATGTTTCTGACGTATGATGTCATGACTATATTTATTATATTAATAGTTGACAGGATGCACTGTCAGGAGTAATGAAACGAGCTAACTCACCATCGTCTCTTCATGATCGAGCTATGCATGTTAGACAAAACGCTATGGCAAGTTCGATGTCTCGGACGGGCTGAAGTCTCACGAACACGAAGTCTGATCTACGCCTAGTGGGTCAAGGAGGGTTTGATGCCGAATGTAGTAGCCGTGATTAATCAAAAGGGCGGCGTTGGGAAAACCACGACAGTGGTAAACCTCGCTGCAGCGCTGGCCAGGCTCGGTCACCCCGTATGTGTTGTCGATATTGATCCGCAAGCCAATGCATCTTCGACACTTGGAATGGTAAGCCCGTACGAAGCTAAGGTTACAGCCGCTACGCTGCTCATGGATAACAAACGCGATCAGGATATGAGTGCACCATGGTACGACACCATCGAGAAGGAAGTACGCCTTATTTATGGCCATGTGTCGCTGACCAAAGCGGATCGAGAGCTTCCCAGGGTCTATCCCACGATGCCGTCCGGTGTATTGAAGCGCCGGTTGGAGCAGATGGCGTTCGGGGATGACGATATCGTTCTCATCGACTGCCCTCCGACGCTTTCGATCCTCACAATCAACGCGCTGGTAGCCTCAGACTACTACCTGACACCCATGATGTCCGGGTCAAAATACAGCATCACGGGATATGAGGATCTCATGGAGCTGGTGCGCGACGTTGTGGATAGCGCGAATCCATCTCTAAAGTGCCTAGGAATTCTGGTCACGCAGCATGATGGACGGAAAAATGTCTGCAAGTCTATGCACAACGTGATCGAACGACGGTTTGGAGACCTCGTATTCAAGACCGCTATTCCGTTGGCTGCCAAGATTCAAGAGTCAGAATCGAGTAAAAAGACTATTTTTCAATTAGATCGGCAAAGCCATGCCGCGCGGGAATTTATGATGTTAGGCCGTGAAGTCCTGTCTCGTATGGGTCTAGGCGCGTTAGCAAAGCCTGAAGACATCTATGAACCGGTCGAAGAAGCCGTGGCAGGTAAATCATGACAAGTAAGCAAGTATCCAAAGGGAAAGAGGACAAACCTCACATCTCGAAAACCAAGGATCCCAAACCCGAACGGGCGAAGTCCTCACATCTCGCCGATCTCGAAGCCTCGTTTGAGCGCGATGCGCGTCGCATTCGTCCTTTAGAGCTTTTAGGCTTGGAACTGCCAAGCGCGCAACCAAGGCATCAAGAGACGACTCCAACCAGTCCGCCACCGCACACCCCATCTGACTTGACGAATGAAGCCAGTCCGCCAATCACTCCATCAACCCCAAATGACACCGCGGCCACGACTGGCACCCCCAGAGTGGAGCCACCGGTGGTGGAAGCGACGGGCCAACTGCGTAGGCTGGAGGAGGTGGTCGAGGTCCCGCTCGATCGGCTGATCCCAAGCCCGGACCAGCCTCGATCGGAAGTCGATCCTTCGGCCGACCAGGAGTTATTGGAATCCATTCGTGCCCATGGGGTTCTTACCCCAATCCAGATCCGACCGGTCGAGGATGGCAAGTACGAAGTGGTTGCTGGCGAGCGTCGATGGCGAGCCTGCTCCTTGCTCGGCAAGACATCCATTCCAGCATTGGTACGTCGTAAGGACCGCGATCGAGCTGCAGCCGAAGCACTGATTGATAACGTCGTCCGGAAAGACTTGTCCGTCCTGGAAGAGGCGAAGGCCTATCAAGCACTGATCGAGCGGTACGGGTTTCAGCAGTCCGAGTTGGCCGAGCGCATGGGATGTCATAAATCACGAATCTCGAAGGCTTTGGGTATTTTGAAGCTACCGGAGACTGTGCTGAATGTCTTCTTTGGGCCTGACAGCCACATGACTGCTGGGCACGCCGAGGCGTTGCTCCCCTTGGCTCACGACGAACCCCGGCTCCACGCGATTGCCAGACGCGCTTCAAAGGAAGCCTGGAGTCGAGATCGTATCCGGCAGGAAATCGACCGGAAACCACGAATTAACGAAGGGGCGCAGGCTGTGCGGTTTATTGAACGTGGAAGAGGCGGGGACCGTGGGTTCACATTGACCATTCTCTTTCATTCCAACAAGCCACACGAGATTCCCATGATCGAGGAAGCACTGCAGAAGGCGGCGGAGCGTATCCAGGAATTTCGCGACAAGCCAAGCTAGCCAGGGATCTTCGGCGAAAAGTTTCATTCAACTTACGAAAGAAATGGGTCCTGGTCATACCACTCCGGGGATGGGTCACAGGGAGGCCAGAATAATTCAGTACTTTCGAAGATTTATTGTATTACCGGATCAAGGGCACGCATCAGGGCAAAGTGTGTATCGAGTTATCCACAAGCCTTTCGCTAGTTGAATGAAGATTCTGCGCGAGTTGGATGAAGGTCACGCTAGTTGACCTAAGAAAACAGGTCCGTTTACACGCTAGTTGAGTGAAGATTGACGTAAGTTGAATGAAGGCACGCTACTTCGATGAACCGTAGGAATCGCGTAACCCATTGTTGCATGAAGCAATCTTTGTTCTTCGACCAATTCTTACCTTTCTCTACGTTAGAGACTGAACGAAAGAATTAATAAAGAACGTTACGCTGATGGACGTTGATTTCACACCACCGTCGGAACCCGATGAAGAAATCCTTTCTCCTGACGGTGTCCCAGTTGAGCTCATCTTTCCTGGAACCCCGACTGATTCACACTCGTTGTCGGTAACGACACCGGATCATCTCCTCAGTGAACATATCTTGGGGTCGATTCCTCTCTGGGAGGCAAAAGTTCGCCCGACAGGAGCGAAACGCGCCTCCTACCAGAAGCAGATATATCGAGATGTGTGGCGCAATGGTCGACTCTGTAAGGTCTCACTCGTCGTCTATGGAAGCGGCGATCTTGGTCTTCCCAACTCAATCGACTTAGAGTTTTTTCGCGGATTTGAACGCTGGACGAAAGCTGCCATGAACAGCGGAGAACCATTCGATCAGTTGGTCAAAATTTCAGGGCGGGAACTGCTAGAGGCGAGCGGGAAAGGTCTTGGTGGCGCGTCGTATCAGGAAATGGATCGATTCTTTATGCGCATGGCCGGCACAATGATTGGAGCCGGGCGTGATTGGCGTCAGGAAGGAGAGATAGGGGGAAACGAGAAACGCCCCCGTTCTAACAAGGGGATTGTGTTTCATATCTTTCAGACCGTGGTGTTGCCTGGGCAGGTTAATGCGGATGGCTATGTGGCGGACAAGTATGAAGTTGAACTGGCTACCTGGTACTGGATGAGCTTACGGTCCGGCAATTGTATCGTGATCGATCACGAACTGTTTCGTGATCTTCATGGTTCCATCACCAAACTGTTACACCAGTTGCTTCACAACCTGTTCTATCTTGGGCGCGGTACGGCATCGCAAAAGTATTCAGAACTTGTCCGAAATTGGCAGATCAAACGACATAGTGCGCTCTCGCTGGTAAAGCAGCAATTGGATGAGGCCCATCGCGAGTTGCTCGACAAGGAGTTTATTTCGCGCTGGGAATATGTGCCGATTCGTACTCCTGAGGGTAAGGAGTTTGAGATCATTTGGGAGGCGGGACCTGCCTGGTGGGCGACGGATAAGAAGACGCGGGAGTTTCGTGAAGAGATGGTTGGGACCAATCATCGGGAATTGCAACAGCTTGGACGGGAGCTCGACCCGTTCCTCCTCATCGATCAATCGGATGAGAGCAGCCCTGAGAAAGATCAGGAGCGATCGGCCGCAAACGCCCGCTTGCTGAGTATTGTTTTGGAGTTGTCTGGCCGGCGCAAGGACCCGAAGGTGTGGGAGAAATGGTGGAAACGAGCGATCGCCAGTGTTCCACACCCGATGATCTGGCGACGAATCGGGGAAGTGAAGGAGCGGCGGTTATCCGGGCAGAAGCTCAACGTTGGAAGCTATCTTCTCAGTCTTGTTCGGCGTGATGCAGCAAGACTTACGCTGCCGTGGGCGACATTGGATAAAGAAAAATAGTCGGGACAGCACGTGGGCGACGATCAGGGGCAACAGAGTGAAAACCAGAGAACCACGTGTGAGTGCTCTGCGAGCGAGGCGCTCTGCGCGCCTCGCTGAAAGTGGTCCAACGTTGGGTGCTCTGCGTTTTTTAGAAGAGGCCTGCCAATGAATCCTCCAGTTTTTCAGTAAGGATTTTGCTGGCCTCTGGAACAGACAGCCACATTTTTTGATCTGATGCTACGATTCTTGCCTGATGGAATCGTCGATTACCCTTCCGGATCTCACTGATCTGTTGGGTGACCTGGCCGGCCTGAGGAGGGGAAACACTCTGTTGATTGAGAAAACCAAAGAACCCTGGTTGTGATTGAGGCGCCCCTGAACCTGGCATGCTGTTGGTGGTAACAGATTGTTGAATTTCTTCCTTTGTCCGTTCTTGTACCATTGCATCGAGCACGCACGCGACGATTGAATCCTCAGACAGTTTGCTTGCGGCGAATCCTCCAACAGCTCCGACGGCACCAAGGATTGGAATATTACTGAGGGCAGCTCCGTTGAGGGCAGCGGCGGAACCGGCCGCAACCCCGATGGCTCCTCCAAAGCCACCGGCAATCAGGGCATCTACTGTTTGCCCTGGTTTCAGCTTGTTGCAGAGAACGACCTGGCTTTGGAGGATGTACTGTGCTTTCTCCGGGTTATCGACGATTTCATATCCTTTCGCTTTGATCTTCTCGGTGAGATGTTCAAAGGCGATGTTTGGGTTGTCGCTGGTGTTGCGAGTCTGGACATAAATCGTCTTCTCATCTGATGGAGTCAGAAATATGGCGTTGCTACTGCTGAGATTCACCTCGTGACTCAGCGTCATGTGGCCGGCACACCCCGTGACCAACCCAGTGGAGATAACCATGCTAGGTATGACAATGAACCTGCAGGCTGCATACATGGTTCGAGTACTAATAAGTGACATACGTTTCTCCTGTGTATGTGAGGGTGTGAAGCGCGACTGCTATGTATTACTGGATAGGATTGACTGGCCTTTGGCGAAATGACTGACTTTTAGTGGTGCGACGGTACAAAGAGGCTGAATGAGCCAATGTGTATGAATTTGGAACGCTCTGGTAGAGGGAATGTTAACGCGTGTAAGAGCCCTTGAAATGGAATGGCAGGTATTGAGTCAGTAAGTGGTATTTTGTCATACTAGGGCTGCACGTCAGCCATGATATATCGTAAAAATACGTATGATGAAGAACAATACATTCTCTATCCACGTTGATTCTCTGACGACAGGACGAAATCCGTAACTGTTCATACTCGTCTACTTATGTAGGAGAGAACGAGGCGCCATGGCATTCATTGGCAATGGAGATCAGCCGATGGTAGGTGATCTTGGGGAACTTTCTCTCGGGAAGGTGTATCGCTTTTGTTCGTTGTTGCGAGAGGCAGGGGTAGCTGGAAAGTCTTCAGAAGAGGTCTCTCAATCAATTGCCGATTTGTTCGTTCGGTTCTTTTCTTCCCATGACCGGCGGCGGTCACAAGTATCTTTGGTCGAGGTGTTTCAGACTCGGCTCCTGGGGGATCTTCCAGCGCGGCAGCAAGCGCGATTTGTAGCGATGGCCGATGCGTCGCATGTTTCTGCAGAGACGCCTGTTCTCTCGCTGATGGGTGTCGCTGGAGACTCAGTTGATTGGACAGCCGAGACTCATCCCCTAGGAGTGCAATGCATCCATCTCCAGGACGAATTCACTTCTCAAGATACTACTTTGTACACCCAAGTCTGTGAGCGGTTGAGGCGGAGGAAATCCGAGGGAGAAACCGGGAAATCAATTGCTGTTGTGGATTCACACAATCATTTGTTTGGAGTCGCGGTTCACAATGAGCCCTGCTCACAGAATTTCACGCAGATGAAGAAGGAGTTTCTTCTCGCTCGTGAAGTGAAATCTATCCTTAGCCTTGGAGGGTCACTCCCCTCTGGTGAAAGTTACTTCGTTTTCCTCTATTCAAATGTCACGCTCGATTCCAGAGTCCAGACATTCTTTCAGGCGGTATCGGCCGCTGTCTGTTTGGCGTGTTCGGCTGCGGATGAACAATACTGGAGAACTCGGGTGACTCAGGGGGTAGGGAATACCTATTCCTCAGAAGATTTCCACGCTTTTATCGAAGGCGCTTATCGCCGGCTGTTGGAGCTGAATGAATCGCTTGTGGTCGATCAAGAGAACAGCTATTTGAGCGATGTCCAAGAGTTGCATGAGACGGACATGAAAATGCGTCGCATCGCGGACGCTGTTCCTGGCGCAGTGTATCAATATGCGATCACTTGTGAGGGGCAACAACGGTTTACTTACATGAGTCGCGGAGCCATTGAGATGGTAGGCTATCCGGCAGAGACCATCGTATCGGATTATGGGGCTGTGTGGAGACTGGTCTTGCCGGAGGATATGCCGGGTATCATGGCTTCAATCGAAGATGCAATACGAAGTGGGTCCCGCTGGGCACATGAATTTCGATTGCGCCTTCCAGACGGTCGAGTGAAATGGCTGCGTGGCGATTCACTCCCTGAGGCTCCAACCTCCGATGGAACGGTTCTGTTTCATGGCCTATTGACTGATGTGACCGAGCGACGGTTAGCAGAGGCCAAGCTGCGCTTTACGCAGTTCGCGACCGACCATGCGGCAGACGCGATTCTCTGGGCTGGTCCTGATCGTCGCATCATGTATGTGAATGTGCGTGCAACCGAGTTGTTGGGGTATTCGCGACAAGAGCTTTTGACTTTGTCGATACCAGATATTGCGCCCCTACAGAGTCGAATCGATATGCTGAACGATCTGACTCGGCTGAAGCAGGGAGAGGTGGTTCAGTACGCAACTACTTTTCGGAGAAAATCCGGTTCCGTGTTTCCTATCGAAGTGTCGACGCGATATCTGGAGCATGAAGGCGCTGGGTATGTGTGCGCCATCGTACGTGATGTATCGGAGCGGAAGCGGGCGGAAAGTGTCATTCAAGAGGGAGCCGAGGCCCTTCGTCGAAGTCAAGAAGCATTGCGGGCCTTAAATTCTCAGTTGCTCACGGTACAGGAGGATGAGCGACGCCGCCTCGCCAGGGAATTACACGATGAGCTGGGGTCTCGGCTTGGAAGTATAATTCTCAAGACCGAGGGTAAATTTGCGTTGTTGGAACAGAAAAGTCAGGAAGCCTCGATCATGCGGAATGTGACAGATGAGCTGCGGGGAATCAGCGATCGGGTACGAACGATCGCACACGAGTTGCATCCGTCCATACTGGACAATCTGGGGCTATCCGTGGCGTTGAAGAAAATGGTGAAGGAGTATGGCAGCTGGTCGGGCATGAAGGTGGTCAGTAATATCTCTATGGAATTTACCGAGGCTCTGGATCGTGAGATCGCGACTTGCCTGTATCGGATTGCGCAGGAAGCACTAATGAATGTGAAGAAACATGCTAGTGCTCGAGAGGTTACAATATCCTTGGCGCGCTTAGACAATTGGGTCCAATTGACTGTGAAGGACGATGGGAAAGGCTTTAGCCCAGAAACAGAGTCGCGTCGAACGAAGGGTCTGGGGATCGTTGGGATGGAAGAGCGTATTCATATGGTTGAGGGGGAATTGGCAGTTCAGTCAGGAAAAGGGCGTGGTGCTGTAGTGACGGCGCGGGCGCCTTTTCGGGAGCGTGAAGCATGACGGCAAGTCTGGATTCTTCCGTGAACTCTCCGGTCAAAACAATCAATGTAGTTTTTGCTGACGATCATGCGTTAGTCGCCGATGGGATGACTACGATCTTGCATGGTGTCAACCATAAGCAGCGGGACTATGAATTTGCTGTGGTAGGTCAGGCCTCGTCTGGTCGTGGATTGTTGGAGTTGGTGAAACGCGTTCCTGCTGACCTGGCATTTGTCGACATCTCCATGCCTGATATGTCCGGATTGGACGCGGTACCGAAGGTCCGTGCGATTCGACCCGATATTAAGATTATCGTCGTGACGATGCACAAAGAGCCGGAATACATGACCAGAGCGTTATCTGTTGGAGCGAATGGTTACTTGATGAAAAGTTGCAGTGCTCAGGAATTCTGTCATGCGATTGATGAAGTGATGCGAGGTAACGCGTACGTGACGAGTTTGCTGGGTAGTCGTGCTTCTGGGGATGCTCCTGGTTCTGATGAAGAGAAGGATGAACTCGCCTCTTTGGGAATGTCTCAGAGACAACGTGAGGTCGTAACGCTATTGGCTTCGGGCAAGACGATTAAGGAGACGGCATTTCAGCTGGGATTGAATCGCAAGACCGTGGAACACCATAAGGCGATGTTCAGAGAAAAGTTCGGTATCGAGACAGATGCCGATTTGACGAAGTTTGCTATTAAGCATGGGCTCACCGGGACCGATTGGATTCGAAAGTAGTGAATTGTCTCGTCGATGTGGAAAGTCCCTTCTGAGATCTACGGTTTATGATTTGGGGTTGCTCCCGGCTAGTCGTTCACCTCAGGTTATGAGTTTGAGGTGACACTAGGCTTCACGAAGTCCGGCCACCGTTCTTCCATCTTTCTTTCGCTCTCACCGAAGTTTCGTGCGGCCTCTTGGGCTTCAACGATCTCGCCATATTTCAGTTTGCAAGCGAGCTTATCCGGTTTTCATGATTTTACACAGTTGAGGTCTGCTCGTCCTCCGAAGCCGACCATATCTGTAGAGTCACAAAAAGCGCAGGAAGTGCATCCACGAAGGTTTCGTTGTAGCACCAGGATATCCGGTTAGATCGAAACATGGGCATGTCGTGCGGGCAGTTGCCAGCATGGAGTGCCGCTTCCGTCCTGGTCGGTGGAGGAAGGCGACGTCTGCTCAGGATGGCCTGTTGTGCCGATCCACTGCCGTCCTGCGGCCGCGGTGATGTTGAAGCTTGCGAGCAGGTCCGGCCGTTTCCATTTGAGATGCACGGTGCCTTTTTTATAATACCGAATCTTGAAATATGTGCTCTCGCAGGTACCCGGGCGCGAGACGTTTTTTTGGAATGCATGGTATAGCGCGCTTTCCACAGTGAGGATGTCATCGAATTTTCGTCCATCAAGCACCGCCAGCACGCGATCGAGATCCGAATAAATCTCGCCAGAATCACGAGTCGACCAAAGGTCGAAGCGGCCGATCCAAAACCGACACCCATAGGGAAAGACTAACTTCACGTTAACCTTATAGGAATCGTTGCTTTTCCATCCGGACATGCCGTCTCCGCTTCCGATGTCGCCGGTGGTGTTGCCTTTATAGTGTCGCGTGAGGGCAAGGAAGACGTTCCAGACAGATTGTTCAAAGAGTCGCTTTCGCTGGAGGAAAATGTTTTTGAGGGTCCCTTTGATGTTTTTGGTAGTAAAAGGCACGGTACTGTCCCGTTCGAGATCTCTCAAGAGGTCATCGGTTTGTTTTGTATCCAGCCATTTGCGAAATTCCATTTGTTCAAAGACGTGCATCCAGGCCTTTCTTCGGAGCGTGCGTGCAAATTCGGCCCGGGCTGCGGTGATGTTGGTTTGTGCCATTCCGAGGATCTTGTTATGGTCGTCATCGCGAAGAGTGGTGCCAAGCGCTCCCATGAACAGACTTGCCTTGCGGATATGGGCAAATGCCTTAAACGTCTCTTCAAGGGATTGCATGTAATAGTGCTGCATGTTCCCAAGGGTGTCGCGCAGAGCTGGCATGGCTTCAGGAGTGCCGATGTTTTCGTCAACAGATTCTTCCTGATCGGCCGCATTCCAAAGGTTGATGTGATCATCTTCGGTAGTCTTCCTGAGATAGATGAGCACCACGGGAACATCGGTGGTTCTTTCCGCAGCTCGAAAGCATGGGCCCAGCCGTTCGACAGATCCATGGGCGGAGATAATGGTCGCGAGTCGGCGGCGCTCATCCGTGCAGGGATTGTCAATCGTTTCTTGATTCAACAGGCAGACAATTTCTCCGTTGTGGAGAAAGTCCCATGCACGAAGAAGATGACTCACTCCTTTTGAGAAGGGAGGATTCATCACGATGGCATCGTAATAGGATACGCCATCGTAGGAGAGCCAATCATGTCCGACTACGGTGAGATCCTCATGTGCGCGCAGAACGCTCAAGAGATCTGGATGTAGTTCGATGACGTCGACGCGATGACGAGAACCTGAGCCGAATCGAGATCCTCTCTCCCGTCCGAACCCGAGAATAGCTTTTGCGAGATCGCCTTTTCCTGCGCTCGGCTCGAGAAAATAGACGGCCTCGCGGTGTACTTTCTGGAGCATTTTCGCAGCAATAACGCCAGGGGTTGGGTAGAAGTCGTCTCCAAACATATTGCTCCTTTTGGGGATGAGAAGGCGGTGTGGATGTATGCTGTGTTTCTCAGTGGGCTGTATTAACTGGAATGCACGAGTAGTGTTTCCCGGCATATTCCGAGATCACTATCCGATCGATGGAGGAGAGGATTCCCAGACGGTGAAGCGATGGCCCTACCGTACTGGCGCGTGGTGCAGGCCTGTCTTCGTAAGATCGAGGAGGGATACTCGTTGGTGGTGCTGAAGCCAGAGCTTGTGAAGATCCTTGACGTTGGCGTTGTGATGTAGCAGGACTTCCATTACGTGATAGCCCATGTTTGTGAGGAGTGCGACCAGCTCCTTCTGGACATGGGGGCCTTTTTTCGGCGAGCCAGCCAGCCGGCTATCGCTCACACGGCCTTCTCCATCATTGTCGAGCGCGATATAGATGATGCGGGACGAGAGGCGTTTCAGATAGCCCTGGAAACGTTCACCGGTATTCAGTCCGTTCAGAGCACACAGAGTAAACGAGGGGCCGAAGAGTTCATCACCCGCCAGGCAGTCCACGATGCTCTCCGTAATCAGAATAGGAGCATTGCCTCGTTTCAGAATCCAAGGCCCCTTGAGTCCGCGTGCAACACGAGTGAGCGAAGGAGGAACCTCTCCAAGCGCCCTTGCCATGATGCCCTGCATGAAATGTATGTTTGGGGTGGGTAACGGAAAGGCAATATAGGGAATCCCTACATCGCCGAGTCTCATCCACACCGCACCCAGATGTTGGTTGTACGGGAGATCCAACTGATGAAAAAACACCCGTAGCTCTTGTTCTCGTTCAGGGGTCATGTTGGCTTGGGCTGTGTAGTAGAGCTTTTTCGCATGAGCGATGCGCTCCTTGTCACTTGGGGGTGCAGACAGACTCTCGTTAATCGTTGCCACACTCCTGACGGTGTTGTTCAGAATCCGATCCAGTGCTACCGCGAAGCTCACACGATCGAGGAGTTGAACGAGATCGATGAGATCGCCATGGTTTTTGCGGGTTTCGTGCTCGTGTCGACCAAAGTCGTACCACACCCAGGTACCATCTGCTCGCATTGAGACGGAGAAAGAGGGGTTTCTGTCCTCGCGATACGGGGCGTGGAAGTCGGCATGGTGTGGCCGACGTGACACCGGAGTGTGCCCGCGAGCAATGAGGAATTCGATGAGGTCGATACGTCGTGCCTGTGCGATGGCATCTGGAGAAATAGACATGTGTGGTATCAATAAGGAGAAAAGCGTGGAGCGCCGTGGAGGCCTGTATGTGAATGCTTATGCGGCCTCGTCGAAGCTGTATCGTCGTGCGGGCTTCTTGATGAGGAGGGTGTCTAACTGAGCTTTGATTGTACCCATACCGTTTTGCACGACGTTCGCAATTGATTGATCGCTTCGAAGCAATTGCGAGTCCACTCCGCTCAACACGTTCTTGGCCGTTGTGACGAGTTCTGCGAGCTCGAGATCATTGCCTAAGTTGCGCGCTTCAAAGGTGTTCAGAAATTCCAAGAGATTGCTGAGCGTACTACTCTTGAACGTCTTGGACTTTCCCGAATCACTCGGACTTAAGCGTTCGACCAGATGGTTGACGAGTGAGCGCATTGCCTCACGAAGATAGGTGTTCACATCTTCGAGCATATTGTTGACCTTCTCCATGGAACGGCGTTCCTCTCGTCTAAGCATGGTGGCGCTGATGGTCTCCAGCGTGCCAGGAAGGTCAAAGGTAATGTATGAGTAGGTTAAGCCAAATGCCTTGCGCACGGTTTCTTGGTCTGGATAGTCGCTGGTGCAATAGGCAGCCTTGAGTCGAGTTGCTTCTTCCTGTATCCGTGTGTCGTATTTGGCGAGAAAGTCAGTTACCAGCCGCGATAGTTCTTCCTCCGCGTTGGCAATAATGGTGTCGACCTCTGATGCGAGCGATACTGGGATCAGATACATGCCCGAACGAAGGCCTGCCGGCAGCGTCAATTTTTCGAGCTTGGTGCGAACAGTTGAATAGAGACGCGTGATGGCCAGGTATTCAGGACAAGAGAGAATCGACTTTGTGACGCAGACGCGACTGGGTGCGGTGTCGATAGAAAGCACCTTTGTGCTGTCCATCCGTCGATGAATGCCGAGCTTTCGATAGGTGAGCATGAGGCAGAAGGCATTGGACCACAGCGAGCTGAAGGCTGATTCAGAATTGAGCATGGCGACCTCGTTTAATGGTGAAGGTGTTCGTCTGAATGCTGGTGGTGATGCGTGTGTGCCGAGCGTTGATTGTGTTCGAGTGTCCCGCCTGAGAGCGTAAGGATTTGCTGAATGACGTCTTCTGCAGTCGCGTGATTGGGGAGGCTAATCTCGTCAGTGATCAACTTGATGGTTCCATCTGTGTCGATGGTTATGCGTATCTTATCGGTCTGCATGGGCAGTTCACTCCTCGTGGTTAAGACAGACGTGTTAACAGAATTTCCTGCTCCGTCCCTTCAACACGTTCGAACGTCCACCCGAATTGTTCGGCGGCCGTTTGAATGATGATTTGTGCATAGGCCTGCTTCAGCTCGTGAATGAGGCCTTCGTGTCGTTGATCTACAGTGGCTTGCCCCTTGGTGATCGTGATCTGCTGATTCTCCGGGGTGGTGAACACGACCCGCTCACCGATATGAGTGTGTTCCCATCCAAGGGACGAAGCGGCGGCGATAAGCATCGTAAAGTCAGCCATGTTTAATTCAACGGTCACGCGTTGTTCGAGAAAGCAGGGCATGGAGTATTCCTTTGTTTAGTCTGAAACGTTCCTGTCCCTAAGCGAGTGTGATCGCACGGGGACGTGTGGGGGGCGTGGCCTTGCTGTTCTGGTCGAAGACGCCGTCTCGATTAGCGCTGAGGTAAGCCATGTGAGCCTGGTTCTCCAGAGCTTTGATGCTCTCCTTGGCGCTAATGGCTGTGGGGACAATGTATTGGGCGGCCTCCGAGAGAGTAATGGAGAGTTCCCAGCTGAGCCGAGCACAGCGTTCGATTTCCGCGCCTGTCCAATCCTGATCATTGGGGCGGGCTACGTCAGGCTCGAGACCGAATTTCGCGAAGTAGATCTTCCAGATGGCATCGCGTTCGTCCTGACTTGGGAGATCGACATACCATGTGCCGTAGCCAAAGCGCCGAATGAGTTCGGGCGGGAGTTGACTGATGTTGTTTGACGTGGCGACAAAACAGGCTTTGTCTTGGGAAATGGCAGAGATGACATTGAGAGCTTGGCGAATCTGTTGTTCGCTCGAACCGACGAGAGAGGATTTGAGTCCCGAGATGTCCAATGCGATAGTAGGAATATTGCCTTCGGTTCCCATGGCTTTGGCGATAGCACTCTTCGAGGTGCCATTGGGCCCTACGAGGAGTACGCCAGATGCCTGGTGGTCTTGCATGTAGCTTAGAAGCGTTCCGAGCAAGGCCTGCGATACTCCAGAGCTGTCCGAGGCTTGCCCGCTTGATCCGGAGAGGCTTTTTTCGATTTCATCAAGCCATACGATGCAGCGTGGCGCGCGTTTGGATCCGAGGACCTGCTTCAGAAAGCGCTTGATGACAGCCACACCTCCGATCTGAGAAAAGTCGTTCCCTCCCCTCCAAACACTGAGTCCAGGTGTCGCGTCGACGACCTGCCGCTTACGTTCCCACAATTTGTCAATGTTGAGTCCCTTGGGCTGCATCGATCGAGCGACTTCTTGTTCGGCGGTGAAGGAGCCGAGACCGAGGGTGGCATCGATAGCCTTGGCTAACGTGTCAGGGGCCGGGAGTGGAAGACATGCGGCGGACAGTTGTTCTTTGATAATGGTCTCCAATTGGCTTGATGTGGGCAGTGGCTCATTCAAGAGCACGACATCATTGACGAGATCTGGTGGAAGTTTGAATCCGATTCCGAGAAGGACGATCGTGCTCCCGTTGGCTTTATAAAGATCGCGGCAATTCCATAGACCTTGAACAAAAAAATCATTGGAGAGGTAGCGGTGTCCGTTCAATATAAATGTCAGGGTCCGGTCAGGCACTTTTTCGAGGAGGCGCAGGGTTTCGGCGGGGTTGATGGTTGTATTTTGTTTCGTGGGACCGATGTTCTGAATATGCCACGTTTTTCCTTGTTCGTTGATGGGGAGTAAGCCATGGCCGACATCCCATTTGAGAATTGGAAATGAATGCAACCCGAATTCGTTGTCGGTGTCCGCTTGTGAAACGCTGGTGATGTTGACCAGGGACCATGCCAAGGCTCGCATGGTGGCCGCCGGGTCAAGCGTGTTCACAGCAATGAGCGGAACGCTGACGTTCCTTGCTGTACGAAAATCTTGGGCAAGGGGGTATTGTTCAGACATGAGGTATCCTTTTGGGTTCGGAGCGTGGGGAAAGCGTTAAGAAAGGCACGAGAGATGCGAACGGTTATGGCGGTCGCGTCAGGGGTGTGCGTTAGCCAGAAATCGGGCTCTCCATGAGCGCGCGAATGCGCTTGCCCGCTTCAACAAAAAGCTCATGGTTATTGGTGTGATAGTGGGCTTCACAGTTATGAAGAAGTGTCATGACGATGGGAAATCGTGGGTCATCATCAGTCAGAGATGCAGTGAGCTGAGCCAAACGTTTGAAACGTTGTAGCCAAATAGCTGGTGTGGAGGGTGTTGTCAGCGCGGTCATGGGAACTCCGTGTACACGTGTTGAGAGTCGTCTTGTTAGCCGCAACCAGTGGAACCGCCGCATGAACAGCACGTTTTGCAGGTTCCACGTCGAACGAGCGTAAACCGGTGGCACTCAGGGCAGGGGTCTCCTTCATACCCTTTGATTCTGGCCTCTTCTATGCTTTGCACGTTCATCGCGTCTTGCGTTTGTTGGGTAGTGCCAGTTTTGTGCTGTTTGACGTAAGGCTTCATCGAATCCCCGCGGAGGTCCTCATGCGTGAGCTGCACATGCGCGAGGTCCTGGCGGTCGAGGTAGTTAATGGCCAAGTCGCGCATAATGTAATCGAGGATAGAGGAGGCCATTTTGACTTGGGCATGACCTGAGACTGGACCGTTAGGCTCGAAGCGCATGAGCGTAAATGACTCTACATATTCTTCGAGCGGAACGCCGTATTGCAGTCCCAATGATATGGCGATGGCAAAACAGTTCATCAGACTGCGAAAAGCCGCACCTTCCTTGTGCATGTCGAGGAAGATCTCCCCCAATGTGCCGTCTTTATATTCACCGGTTCGAATGTAAAGTTTGTGGCCACCAATCGTGGCTTTTTGAGTGTACCCCGTTCGTCTGTTGGGGAGGGGGTGATGTGTGCCTCGTGGGATTGGAGGTGTGGCCGTATCGGTGGAATTCTCGGTGTCTGGCGTCCTCTGCGATTCTTTACTGGGCGTCAATGTATCCGGATGGGTTTCCATGGTGCATGCTCCTTGGCCGGCTTGAGACGAAGTATTCGATATGTGTGTATTACTGATCGCGAGTCGGCGCCAATTGAGTGATTGCGGCTGACAGAGATGGTAGTTGCTACATCTCTTCATCTAGGGGCTTCTGTGTCAGTAATACAACATGAGGAGGCTGGAACATGTTGGAACAGGGTATTGAGGAGCTTCGGGCTCGGAATCGAGAGGGAACCCGAGATCCGATCGTGGACGGGAAGGTGTTGGTCGGATATGGCGCGTGCTTGCAAGACCCGCAGCGACGAGAAGGGTACCTGGTTATCCGAGACGAGGATCGTTCTGGGCACGTGGGAATTTTCGGCACTACGCGCATCGGAAAGACGCGTCTCATGGAATCCATTATTGAACAGGATATCCGGAGCCACAAGTCGGTGGTTGCGATTGATCCGAAGGGTGATATTGAGTTGTTTTCAAAAGTTGTGCAGGTTGCGGCCGAGGCAGGGAGACTGGACGAGGTCATGCTACTGACCCCGATTTTCCCAGACTATTCAAACTATCTTGATCCCCTGGCGAATTACTATATGGAGGACGAGTTGGTCAGCCATATCGTGTCAGGGATTAAGGTCAAAGATGATTACTATCTCTCCATTGCTTCCGAGGTTTCACAAGCGATCGTCTCGGGATTGATTAAATTGGCGACAAGTCGTGGGCAGGCACCGACAATCTCGTTCAACGATGTAAACCAGCGGGTTGGATATGCAGAATTAATCCAATTTCGAGATATATTGAAAATATTGAATGATACGGAAGAGCTGTGTGGCCTGATCGATCGGGTATGTCATGGGCCTGGTATTGCCGAACATTTTGCGAAGGTATCGTCGTCTTTGCGCACCATGCTCAGTGCGTTAACCTTTGGAAATATTGGTCGGATCATTGGGAAAGCGAGAACCAATGAATTTATTACGCGTCTGGAGCAGGGTAAACGAGTCATCTTGGTGTGTCATACAGGATCGCTGTTGAGCCCGCGTGCGTCGCTAATTTTTGGACGGGTTTTTGTGTCAATGATTCAAAGCTTGGTTGGGCGTCTGTTCGCGTCGGGTCGGCAATTAGATCCGCCGTTGTGCGTGCATATCGACGAGGGCCACAACGTGCTCTATCCCGGCATTCAGGAAATCTTCAACAAGGCGGGCGGAGCCAATGTCTGGTTGCATTTTTACGAGCAATCTGGGGCCCAGATGTCAGCAGAGATTGGTGCCGACTTAGCCCGAAGCATTAGCGACAACATCAACAGCTGGATCTATTTTCGAGTTAATCATGCGGAGACTGCACAAAGCGTGGAGGATGCCTCTCCCTTGGTGCAACGTCCAAGGTTCGTGGTGTCGGTTCAGGGGAACGTTACATTGCATCTAACCGAAGAGCGGCTCGTGTTGAGAGACCGCGTGTTGCATTTGCCCAAGCGGTGTTTCTACATGCGGACACATGGACAGTGGTACAAGGGCAAAACGTTGGATAGCAGCGCGGCCTACGTTAGGGTGAAGTTTCCTACACCCGTTGTGAACAGTCCTAAATCGGAAACCCCTCCCTCTGCCGCGTGATGGTGGAGGCTGATTCTGGATTGCCGATGGCGTCTTGGACGCGGGCAATCATGGATCGAGTGACCATCCCGACGCAACGATTCTCCGAAAATACCAAGAGCTGATCCGATCCGCTCAGCAGCATGGAGTCTAGCGCCCGCTGAAGTGAGTGATTGGGGTGCACGATCAAATCTGGTGACAGGGCTCGGATAAATGGAGTGATGTTGTTTTCGTTGGGCATGAGCCACTTGGGGTCTGTGCGTACATCCTTATAGTAGACCAATCCTGTTATGTGATCGTGTTGGGCGGTGGGGTACGCTCGGTATCCGTATCTCAGAAATTGGTCTTGGAATTCTTGGAGGGGAGTATCGTGAGCAAGAGTGACGACCCGATCTCGGGGAATCATCACTTCATGCAGCGGCCGGATAAGGTGTTCGCTCTGTTGTACGGTGCGATAGGCGGTTTCTGCGACCATGCGGAGGATCCCGCCAATGATGGCAAGCCACAGGGTCTGGTATTGGAAAATGATGCCAAGAATGCCGATCGCCATCATCCCGCTACTGATCTGTTTGCTCATTTGGGCGGTGCGCTCGGTGGCGACTGCGAAGGAATGTGTTTGTGACCACAGTATGGCGCGCAGTATGCGCCCGCCGTCCATCGGTAGGCACGGAATGAAGAGGTTGTAGGCGGCAATGGTGAGGTTGACTTTGTATAGGAAGCTCGCCAGCGGGTCGGCTTTAAGAGCATAGAGCAGGAGAGTGATGAGAAACGAGCAGCCGGGGCCAGCGAGTGCGACCAGAATTTCCACCCGCGGGGTGGAGAGTTCACGTTCGAAAATTGTCCAGCCTCCAAGGATGTGCAGTTCGATGCTCTTGACGGCGTATCCTAGTCGGCGAGCGGTGACGGCATGGGCGAGTTCATGGAGGAAGACGGAGACGAGGATCAACAGGGTGGCGACTGCGCCAGACACCCATTGGTAACTGGCCGAGAATTGTGCTTGAGCATCATTGAAGTAATTGGCGGCGAGGCTCCAGGTGATGAGTCCAAACCCGATGAGCCACGTGTAATGCAGCCTGACATAGAAACTGGCAATATGAAAAGTCATTCCTGCGCATCCTTGTCCTACGGGGGTGTAGTTCTGCGGACTCGCGTGACCGAACGTGTTGTGTTCGTCCGAGGTGCGCGCGTAGATGACTCTCCCGCTAGCTTGTCTTGTCGTTTTTCAATCACCGGTAATTTCGCCATCAATCGTGGTGGAGTGGGCTCCATTCGTGGCTGATCGGTGGGCACCGGCCGCCCCTTCCAGGAGCTAGTGGCCGTCTCGAATCGCCAGTGCCCTTTTGCGAGGTCTTGCGACGACGCCTGGCCAGCTACATACTGCACGACCTTGAGGGCATCATCGACCTCGTCCGCGATGGCTACCAAAATCAAGTAGCCTTTTGGGACGACGAGATAGAACCCCCTATACTCCCTGTCTTTTGCTTCACCACGTTTGACCTCAACGATGTCGCCAACGGCGGCATCAAAAGCGCATGCTCCGATAGCTCCGAAGCGACCGACTGGAGTGATCTGAATCGCGTAGAAGCCGCGTGCCAGGGACTTGGTTTCAGTGTCCCATGTGACACGGGCCACAAAAGGGCGATCCTTCCTTTCACACTGGGTGCGGAATTCAAACCGAAACGCGCCCGGACTTTTCATCAGACTTGATCCATTTCGAAACCAGGAAGGATGTCGTCTGGTATTTTGGCTAGGAACCGGCACAATGACTGAAGATTTTGCTGGGAGGCATTGTGGTAATGCTCGGTGGGGTAGGTGAGAACGAGCCGTTGACGTGGGCGCGTGACCGCTACATAGAGGAGCCGTCGTTCTTCCTCAAGAGCCTGGTCATCGTGCCAGCTGCGAACCGGGGGAAACTGTCCGTCGAGGACCCAGATGACAAAGACGACATCCCATTCTAAGCCTTTGGCGCTATGGATTGTTGAGAGTACGAGGTGCTGGTCTGGATGAGCATGCTTGTTACCCGATGTGGTCGATGGATTCAGCGTGAGATCCTCTAAGAACGTTTCTAGGCTGGTGGATTGGTGCGCAAGATCGCAGAGTTGTTTCAAGTCTTCAATCCGGACTTTGGCGTCTTCGGGATAGTCGCGTTTGAGGATCGGTTCATAGTGCTTGATCACAAAGGTGAGACGGTCGGCCAGAGGAATGCTTTCGTCTTGTGTCGTTCGGATGATGTTGTTCAACAGCCGGACGGTCGATTCTGCCTTGCCTGGCACATGATCGAGTACATCCAGAGGGTGAGGGGCCTCCTGCATTGCAGCAATGAGCCGCTCCGCCAATTTCGGACCTACGCGATCGAGAAGGAGCAAGAGACGATGCCAGGCGTTGCTATCGAGCGGGTTGTCCGCGGCACGAAGATATGCGAGTACATCTTTGAAGTGCGCAGTCTCGGTGAGCTGGAGTCCGCCATATTTGACAAAGGCAATCTTGTTGCGTGCGAGCGTGAGTTCCAAATTGTTGGAGTGAGCGGAGGAGCGAAACAAGACAGCCATGCGATGCAATGGGATGCCTTCATCTTGGTGGTGCAGAATATGCTCAGTCAGCAGATCGCTTTGTGCCTGTTCCGAATAGCAGGCGATCAATTCAGGAGGGCTTCCGCCCTCGTTTGTCGTGAAGAGGCGCTTCGGATAGAGATCTTTGGCATCCTGGAGCACGGTGTTGGCTAGAGAGAGGATCGGAGAGGTGCTTCGATAGTTGTGTTCTAGTTTGTAAAGCCTCACGTTGGGAAAGGCATCTGTAAATTCCAGCATGTTTGTCGTATGAGCTCCGCGAAAACCATAGATACTTTGCGCGTCGTCACCGACAACCATCACGTTGTGGTGATGGCTCCCTAGAAGTCGGACAATTTCCGATTGGAGCTTGGTTGTGTCCTGGTATTCGTCGACGAGGATGGCCTGATAGTGCGAACCCAGTCTGCGACGACTGGGTTCGTGAAGGCAGAGTAATTTGTAAAGCAGGTAGAGGAGGTCGTCATAGTCGACGCGATGCTGTCGCCATTTCGTTTCGGTGTACGCCCGAAAGAGAACGACGAGCTGAGGCGTATGCGATTCGAGCCACGGAAAATCACTCGCGACGGTATCGGCAATGGAACGCAAGGTATTCACCGCGCGGCTAAAGAGGGTGAGGATGTGGTGTTTTTTGGGAAACCCCTTTCGGCGTGAAAAGGACAGTTTGCTCATTAACAAGTGCACAAGTCCCTGTGCGTCATCTTCATCCATAATACTGAATTTGGGAGGGAGGCCGAGCGCTCCACCATAGTGTTTCAGCCAGATTAACCCCATGGCGTGAAAGGTGCCGCCTTGGATTTTCAAGGAGTGTTGTTGGAGAAGCAGTTGAGTCCGGTGAATCATTTCCTCCGAGGCCTTGCGGGTGAACGTGATGAGGAGGATTTGATCTGGGGGAAGACCCTGGGTGACGAGGTGGGCGACTCGATGTATCAGCGTGTGTGTCTTGCCGCTCCCGGCGCCGGCGAGAACCAGGGTCGGTTCTGCTGGAGCCGCAACCACGGCCAGTTGTTCAGGGTTGAGCTGGGCATTCTGAATGAGGGGGGAGACATTGGCAAGGTCGGGCGAGACCGCAGAATGTCGCACCTGAGTGAGTGTCTCTGGTGTATCGATACGCGCGTGGAGCCAGTCCGGCAGTTTCGGAGACGTGAAAGACGAGTTCAGAGACTCAGCTGACTCCTCCATGGGGAGGGTTTCTTCAGCAGGGTGAGGCAATAGTGGCGGTGTGCTGGTGTCGTGGAGTGACATTCTGTACCTATGTGTTACCGGATTGACGTGGACTGACGAGTTAGCGAAGCGGAGAAACGATGCGAGCAGGAGGTGTTAGGGAGCCTGGTTTCCGGCTGTGGCTGCCGGGGTGATATGCACGGTCAGAGGGATGTTTAGCAAATGACAATGGCCGCTAGGGAGGTGGCTATGATTGCGCGCGGCTGGCAAAAAGAATTCACAAGCAATACACGTACGCAGGATGGGAATAGCCTTGACTGTGACCAGGCGTCGTATCCTCTGCTGAAGTTGGGCTAACAAGTCCTGTACGCCGGCATCGGAGCCGTAGTCAGCAAAGTGGTAAAAGCTGGTAGTCCACGATTCGGATGAGAGTGCCGTGGCCTGTCCCAGCTCGGTGAGTACATGAACGGTCTGCTCAGATGGATCCCTTGATAAGGCGCGTACTTCGTCATGTTGCCCGAGATTGATCAGCGCACTATCAATGGTGAGTGGATTGACCATTGTGATTTGGTGGAGCTCGGTACGTGACAGCGGGCGGCCATCGTTTGCCAGGAGTACGCACAGAATCAGGCGTCCGGTTAGCTCGATTGGCGTGTCTAATTGATGCGCCGCTGCAAAGTTATACAAAGCGATTTTGGAGAGCGTCGTCCGTAGCGCGGACCTGTGTTCTTCAATATCGTGGCATTGTTCGGTGGAGCGGAATGATTCTGGTGAGGAACACTGCATGTGGAGATCCTCCGTTGTCCGCGCTCAAGTAATACAAGTATTCCTAAACGAGGACAATTGGCCAAATGCCAGTTAAGGGGGAAACGGCCTTGGGGATATCCCTAGGCGTTAGGAAACATTTAGCTATTTGTGGAATGTCCTTCATGCACTGCGAGAGTGGCTCGGGAGGTGGTGCGCATCATATCTGTAGGTCGCGCCACTATTTGTTGCAACTGTTTAAGGACTTGTATGGTCAGTGAAATATGTTCGAGAAGAGTGGCCTGAGCAGTGGTAGGAGGGGCGACAGTACATCGGGCATAGGCAAGAAGTAATTCTGCCGTTGTACGTGTATGAGTCAACCCGGTGATGAGGGGGTCGGCTTCGTCAATTGTACGGTTTTGGGGATGACGTTTGTGTCGCAATTTGAGAATTCGCTCAGCCTTGTGATCGAGGTCTTGGTTTGTGATCTGTCGTTGGAGGGACTCGAGTTGTTCGCGCAAACTGACATTGTCGTCGGCCTGCATCCTTAGTTGGCGAGACAGGGAAACATTGTGCCCTTGGAGTTCTTCCAATTCTTTCGATTGTTGAGCAATCCGCCTTTCACATTCTTTCGTCACGTGCTGCATCTTGCGAATCAGCTGCTTCTGGGCGGCTGGGGTAGAGGTCTTAGCCCTGTCCGTATCGAGCGCGACTGAATCCTCGGGCGTTTTGTGTGAGGGACAGTGGCTTTGTACGTGTTGTACCTGTGCCAGCCATTTGGTTATGAATTCTCGTTGACGGTCTTGGCTGGATTGCGTCAGCTGGAGTTGGACTTCTGGGGGCAGAATGGGGAGAACATCAAGAATCTCAGGAATCAGGCGTTCCCTGAGTGTGGCACGATACCGCCGCTCCTCATTCTGCATTTGCTGCAGCAAGTTGTCGGGCAACTGGCGTCGATGAAGATTGTCGAAGAGGGCCGCCACTTTTAGTTCGAGGGTTGTAACGATGATGCAGGGGACTTCGGTGATTTTTAATTCCTTCGCAATACTCAAGCGATGATGGCCTGCGAGCAACACATAGGTCTGAACAGTGGTCTTGTCGGTAGAGAGTCGTTCAACCCGCAGGGCGTCATGAATTCCGGCCTCCTGGATGCTGCTTTTTAGAATGTCTCGCTCTAGCGCGGTGAGGGGTGGGAAGAGCGTGGCGTATTCTTCATGGACTTGAATTTGTGAGGTTGGAATCATGACGATCTGCATTCAGAACTCCTTCTTGCTGGGGGTGACGAGTAATGATTCTGTAGATGTGACGTCGGGACAACTTATGGCCTCGACGATGAAGCTCTCGTTGTAGTTGATGACTGGTGAGGGTGGGATGGCGTCGAAGTATGGCATTTGCGATCTGTTGGGCACTGGCTTCCGGCTCAGAAAGATTCTTCGTCAGCCGATGTTCAATCGCAAACGTCCGGTGGTGTTCGGACAGATATTGTATGGGAATAAAGTACTGTCGGCCTCTATAGCGGCCTTGCGATGGGGTGGTGACAATGTACCACTGGCCAGGGGCGTGTTGGAGGATGGCTTGTACCATACTCGGCAGACTGTCCCGTTCCAATGTTAACCAGCGATACATCTTCCAATCGCTGCATGGAATATTGTTGGCATGGCAGACGACCCGGAAGCCGCTAAGAGATAGAACGGGCTGCGTCGGCAACGGAGTGGAACCGGCCTGTATCCCGATCTGTCGGCAGATGGTTTCGGCAATGGTTCGTGTAATATCAGTTGGCATAATTCCTACGCTTGCGTGTTTGCCGAACAGTTCTAGTGCTCGTAGTGGGGAAACCAGCGAGGGCCTCTTCCGTCTCGGTCAATAAGTCATGATCAGGAGCAGCGGGGGCAGTGGTGGTCCTGGAGTGTCTGTGAGAAAAGCCTATGAATCGGTCGACTGCGGTGAATCCCAGCACGTCTTCGCTGCTTGGCATATCAGTCGGTGGGAATGACTCTGGCGATGTATCCGGGGAGATGGCTGGCTCATGGGTCGATAGAGGGACAAGGCGTGTGAAAATGCGACTTTTGAACCCCTGGTTTCGCAGGCGTCGTTTCTCTTTGGCGAAGGTTGAGTATGGCAACGTCTTTACGTATTGATCGTCCTGATCCGTGATCTCGACCAACTTGTCTCGGCCGTCGAATTCCCCCTGATAGGCTTTCTGAATATATCGATAGAGTAATGTTTGAAACTGCGCGTTGCCACGGGCAAAGTCCCATTTCTCTATGGCTGTCCTGAGAGCCATAAAACCGATTTGCTCGAGGTCTTCAATTTCGTAGGAGCGATCCAGGTTGCGGTATCGCTTCGCGATCGAGTGAATGATGGGTTTGCTCTGTTGGAACAGTCGGAGGAGTGGAGAGTCATTGTCTAGTTCAATGGCAAGCTGTTGACCTTGAGTTTGAAACGACATGATGGTGTCCTTTCGCATGGTGTTAGATGAGTGAGATCGGCAGCTCAGGGAAATGAAAGAGAGTGTTACAGCGCTGTTGGAGCCGATGGAGATTTCGTGCGTAATAGGTGCGTGCACATGCTTGCGTGAAGCGACGGGCGATGTCCCGGCGGTGCCTGAGTGTGTCGGGATCTGGATGGCTGACATAGATGGGATGATGGCTTTTAGGACATGCTGTGAGGGGGTGATTTCGTCGTTGAGAAGCCGTCGCATCCAGACATCGCTGATGCCTAATCGACTAGACATGGCTTTGGTGCTGAGTTTGAGTTCACGTTGGATAAGTATTAGGAGGTCACCCGCTTCTTCAGGATTTACAGGGGGGATAGCATTCATGCGGCAGTCCTTCCTTGGCCATGAGAACAAACAACCGTTTGTTTGTTCCTATATGTCTTACTGCCCTCGCGAGCGGCAGTAAGAATATACGCAGGTTTTTTAGGGCTGAAAATTGGGAAGGTAGAGCACTGGGTATAGGCGTATGGACAATACATGGGGGTTTTCCTATAATTTGCAAACAAGCGTTTAATTACTCCACCGAGATGAGTTGAGCCCAGTTTGGGCTCTAGAGGGAGAGTTTGGTTGGTATGGTGCTGGTGAAGGATCTACTAACGCGGATGCGGATTGCTCAAAACCTGACCCAAACTGAGCTAGCTGAAAAGTTAGGGTGTACCGCCGCTCATATATCGATCATCGAAGGGGGAAAGAGTACCGGTCGAAAAAAGATTCTACCGAGTGACGACATGTTGCGTCGGATCGCTCAGTGCCTGGGTGGCTCCCAGATCGACGTGCAACGCCGCACGTATCAACTGTTATTGGCCAGAGCTCGCGAGGTGTGTTCCCCAGAAGTGGCACAGCTGTTGGATGATCAGATTCTCGTGGGTATGCCGGCAGCTTTTTTGGAGCGTGTCAGAAAAGACGTCAGTGGGTATACGGATGAGGAGTTGTCTCAGGTTGCGGAACAAATACAACTGAGTGGAAGACTAAAGCAGGTGTTATCAGGGATTGGTCGCTTGAGCCAGTCTGAGGTGTCGAGGTTGGCTCAGGTTTTAGGTCAATCGTCTGAGACATATCTGGCTGAGGCGGGATATTTATCAGAATCAGCTAGAATGTTGTTCGGAAAAAATCCCAATTGTGTGAATATCCTCCAAATTTTTGGATCATTACGCCCGGAAACTCAAGAGGAGTTGCTGCGATTTGGCGAGTTACCTGCCGGACTTCCCCAGTCGGATGGAGTGCATCACCCAGCCTCACACGAATGACCTGCCAGCGGCCGAAGGTTTCTACAGCACTCAGGGACGGCTCTGAGCCGCCACTGAGTCACTGCAGTTGATCAACCGAAATCTCTATCTAGAACCCGACTGTCTCCTCCTCTGGCTTCGATTCAGGAGTGCTCAGGACTGGGAGTTCCTCCTCTCTGATTTCTTGGAACGCGGAAAAGTCCCCACCCATCAGCTGCTCAATGAGCGCAGAGGCTTGTCGTTTTGTGTACCCAGCTGTGAGGCTTTTCACGTGTGCTTCTGGAATCTCCATGGGGAGCACAAGCGTCGAGATCTTCCTTAGCTGAAGGACGGTCATGGCATCGCTGCCTGCCGTGCTGGCGGGAGGCGGCGCGGGTGTCGACGTCTGCGTTGAGGTAAAGAAGGAATAATCCTGAGCCAATAGTTTCTTGATGATTTCGGACGCCTCCCGTTGCGTAAGCGCGCGGATTTTCGTGCGCACGTCATCTTCCGGGAGGGGCAGTGTTTTTACCAGACGAAGTACGTAATTTGTCTGGGCTGCTGAGATGAGTGGTCCCGCATTCGCCGGAGGAGAATCTAGGGACTTAGGAGGGGCCTCCATGGACGCGGCCATCGCCGCCGGTGTGTTGTCGTGGCTGACGATAGCAGGATCGTCGTGGTTCTCTGATGACATGGGGTTGGGTTCCTTCTCCAACTCCTCTTCCATGACAACGCGGGCCCCTGGATCTAGGACCGGGTTGATTTCAATCGGCTCTTGGATTTCCAACATTCTGATCTTGGTTAAGATCGATTCAGTTTCCTGTTGATATCTTGCCGTCTCTTCCGCCGACCCTTCATATCGCAATTCTAGCGGATAGTGTGTGGTGGGGCGGCCTTCGCGTCTCCTGGTGACTGGTACACGACGAAGCTTGAGAGGAATCATGGCGATGCGTCCGATTGTTAGCGCGAGAAAATCGAAGTAGGAGTTAATCTTTTCCATCGAGTTGACACTGCTGGAATCGATCTGAAATAGGCCACCACTACTCACCTTAGGAATCATGAAGATGAGATTCGCCCGTGGTCCGCATTCTCCGGACTCCAGCTTTTCGCAGGGACACGTTCGTGATTCGGTTTTCCAGGTTTCCTGGTTCAGCCGACGAGCGACTTGATTGTTGCCAATGCACTGTAAACCCGCTGATTCCCCGTACCATCGGAGGGCCTGTGGGCAGTTAACCGTGGGATCGTTAGAGACGAACATCACCTCTAGCTCCTTGGGTTGAGGCCCGAATACCTTGGCGACCTCCTCCGGGACAACAAAGTGAGGCGTTTCCTTTGGGTAGAGCCCGTTGGGCCCGTTGACCTTCACGCCGAGGCGAATCTTTCCGATGATAGGCATGCGACGTCTGTTGGAGATGCCATTGATTCGGGTTAATGGGATAAAAGTGGGTTTGTCTAAGTCGGACATAGAGCCTCCTAAGAATGAGAATCAGACGACAAAAAGAGTTACGCGATCTAAGCGGCCGGTTTCGGCTTTTTCAAGGGTGAACGGCGTTTTGGCTTGGCGGTGTCGACGGCGGTGGATAGCCTGCCGGCAGAGAAGCGCGTGTACGTTTCTGTCACTGTTGCTCGTTCGATGACGCTTTGTGAGAGTTTTGACTGATCTAATTTCTTTTGGGCATAAGGTGACGATGCAATGTATACGCCATGTCCCTCCGCGCGGTTGACTCCCTGGGTTCGTAATTCCAATTTGAATTGCTGTTTGAGTGACTCTAAACGCTTCTGATTCGGAGTGAGCTGCGCAAGTTCAGTCTGTAAGGTGAGGAATTCTTCAACAGGTGGCACAAGTTCACTCCGGAGTTCCGCAACCCCTTCAACAGTGATCTGTTCAGCCCCTTCCCAGCAGAACTGATACGGGCAGTATTCACAATGATAATTGTCTGCATTGGGGTAAGGGCGGTCGGGCAACGTACCCCCTGCGCGATGACGCTCCACTTCCTCGAAACGTGAGAGAGCCTCCTTATACAAACCTACAAAGTCCTGATTGGGATATAACCGTGCCCCCGTACTGTGGGTGATCTCAAGAACGGTCAAACGGTCGTTGTCGCGGTCATAACGGAGCCGGTATTCGAGAAATGCGCTCTGATTTTTATTCTTGATGAGGAGGAGCGCCTCGTCGATATGAGGATTCAGTGCGGCGAGCCCAACGAGATAGAACACGACCTGAACAAAGTAATTGATCGGGTAATTCCCTTCTGCATAGCGGACGAAGGTGAAGTGTTCTACAGCCTTCAACTCTAGCAGGCGATCAATGGCCAGGAGATCCGTGACGATTCCGTCGATGTGGCCAGTGATTTCATGGGGCTGTCCGTTGAATGTCGAGGTGGCGCAGATCAGCTCAAGCTGCTGACTATGGAGATGGAAAGTGCTTTTCGCGATCCAGTTCAAGACCAGTTCTTCATGCCAACTGCTGTCATCAAGAACGATGAGGAATCGGCCGCTTGGACTTTTCGCGGGAGCGTTTCTGGCATGGTAGGCAAGCTTTCGAATGCAGTGGTCAGGACCGGCGTTAGAGGGGCGAGGTTGATAGTCCCATTCCTGATGCTTCATGAGAGCGAGTGGATGGATGAGTTCAGCGAGCATGGTTCCTCCGAGTCAATTCGTACAAAGCGCCAAGTGTTCGGCCGGTTGCGCGGCTGACTGAGGTGACGATGGTGTGACATACCGTTTTGGCACCAAAACGGTATGTCACAGAGTTGTTGAAACGAGTGCCCGATTGTTCAGACACATGGAGGTGGATAGATGACCTGTTCTACCGAGACACAAGCGAACGCGCAGGAGCAAGTTTCAGCAGCTGGGTCTGGTCATCCTGAGGGAATGCCTCAGGTGGTAGGAGTGGTCACAGGTCTGACGCGTTCTCGTCGTGGGTCTGGAGAGTGGGTTGAAATCAGCCGGAAACAACGGGCATTTGTTCCGGGAGGTTTGCCGATGCCTACTATTGGGGAGATCGGGGAGTTCTGGGGGCGTATTGTATCGAAAAACTCTGAAGCGTTCCTCCTTGTCTCCGCATCGCGGTCACGTCGATTTGAAGCCTGTGCGAGTCAATCCGAGTTGCTTGGAATGTTTGGATTGCGTCGTTCCCCACCCCGTCATGCGGATGAAGTCTTCCGATCCTTGGGCCCTCTATTGGAATGGCTATGTTGCTCGGGCTGGAAAGCTGTGGCGCGTGGAATCATGAAGGGGACCATTCGGTCGGTACGATCGATCGCCGCGGATGCGTTTGTGTTGTATCGACGTGGGCGTCTCCCATTTCAGGCTGCTGTGGCAGCCGCTAAAGTGCTTGGGCAAGAGTTGGGCACTGAGGGGCACTACAAGGCGGTGGTGATGGAGGCCCTGACGCGAGCCGATGAAGAGGGGGTTGGGGGAATTACCGAAGATCAGGTTGTCAGGCGGTGCATAGAGATTCTAGGTTTGCCACCGGACCTAGTGACACCGTCGGTCAAAAGGCAGTTGAGCGTCGTGGGGAGATGCGATCATGGGCTGTGGTTTTGTCCTAGCGTGTACTATGCACGGAAGAAAGTGTTGGCAATGATCCATGCGAATCAGCAAGATTCTGGCGAAGCGAGCTGTGCCATCCAGGCAAGAGTACTGCGTTACCGGTACGTGATTGTCACAGGGGGGGCAGGCAGTGGGAAAACAGAGTTAGCCAAATCCCTCATCGCGAAGGTGCAGGACCAGGGGGGAAAGGTAGCTGCAACCGCAATGACAGGCAAGGCGGCGACGCTGCTTGGTGATGACGCAATGACCCTCCATAAACTTTTGGGATATGGAGGGGGCGGCTATTCAGTGTCCAGTGTTGATGCCGACTTGGTCCTGGTAGACGAAGCAGGAATGCTGACCTGGGATATTCTCTATCGGTTGTTGCTTGGATGTCGTGGACAAATCGTGTTAATCGGCGACCCTCAACAACTTGCTCCGGTGGGAGCGACTCCCGTAATGGGTGAGTTATTGGGCGCGTTGCCGGTGGTGCATTTAGGCGATGAGGGGTCGAAGGGGTCCTTGTTAGTAAAGGTTCAAACAATTCGCTTCGCGTCCGAAGCGTTGCTCCTGCATCAGCTGCGGAAGCTGGTGTGCTCGTATGTGCAGGGTGGGATGGAATGGCAGGTGTTGTCCCCCATATATGCCGGAGGCCTTGGAGTGAATCGATTGAATCGGTTGCTGCAGGATATTGTGAATCCGGACGGACTTCCGTGCCACGGTGAGTTTCGAACGGGGGACCGGGTGATGATCACCAAGACCCAATACCAGGGAGCAGAGCGGGCCGTGAACGGCGAGCAGGGTCGAGTGCTGGGGGTGATGGGCGAGGCAATTAGTCTGCGGTTGGACTCCGGACGCGAGGTGGCGCTGAAAGCGGATGGGCTACAGCTGAGCTATTGTATTTCCGTACATAAAGCCCAAGGTAGCCGCTATCAGCAGGTGGTGTTTGTCATTCCGGAACACGAATGCGGCGTATTTGCGCTCGAAGAGCGGATGCAATATGTCGGTAGAACACGTGGAAGGGAGGCGACGGTTTGTATGGTCTACTAACGTTCGGACACGATCTGGCCAACGTTCCGATGGGATGAAGTTGGCACCAAGACCAATCGTCTCCAGTATAGATCTGGATCACGAACGCGAAGGACCGTGCGAATCGACAACAGGCTCTTCAAGTTGTGCCTGGTTCCGAGACAAATTAGAGAGCGATAGAACCTCTATCATTTCCAAGTAGCCTGCGACTCCTCACTGCCCCTGGCTGTTGTACTTCCACAGAATTGCTTGGCGTATAGGTCTGCTGTCTCTCGGTAATACGAGTGTAACAACCATTTGGGTTGTGCACTCTTAATGGGGAGATCGAGACTGATGCGTGGATGCAGGCATACGTTCCCGGCTGTCGTACTGACCCTATTGATCGTGGGGCTGTGGGCGGACAGAGTAGTAGCGCTTTCTCCGGTGAATATCAGCCCAGAATATCCGACGTCGCTTGATGATGCCTACCCGGTACCAACCAACCAAGTTGTGATCCAGTCGGCGCTTCGGCCTGACATCACCAGGAGCGACTCTGGGTCGGAAAGTGGGCGATTTCGGGCGACACACGATCTGCGATATGGCGCCACAGAGAATATGGAATTGACGGTAAGCGGCACATCCCTTCGTGGGCCGTTGAACCCTGGGACGATGGATGATCCCAGATCGATCCAAATTGGGATTTTGGCCAGGTTTCACAAGCAGGGAGAAGAGAGAGCACTTCTGCCATCAATCAGCGTGCGGGTATTAGGCGAGGTGCCGTATTCCGGTGAACGGACAAACCCGGGCCTGCGAGGAGCGTTGGTGACGTCTTGGAATCTCGGCAACCGTTGGTGGCTCCATGGCAATCTAGGATATGAGGTAGTCCCCTCCTTTCAACCAGGACATTGGGTACCGCGTCGAACGAGCATCATTTTCGTAAACATGGGGTTCGTGAAAGCTCTCGATGAGTCCTCCGCCATTGTTGGTGGGCTGCGGTTTCAAGAAGACCCGCTCAATTCGAAAAAACAGGTTGCAAGCCCGGAGATAGGATATGTCCTCGCGTTGGACAAACATTGGTTACTCTCCTTAAGCGGTGCCCGCGATTTTCTTGGGTCTGTTGGCCAGGCAGCGTTTCGTGGGTCAGTGGGGTTGACCTTCGCCTTCTAGGAGGAAAGTGAGCCTGATGATGGATCGCGTTGCAGACTGGGAAGAGGGGCTTGCGCAGCGAGCTGAACGGTGCGCTCGGTCGATCACCTACGTTACGGGAGAGTTGATACGGGAACGTTTTCTTCTCGGAGAGCTCGTTGTCGAGGCACTGGAGCGGAGCCAGTATGGAGATGCGGTCGTCGTTAGGTTGGCACAACGGATGTCCGTTGCCGTGGGGAAATGCATTCGCCCGCACATGTTGTATGAATCGGCAAGGATCCACAATGCCTTTGGCGGCAAGTGGGAGTGGATCGAGGTCTTGCGCGCTCAACTGAGCTTTCCCCTGTCCTATAGCTATTTGGTCCGATTCTGTCTGCCAGCCCTGACCACAGATACTGCTTGGAATGCGCAACAGGTGACATATTCCAATGACTTTGAACTGCGAGGCTTTGAGAGCGCCGTGCTGAAAATTGAGGAGCGGATACAGGCTCATCGCACTCGTCAGCAGTTTGCTGGCCAGGAAAGACCGGCGGAGCTGGAAATCGAAGGGTTTATCAGTGCTTGTGCGCAAGCATCGGACTTTCAGGCAATGGCTGTGAGAACCCTCGTGCGGCGTCTAGAGACTCTGTGCGAGATTTTGGAAGGCAAAGCGTTGCAGGAGGGGGGCGAGTATGAGGCGCTACGGTCCTCGCATGAATCCATTCTGGCGCTTGCGTCAAAGATGACGAACATCGGAAGACTGCTTGAAGATCGTACGAGTAGGGGAGTGGAGGTGGTCGGGAATGAAACCGCGCCGTTATCGAGCAAGGAGATCTAACGATGGGACTGTATGGGAATCTCTTAAATCCATGTCCGCGTTGCAACGGAGAATTATTTGAGTATCGCTCTCATGACGGTGACGATTTTATGGATGCCTACGTCCATCAGTGTATTCAATGTGCTCGCTTATTCCAGCGATCTCTCAACGGCTCGTTCCAAGCCTGGGGTGGCCGCGTGTCTCCTGCCGATCTGACCTCTTCCTAATCGTTTCTCCGTCCTGTTTCCACATGTCACGACCCGCATTGCTGTGTGTGAAGCAGCGAATCTCCTGTGTGCGCTCCAACCAGCTTGGTGGTTGGTAATACCAATGATGAGGCCAGTTTGTGGTCAGCATTGGTGAAAGGGGTGTTATGGCAGGCAGAAGGACATATGTGGCTTGGGTCGGTCTGGTCTCTTGTGGACTAGCAGTGGTTGGCGGGTGCCATGCGCCATCGTCTGCTCCGCCAGCGATTCCCGAGCAAGTACGACTGTGCGGCCAAGGCTATATGTTTCCAAGCACAGTGGTGTCAGTTCAGCCCGGTCCACAATGGTTGTTATCTCGGCCTGCAGGATGTCCTGAGCCGACACCGCTGACAGTTGTCCCTAAGAACCTGGCTGCTCCGGTAGCGTCGGCGAGCCAGTCCAAAGGGGTAATCAGTCCGCTTCAAGAATCGGCAACGCTTCCCTCGGACCGGATATCTGGTGGTCCTGGAGATATGCCGCCCACTCGGATGTACAAACCGGAGTCGGCTGGACCCTCTGGCTCTCCGGGAGGTCCTGCCCATGCTGTGTGCCGGCGCGCTCCGGAGGTACGTCATAGAACTCTGCTTTTCGATATAGGGTCCGCTGACCTGCCAGAGCTTACCCAGCGCGACTTAATGGCGCTGCGTACAGATGACGTCATGTATTTGCGGATCGAAGGGTACACCGATCCTTCAGGGTCGAGAGAAGTGAACGAGGAGCTTGGAACTGCGCGTGCACAAACGGTGGCGGCGGTGTTGAAGGTGCGTCTTCCCGCTCAGGCAAAACTTGAAGTGGTTGGCCGTGGCGGCTGTTGCTTTAGATCCAATGACGCTGAGAGTCGTCGTGTCGAGGTCACCATGCTGCAGCGAGGCAGCTGCGGAGAACCCCGGTCTGATGAGAGTAGATCCGGAGTGTCTCCGGTAACACCGGTTGTGCCCAATGGTGCACGACTTGGTGAACCATGATGCAGTGTAGGAGGAGCAAGGCTATGGCGGAATGAACTGAGGGCGCTCATTTGGTTAGGCAACGAGATGTTTTGACACAGTGGCCGACGAGCCAGAGGAGGGACTCGAATATGGGTACGTTGATGGAGACAGGCAAGGCAGAGATCGGGCGCATGTGCCTGGTGCTTGGGCTCATGATATTTGCCTCGTTAGTGGTGCTGGCCGTACCTGCATTTGCTGGCGCAGACGCGACGTTTGGGCCGTTGGTCACGCTGTTGACCAACTATATGCAGGGGTCGTTGGGGACATTGTTAGCCTTGGTCGCTGGTGCCATCGGGCTTGGATCGGCAATGGCTGGCCGGTGGGCTGGGATGTTCACAGGTTTTGGTGTGGCCGCTGCGGCGTTCTACATCCCGAACATCATCCCAACTATTACGACAGGACTGATGTAGTTCCTGGTTGAGCTGATGTGTTGTGACGGCGGGGCCAGTGAGCGCCCCGCCGTCCTGAGGGAAGCAGGAGGCAGACAAATGAACGGGACATTCATTCCACGATATCTCGATAGTCTTCCACAAATCTTCTGGTGGGAAGTTGATGAGTTGGCCGTGCTCTTCACATGCATATTCCTGGGAATCATCACCAAGTTTCTGACCTATCTCATCTTGGTTGGAATCCTCAGCACCTTGATTTTGTCGAAAATGAAGAACGGGAAGTCCGAGGGATTCCTCTTCCACTGGGCGTATTGGTCCGGTGTGCCGACGTTTCAGCTGACGGGAGCGCCTCACGGAACCACTCGAGAGATGATGGAGTAGTCATGAACATTGAATTATGGAAATCGAAGCTACATAACGCCCAGGTCCTAAATCTGCTGTTTGCGTCGCTCGCCATTGTGTTGGCGGTAGCCTTGGTCGCGAATGGATTTTTTCGGCAGAACGTGGCCGTGCATGTAGTGCCGATCAATCCGACCCAGGAGTATTGGGCGAATGCGATGGGGGGAGACGAGTACTACAAGAAGTCCATTGCGATGGCCATGTTGCCATGGATCGCCAATGTCACTCCTGCTTCTGTCGATTTTCATCATAGACAGTTACTCCAATGGGTGCCATCGAGCCACTACGGTCTGATGTCGGAGTCTCTCGGTGCAGAAGCCGTGTACGTGAAAAACAACAATCTCAGCCGCGTATTTTTTGTGACTGCGAGCCGCGTGGACGGTGACGTTGCTGTATTTGAGGGGCTTGAGAGGCGGTTTGTTGGGAAGAGCGAAATTCGGGAGGAGGAACGGGAGTACCGAATCTCGATGCGTTGGGATCAAGGCAGGCCATGGGTGGTAGGACTCTCTGCCGCTCATTTGGATCGGTCTCGGCAGGACAGTCAAGCCGATCCGGCAAAGGGGTAGGGGGGAGAGATCTATGGCAAACAGCGCACATCGAGGTAGGAGACACAAGCTCAGGGTGATGCTTTGCTTTTGCATACTGTTTCTGCTGCTCTGGACTGATTGGGCAGTGGCTGCTGTCATCGTGGGTGATGAGGGCTCGACATCCCTGACGCTATCGGGAAGGGATTTGAACGTGTTGACGTTTCCAGCCCCGGTCACCATGGCGACGAGCTCCCGAGCGGATCTCAAAGCCAAGCCTGAAGGGCGCAATCTGATTGTCCAGGTGAAGAACGGCCCTGCAGACCTTGTCGTAATGGCGGGCGAACAAACCTATGTGTTTGAGGTCGGAGTGAGCGCCTCGTTAGGGGCGCAAACGATCAATATTGAGGACAGGCGCGTGGGAACGCCGAGCTATGACAGTGACCCTGCCCGGCAAGCCGGGGACTATATCGAGGGGCTGCTTGAGACACTACAGATGGCGGCGCGCGGAACGTTACCGAAAGGCTATCGACATATGCCGATCGCCGAGACGCGGTATCCGAAGTGGCTTGAGCTGACCGTGGTGCAGGGGATTGAGTATCGAGGTCCTAAGTATCGAGTGATCGTGTATCGCCTGATGAATACCTCGGGGCACAAGTACACGTTGCGCGAACAGGAATTCTTAACCGGACCTCAAAAAGCGATTGCCTTAAATCGTGAGGTCGTAGACTCGGGAGAGGAAGTAGTGGTGTATCTGCTTGATGACGCTCCGCCTGAACCGCCTAAACCTAAGCCAGAGCCGAAAGTGGATCCAGACGCAAAGAACTAACCTCAGACCGGAGACCTAGGATGGCATCGATAAAACCGACAGAGAGCGCGATTCTCAACCCTGGGGACCCGATTCGACCGGAAAAACCAGCCCCATCAAAACTATTGGCAGGGGTGGTCTTGGTGGGAGGGTTCATCGTGCTGAGTATGGTACTCCAGCAATTCCGCAGCGACCAGCCAAGTCTCGTCCGTGGCAAGGCCCCCGCGAAGACCGTGTCGATCAATCGCGAGGCAGTGGACAAAGAGATCTACCTCAAAGATGCCGGGGCCAGAATTGAGGCGCTTGAGCAGCAACGAGATCAGATGAGGAGACTACTAGATCAGGACGGACGGGACAAGGCAGAGATTAAGACACATCTGAGTGATTTGCAGAAGCGTATTGACTCACTGTTGCGGTCTGGTGGCGGAGTTCCAGCCGGCCATAAGAGCGGCACCCTCCCACCTCTTCCTCCTCCCCTGTCAGCCAATCCCGTCGGGGGTGGAAACGCGACGCCGGTCTCGGCGATGCCAGTGCCAAAAGGACCTATTCCAGTACAAAAATCGATAGCCGGCGCACCAACCGCTCTTGGTGTGCCTAGCGGTTCGGCAGATGGGTTTCAGGTGTTTCGCCCAGAGACAACTCCAGGCAAAAAGATATCCGAAAAGAAGTTGTGGCTAAACACTGGAACGATTGTCCCAGTCAAGTTGCTCTCCGGCATGGATGCTCCGGCCCGTACGGCTGGTGCGCAAGGCGGGGGCCAAGCCGCAAACAGTCCGTACCCGGTGCTGATGATGGTACGTGACATCATGAAGCTGCCGAATGAGGCGAGGATTGATGCAAAAGACTGCTTCTTAGTGGGCGAAGGGCTGGGAGACCTTTCTTCGGAACGAGTGATGATTCGAGGTAATGCCATCTCATGCGTGAAAAAGAACGGAGAGGCTGTTGATATCGAACTGAAGGGTTTTGTGAGCGGTGAAGATGGAAAACAGGGAATGCGCGGGCGAGTGGTGTTGAAAGAAGGTGCCTTGTTGGGGCGGACACTCCTTGCGGGGTTTGTGTCCGGCATCTCCAGAGCATTCATGCCCTACCAATCCGGATTTTTTGTCGCACAAAGCCCATCTCAGTCATTCGACTTGCCGTCTCCTGGACCTGTGGCAATGTCTGGGATGGCCGGTGGTGCCGGGCGAGCCGCAGAATTGTTGGCTCGTCACTACAGCATGATGGCAGCCTCCATTTTTCCCGTAATCGAAATCGACGCGCAGCGAGAAGTGGATTTTATTGTCGGCACAGGTCGCGAACTGGAAGGGTTTTTCCAGTAATTCGACATGAGGAGGCATGATGGTTCTGAAGCGATCATATAGGCAGTGGTTGGCAGGTCTGGTGTGTGTCGTGTGTCTGTCGTCCCTTAGCGAATCTCTGGTGAGAGCTGAGTCGGATGATGTCCTTGCGTCAATCAAGACTGTCGTCGAACAAAAATTTCCGGGAATGAAAGTGCTCAAAGTCTCCAAGACCGAAATCCCTGGGTGGCTGCTGGTGGAAAGTGACAGCGATCGGGTCGAAAATTTTATGTACGTGCATGAATCCGGTCGCTACGTGTTTTCCGGAGCGCTATTCGATATTCAGGCGGGCCGCAATGTGACTCAGGAGTATGTGAAAGACCGTCAACAGGTCCTGCTGGCCGGGTTGGATACATCTAAAACGATTCTGCTCTCCCCCATACAATCAAGATTGGAACGTCCCGTGGTCGTCTTCGATGACCCAGACTGCACCTTCTGCCAGCAGTTCCATCCGGAGGTTCAGAAACTGGTAGAGGCTGGCGTGCCGGTGGCAGTGGTGTTGTATCCGTTGGTACGAACGCATCCTGATGCGTATCGCAAGTCGGTTGCCATTTGGTGTGCTCCGGATCAGGCAGAGGCACTGGGGCGAGCATTGGTGGCAAAGTCAGTTGGTGCGGCGGTCGGCCCGTGCAGTCATCCGATCGATGAGAACATTCGTTTGGCGAGGCGGCTTGGGGTTCATTCCACTCCGACGGTATTTCTGCCAAATGGCCAATCGTTCGCGGGCTATCGTCCTGCATCAGACGTGCTGGCGTTGCTGAACGTGAGCAGTGAGCAGAGGTAAAGGGGTTTAGTAGGTGCAGATTTGCGAGGAGGCATACGACATGATGTCTTGGTGTCTAAGGCGGCCCTTCATGCGAAGGGGTTCATGGCACGGATTGGTTCGAGGTACGGCCGTAGGCATGTGTGTGCTTCTGGGGGCTTGTGGTGGGTATGAATCGAACTTCAGTTGTAAAGGGTATCCGGATCAAGCGACATGCGAATCAGTTTCGGAGGCCTACGAAAAACGTTTTGCGGCCGGACAGAGGGCGACGCAGTATACAAAAGATAAGAAAGATGACTCCCAGCCAACGTATTCGGAGACCGAGCTTGGTCAGGCCCATCCCCCGATGGTATTTAGCGGCAGGGCCGACAGTGCATTAGGTAAGCCCGTAATTACCCCTGCGTCAGCCCTGCGTGTCACCGTGTTTCCTTGGAAGGATACCAAGAAGCGGCTCCATGATCAGTCACGCCACTATTTGATCGTCGACGAACCAGACTTTATTTTTGGGCGCACAACTCAGAGCGTGGGCGCTGGGTCAACCACCGGGCAGGCGAGAGATATCTATCCACGAATGGGTCGAATGGTCGAGCGGCGTGACGGGAGGAAGGCCCCCGTCGGCAATCAGGCAGTGGGGGCGATGGCGGATGGCCTACCGGAAGTTGGGCAACGTTCCGCTCCGATGCCTGGAAGTCCCCTGGGCCCTGCCGGCATCATGCCGCAGGGTTTTCCTCAGCTACCTCAGTCCGGCCCGGCCAATTATCTGACTGATGATGGCGCGCTGCCACCTCAGTAACAATGTGAACCCAGAGGAGCGAATATGTCGACGATCCTGGAATGGAAGGCGCGGCAGCTAGTCGAGCGGACAGCCATCAGCGATTGGCTGCCCTATGAGGCATGGGATGATAGCAATCAAGTCTATCGATTGGATGATGGACGGATCGGTGTGGTGTTTGCGAGTAAGCCACTATTAGGTTTGTCGGAGGAGTCAATTCAGAAGCTCACGAATCTTTTCGAGTCGGACCTGCCTGTTGGGACCACATTTCAGTTCATGCTACATGCCTCTCCCGTTATCGAACCCTATTTGGACAATCACGTGGTGTTGGCGCAACGAGGGCAGGCGGGAGAACGATACGTGACAGACGCGCGAAAGACCGCCGAGTTTTATCTGCGTGCCCGAGACACACAACTGACCTCGAATCCCCCTCTGCGCCCGCGAGATTTTACGGTGTATGTGTCCGTGACCTTCCCGACCCAAGAGACAACCGCACAGGGATGGGACGATGAGCGCATTCACCAAGCAGTTTCTGGCATAGAGGGCCAATTGAATACGCTCGGCTTACTGCCTGAACGTGTGGGACCACTACAATTGTTAGGCCTGCTTCATGTGCTGTTGAACCCAAGTCATTCTTGGGATAGCCGCCCACCGGCATACAGCGACCAGCTGCCGATACGCGATCAGGCTGTTCGTCTGGATACGAAGGCCACGCTCAGAACAAAAATGATTGAATTAGACGGGAAATTTCTAAAAACCCTGACAGTGCAATCGTGGCCGGTGCAGTGGCACGGTGGGAACAATCGTGAACTGATCGGGAGTTTGATTCGGTTCACCGACCAAATTACCTGTCCGTTTTTCATTACGTTGAATGTCCTGAAATTCGACCAAGTGAAAGCAAAGGGCAAGTTACGGAAGAAGCACGTCATCATCAGTCAGCAAGCCAGTGGCTTTCTTCTAGGGCTCATCCCATCTCTCAAATTCAAGTTGGATCATTTTAACGGTGTCCAAGCACAACTAGAAAATGGCAGACAGCTCATTGGGTCGTATTTTCAGGTCGTACTGTATGGGGATAGTCCGCGGCACGTGGAGGAACAGACCGGTGCTCTTCGGGCACTGTATCGTGCCAAAGACATCAACCTTCAAGAAGACCATTTTGTAGGGTGGAAGATTTTGATGACTGGTTTGCCGCTAGGGCTGCCGTCGGACGACAAATTGCTCATTGACGGGTTGCGACGGCTGAAGACGTATCACAGTGAGGTGCCGGCGCATATTTGTCCAATCGTGGCGGACTGGAAGGGGGGTGGAGCACCGGTTGTATTGTTGACGTCGCGCTCTGGCCAACTCATCACGATGGACGTGTTCGCCAATCAACAAACAAACTACAACATGGCGATTGCCGCTACCTCGGGGGCAGGCAAGTCCTTCTTCATGAACAATTGGATTAAGAGCTATTTGGGCATTGGCGGACAGGTCTGGGTGATCGACGCAGGATTCAGCTACGTCAAATTGGTTGAGTTGCTCAGAGGACAGTACATCCAGTATGGAGCGAATGCTCAACGGCTGTGCTTTAACCCGTTCAGCAAGCTGGTGCATTGGGGGGGCAGTGCTGGTGATGACGATGACCCGAGTGACCGGGCTGATGAACTCGCTACGCTCAAAGCACTGCACGCGCAAATGGCTTCGCCGTCGCGGCCCCTTTCCGACGTGGAGCTGTCATTTATTGAAGAAGCGATCATGCGCGTGCTAGAGCGGGAGGGACATGAGGGATGTCCGGATTCCGTGCATAAAGTTCTGAAAGGGATGACTGATCCACGGGCCAGAGATCTGGCGCGCGTGTTGGCATCGTATGCGAGGGGGGGTATGTATTCCCACCTCTTCAACGGTGCGAACAACGTCAATTTCGAAAACGACTTCGTGGTATTGGAGCTTGATGGGTTGAATGAGCAGAAGCAACTGCGTTCAGTCATTCTGCTCCAAATGCAAATGAACATCCAAGCTGTCATGTACAAGAAGGAGAACCGAGGTCGTCGGAAATTTGTCATTCTCGACGAAGCTTGGGATTTGTTGTCCCAGGGAGGCAATACCGCGGCGTTCTTCGAAACCGGTGCGAGGCGCGTTCGTAAGTCTGGTGGCTCGATGATTACCATCACCCAGGGCATCAATGACTACTACGATAAGATGCGGGATGTTGGACGATATTTGCTCGAAAATGCGGAATTTGTGGGATTGCTTAAACAAAAGACCGAGAGTATCGCGGCGTTTCGGCAGAATGGGCGCATCGTGTTAACAGAGATGGAATACCGACTCTTGTCTTCTGTTACGAAGACCACAGAGTACTCCGAGATTTTCATGATTACGCCATTTGGACGAGGCATCTGTCGACTGACGGTTCCGCGAGAAACCCAGCTGCTATTCACGACAAATCCAGACGAGCTAGCATTGATTGATCGAGTGAGAAGAGAAGGACCAAAGGAGCTTTCCATCGATGAAGCCATCCAATGCATTATCGCTGCTGAACGTGCTCACTCGGGCGCCGAAAATACTCGAGTGGTTTGATCGCCATCGATGGATCCATCTTGGGTTGGTGCTCTTTTGTGGGTTGATCGTGGGAGTAGGCTTGATCGCCCCCTGGTATGAAGTGGCGGCTCGTATGAGCGGCAGCTGGCCAGATCATAGCTTCTTTCTGGTTCATAAAGGGCAGCCTGTGGATCGAGGGGACCTTGTAGCGTTCATCATGCAGGAAGACTATGTGGAACGTGTTCGTCCTGCGCAGGTACATCGTGATTATGCCGATGTGGGCAAGCGATGGATGAAACGCATTGTTGGCGTACCTGGTGACCGAATTCTAGTTAAAGACAACGAAGTATATATCAACGGGCAATCGGTGGGGCGCGGGTTTGATGTCGATCGCTACGGGCAACGGATTGAGTTGGCCGGGTTACCAGACATTATTCCGCATGGGGAATACTATGTGGCGCTCCCACACCCTCGTTCATTTGATTCCCGTTATTATGGGCTTATTCGTCAGGCAGACATTCTCGGCACAGTAACTCCTCTCATCTAGCCAAGTCGGTAATACTCCATACAGACATTCAGAATTGGAGGTACCGTGAGCGTTTCGAACGGTATTGTCTGTGTGGTACTGGCCGTAGTGCTTTCTCTCCCTAATTTCGGATCCCCTGCGCTCGCGGGAAGCCCCAGATCAACAGCTTCTCAGGATAAGCCGTCACCTACGGAGATGGCTCAGGAAATTGCCAGATACTCGCGCCAGGCGTTAAAGCAGGGGCGGCCGCAGGAGCAACCGAAAGAGGTGCGTCGGGACGGCGTCTATCTTTTACTCTCCTTTTCATTATCTGACGAAACACTCAAAGCCTATATGCGAGAGGCACAATTGCTGGGTGCCAAAGTGTTGTTCCGCGGCCTGGTCCAAGAGTCGTTCAAGGTGACGCAAGAGCGAATTAAGCAGCTGCTCTTCAACGGTGAGACGCCAGATGAATCCGTGTTGGTAGGTATTGGGATCGATCCTGTGATGTACCGAACCGTCGGTGTCGCAGAAGTCCCTGCCGTGGTGTTTGTAAAGGACGAGAAATTCTTGGTGGCTAGCGGTGCTGCTTCGGTCGCACATCTACTCATGCTGCTCGCGAAGGAAGATGCGAGTGTGACGCCATGGGTGGAATGGTTTGAGCGGAAACATCGAGGCTTTCTCCAAGGCGGGCCAACAGCAGAAGTCCCTCCACCGATTCCCCCCATCATGAGGAGTGCGAATGTTCGGTCAGAGGTACGTGGATTCGAGATCGCTGAGCGGGACATGATCGATCTCATGAAGGAGCGGCTCGCCAAGGCAGACTGGCCAGACATTCAGCGGCGGTCTGGCGAGGCGCTAAAACGGCAATTCGAAAAAGGGCCAGGACTTGCCCTTCCTCATGCCACAGATAATCGGATTGTGCTAGTCGACCCGACTGTTGAGTATCCAGATGACATTAAGGACCCCACCACGAACACGGTGCTGATCAAGTCTGGAACAAAGATCAATCCGTTCGACAAAGTACGATGGATTCGAACGCTTGTCTTTTTCGATGGTACGAGTCCCTGTCAGATGGGATGGGTGCAGCAGTATCTCAAGAAGCACGATGCGAAGTTCGTGAAACTCATCATCTCTGACGGAGACGTTCAGAACGTAATGGAGCAACTTCATCAGCGCGTGTACTGGGGCAGTCGGATACTCGTCGACAGGATGGGCGTCCGTGCGGTGCCTAGTGTCGTCTCTCAGTCTGGGCGGCAGATCCGGGTGGAGGAGGTCGCGCTACATGAGTAGGGCACCGATGCATCGAATGCGGCAAGTAGTGCTAATGATATGCGTAAGTGTTGTGTTGATCGGCGGCTTTACATTGTGGCCATCAGGATCCGCCGAGGCCGTGTGCCCGACAGGTGCGAACGTACTCCTAAATAGCATCTCAACGACCTGTTGGGAATGCATGTTTCCGATATCTCTCACCGGTGTGACGGTATTCAACCTTGGTGAAGACTTTACCGAGCCCGCTATAGGCCCTGGCCGCGCTCCGTTTCCTCCGCAACTGTGCGGGTGCGTTTGTCTCGGTCCTATCTGTATTCCCGGGTTGCCACTAGGCATTTGGGAACCAAAAAATCTTGTCGAGGCTGTCCACGATCCTTTGTGCTTCCCAACTCTCGGCGTGTCATTGGCCGGTGGGTTCAGCTACATCGGTCGAGGCATGGCCACCACACAAATGGACTCCGAGCTCAACTATGCGTTTTTCCATGTGCATTATTTTATCTTTCCACTGTGGACGCTTGTTGGAATTGGGTTGGACATTGCTTGCCTGAATCCTGGGGGGATCGCGGACGAGATCGACTTGGCCTACGCGTCCGAAGTGGACCCATTGTGGGACGATGATCTGATCTCCCTCATTCTGTTCCCTGAAGCGTTAGTCCTTGCCAATCCCGTGGCGTTGGCGGCTTGTGCGGCCGATTCCGTCGCTGCAGCAGTTGGCTTCCCCATAGATCCTCTGTTTTGGTGTGCCGGCAGTTTTGGGTTTATGTACCCACCAACGGGGCATGTCTCCGGTGCAGATGGGGATCTGAAGCCGGCGGCGTTGTCGATGACGCGACTATTGGCCAAGTTGGCGCGAGCCGGTACGGAGTACTGGACATCCGCTAACGGCCCATTGTTATGCGACGATATCCCCACCGCGCTCATTGTAAAGAGCCAGTACAAATTTCAATTGCTCTGGCCAATCCCCAACACAGGAATCCCCCCTCCGTGCTGTCAGCCTCTTGGGAGGACTCTCATGCTCTGGGGGCTTGGAAAAATCGTTCCGGGTGTTGGAGAGGATTTTGTGTGGTTGCTATGGAAACGACAAAACTGTTGCTTGCTCTAGCGGTGTGCGGCGTGAGTGTCTTTCCGATGTGTGGCCTGTCCCGTGCGGTCCAGGCGGCCGATCCTCCTGGATCCAATACGTTCATCGACCATCCCAGGCAAGGTTGGTTCTTCTATCAGGACCCTCGGGTGGAGTCTGACGAGGAGACCGAAGACCGCGCGGCTCCAACCTCGATTGATGACTTGCCACCTGCCGCATGGCTAGAGCCCGCTAAGTACCGGTCTTTGTTCAAGAGTCTGTCGATGGAGGGCGTGAAGTTGCAGGCACTGCCTGTAGTCGTCCTGAAGGAGCTGGTGTCGGCTAAGAAGGAGCGTGCGTTGGATGATCCCTCGGTAGAGAACGTGACGACGTATATCAAGGTGCAGAAGGAGGCGTACGACAGGTCTCAACGCTTCACCGATGCCTGGCAGATCGCCATGTACACGGACCCACAATTGGACTATGCGTCACAACATCCCACGTCTACCTATGGACATACCGTAGAGGCTGAGATCAAGCGGAACTCGGAAGAGCAGCTGTTAGCTGGTACGGCCGATCGCGTGGGGTTGTTCTTCTTCTTCACCTCGACGTGCCCGTTTTGTCAGGAACAGTCCAAGGTATTGAAAGTCTTCGCCGATACGTACGGACTGACCGTGAAACCGGTCTCGTTGGATGGAGTGGGATTACCAGAATATCCGCAGCCCGCAATGAACAATGGGATGGCGGAGAACGTAGGCGTGCATATGGTGCCGATGATTTACCTCGCAATTCCCGAGGAGAATTTCTTAAAGCCGCTTGGAGCGGGTCTCATGACGAACGCAGATCTCCGTGAGCGGTTGCTGGTGTTGTTGCGGAACAGAGGTTTGTTAGGCGAGCGCCGATCCCAGGGATAGGGGACACACGATGCAATGTAAATGGATTTTTGTGGGAGCGTATATCTGGCTAGCCCTGGTGTGGACACCAGTGGTTCATGCGGAGTCGATGAATAATGCTCTCACCGGAATGTTCAATTCCTGGGGCGTGGGTATTACGAGTCCTCCGGGTGCCTATGAGAGTCAGAGTCGAGGATATTTCAGCGGCGGCGGGGTATCTGTCCGCTTGTGGCAAGATCCGATGCGGCTTTGGTCAATCTCTCCGCCTCGACTAAGTGTGGGGTGCCAGGGTATCGACGTATATCTGGGATCGTTCTCGTACGGCAAGCTAGATCGATATGTGCAGTTGTTGCAGCAAATCGGGACCGGCGCGGTCCTGGGCTATGCGTTTCAGTTGGCTATGAAGGCGATTTGTGAAGACTGCGCTGATGTATTGAACAAAATCGAAGCTGCCGCCAGAGCCCTCAATGCGGCTGGCCGTATTCAGCCCTGCCAAACTGGCATTGAGTTAGGTAAAGCGCTGGCAGGCAACGAAGCGTCGAAACAGAAACTCGCGAGCCGTTTCGGCGATGCCTGGCAAAAGATGAAGGAGGCTGGTGGGGCTATCGGAGATGTGTTTGAGGATCGAGATACCGTCAAATCCCAGACCAGTTCAGATGCCGCGTCCGCGATGAAGGGGACGGAATACGATGTGACGGGAAATTTGGTATGGGATGCCCTGACGCAGGCCGGTCTGGACCAGAACCTCATCGTCATGGTGATGTCGGTCACGGGCACTGTCATTGTGGGTAACGATGGCGATATTCAAACGCGCGACCCGACGATGACGTTCGAGCAGTTGGTAGATAGCCATCTCGGAGATGTCGTCAAAGTATTTAACTGCGGGGGGGATAGTGAATGTTTAAACCCTACGATTAGTGATGCAACCGATATCGAGGGATTCGAAAGTCGCGTGTATACGTCCATGAGCAATCTTCTCGAAGACCTCTACTCAGGATCTGCGATCAGTGCCACGGACCAGCAGATCATTAATATGACCTCCGTGCCTATTCTGACGATGCTGGCCGACTATGGACGCCCGCGAGATGTCGGCAATCAGATCGCGAGGTTGTCCTCTGAGGTGGTGGCGGCGGATATGGGATATCAATGGGTGAAATGGGCGGCAACCGAAACGTCTCGAAATGTCAGTTATGTACAAAAGATCAAGCCAGAATGGCCAGGAAATCTCCAAGACTTTCAGGAGCGGCTCCGGCAAGTGTTGAGAGGGGCAACTGATAACCTCGCAAAACGGCAACGCATGGTGAACAACATCAATCAGCTGATGCAGTTGACGAAAACGCAGGGCGAGATGAGAGCGCAACGATAGGAAAGAGGGTTCCTATGTGGACGATCTACACCTTTGGCAACGGCGATGTGCTGACGCAGATCTTGCTAGGCATCAGAATTATGATGACTACGGGGCGCTTCGAAAGCCTCATGCAACTCGCCCTCCTTGTTTTTGCCATGTTCGGTCTCGTGTATTTCGTCTTCAATCGACGGTTCCTCGTGCCACTCGTGGCTGGTGCGTTTTTCATTCTTTTTATCAGTGTGCGGCTAACCGTGGATGTGTCAGTAGAAGATCAAGTGAACCCCGATGTGCCGGACCAAGTCGTCAACAGTGTCCCGCTTGCCATCGCCTTACCGGCGTATATTTCTGGTCAAGTGGGGTACTACACGACGCAGCTCGTCGAAGCGTCTTTTCCGATGCCGATTCAATATACACAGGGGCAGACGTCATTCAACCGTCCGCTATTTGATCTGCAGAAAGTATTGAATGCGAGACTGCAAGACTCGGATCTCGCGCGCAATACCGATGCCTATTTCATGATGTGCGTGTTTCGGGAAGTGGGTCTCTTGCAAAAAAACTTGGGCACGCTGATGAACTCTCCGAATCTGCTCAATGATTTCAGCGCCTCGAACAACGCCCTCACCGCGTTGGGTTATGCAGGCGGCACGTTAGAGACGACACCGAGGGTGTGTCCTGATTTCTACAATGCGCTGATCCTCCCCGCGTATGGTGTTGGCCACCCCGATTATGAAGGCGCAATGAGGCATTTGCGGACTCAACTCCAGCTCGACCCTGCAACAGGCAATGAGGAAGGACTCACCGAAGACATTCGCGCGAACCTTCTATTGTCTGCCGGGCAATCCTCCCGCGACATGATTAATAACGTCCTGCTCATTCATGCATGGAAGAATGCGGAATCTGCAGATGCCAAGCGTCGCGCGGCTACAGCGGATACGGTCCTGTTGCAGCAGCAGGCCATTCAAAAGGACTTGAAGTTTCAAAGCTACTCAAAGTCGTATGTTGCGCAAAAGGTCGTGCCGCTGTTGCGGACTATTGTCGAGGGTGTCGTCTATATCATGACCCCGTTTCTCCTGGTGCTGGCGATCTCGCCAGGAATGTCACGCTTGATGGGCACCTATTGGCGGTTGTTCATGTGGCTCCAAACCTGGTCCCCACTCTATGCCGTACTGAATTTCGTCATGTTTTGGGAAGCACGGAGCCGACTGGGTGCAATCTTGAGCTCAAACGGAGTCGGCCAGTCCGTCAACTATGCGACGTTGGATAGAATCAATGAACATGTCGCCATGCTGAATTCCACTGCCGCAGATTATGTGTGGCTCGTGCCTGCGATCGGATTCGGGTTGATGTGGGGCGGCAGTCAGGTATTGGGGTCTATCTTGGCGGGCTCTCGGACAGCGGAAACCGTTGCCGGGCAAGTCGGCGGACAGTTCTCGCGTGGGCTCGGCGCCAACTTGGAGGAGGGCCCGGTCTATAGACACGAACAACGTGGAGCCCAATTCGGGGAGATGATCGGCCACGAGGTCGAACCGCAGATGACGGTGCCGGTCGGGCAGGGCGGGTTTCGTGTGGATAGTCAATCCGGCACGAGTGAGATCCACGACGCGCAGGGGGGCGTTACCAGCATCGGCGCAAATGGCATACAAAACTATAAGGGCCCGGAAGGGCAGTATGCCATGAACTCCAAAGGGCAGCTGCTGAGCGGAGTGTTTCGTCACACAATGTTTGATCCTCAGTCCGGCAAGGAGGTGAATGCTCAGACATCGGTGTTTGGTTCGATGGTGGAGCATCGATTCGATACCATGGGAGAGGATGGCAACAGAAAGAGTGTGCTAGTCCAGGAGAATCAGGACACTGGCGAGCTGGTGGGGCGCACAGAACAGTCCGTTCGAAAGGGATTGTCCGAGACGCGTACGATTGCCGAAGATGGAAGCCACAGTTTCGTGCGATCTGGGAATGTGCCGGTATTTCTGGAAGTCGCTGGCCAGACACGTCCTGATGCAGGATTTGTTCAGATGATGGGGGAGCGCAGTTCTGGAGATCGGGCTGACACCATCACGCAGTCAAGCTTTCAGAGCACAATGGGGGCGAAGCAATCTTACACCGGTCGATTGGTAGAACGGGACGGACAGTTTCATTTCTTGGCGACCGAAGGCGGAGCGGTTCGTGGATTTGACGATAGGGACACGGAAGCGGGTGTCCACCGAGAGTCATTCGTTTCCCCTGACGGTTCCAATTATTTTGTAGAGACTGGGCAAGCTCAACAGATGGTATTGGGGAAGGATGGCGTCGCTCGACCGATGGAGGGGTATGTCAGGGCTTTTGGATCCGTCGATCGCTCGGACCCAGCGCATCCGCGTGACGTGTACTCCAGTTATAGTTTGACCAGTGATGAGGCCGGTCACTCACATACCGTGACCGGGACGTTGGGTACCGATGCATCAGGCCGGCAGTTTCTGGTTGAAGCAGCAGAACATTTCGAGTCCGGAACGAGTGGGGTCGCGCACGACACACAGACTGTTGGACAGTACACATTGAACGGCACGTTTACGGCGTTGAGTCATGGCGAGGCTAATCAGCCAGGGGTACCTACGGCCTTCTTCGGATCTGCCGTCGACAATAGTAAGCCGGGGTCATCAGCGTTTCAAGCGAATGCTCTCTTATATGATGGCCAGGTGAGCTTTTTTGATGGGCGTGAGGGTGGTACCAAAAGCATTTCTGGTGAGCGCAATCTGGCGGACGGCACCCATTTATCAGGGCAGTTCACACAACTGAACGTGATGGGACAGGACGGACATCAAGTCGAAATGTTTCATGGATACGCGCAACAATCTGGGGCACCTGCACGTGATGTGACAGGACTCATCGACAATGGAAACCTCGTCTCATTTAAGGGCGCTTCGGGAATTGAAGCTAGAGATATAGTTGAAAAAGAATCTGGTGTTTCGGGTCTGCAATATGGAGTTGAAGAGAGCAGGATGGCCCCAGGTGGCAGTCATTTGGTAACCACCTTTGATGGCGTGGCTGTTGATGCGGAAGGAAGAGCGTTTAAGCGCTCAGCAATGGAGTTGGACGGAGTCAGCGTATACAGTGATCAGATGAGAGGATCGCGTCAAATGACTGTTGAGTTCGAACAGTCTCTGCGCGGTTACAACAACGAAGTGCAGTCAATCAACAAAGAGTCCGGCTGGCGTCGTGTCAATGACGGGCATCGTGACATGGATGTATACGCGAATCTCTATTACGGGCCTGAGAACATCGAAACGGGCGAACGACGGCTACTGGGCGGTACGATCACAAACGTGACTGACAATACGTATTCGACGTTTATGAAAGATGGAGATGGCAATGAGGTCTGGGGAGTAGCCAGGTCCCTGCAGGATCCGAACAGCGGGGCCATGAGTGGCTCTATCGATCAGACGATGAGGGTTGTGGCCGCGAGAAATGGTGCGGTAGACACCCAAGTCCTTGGACCGATGAAAAATGACGGTGGGCAGCGCGAGGTCTTGTATCACTCCGTGCTGGGCGGACTCGACTCGCAGTACTATAACAATGACAGGAAGTCGGGAGTCTTTACAGTCCCCGATCCGATGCATGCTGGAGAGACGAAGGAGCTTCAAGGAACCTTTTATTATAGCCCTCAGTCGGGCAAGTTGATCGCCTCCGAAGTAACCGATCTGCAGACAGGAAAAGTTGGACAGTATCGGACAGACGATCAAGGGCAAGAGCGGTTTCAGGTGCTCGAATACTCACAGTCGCCTGATGGTGCGAGCGTAATTGCCAATACGAGAGAGTTGTCAAAGCATGAGTACGAGGCGCATGGGTTTGCGCTCAATGATGTTCTGGATAGCAGCGGGAACATACTAAGTTCGACCGGTCACAAAGGAACAGATTTCCACGACTTCAACCGCGTCCAGTTTCATCATGATAGTGGGGCGAATCTGACTATTACGCAAATGGCCTTCGCGGCGAAAGGCACTGATATCACAAACCCTACGTCCACGGACGAGGCAATCGCCTACGGGCTAGAATATGGTCGAATCGGGATGGATGGAGCCTCGCGATATCTGATCCTGAAAGGACGGATGGGAAAATTTGGTGGCTCATCCGGTGGCGCGACCCCGCTTCAGCCTGGCGCCGGACCGGTGCCGAATGGGCCTAGTGGTTTTGGAGGATCTGGAGGTTTCTTGGACTCCCATCAGAATATGGCTGCCTGGTGGAAAGAGTATTCCGGTGTGATGGATAATGCCATTACATTTGCGCGTAGCTCAGTGGAACATTTGGAAAAATCCGGACGCGCACAAACTATGTCGTCTGAAGATGTTCAGAACTTTGCTGCCAATGCCGCTTATAGTGCGGTGCGCACTTCAGCAATCGGCATGCTAGGCGAGGAGGCATCGAATGCGTTCGGGAGTATGCCGAAATGGCAAGAAGGCCAGGACTCTCTCTTGAAAGTGCAACGGACAAAGTCCTCTGATAAAGGTGCAAGTAAATAATGGTAGATGGTGAAGAGTGTCATCCAAATGGGAGGACCGCATGCGGTTGTATCAGGTGGCGCTCGTCATTGGCCTAATATTTATCGGAATTGAGAAGCCAGCCAGCACGCTAGCTGAGGGGCCAAGAGAAGGATGGTTGGGTGCATTCGTCGGCTCAGAAATCCCAGGAGCACTCATTAAGCGTTCGTCTATTGCTGTGGGATCTCAGCAGTTTAGCCCCTCGGCTAGCGGTAGTTCTCTAGCAGTGTTACATAAAGTTGTGGAGCAGTGTCGTACGACAAGTAAAGGACGTGCGATGGTCAACATCAGGATAGTTAACACTTTGGGGGAAATGTCCGAACAACAAACAGATAAAAAGACCTATAAGACCTACCCGGGATCATTGCTGATTACCGTTTATGGTGACTGTGTATTGGAAGTGCAGGATATGAAGTAAGGTTGCTAAGAGCATGCGTGATATTGCTCGGGGAAGATTCTCTGCACGCAGGCTCTAAGCATCTGTGCACCCTCCTTCCAGTCAGGATCGTAGCGCAAGATATCATACCTGGGTCGCTCCGCCCTCTGAATATCGAGAAGCTCTAGAGTAGCTGTCCGTTGATCAGTTCCTCCGTTGCTTATGGTGAGAGCGAGTTGCAGCCTCATGCCGCCGGCGAGCGGTTCCCCAGTCTCGAATGGCGCCGCTGACGGTTGTAGAAGACATCCATGTACTCCGCGATCTCCCGTCGGGCCTGTTCCCGCGTTTCATAGCGCCGGTGAAAATATCTCATCTTTCTTGTCTCAGTCTGGCGTGGACAACCAAAGGGACAACTAATGAGCTACTACCAGCGGTGGGACGCGGTCGATACGCGGATTCACAAGCCGATACGACCAGGCTGCTCGGGGTACGGGTCATATCCTTCACGTTTGACGATACATGGGAGACGCCAAGCTATCGACAACTTGCCGATTTTTCTTTTCTACCAGAGCAATACAAGGTTATGAGGGGCGGGCTGAAGAATGAGAGAGGCGGTATTCACTTCTGAACTGGGGTCAGAAGCAGTTGCGGTTTTTCGGCATCGAGCGTCACCTCGAACCGCCCGAGAAAGCTAAGACCAAGCAGACCGTCGATGCCGGGTGGCGCGTCGGGCAAATCGTAGATCGTCGCTACGCTGTCCGTCACTTCCATCCCGCCCACTCTGATCGAATTCACCCGCACCACTTCGGCTTGAACCTGACCACCCACCGTATTCATGGTGACTCCGTTCGGTGCCCCGGTGAGAAGGCCTGAGCGTATAGCCAAGCCGCGAGAGAGGACAGTATGTGACGCACCCGTATCTACGATCAGGCGTCCATCATTCTCACCATTGATGCGTATGGTTATTACAAAGAGGGGGCCGACGCGTTGGAGGGGAATGGCCAAGGAGCTGGTCGGTTTAGCAGGGGTGGGGGATGTGGGATCGACAGGAGTTGCACCGATGCTCGCGATCGGTTCTGGTGACGGGGGTGTGCTACTACTGTGCGTGTTCGAGGGAGCGGACTCGGCCGGCGCGGAGCTTTGAATGGCGGTACAGGACTGTAGCTGCGCAGGGGTATCCGTCAAGATACGTGCGCCGCTGGCATCGGTGCACCAATAGAGACTTGCCCACACTTCGGTGGGTAGCGCAGCGACCACCCAACAGAGCAGCAGCATAGCGGGATGAGGACGCTGGAATCGACGACTCAATCTGGGCACTTCATCCTGAGAAACCACGAGAGCGTGTCCTTCCTTCACGGCGACACGATTCATTCTTCCCTATCGACTATAGCATCTCTTTCGGGAAATCTATCGACAGGAGCAGGAGTTAGCGTTCGTCGTCCTCCGGCACGGTGACGCCTCTTGATCCGACTATGGGGCAAATCCGTGGAAGGTCGTGTGTTCGCTGGACGGCTAGGAGCCCGCTGCTACACTTGTACAGAGCACCACTGCGCCTGAAGCATGTACACAGTTACTAGCGGTTAGGTGAACGCTCCAGATGACCGGGCCAGTGAGGCAGAAGGGACCTGGCATCGCATCCTGTAACGGGTAAGGCATGGTCCCATGATCGACCGTAGACGGATATTGTCCACTCTGCTCGCGGTGAGCGGCCTCGCGCTGATCAGTTGCACTTCGCACACCAGCACGCTGGGTGATCGTTTAGCCGACGAAGGCGACTGGGATCGCGCGGTCTCGGCCTATCGTGAAGCCGTTCGAAAAGACCCTTTTAATGAGAAGTTGCTCTCACGCCTAGAGTTTGCCAAGGAGCAGGCGGCGGAGCGGCATTACCTGGCAGCGAGGACGGCGCTAGGGGAGCAACGGCTTGGGGATGCGCTGATGGAATCCAAAGCCGCGCTGGGCCTCGATCCATCGAAATCCGAACACCATGCCGCGATGAATGATGCACTGCGCCTGAAGGAGGCGCGGGAGCAATTGCAATTGGGGGAAAAACTCGTGAACCTTGGCCGTCAGGAGGACGCGCTGGCGGCCTATGAACGCGCACTGGATTTGGATCCCGGCCTGACTTCAGCCCTGGCCGGCATCACGGACCTGACGAAACAGCTACGCACCGCCAAATCACTCGGCGGATCGACACAGCCCATCACCCTCCGCTTCCAGAATGCGAAATTGAAAGAAGTGTTTGAGGTTGTGGCGCGGACCGCTGGAGTCAATGTCATCTTCGATAAGGAAGTCCGTGATGAGCCCGTCACCATCTTCCTGAAAGAGCTCCCGTTTGACGAAGCCCTGACGTTGATCTTGAATACGAACAATCTCATCGCTCAGCGCGTCACCCCCGAAACATTGCTGATTCTTCCAAACAACAAGCAGAAGCAGGCGCAGTACCAGGATCTGCTGATGCGGACCTTTTACCTTTCCAACGCGAAGGCGAAGGAGGCGGTGAATCTGTTGCGGACAATGTTAGAGAGCAAGAAAATCTATGTAGATGAGAAGGTCAATGCGATCGTCATTCGAGAAGAGCCGGCCAAGCTGCAGTTGGCGGAACGGCTGTTGTTCGCCATCGATCGGCGTGAGCCGGAGGTGCAGTTGGACTTAGAAGTGCTGGAGGTCAACCGCACCAAGTCGCTCAAGTACGGTGTGAACTTTGCCAAGCTTGCCGGGGCAGGTCTCGTCCCGAGCGGAGGGAGTGGGAGTATTTCCACTGCGCCTAGCACCTTCACATACAACCAACTGACAAGCCTAGGCCCCGAGAGCTATCTGTTTACCCTGCCGGCAAGTGTACTCGTCGATTTCTTCAAGCAAGACTCCGATGCCAAGACTCTCGCGTCCCCCAAACTGCGGGTGGTTAATGGTAAGTCTGCCTCGATCAACATTGGAGACAAGCAGCCGATTCTCCTCTCCACGACCAACGTATTGCCGGGCCAAGCCGCGACTGGCGCCATTCCGACGACCTCAACGGTGACCTCCATCGAGTTTAAGGACACGGGCGTCAAATTGACGGTCGAGCCGACCATCAACGTGCTGGATGAAGTGACGCTGAAGATTAAGGTGGAAGTCACACGATTGGGCGACCAGGTCACGCTTCAAGCCAGCCCTGAGATCAAGCAATTCAAGTTCGGTAATCGGTCCGCAGAGACGGTGTTGATGTTGAAAGACGATGAAAGCGTCATTCTTGCCGGACTCATTCAAGAGGAGGATCGGAAAACACGGTCGTCCGTCCCCTGGTTGGGAGATCTGCCAGGGATCGGCAACCTGTTTAGTTCAACCAGTGAAGATCGCGTGGAAACGGAAGTGATCCTTACCATTACGCCGCATGTGGTGCGGAACTTGAGTGCTCCACCGGTGGCCGCGCAGGCGTTCTGGTCCGGCACGGAAACCAGCTACGGGACGACCCAAACATTCACCACGCAGGCGACCAAGGTGTCACAACCCGTGCCTGGCGGAATGGCGCCGGCAGGAAAAGCCGAGAGAGGTGTCGGGGGGGCAGGCCAGGTATCACAGTCCGTTGTTCCGGTGCCACAGTACAGCGTCCCGCCGGGTCCCTCAACCACGGCGCCGGTGGCCGCCGGTAGTCCTCAGACTGCTGTGTTCGGAGCGTCGGCGTTCACGGGGTTTAAGTTGCGCCCGGCTGATGTCACCGCGGAAGTGGGGAAAGATCTACAGCTGTCGCTGACGGCCGTTGCTTCGGAGGGGACTACGGAGGCGCAGGTGACAGTGAGTTTTGATCCGCGCATGTTGGAGTTTCAGCGCATCGGGCCGGGCGTGGCGGCCGTCTCCGTGAGAGTAGAATCCGGCCAGGTCCTCCTCACGTTTCGCCGGCAAGAGCCTGGGGCCGGACTCGGCGAGGTGATGCTGGCCAGCTTGTTTCTCCGGCCGCTCACAGCGGGTGACGTACCAGTGACGGTGACCGGTTCTCCGCGAGCCGGATCGGGTGCGATCATCCCTCCTGCCGAGCCTCCGGTGATGATCCATGTTCGTTGATCGGCCACGAATCGTGCCGACACGCACTGGGCAGGCAGGGTTCTCGTTGCTAGAGCTCATGATTGTCGTGACGATCGCTGGCATTTTGGCCATGCTGATCGAGCCGTCGTATCAAGCTTCGGTTGTGAAAGCCCGCGAGGCGGCGTTGAAACAGAACTTGCTTACGCTGCGGGATGTCCTCGATCAGCACCGCGCCGACAAGGGCCGATATCCGAACGCGCTCACAGAATTGATATCGGCAGGTTATTTGAAACGTATCCCAGTCGATCCGATCACCCACTCGATGGAGACCTGGCAAGAGATCCCCGATGAAGAAGTCGGCGGCATCTTCGATATACATAGCGGCAGTCCGTTACTGGCGAGAGATGGGACGCCTTACAATGAATGGTAACAGTGTGACACCGATCCGGATACTGATGATGCTGTGGTGTCTACTGCCAGCGGTGGTCATGACGGGGTGCAGCATGCATCGGACAGCGCAGAAAGAAGCACCTGTCCTCAGCATGGACCAGTCTCAGCGAGAGCGCGCGTTGCGGGGCCGCGAGGCAGAGTTAGCAGGGCTTCGAGCCGATGTGGCGACTTCCCGCATTGCGGCGGCTAAGAAGGAGGCCGAGGTACAGGAACTGCGCGAACAGGTGCTGCGTTTACGCCAGGAACTCGGTGGGGCCTATCAGCAGCTGGCGGAGGAGCGGGCTGAAAGCGGAAAGGCGCGTGGAAGCACCGTCAAACCGCTGCCGGAGGATGCGGCACTCGGGGCAGACCGCGTGCCGGCAGCTGCCGTCCTGTCGTCGCCGCGCTCGACTATGGACACCATGTTGCGCAATCTGGCGAAGGAAGTGGAAGGACTGAAGCGCCAATTACAGACCGTCCAAGATGCTCAACAGGCAGTTGATGAGCCCCAGGCGCGGGAAACGGGGGGACGCGCCGGAAGTGGTAGGAGTCCTCATGTCGGGCAGCCCCCCATCCAGAGTCTGGCCATCGGGTTTGTCGGCGTTACCACACAATCGGTGACGGTGGAAGTCGGTGATACTCTGGCCGATCTGGCGCAACGCTACCATACGTCGGAAGCGCAGCTCCGACAAGTGAATGTCTTGGAAGAGACGTCCCTCACTCCCGGTCAGGTGCTTCTGGTTCCTGTGCCTTCGGTGGAAAGCCCTTAGGACTGAGACACCATGCCCACCCTCGTCCGACATGCCTCGTTGCTCGATGTCCTGGTCCGTTCAAAGATACTGACCTCGGCTCAAATTGAGCCGCTCTGGGAGCGATGCCAGGGCGCACAGGGCCCGCTGCAAGAACTGCTGCTTGTGGAAAAACTGCTCACGGAGGAGTCTCTGGCTTCGGCGCTCGCCGAGCAGTTCGGCACACGCTACCACGATCTTACGACCTTTCGGGTGGATCTGGAGCAATTCTCCGCCATCTCGCCGGAACTCATGCATGACTACGGCTTTGTGCCGGTGGCCGATCAGGATGGCCTGCTCACCGTTGCCGTGGCCAACCCGCACGATTTGCCTGCACTGGATCGACTGGAACGTGTGCTGGGACGGGAAATCGACATTGTGGTGGCGACCAAGAGTGCTATTACAGTGGCCCTGACGCGGAGCGAGCGGAATAGTCAGATTGCGACCCGTGTGTATGATGAGTTCCGGCCCGTGCTCGTCCATGAAAATGACGAGGGTGAAGAGGTCCTGTCTCAGGAAAAATTGAGCAGGGATCAGAGTCCTATCGTCCGACTCGTCGATTCCATCATCCTCAAAGCGCTGCAGAAGCGAGCCAGCGACATTCACATTGAGCCTGCCGATGGCACGACGGAGGTGAAGTATCGCATCGACGGCGTGCTCTACTATGCGACCGACCCGTTGGATATTCGGTTCCACAACCCCTTGGTTTCGCGCATCAAGGTCATGGCCGAACTCGACATCGCCGAGCGCCGTGTTCCGCAGGACGGGCGGTTCAAGTTGCGACTTGAGAAGCGCACCATCGATTTCAGAATTTCGATCCTCCCTAGCGCCTTTGGAGAATCCGTGGTCATTCGTATTCTGGCGAAAGATGAGTTCACTACCACGGGGAAGGGCATTCAGCTCGATGTCCTGGGTATGAAGAAAGAGGACCTGCAGAAGTTTCGCCGCGCCATTACTGTCTCATACGGCATGGTGCTCGTGACGGGTCCCACCGGCAGCGGGAAGACGACCACGCTGTATGCCGCCCTGAACGAAGTGAACACCAAAGAGGACAAGATCATCACGATTGAAGACCCGGTGGAATATCAGCTGAAAGGCATCGTCCAGATTCCAGTCAACGAGAAGAAGGGGCTGACCTTTGCCAAAGGGCTCCGGTCCATTTTGCGTCACGACCCCGACAAGATCATGGTCGGCGAAATTCGGGATGCCGAAACCGCGCAGATTGCGATCCAGTCGGCGCTCACGGGCCACTTGGTCTTTTCTACCGTCCACGCCAACAACACCTTTGATGTCATCGGCCGGTTCGTGAACATGGGCATTGAGCCGTATAACTTCGTCTCTGCGCTCAATTGCATCATGGCTCAACGGCTGGTGCGCGCCATCTGCGACTCCTGCAAGGTTGAGGTGCCGGTGACGCCGGAGCAGTGCGAGCAGATGGGATTCGATTACGAGCCGTTCAAGCAGCGGCCCGTCACGTATGAGGGCAAAGGCTGTTTGGAATGCCATGGACTGGGCTATCGCGGGCGTTACGCCATCACCGAATTTTTGCCGCTCACGGATGCGATCAAAGATTTGATTCTGACGCGTCAGACCCCCACGGAGATTCGGCGGGTGGCCGTGTCGCAGGGCATGACCAGCTTACGCGAAGCGGGGATCGAGAAAATTGTGTCGGGACAGACGACGATGAAGGAAGTGAACCGGATGACCTTCGTGGGGTGAGCGCGTGCGGATGCCAAGACTGTTCCCGATCCATCGCCCCTCGGCGGGCATCAGCTTCTCCTCTACATCGGTGGGCATCACCGAACTGCACCGGCCGTGGTTCGGCAAGCCGGTGGTGACACGAGTGGCCCAGACTCCGCTCCCATCAGGGGTGCTCTGCCCTTCACGAACGGCGATGAATCTCAAAGACTCGGTCCAGGTCGTGGAGCACCTGCGCCAGTTGACGGAGGGTCTGCGCGATCGAGCGGTGGCCGTCAGTCTCCCCGATCTGAGCGCTTGCATTGGTTTGTTCAGCTTGGAATCCTTTCCGCCCAACGAGGCCGAGCGGATCGGGTTGTTGCGCTGGCGTTTCGAACAGCATGACAAAATCGCGCTGGGCGATGCGGTGCTTCAATATCGGGTGTTTCATGCACCGCAAGAGGACGACCGGCGCCTGACCAATGTCTTAGCGGTCATGATCAAACAACCGGTGCTACGGGAATACGAAACGGCGTTACACGCGGCCGGGCTTCTTCCGGTGTCGGTCGGGGTTGCGGCGCTTCAGCTATTCGAACTCTGTCGGCCCTTGATGACATCCCCTCAGGAAGTGTTCTTTGCCCATCATCATGACGAGACCTTGACCGTGATGGCCATTCGCCACGGGATTCCCGTGTTTCTGCGCACGATTCCGCTCCGCCGTCGTCACGTGGATCTCCGCCGTGAACTCATCGGGACCTTACAGTTCTACAACGATCAGGTGACCAGTCTGCACAGGAGAGACCGTGAAGCGGTCACGACCTTGTACGTGGTATCAGGCGAACCATGGACCCCGGCGGAACCGAGCTCTCATCCGGAAGCGGCGAAAGACGGCCAATTGTGGCTCCCCACCGGCCAACTGGATTGGCGGGTGAAAATCGTGCAGATCGGTTGGGGCACTGTGCCGGTTGTGCATCGCGCTGCAGACGGAGCCTCGACCGAGCTTTCGTCCCTGGCGAGTGGGATGGCTGCATGAAGATGGTGTGGCTTTCGCTCGGAGCGCGATGGGTGAGGCGAGAACGGGAACCGGTGGTCCCGAGCGTGCACGTATCGCTGGCGGATCCGGTGATCGAGCGAGCGCGGATCGTCCAGCGGGCGATGGTGGCTCTGATCGCATCGGTCGGGGTGGTGTGTGCATGGTGGTGGTGGGAGACCGAGCGGCTGCGGCAGGTCGCTGAACAATTGGAACGCGCCACGGTGCGTGTGCTCGAAGGGAATCGCCTGTTCACTGCGCAGCTGACGCGAGAGGGACTCACGGCGCCGCCTGAAGCCTTGACGGCGATCTCGGAAAAGGTGGCCTTTGCCAAAGCGCTGGCCGGGAAGCAGGCCTTCTCTTGGTCCAGACTGTTGGCCGATCTCGAAGCCGTCGTCCCGGCCCGCACCTCGATCAAGACGGTGGCGCTGAATTTTCATGACTCGCGAGTGAGTGTCCGTGGCGAGGCGCAGACCCTGAAGGATTTCAATGTATTGGTCGAGAGCTTTCAACGCCATCCGGCATTCCGTGAGGTGGTGGTGTCAGACCACGCGCTGCAACAGCAAGGGGAACTCACGGACGACGGGCGCATCGCGTTTCATCTCACCGTCATGTATCTCGGTGCGAAGGAACGGAGCTCCTAGACGATGATCACCCTCGCCCGCACGATACCGAAGCCGTTGCGTGAGGGGTTCCTCCCGCTGACCGGCCTGTTGATGGTCTCACTTGCCACGGCGGTAGTAGCAGACCTCTTCATCCTGGAGCCTGCCCAAGAGCGGGCGCGTGTGGCGGAAGCGGCCTACCAGATCGGCAAACAGACGGCTGCGCGATTGGAGACAGAGCGTCAGGTGCAGATCAGAGCACAGGTGGCGGAGCGCCGGATAGAGGAGATGTGGAGGGCTCTGCCGACGAAGGACGAGTTCAGTGCTCTGGCGATGACCATCACGGAATTGGGGCGGGCAGAACACATGGTGATTCCGGGCATGTCGTATACCCTCGACGACAAAAAAAAAGACATGGGTCTCCCGGTCGGCGCGACCCTCACGTTTAGCGCGACCGGGGACTACAATGCCTTTGCGCGGTTTGTCTACCGTCTGGAGCATGCTGAACAGTATCTCGTGATCGAAAGTCTGGACGTTGCGCGTGCCCCGGCGTCCGAGAAGACCTCGGCTGATCGCGTGGTGTTCCATCTGAAGGTCACGACCTTTCTCCGACCAACCACCCACCCGGCGGGCATGTCTTGACTGCTTGCAAACAATGGCATGTGCTCGTCGGGCTTGTGGTCGTCTTCATGGGGATGGCCATCTGGCGACAGGCGACGGCGGTGCCACCGCAGGAAGTGCCGCTGAAATTCAAGTCCGGGCTGTCTGTGGCGAGTCGGACCAAGCCCGGAGACGAGGACGCATTTGAATTTGCCCTGCCTCGTGCGTCGCACGACGAATCACCCGCCAGGTTGCGCAAGAACATTTTCGCCTCGCTCGATGCCCCGCTGTTGCGGGAGCCGAAAGCGCGGCAGAAAACGCCACGCAGTACGTCGAATCTGCATGGACCCGTGGTGTCTTCCCTGCAGCCAACCAGCACCGCGTCGTCCGGAGAACTAGCCTCGCCGGTAGAGCCAGCAGGCCCACCGTCTCCGTCGGCTGAGGAGCTCGCGGCACAGGCGGAGCGGGAGCAGCAGGCATTGAAGGTGAAACAGGCGCGAGAGCAGATGGCACAGTTTCGCTACCTGGGCTACCTCAATCAGAATGGCGAGCAAAAAGGTTTCGTGGGCAAGGGGCACGAGATTTATATCGTGAGACAAGGCGACACGCTGGACGGGCGCTTTCTCGTTGCCACCATCGATGGGAGTGCCGTCATCCTACGGGATGCGGTCCAGCATCTTGAAACGACCTTGCAGCTGAAGTCAGACAGTTCATCGGACCCCTCCTAAACGGCACTTCTCCCTGTGGATGCCTGTCGAGGCATCCACTACGTACATCGTCTAGATCCATTTTTTAGACTGTGTGAATCCTGAAAATAGTTTGCACACGTAGTGGCCTGTGATAGTTAAGGCTACGTACGCCGCTCCTCGCGTGCTTCCCGCACCACCTGCTGCTGTTCACCGCTCACAAAGGATCGTCGATGACCCACGCGCGTGTTCGAACTGGCATGATGGATCGCTTGATCGGGGCGTGGGGCCTGGCCCTTCTGGGTGGCCTCCTGCTCTCCGTCTCCTCGGCCTTCGCACAATCCTCGACGATCACGCTGGATGCCTACCTGCATGGCAGCGGGGGGACGGCGAATCCCCCGACTTTGACTGCGGATCTTATTCCACCGCTTAGTCTCACGGCCAAGACCAAAGATTCAGCCGGCCTCGGGTTCAGCGGCGGCAATCCCTGGGTGACGATGGGTTCGTGGACTCCGCCTGCCGGGATCAATGGCAAAGCGACCCTGACGGCGCTGACGACGGTGCATCTCTGGATGGGCTTCAAGAGTAGCGGCGATGTCGGCGGCAAGGTCGATGTCCTGGTTGAGACGCTGGTCAATGGCCAGGTCCTCAGTTCCGGCCTGACGCGCTGTGTGAGTACCCTGACCGCCTCCGCCAGTACGGCCCAAGACATTAGCATCGCGCTGGGCAGCATCCCGACGACCCAACTTGATACCATGACGCAGACCCTCGCGGTTCGGGTCTCTACCCGCATGGGGACCACGGCGAGCAATTCGGCGTGCGGCACCAAGGCCAGCGTGACAGGGGTTCGCGCCTATTTTGATGCCCTCGCTCGGGCGAGCCGTCTCGGCGTCACGATCGCGTTGCCACCGCCGCAACCGGTCGTCTTGCTTCCGAATCCAAAAACGATCCATGCTGGATCGACCAGCACATTGCTAGTTGCTCTCTTCCCGGTCCCGCTCCAGGCGACAACTGTGTCAGTGGTGAGCACCACGACGAGTGTCGCCAGCGTTCCGAGTAGCGTTCCCGTCGGTATCGGCCAAGCCGTTGTCTCGATCCCCGTCACCGGCGTGAGCGTCGGGACTACCCAGATTCAAGCCACCCTCAACAGTAAGACCATCACCGGCACGGTGCAAGTGGTGGGCGGCGTCGCGAGCGTCAGTAGCCTGACTCCCTCGACCCTCAGCATCACCCAAGGCGGCAGTGGACAACTGACCGTCTCCCTCAATGCCACCCAGGCGACGAATACGGTCGTCGCCCTCAGTAGTTCCGCCGGCAGTATCGCGGCGGTCCCGGCGACCGTCACGGTGCCGGCTGGACAGCTCAGCGCGCCCTTCACCGTGGCGGCGAACACGGCAGGCCAAGCGGACATCACGGCGACGCTCAATGGAACCAGTGCGACCAGCCATATGACGGTCACTCCGGCCTTGCCCACCGTGGTCTCGCTCACACCTCCGGCCAGCCAGCTCACGCTCGGGGCCACGACTCCATTGACGGTGACCATCTCTGCGGCCCAAGTCGGTCCGACGGTTGTCACACTGACCACCACCCCCAGTGGCCTGGTGACGGTCCCGCCGTCCGTGATTGTCCCGGCTGGTCAGACGACCGCGTCGTTCACCGTCACGTCAGTCGCGCTGGGCACGGCGATGGTGCGCGCCACACTCGGCAGTTCATTGGCCGAAGCCGCCATCGATGTCGTGCCACCGGTGGTGGCCCTGGTGGACTTCCAGCCGGCGAGTCAGTCCCTCGTCGTTGGGGCCATTGGTACGTTGACCATCACCCTCAATGCGGCCCAAAGCAGCCCGACCGATCTCGCCCTCTCGGTGGACCAGCCGACCGTGCTCCAGATTCCCGTTACGCAAAGTGTGACCGTGCCGCCTACCCAGACGCAGGCGACCTTCACGGTCACGGCCCTGGCCACCGGCAGCGCGCAGGTGACGGCGACCCTCGGCGCCATCAGTAAGCAGGCGACCGTGACGGTGACGCCGCAGCCGCCGCAAGTCCTCTCGCTCACGCCCAGTCCCTTGGCTGTGGTGCAGGGGGCGACGGGCTCTCTGAGGCTGACCCTGAACGCCGCGCAAGCGAGCGATACGGTCGTGCCCGTCACGACCAACAATGCCATGGTGGTGGGCGTGCCGGTCAGTGTGACCGTGCCGGCTGGGCTCACGACGGCGCCGGTCTCGGTGAGTGGTCTGACCATCGGGACGGCGACGGTCACCGCCACGTTGAATGGCACGGCGACGGCCAGCGTGAATATCGTCCCGCCTCCGCCGGTCGTCACCGCGCTTGGGCCGATTCCCCCTGTGACGGCTCCCCTCACCCTGGCTAAGGGCCGCACGGGCGTTTTGCAGGTCACGATCAATCGGGCCCCGACGGATCCGACCGTCATCACGCTTCAGAATAGTGCGACCTCGGTCGTGACGGTCCCGCCGAGCGTGACCGTCCCCGCCGGGCAATTGACGGCGTCGTTCCCGGTCACGACCCAGACCGAAGGCCAGGCGACGATTACGGCCTCGTTCAACAGCACCAGCGCCACCGCCCAGGTGGTCGTCACGGCGCCTGAAGTGGAATCGCTCACCGTTGCGCCCGCGGCCCCGACGGCCTTCGTCGGGGAGGCGATCGCCTTCACGGCCACCGGCTTGTTCACCGACGGCAGCAGCCAACCGCTGGCGAACGACGTGACCTGGAGCTCGACCAATCAGTCGGTGTCGGCGATCAGCAGTAGCGGTGTGGCCACGGCACTCACCGTCGGCACCACCACGATTAAGGCCACCGTCACCACGGCGGTCGGCCCCGTGACCGGCGAGACGACGCTCACGGTGCAGCCCGCGCCGGCATTGGTGGTGACGCCTTTGACGACGTCGCTGACGGTCGGCCAGAGCGCGCTGTTTACGGTTGGAACCTCCGTGGCTCCCGCCTCGGCCCTCACGGTCACGTTGGCCATTTCTGGCAGCGGCACGGCGCTCCTGAGCCCCGTCTCAGTGGTCATCTCGGCTGGACAAACCACCTCCCCCACGCCGGTGCAAGTCACCGCGACCGGGATCGGATCGGTGATCCTCATCGCCACCGCGCCGGTGCGGCAACCGGCCAGCAGCACACTCACGATCACCGCCGGCCTCCCGGTGATTACCAGCGTGAGTCCTGCCAGTGGTGTGGTCGGATCGGTGGTGACGCTGAGCGGGTCGAGCTTCAATCCCGTGGCGGTCAACAATCAGGTCCGGTTCGGTGGTGTCCTTGCGACGGTCCTCTCCGTCAGCACGACCGGGAGCTCGCTCACCACCGCCGTGCCCGCCGGGGCCATCACGGGACCGGTGACGGTCACGACATCTCTTGGCACCGCGACCAGTCCACTGCCGTTCACGCTCCTCAATAGTGCGCCCGTTCTCTCGCCCATCGGAAACAAGACCCTGTCGTTAGGCAGCACGCTGGCCTTTACGGTATCCGGGGTCGATCCGAACGGACAACCCGTGACCTATAGTGCGCAGCAGGCCGCGCCCGCGTCGCCGACGTTGCCGGCACATATGACGTTCAATGGCCAGACAGGTGTCTTCAGCTTCACCCCAGATGCGACGCAGGTCGGCACGTTCAATCTCGTCTTTGTGGCCTCCGACGGATCGGTCGCCTCGTCGGAAACCATTGCCCTCACCGTGACGGGGGCCGTCCCCGGCGCACCGACCAGCTTGTCTGGCCGAGTGGACGATAGTTCCGGCAATCCCGTCGTCGGCGTGGCCGTGTCCTTACGCGATGTGCCGACGACGACCACGACGAACACGGCGGGCGAATTCACCCTCGCCTTTGCCGGCCATCCGGCCGGGCGTCAACTCCTCGTCGTGACGGGGCTGCCGGCCGGCTATGCCAACTTAGTGGCGCCGGTCGATCTGATTGCCAATACGGCGAATGTGCTGCCGACTCCCGTCACCACCCCGCCGTTGGATCTGGCGACGGCCGTCACCGTGAACCCGGCGGCCACGACCACACTCACCAGTGCGACCGCGCACGTGACGGTCGTCATTCCACCGGGCCGGGCGAAGAATGCCGACGGCACGCCCTTTACGGGGCAGCTGACGATCAGCCCCGTTCCAGAATATGGTCGCCCCGAATCACGGCCCGTGGAATTGCGGCCAGGTCTCTCGGTGACGATTCAACCGGCGGGCGTTATCCTCGATCCGCCCGTCCCCATCACCTTTCCGAATGTGGACAACATGCCGCCGGGGAACGAGTTTGACCTGTGGTCGTTGTATCCGGACACCGGTACATTCCTCGTGGTGGGACGCATGCGGGTCAGCGCCGACGGGGCGACCGTGGAGATGATTCCCGGCACCGGTGGGGTGCGCAAGACCGCCTGGCATTTTGCCATGCCTCCAGAATCCAAGGCCGACCTTCCGGAGGTGCTGAGCAAAGACGGAGACTGTGTGGCCTGTCGAACGGGCTCGGAAGCGGACCTCACCGCCGGTGCCCTGGCCCTGGACGAAGTCGTCTCGGGGATTCGCACGCTGGGGGTGACGCGGGATCTGGCGCTCCACTATCGGTCGACCAATGCGGATGTGCAACGGATTGTCCCAGTGAATGCGACGCTCCGAGTGCAGGCGGCCGTGCCGACGACCTTTTCGGCGCGTCTCTCGATCGGCGGGGTCCAGGTGGGACAGGACCGGTATTGGGATAGTCGCGCCTTACCGGAGAATGCGGATTCCGTCTCTCGTCTCGGCGTGCAATTCGACGGCAGCGCCTTGCCGACCGGCGTCTATCCGTCGGAACTCCTCCTGTTTTCCAACTACCCGCAGTCGAGCATCGGCGGAGTGACGCGGAGTCAGGTCTTGCTGCGGAACGAACAAGCGAGCCCATTCGGTGCCGGGTGGACCCTGACGGCCCTGGATCGCCTCTATCCGCAAGCCGACGGATCGGTCGTGTTGGCCAAGGGCACCGGCAGTACACTGTTGTATGGTGCGGCGGGACGGCCACTGGTGGTGGAGAGTTTCGACCAGGCTCGCAGCCTCACGGTCAGCGGGGTCAACGCCAGTTTTGTCGCGGGGGCGCTGCATGCGGCGGCACGCGCCGACCTGTTGACTCCCGCCAACTTCGGGGCGCTCGGGACGGTTCGTCGCCCCGTCACCCTTCGGAGCGGGCTCAACGTGGTCACCCTCCCGGCCTTGGCTGGCGTGGATGTGTTCGTCCTGAATCTCCTGACCACGGAATTGACCGCGACCGAAGTGCAAGTGCTGGAGCAATTTGTGCGCGAAGGCGGGACCGTCCTGGAGATGCGGAATACGGCCGTGACCCGGCCGTTGCTCCTCGGGAGTTTGCCCGCGCCGTTCATTGGCGACCTTACGGCAGACGTGACGCCGGAGGGGCTCACGTCGCCGCTGGGCAATGGGCCGTTCGGCACGATTATCAGTCCTCTGCTGACCGGTGGGAACGCGGGGTATGCGACCGCCGGGTTGGCGACCGTGCTGGCCCGGAATGATCTCGGCCCGAATGCCCTCCTACTACCGCCGGGGACGGTCTTCTCCGGCGCGGGCCGGGCGGTCTTGATCGGGGATGAAGAGATCGTGGCCTCCGGGTATACGGGTGGTGCGGGGGCGAACCGCTATACGGAAGGCTCGAATCGCACCTTTTTTCTGAACGCGATCGCCTACCTGGCTGGCGCGCCCGGGTACAAACCAGTCCTGCCCAGCGGCCTGACCGCCACCACGCTGCAAGGCCCCCCGGATGAATATGCGGTCGTGGTGCGACAGGTGGAGGGCACCTATACCCGCACCGCCAAAGACGGCACGGTCTCCCAATTCAGTCCGCAGGGCCTGTGCACGAGTCTGCGCGATCGGAACGGGAACCAGACCACCTATGCCTATGATGGCAGCGGGCGACTCTTGACCATCACGGACCCGACCGGGCAGGTGACCACGCTGGCCTATGGTGGCACCAAGGTGCAGAGCATCACGGACCCGGCGGGGCGCGTGACGCAATTGGAGTATGACGCGGCGGGGAACTTGCAGCGGCTTCGCGGAGCCGACGCGACGGCGGTGACGTTCGCCTATGATGCACAGCATCGGCTGATTCGTCGGACAGACGCCCGGAATCAGGTCACGCAATACACCTATGAGGCCAGCGGTCGATTTGCCCAGGCGACCTCGCCGGACGGGGCGACTCGCGCGGTCACCCCCAGTCACACCATTGCGGTGCCCAATTTCGCGGCGGGGCAGGGAACGGCCGGCAACCCGGCGCCCGTGAGTGCCACGAGCGTCAACCGGGCCACGTTTACGGATGCGCAGCACCACAGCACGACCTTTGAACTGGACGCGCTGAGCCGTATCACTAAGCAGACCGATGCGTTGAACCGCGTGACCACCATCACGCGGGACGCCCGGGGCAATCCCACGCAGATCGTCCGCCCCAATGGCGCGATCACCGCCATGACCTACGACGCGAAAGGTAATTTGCTCACGAGCACGGAGCAGGCCATTGCGGCGACGACGACCTTTACGTACGAGCCGACCTTCAACCAGGTGACCAGCATCCGCGACCCCAAAGGCAACCTGACGCAGATTGCGTACGATGCCAAGGGCAACCCGCTGACGATCACCGACGCGCTGAACCAGGTGACCACGTTCACGTACAATCCTCAGGGTCTCCTGCTCAACACCCAGGACGCGCTGAATCAGACCACCACCTTTACCTATGACGCGCTGGGCCGACTGCTGACTACCACCGATCCGCTGAACCGCACGACTACGCTGACCTACGATGCGGCGGGCAACGTCGCGACCAGCACCGATGCTCTCAATCGAGTCACGGCCTTTCAGTATGACCTCAAGAACCGGCTCACCCAGGTAACCGATCCGGCTACCGGCGTCACACGCTACACCTACGACGGCAACGGGAATCTCCTGACCGTCCAAGATGCCAAGAGCCAGGTGACGACCTTCGCCTATGACAGCCGCAACCGCTTGCTGAGCACGACTGATCCCTTGGGCAAGAGCGAGATCTACACCTACGACGGCAATGACAATCTCACCACGCGCCGCACGCCTAAGGGCGACGACATCCTGTTCGCGTACGATGCCGTGAATCAGCTGCTCTCGAAGACGCTGCCGGGCAGTCAACTCACCAGTTATGCGTATGATCTGGTCGGTAACTTGACCAGCGTGACCGATCCGGATAGCGTCTTGGCCATGACCTACGACCAGGCCAATCGGCTCCTCAATGTCACGACCGCCGGCTCACCGAATCAACCGACGGTCTCGCTGGGCTATGCCTATGACGCGACCGGCAATCGGCTGACCCTGGCCGATGGGATTAAGACGACCAGCTATCACTATGATCCGTTGAATCGCTTGACCGGATTGGGCGATGGCGTGACCCTGCCGCCGCCGGCTGCCAACTTGGTGGCCTGGTGGAAGGGCGACGGCACAGCCGCCGATGCCCAAGGCACCAACCCCGGGACCTTGCAGAACGGCGTGAGTTTCGCCGCAGGCTTGGCCGGCCAAGCGTTTCAGTTCGACGGAGTGGATGATGCGATCAGCTTCACGAGTACGGTGGGACGGTTCGGATTTCAGGCCACGGTGGATCTGTGGATCAAGACCATCTCGACGCGCCGCGAGACGATCATGAGCGACCGGCTGACCTGTACCGTTACGTCTCCGGCCAATTCGGCCTCCTGGGAGCTGCAGCTGCAACCGAACGGCACGGCGAGCTTTGCCGTGGCCGGACCGGACGCGGGGGCGGGGACGACGTTCGTGAGCGCCGGCGTGGCGACGACGCAGCCGGTGAATGATGGGCAGTGGCATCGGCTCGGGGTGGTCCGCAATGGCACTGAAATCCGGCTGTATCGCGACGGCCAGATGGAAGGGTTTTGGAACTTTATCAATGGCCCGCCGGTCTTGACGAGCCTGCCGGCGGGCGGCTTGCGCATCGGCACCGGCGGCTGTGGTACCAGTCCATATACCGGCCAGCTCGATGAGATCACGATGGCGGATCGGGCGTGGACGGTCGCTGAACTCCAATCGCCCCGGACCCAGGAACAACCGGTGGCGACCTATGTCTATGACGCGCTCTCGCGCCGGACGAGCCTCACGCTCCCGAACGGCACCCAGACCACCTACAGCTACGATCCGGCGAGTCAGACGACGAACATTATGCATCAGCTCACGGCCACCAGCACCCCGATCAACAAGGCGGACTACGTCTATAACGGGGTCGGCAACCGGACCAGTCTGACCGACCGACGAGGGCCGCAGACGTTTGGTTATGACCAGTTGGACCGACTCACCTCAGCGAGCCATCCGCTCCTGCTCGATCCGCAAGCCTTCTCCTATGACGCGGTGGGAAATCGGACTACCAGTGGCAGTGTCGTGAATGCCGGCAATCAACTGACCGCCGATGCGAACTTCGCCTACCAATACGACGACAATGGAAATCTCAGCAGAAAAACGCTGCTCGCCACGGGGAACTATACCCAATACACGTATGATGCGGAGAATCGCCTGACGCAGGTGCAGGAGTTCGGCGTCGGGAATTCCACGGCGATCACGACATCAACCTATCGCTACGACGGCCTCGGCCGTCGTATTGAGAAGGTCGCCAATGGCCAGATCAAGCGGTATGTGTACGATGGCGAAGACATCTTACTCGAATACGAGGGGAGCAACGGGCTCCAGGCAAGATACACGCATGGGCCTGGGATCGATGAGCCGATTGCGGTGACGAAGGGTGCCAACACCTACTTCTATCACCAAGATGGATTGGGTTCCGTCACCGATCTCACGGACTCAGCCGGTGCGACGGCGAAGAGCTATGCGTACGATGCCTATGGCACCATCCTCGAAGCACCCGGCACGCTGGAGCAGCCGTACACGTATACGGGACGCGAGTTCGATTCAGAGAGCGGGCTGTATTATTTCAGGGCGAGGTATTACGATTCGGCCAGCGGACGATTCTTGCAGAAGGATGCGGCTGGATTCGCTGGTGGGATCAACTTCTATGCATACGTTGGTGCCAATCCAACCATCTTTGTCGATCCATTTGGGTTATTCTCCTCGCCGGAAGGGTTGCTCCATTACATGGGTGGAAGCGGGTCTGCTGTGTCTGTGCCATTCAACGACGTTGATACGTCAGGCGTGAAGGCAACGAACTTCAGCCAAGTCAAAGCCGCTATTGGGTCATGTTCACCTGGGTCATACCCGGTCAATGATGTGGTCCCATTCTCAACCGGTGGAGATGCCGGCCTCTATCTCGGACATATCGTTTTGAAAATGACCGGTACCGTGACAGTGAATTGCGATTGCTCGTGGTGCTTCCAGGGCACGCTCTCAGCGTACCCAGACGTGTACGACTTCAACAAGTCGAATCACCGTACACCTGCAGGGGAGCTCTCCACTCTGATCGGCAGCTTTTTGCCGGGAAAGCCGTACACCATCAATATCGTTGGGTCGAAACCCGTCAACCAATGTTCGAAGTAGGGCAGCAGTAATGGATCTACGGAAATGGTTCTTCGGGCTCGGCATGCTGGTGTTGACGGGCTGCACACAAGTTCACTCTGAGGCGGATGCCCGCGAACGAGCCAGTCAGGCCTTTCAAGAGTTTATCCAGAAAAAGAATCTGGACAAGAACCAATATAAAGAGCAACGGGTTACATACTATGCTGAGGATGAGAACTGGGGGGTGTTCTATGAGTGGAAAGGCTCACTAGAAACCTCGAACAGTGTACATATTCTAATCGATAAGTACGGCCGTGCAGAACTTCATGCCGAGAAACCCTAGACTAATTCCAGCTTAACCCTTTTCCCGCTTGCGGCGTGGCAACTGACTGACCTGCTCAAGAACCTGTCGGCAGGCAAGGAAAGAGGGCTGGGAGTCGGTTCGTTCCACCACCGATCCGCTGAACCGCACGACCACGCTGACCTACGATGCGGCGGGCAATGTCGCGACCAGCACTATGATGCCCTCAGTCGGGTCACCAGTTTCCAGTATGACGTGAAGAACCGGCTCACGCAGGTGACCGATCCCAACACGGGTGTCACGGCCTATGCCTACGACGACAACGGGAATCTCCTGACCGTCACCGACGCCAAGAACCAGATGACCACCTTTGCCTACGACACCCGGAACCGGCTGCTCAGCACCACCGATCCCTTGGGCAAGATCTAGCGGTATGGCCTGCTGCCGATTTAGTTGACACCATCCTACGCTAATTCCGCCTGTCGTTCGAACTCCATCGGACTAAGATAGCCTAACGTCGAGTGCCGTCGTCGTGGATTGTAAAAGCGTTCGATGTAATCAAATACATCGGCCCTCGCCTGATCGCGTGTGCGGTAGGTGGTCCGGGCCGTGCGCTCGGTCTTCAGCGACGAGAAGAAGCTTTCCATCGCCGCGTTGTCCCAACAGTTGCCGGAGCGGCTCATGCTACAGGCCACACCTTGTTCGGTCAGCAATCGTTGGAACGGCTCACTGGTGTCCTGGCTGCCCCGATCCGAGTGATGCAAGACGGCCTCAGGCTTGCCTCGCCGCCAGATCGCCATCACCAACGCATCGGTGACCAATTGGGCCGTCATCGTCGCCTGCATGGACCAGCCCACCACTCGGCGGGAGAAGAGATCGACCACCGCTGCGATGTAGAGCCACCCTTCGGCCGTCCAGAGATAGGTGAAATCCGCCACCCATTTCCGGTTCGGGGCCAAGGCCTCAAACTGGCGATTGAGCAGATTGGGCGAGATAGTGCCCGACGACGGCGGGCCAGTCTCGACGGGCACCCGACGCCGTCTGGGCCTTGCCCGCAACGCCTGTTGCCGCATCAGTCGCTCGATCCGATGCAAGCCGCAGGCTTCGCCTTCAGCCAGCAGATCATGCCACACGCGTCTCGCGCCGTAGGTCCGGTCACTCTGCAGAAAACTCGTCCGGATCTTGGCGCCCAACACCTCGTCGCGACGCGCGCGTTGGCTGCGTGGCCGCGTCAGCCACGCATAGAATCCACCCCGCGAGACACCGAGCGCCTCGCACAACCACGCTGTCGGCCAGCTCCCTCGGTGCTTCACGATGAATCCGCACTTCACAGCGACTCCTTCGCGAAGTAGGCCGCGG
>Ga0268299_1000565_pt1 | contig 106884 bp, 72 predicted proteins | sample NOBtaG_FD_193484 | JGI IMG/M metagenome (GOLD analysis project Ga0268299, IMG submission 193484) | Activated sludge microbial communities from bioreactor in Nijmegen, Gelderland, Netherland - NOB reactor | ecosystem: Engineered > Bioreactor > Aerobic > Activated sludge | place: Netherlands...
TGGCACGGGAGGCGGTGGTACGGGTGGGGGTGACACCGGAGGAGGCGATACCGGCGGTGGAGACACCGGTGGTGGAGATACTGGAGGCGGGGGCGGCACGGGTGGCGGCGGCACCGGCGGCGGCGATACTGGCGGGAATGACGACGGATCGGAGGGTAGCAGCCCGTGCGGCTTTGGGATGGTGCAGATGATGCCGGTGATGCTGCTGGGGCTGGCAGGGATGAGGCGGCGTCGGTCGGAGGCATAGTGCGGCGATCCGATGCGACTTTGCGGCGCGCTCGGCGCGCGTTGGCCAGCCGGGGCTTGCGGCTGCTGGTTTTCGCAATTCTGGGATTGACGCCGGCGGCATGTCGCCGGTCCGGCGACGTCGCGGCGACACCGTCACCTGCGCCCGTGGCGACGGGCCCGAACGTCGTGTACATCGTGCTGGACACGACGCGGGCAGACTACTTTTCCTCATACGGCTACGACCTGCCGACGACACCCCATATCGATCAACTCGCGGCCGAAGGGGCTCGTTTTGCCAACGCCTTCTCGACGGATTTCTGGACGCTTCCGTCGCACGCGACGCTGCTGACCGGGCTTTACCCAAGTGAGGCGGGTGCGACGGGCGCGACGGTGCGATTGCCCGAGGATGTGCGCACGTTGAGCGAGCGGCTGCGCGACGCGGGTTATGTGACCGGCGCGATCGTGTGCAATCCGTGGCTGGCGCGTCCGCGGGGGTTCGCGCAGGGGTTTTCAGACTACTCGGAGATGTGGCGCGAGGAGTTCCACAGGGGGGCGGACGACGAGCACAGCGCTCCGGCGGCGACACTGGGCGCGCAGTGGATTGCGCAGAAGGCTGCGGCAGGTCAGCCGTTCTTTCTGTTCATGAATCTGAATGTGCCGCACCTGCCGTACACGCCACCGAAGTCATTGGAGCGGAAGTTCTCGCGGCGCATGTGGTCGCGGGCGGACGTCGAGCGGCTGCGTGGGTTTCATGACGAGATCGCGCATTTTGCCGGGGATATTTCGCTCAGTGATGAGGATTATCTGATTTTGCGCGACCTGTACGCGGCGGAGATCGCGCAGGTGGACGGCTGGGTGGGCATCGTGGCGGATGCATTGCGCCGCGCGGGGGTCGTGGACGAGACGCTGCTGATCGTGACGTCGGACCACGGGGAGAACATCGGGGAGTACGGGCGGACAGGGCACATGATGAGCCTGCATGACACGACGCTGCATGTGCCGCTGATCATGAGGTATCCGCAGCGGTTTTCGCCGGGAACCGTGGTGCGCGAGCTGGTCAGTTCGATCCACCTGGCACCGTCGATTCTCGAAATGTGCGGCGTGAATTGCGCGGACGACGAACGTCTGGCGGCGCGGGCGGGGCTGGGTACCGCGGGCTGGCGGGCGCCGCAATTCGTATTCGCGGAAAACGATCCGATGACCGAGGACCTTTCACGGCTGGGGGGTGAGAAGACTGTACGCGACCTGAGCGCGCACATCCAGGCGCGGCGGATGTACCGCACAGAACGTCATAAGCTGATCTGGACGGCGAGCGGGCATGTGGAGCTGTACGATCTGCTGGTGGATCCGGGTGAACTGGTCAATGAAGCGTCGGCGCGGCCGGAGTTGCGCGATCAACTGGTGGCGGCGCTGCAGCGGGCGCAGGAGGCGATCGAACCGCACGTTCCCGCCGCGGGCGAAGTCGCCGCGGACGATGAGAGTCTGGAGGCGTTGCGCGCGCTGGGATATATCAAGTAGCGGGGGGCGGGTGTTTCAATGCAGACGCATCGTTCGACCGTGCCCGGTCAGTTGCGATAGCGCCTAAAGGACGGCCCGCTCCCTGACGGTCGCGGCTCGGATTACCAGCGTGTGATCTCGGTTACGGAATCAGGGGGCGGCGTGCTGGCGGGCGGTGCGCAGGCAGTCGTGCAGGCGGTCGGCCAGGCGGTCGGGATCGACGCGCTGGGCCTCTTCGCAGGCGGCGAGAGCGTCGGGGTAGCGCTGCAGTTTGATCAGGCATTCGCCGCGGAGCAGGTGGGCTGCCCCGAGCTTGCGGTCGCGGGTGAGCACTTCGGAGTCCACCAAATTGAGGCAATCCTCATAGCGACCCTGCTTCTCGAGGACGATGGCATAGTCGTAGTAGGACTTGTCGGACGGGAAGTTTTCGGCGTAAGCGCGGAGCACGCGTTCCGCCTCATCCAGCCGGCCCATCGCCTCATAAATCATCGCCTGGTGGAGCACCGGCACGTTCCAACCTTCACTCTCGGCGGCTACTTCGTTCACCAGGGCGAGTGCTTCTTCGAGCTGGCCGTGGCCCTTCAGCCGCAGCACGTCGGTGATCTTGTTGATGGTGTGGATGTGATCCTTGGGGTCGGGCAAGTCGTCGCCGTGGTGTGTGGTACCGCCGACGTATCCGAGCCCGTGCAGTGCGTTGATGTCCGATGGTGAAACGGCGGGCGTGGAGGTGGGTTCGATTCCGGACCAGCGTTCCAGCATCGACTTCAAGTGTCCATACAACTCGTTGACCTGCGGGGAATCCGGATCGAACAGGTTGGTTTCTTCCTGCCGATCGCGGGCGAGGTCGTAGTACTCGGAGCGCGGTGCGCTGATGTACTTGTCGTTGTGACGGCGCAGGCCGTAAAGCGCGGCACAGCCGTTGGCCAGGGGAAATTCGGTTTCAATGTAGACGAACCGCTGATCGTCGCGGGGAGCGCGCAGGCTGCGGCCGTCGAGGTCGGCTGGCGCGGGTACCGCGAGCAATTCTAGAATGCTGGGGACGAGATCCACCATGCCGACGACGCGGTCGTCGACCCGGTAGGCGCGGTCGAAGAGGCGCGGATTGGAGAGAATCAAGGCGGCGTGGACGGTGGACTCGTAGAGAAATATCCCGTGGTAGGCCTCGTCCTTTTCGTAAAACCCCTCACCGTGATCGGTGGCGAGCACAACCAGCGTGTTGTCCAGTTCACCGGCGCCGGCGAGTTCATCCAGCACGCGCTTGAGCTGGGCGTCGACCATGGCGATTTCGGCGTCGTAGGGCCGGCCTTCGAATTCGGGCAGCGCGGCCAGCGGAGACTCGTAGGGAAAATGCGGATCGAAGTAGTGCAGCCAGACGAAGAAGGGTTCACGATCTGAACGCTCGCGGCGTTGTTTGAACCATTGCAGGGCGCTGCGGGACACGGAGTCGGCCTGGCGTTCATGGACCAGCGAGTCGGCGCTGATCAGCCCCTGGGAACCGGATTGGAAGTCGTAGGTCGCGAAGCCCTGGGAAATTCCCCAGCGGCGATCGAGCACGAAAGCGCCGACGAACGCCGCGGTCTCGTAGCCGTTGCTGGAGAGCACTTCGGCCAGCGTGACGTGATCTTCCGCGAGCGTCTGGCCGTTGTCGCGCACGCCGGTCGCCGGCGGGTATTTGCCGGTCATCATCACGGAGTGCGAGGGCAGGGTGACGGGCACGCTGGTGATCGCATCGTCGAAGCGGACGCCGCGGGCGGCGAGGGCGTTGATGGTGGGCGTTTGCGCGTCGGCATAGCCGTAACAGCCCAAGCGGTCGACCCGGGTGGTGTCGAGGGTCACGAAGAGCAGGTTGAAACCCTGGGCGGCGCCAGGGATGAGGACCTTGGCGGGATCGATCGGGGTGGAAGCATCGCCGGGCGCGCTGCGCAGGGCGCCCCAGGCGGCCAGGGCCAGGGCTACGACGACCAGCGCGTAGGGCCAGCGGGCGGCAGGTGACGCGTGGGACGATCTGTCGGTGGCTGAAGTCATCGTGTTGGCGGTGTCCCCAGGTGGTTACGGTGCAGACGCGTACACGGTTCTTGCCGGAACCGGGTTGATGACTCCATTGGCGATCGCGGCTGAGAACTTCGTGAAGAAACTCGCGTTTCCCCATTATGTCGGCGATGTTGCGGCGTGTCTAACGTGTTGGTGCGTGATGCCCGTGTCATCCTACGCGCAAAGGGCCGGGAACGTCCGATAGATACGTCTCTGCGAGCCGGCGCCCGTCTTGTTTTCGCGGACCCCGGGCGGCTACTATGATACGGATTCCAACACGGTGCAGGTTCAGGGGGCAGACGCTGTGGGGGCGTCGCATGCCAAGTCTGCCGGCGTACAGCCGATGACACACTGCGGGCACTGCCGCGACGCGGGCGATGCGGTTTGAGGCTTGCCCGTCGCGATGCCGCGCCCGGGTATGGGCGATGGTCCAACCTGTACACATTCGCATCCGGGGTCGACAAGCCGTGCCGAGCAACCACGCGTTTACATCATGGATTCTGATCTTGTCCGCAGTGCTGTCGGCGGCGTCCAATGCGCGGACCGAGTCGCCGTCTACGCCGGCTGTGCGCGGCGGTGCGACGATCGTGGTGCTGCGCGCGACGGCGCTATCGGACGTTGGTCTGCGGGCTGACTGGGGCGAGGCGCAGTCTGGAGCGAGCGCGGGCGACCGCGTGTTGCTATCGCTGGCCGAGGGTTCGAGGATTGAGCTATCGGGAACGGTCAGCCAACGCATCGTGCAAACGGCGGAGTTTCGCCATCGTGAGCGATTGATTTTGCATGGGCCGGGGGGCGAGGTTGCGCTTGATGGCGTTGCAGTGCGCGTGGTGCGTGGAGGCGCGACGGCGCAGGTGATGGATGTGCTGGGCCGGCCGGCGCTGATCCTGCACGAACTGCGAATCGCCGTGGATGAACCCGGCGGCGCGATGCTGCTGGAAGCCGGGGCGGTGACGTTGGCGCCGGGGGCCGCGAAGGCGCTGGGCGTCTCCGATGCGGTTGGCGTCAATCTTGGGAATATCATTATCCGGGCGGCGCTGGATTCGTCGGATGAGGTTGCGGACGCGCCGCGGGCGGCGGGCACTGCGTGCGGGGGCGCGGAAGGCGCGGACGTGATCGTCGGCCACCTGCCGCAGATGAGCAATTACGGGAGCGTGGGGGGCGTCGCGGCGTTCGCGGTGGGGACGACGTCGTGCAACATCGGCAACGCCGAACTGCTGTGGATTTACGATCAGAACCGACACCCGGTGATCGCGCAGAACATGTACCGCCTGAAGAACGGGCGGTTCGAGCAAATCGGGATGAGCTGGCTGAAGCACGGGTTCGCGGCGCTGACCGGCAACATTTGCGGGTGCGGGTGCAACGATCCGGGGACTTCGCAGCGTCTGGGGGTGGGTTGCAGCGACCCATATTCGGCGGGGTTGAACGGCAACCAGTTTCTGCTCGGGCCGCGGTCGGAGGTGAACGCGCATACCGGGGAATTCCAGTATCCGTTCACAACGCAGGACTTGGGTGGCGACGCGATCTACAAGCGCTTGCAGGTGGCGATTTCGGACATCGATCCGGGCCAGGGCGGCGGCGGTACGTACTTCGCGGAGGGGCACTACGTCACGCCGGATGACGCATTGGCGGGCAACGCGGACAACAACGCCTCGTACCGGCAGATGGTGATCAGCGGTTCGGGCACGAACTGGACGGCGTCGTTTACCGGGATGCCGAACACGGTGCGCGGTGCGCCGGCGATCCGCGCGTGGAAGGCGAACGACGCGGGCGTGGTGGAAACGGACGTGCGCGTGCCGGACGAGGGGCTGGTGATTCTCGGGGCGCGGGCGACGGCGCTGGGCGGCGGAATGTGGCACTACGAATACGCGGTGCAAAACCTCAATTCGGACCGGTCGGTCCGCGCGTTCACCGTACCGGTAAGCGACGCGGCGATCGTGCAGAACATCGGGTTTCACGACGTGGACTACCACAGCGGCGAGCCGTACGACGGCACGGACTGGGCTGGGGTGCGGCTGGGCGGCGCGATCACCTGGGCGACGGGGACGTACGCGGTGAACGCGAACGCGAACGCGCTGCGCTGGGGATCGCTGTACAACTTTCGATTTGACGCGGATCAGCCGCCGCAGGACACGACGGTGGGATTTGGGCTGTTCAAGCCGGGAAAACCGGGCACTGCGGACACGGTGTTCGCGCGCACGGTGGGCCCTGCGGGCGTGCCGCTCGACTGCAACGGCAACGGGGTGGCGGATGCCGCGGATATCGCCGGGGGCACGAGCGCCGACTGCAACGCCAACGGATTACCGGACGAATGCGATGCGTTTCCGGCGCTGCGGTTGGCGGCCTTGCCGGTGGCGACAGGTTTGAGTGCGCCGGTGGCGGCTGCGGCGCCGGCGGGCGATCTGGAGCGCCTGTTCATTTGCGAGCAGTCGACCGGGCGCGTGCGGCTGATCAAGAACGGTGTGCTGCTGGTTGCGCCGTTTCTGGACGTTGGCGGCGTCATCGGAGTAGGTCCGGAACGCGGCCTGCTCGGGCTGGCGTTTCACCCGCAGTATGCGCTCAACGGCCGGTTTTTCGTGAGCTATACGAACATCGCCGGGCAACTGGTGATCGCGCGGTACAGCGTATCGGGCAATCCGGACCTGGCAAACGCGGCGAGCGCGGTGGTACTGAAGTCGATCGCGACGGACGGTGTGCTGCGCAGCGGCGGGCAGTTGGCGTTCGGGGCGGACGGAATGCTGTATGTTGGCGTGGGTGACGGAGGCGGCGCGGCAGGCGACGGATTGAACCGGGCGCAGGACATCAACTCGCTGCTGGGCAAGGTGCTGCGCCTGGATGTGGATGCGCCCGCGCCGTACATCCCGGGTGATAATCCGCTGGTGGGCGAAGCCGGTCTTGACGAGATCTGGGCGCTGGGGTTGAGAAATCCACGTCGCTTCAGCTTTGACCGGCAGACGGGCGACCTGTTGCTCGCGGACATTGGGGAGAGCCAGCGGCATGAGGTTAATTTCACCGCGGCAGGCGCAGCAGGAGGCGTGAATTACGGTTGGCGCTGCTATGAAGGGACGTTGCCGTTCAACCTGGCTGGTTGTGGAGCGGCCGCGGGCTACGAGTTTCCGCACTACGAGTACAGCCACGGCGGCGGAGTGTGCGGAATCGTCGGCGGGTACGTGTATCGCGGATGCGCGTTGCCGCAGTTGCGCGGGACGTACTTTTTCGCCGACGCGTGCGCCGGTTGGGTGCGGAGCTTCCGCCTGGACGCGGGTTCGTCGCAGCCGCCTGATGCGCAGGATCGGACGTACGAACTGGGCGCGCTCGACGGCGGCGTGAATGCGTTCGGGGAGGATGCTGCGGGCGAACTGCTTCTGCTGACGACCGGCGGGAGCGTCTATCGCATCGGTCCCGCCGGCGGGTCGGCGGTCTGCGGCAACAACGTCGTCGAGTACGGCGAGCAATGCGACGACGGGAACACGTCGTTCGGCGACGGATGCGACGAGAACTGCCAGTTGGAGAACAACGACCTGGAGTTCTGCAGCGGGGCGGCGGCGCTGTGCGCGGATGCATCGGTCGCGGGAGCCACGCTGGGCGCGGTGTCGGACGGCAGTGCGACGTGCGGCGCGGCTTCGGGCAGTGCGGCGCACTGGTACGTCTATCTGCCGGTGGCGGATGGCGCGGCGGAACTGGCGACGTGCGGGTCCGATTTTGACACGGTCTTGTCGGTACACAGCCAGTGTCCCGGTGGCGCGGGTACGCAACTGGCGTGCAATGATGATGCATGTGCATTGGGTGATGGTGGATCGCGCGTGGTCTTTGACGTGAAGGCCGGCGAGGCTTACTACGTTCGGGTCGGCGGATACGACGGAGATGCCGGTGAGTATGTTCTGACTGTCGAAGGGCCGGGATGTACGCCGATCTGCGGAAACGGAGTTGTTGAACTCGGTGAGGACTGCGAGCCGCCCGGCGCGGCGGGTTGCGATGCGGAATGTCATTTCAATACCTGCGCTCACGATCTGTTTATTGAAGAATTCGAGGCGGGCGCGCCCGCGGGCTGGACGCTCCTGGGCGCGGGGAGTACGGCGACGGCTGGCCACTGGACGGTCGGCGATCCTGCCGGGACGAATACGGGCGGGCAGTTCGTTCAGCCGGAAGACGCGCATTCTGGAAGCGGGTGTGCGTTCACCGGCGTGAACAATTCGCTGCACGATGGCGATGTCGATGAGGGGGTTACGTACCTGGTTTCGCCGGCGTATGACTTGAGCGGGCTGGAGAACGCGCGGGTGCGTTATGCGCGCTGGTTTTACAACGGCGCATTGGGCGCCGACAGCGGCGACTTCTTCATCGCGCAGGCATCAGCGAACAACGGGGGAACGTGGGTCACGCTGGAACAACTCGGCGACAGTGTGCAGGCGAACGCGTGGACGGAAGTGGCGTTTGAACTTGCGCCGCTGATCGCGCTCACCACGCAGGTGCGCGTGCGGTTCGGCGTGTCGGATGGGGCGCTGGTGGATGACCTCATCGAGGGCGCGGTGGATGCGTTCGCGATCAGCACGTGTACCGATTGCAATTCGAACGGGGTGGACGACGGGGACGACCTGGCGAGCGGGGCGAGCCGGGATATCGACGAAAGCGGGATTCCGGATGAGTGCGAGGCTGAAGGCGATCCGCTGCTGGGCGGGTTGCTCTACGACCGGTGGTGGGCGGCGGTGCCGGCTGTTCTGCCGGGGGGCGATCACCCGCTGTGGGCGTATCGTCCGGACCTGGTGAGCAACACGCGGGCGGGGCTGGAGACGTGGCGGTGCAAGGAGTGCCACGGTTGGGATTACCGGGGGGTTTCCGGGGCGTACGGCAGCGGTTCGCACCGTACGGGTTTTCCGGGAATCGTGGGGAGCACGCTGAGCGAGGCGGACCTGATCGCGCTGCTCACACTGCCGCCGAACAACGGCGGCGGGCCAGGGGTGCCGAACGGGCACGCGTATGGCCAGGTGCTGAGTCCGGCGTACATCCGCGACCTGGCGGCGTTCGTCCGGCTGGGGGTGGTGGACACGACGCCGCACATCGACGGGGGTGGGGTGTTTCTGGGCAGCGCGGTACAGGGTCAGACGTTTTACAAGACCAATCCGACGGGGCCGTCGTGCCGCAACTGCCACGGGGTGGACGGGACGAACATCGACTTTGGCACGCCGCTGAATCCCGAGTGGCTGGGCAATATCGCGACGGAAAACCCTTGGGAATTTCTGCACAAGACGCGCTTTGGCCAGCCGGGTTCGTCGATGCCGCAGTATCTCGCGTTCGGGACGAACCAGGGCGCGGCGGACATCGGCACGTACGTGCAGCAGAACTTTCCGACGCAGTGCTTCCTCAACAGCCACTGCGACGACGGCAACGCGTGCAACGGCAGTGAGACGTGCCAGGCGTCCGGATGCGTACCGGGCGTGTTTGCCGGGTGCGACGTGGGTTGTGACCAAGACTGCGACGTCGATCTTGCCGATTTCGCGATCTTCCAGCGGTGCCACACGGGTTCGGTCGGGCCGGGTCCGGCTGCGTACCCGCCGGGGTGCGATTGTTATGACTACGACGCGGACGGCGACGTGGATGCGTTGGACTTCGCGGTGTTTTCGGGGCTGATCAGCGGGACAGACGTTCCGGCGCCGGGGTGCGCGGCACCATGAAGCTGGGTTTCAGCACGCGTACGCGTCACGGGGCTGTCGCACTTCGCGGTGGTGATTTTGGTGCGCGCCCTGCCGATAGGCTGGACAGCGGACGATTGGCGGTTGAACATGCCGACTTGTTGAGCCGAGTGAATGTGCACGTTTCTGCGCCAAGTGGCACTGTCGCATGGCCCGCTCCCTCACGGTCGCGGCTCGGATTGATGGCGCTCAATCGCGCATGTTGAGATAGATTCACCGCGCGTCGGAGATTCGAATCATCGTGCCCGCTTCCCAGAACCCTGCAACATCAACCGAGGATCACACGACGGACAATCGCCAGTCCTGCGCGCAAGCTGGGTCTCGGGTGCGCCGGCTGAGCGGCTGGCTGCCGACGTCCGCCACGTGCGTGCTACTGCTGGCTTGCGTAGCGACGCTGGGCGCGAAACTGCTCGCGATCCATCGGCTTCAGCCGGAGCACCTGTGGGCGGCATGGGTGGCGGTGGTTGCGTACGACGTGGCGTTCTTCGCGGCGTGCGTAGCGGGGGCGCAGATCGCGGCGCTGTTGCTGCCCGGAGGTTGGGCACAGCGCCTGGTGCTGGGCGCTGCGCTGGTGGTGCTGCTGTGGTCGCTGGTAGATGCGGCTTGGCTGATCTATTCGGGCGTGCAGTTGCAGCCGGGCATTCTGCGGGTGATTGGATATTCGCCGGAGGAGTTCTGGCCGCACGTGCGCAAGCGGGTGATGCGGCGCTGGCGGCTGGCGCTGGTCGCGGCCACTGTGGTCGGGGCGTGCGCCGCGTGGCTGGCGTATCGCCTGGTTCGGCCGGCACCGGCGGCCGTGTCGCGCTCTGGGCGCGTTCGCCGGCTGATCGGCGCGGCGGCGCTGGCGGCGTTGACCATTTTGTTTCAGCCGCACGTGCGGCGGACCTGCGGATTGCAGTTTTCGGGCGAAGTTCTGGAGCACAATACGCACGCTTATGCGCTGTCGGCGCTGGTCGGATTGTGGAGTGCGCCCGCGGATGAGGATCGCGGTCGCCACGTGCCGCGAGCCGGCAAGCGCGAAGTCGGGCTGCCGGCCGTCGCGCGGGCCGATTTGCCCAATATCGTGTTGGTGCTGTTGGAGAGCACGTCGCACGCATCGACGTCGCTGGCGGAAGGGGGCATGGCCTCGACACCGGCGCTGGAGCGGCTCGCGGCCGATGGCGCGGAATTCGTGCGCACATACGTGCCGGTGTCGCAGACGGGCAAGGCGTACTGGGCGACGCTGACAGGCACGCGTCCCGATCTGCACTACGACTATTCCGAAGCGATCCTGGTGGATGAGCCTTATGAGAATCTCGCGACGATCCTGAAGCGCGTGGGATACCGCGCCGCGTTTTTCGAGATGTCCAAGGGTACGTTTCAGTGTGCGCCGGGCGTGTTCGCGAACATGGGATTCGACTGGGGCTGGTGGCGGGAGAACCTGGAGGACCCATCGGCGGAGTTGGGTTATCTCGCGGGCGACGATTTTCGGATGCTGGACCCGGCGTTCGCGTGGGCGGATGAGAAAAGCGGGCCGTACCTGCTGATGATGATTACCTCGGTGGCGCATGATCCGTTCCTGCTGCCGAAATGGTACGGTGCGACGCCGAAGTCACGGGATGAGGCGTATCGGAAGGCGATCGAGTACACGGACGCGTTTGTCGGTGAAGTGCTCGCCCGGCTGGAGCGGCGCGGCGAGGCGGAACGGACGATCGTCTGCGTGCTGGGCGATCACGGTGAGAGTCTGCGGCCGGAGAGCAAGCGCGGGCGCTGGGTGCCGTACGAGGAAGTCATCCGCGTGCCGTGGCTGGTGCGCTGGCCGGGGCGGATCGCGGGCGGCACGCGGGTGGAGTGGCCGTGTTCGCAGATGGATGTGGCGCCGACGCTGCTGCACTTGGCGGGTTTTGATATTTCCCAATCGGATTTCGAGGGGCGCGACGCGATGACGCCGGGCGACGCTGCGCGGCGGCTGTATTTTTCATCGTGGTTCGAGGACAGTCCGGAGGGGTTTCTCGAGGGAACGCGCAAGACGGTCTATTGGCCTTATCACGACAAGGTGTATGTCTTTGACCTGGCGCGTGATCCGCGCGAATTGACGCCCGGTGAACTGGAGGGGCGGGCCCGGGAACAGGCAATCGCGGACCTGCAGGCGTGGAAGCGTGAATCGCACATCTACTTTTCGCCGAAGCGCTTTCGCGAGCGGCTGCTGTTTGACCACTGGCAGGCGTTCACGTCGGGGCGCTCCGCGTGGGCGTATTACGTGTCGCAGAAGAAGGCGGAGCCATGAGCGATTCGCGCGATCAAGCCATGGAGAATGCCCGGCGGCGCGCAGGTTGGACGGCGCTGATCCAGGGCCTGATTCTGGTGGTGCTGATGCTGTGCGCGTTTCGCGCGGAAGTGGTCAAAGTCGTCGAGCAGGGGACGACCATGGTGCAGGCGGCGCACGTGCCGGCCGTGCCGCTGCTGGCCGGGCTGCTGCTGTATCAGCGCCGCGCGGTGCTGGCGCAGGCGCTTCGGCCCGGATCGACCTGGGGCCTGGTGCTGATTGTCGCGGCGATCGGGACGTATGCCCTGACCACGTGGCCGTTTTATGTGGGTTACGTGCGGCGCATGCAGTGCGTGGTGGCGCTGGCGGGTATTGCATTGGCGGTTGGGGGTTGGCGCGTGCTGTGGCGCAGCCTGCCGATCATCGGGCTGGTCGCGCTCGCGCTGCCGATCGGGTGGAATACGTTTTCGACGCTGATCATCAGGCCGGAGACGTTCACGCTGGATGCGGCGACGGCGGTGCTCGATCAGCTTCCGGGCACGATCATGGAACTGCGCGGGCTGGACATGCACTACCTGCGCGACGGGGCGGAGGGTGTCATCGCGCTGGGGGATCCGCATCGTGGATTCGCCGCGCCGGTGGCGTTCCTGATGATCGGTATGTACGTGATTTTCGCGCGCGTGCGCCCGTGGTGGCAGGTGACGCTGCTGCTGGCGGCGTTGGCACCGCTGATGGCGCTGGGCAACCTGGTGCGCGTTGTGCTGCACGGCTGGCTGACCATGCGAACGCAGGCCGATCCGACTGACGGTCTGCCGCGTGACGCGTCGATGGTTGCGGCGCTGGTGCTCACATTCCTGGTCGCGTGGATGGGCGCCGGCGTGCTCGCGCGGTTGGTGGTTGATGCGGACGGCGCGGATGAATTACAGGTCATTGCCATTGCCGCGCAGAGCGGGGAGCGCGACGATGCGTCAAGCTAGCGCGCCAGTTGCGAAGAATCACAAGCATGGTCCGTCCATGTCGCGACCGGGGTTGTTCGCGGTGTGCGCCGCGATCCTGCTGCTGGCGGTGCTGGGGCTCGAACCCGTGCTGGCCGCGTTGGAGGTGGAATACGGCAAGACTTCGATTCTGCCGCGATCGCCGCTGGGCGCGTTTGGTCTGAACGCCTTGCCGTCGTTCAAGCTCGCGCCGGAGGATTCTCCGTTTCTTGATCTGCAGGCCGACGATGACGTGGGCACGGACGACCTGTTGTTTCTGCGCATGCAGGAGAAGCACGCGTCGGGAATGGATGGTCAAATCTACCTGTTCGTCACGTACTACAGTGATCCCGATGATCGTGTGCCGCACACACCGGAGGTGTGTTATCGCCAAATCGGCGGAATTGTCCGGAAGTCGGGCAGCGCTTCGATCGTCATGCCGGCGGGTCGCGACTTGCCTGCGGAGGTGACGGCGCGGACGGTGATCATCGAACAGGCCGAAGCGAACACGGTCATCGCCTATGTCTTTTGTGCGAATGGCCGATTCTACACGGCGCGCAACGATGTTCGCGTGGCGCTGGGCTGGCCGGGCGAGAAGCGCGTGTACTTCAGCAAGATCGAAGCGGTCACGCGCAGCGAACGCGGTGAAGACACGTCGGCTGCACTGCAGCGCTGCCGGCGCATGTTGGAAGAGGCCATTCCTGAACTGGTGGGCACACACTTTCCGTTGAAGGAACAGCTTAGCCGGCGGTGAGCGCGGCACTTCGCCGGCGGGCGCGCAATGCTTCGGCGGCGGCGTAGAGTAGGGCGGTCGCGCCGAGGGTGGCCGCCAGCAGGTAAACGCTGCGCGCGGACTCGGGGACGGGCCGCCAGACTTGCGGAATTTGAAGCGTCGTGCCGTCGTCCAGTCCGATGGTCGCGTTTCCAAAGCCGATGATCGCGCCCCGGCTGGTGAAGCGGGTGTTGAACTGACCGGATTGTCCGGGCCGGATGGCGTAGTCGGCCTGAGTGGTCCAGGCGCGGAAGGTGCCTTCGGGCATGGGGCCGTCGAGTTCCCAGCCGGAGGGCGCGTGAAAGTCGTAGGTGTGGTACACGTCGATGGCGAAGCTGGTGATGGGCGCGGCGGACAGGTTCTCGACGGTCCAGGTGTAGAGGTTGGACGCGACCTCGACGCGAATGCGCACGCCGTCGTGCTCGCGGGTGATGGCCGCGGGCAAGAGCATGGCGGTCAGGATGCAGACGGTTTCCAAGGGCATGCGGGCGTTCTCGCTTTGGCGGGTGAGTGTAAGCGGAGTTGCGCCGCGCAGGCAACCCGCGGCGTGCGGCTTTCTGGCATCGGGCAGCGCCGGCGGATATACTCCAGGAGTGCTGGAGGCAACCGACGAAGACAACACCACGCAAGGCAACCGTTACTCGCAGCGCGCCGGGCGGGTCGCCGCAGCGCACCGGGCGGGTCGCCGCAGTGCGAACTCGGCGCTGAGTGTCTGCACGTCGCCGCGCGGGACATCGGTCGGGTACCTGCCGCACATTCAGGGACCGCGCAGGTGAAGCGCGACATGTCAGGAACGATGCGTCACAGGGCTGCACACAGAGGAGTGAATACATGATCGAAACGATGGTGCAGTACTCGATCTTCCTGGGCAACAAGCCGGGACTGCTGGGCAAGGTGGTCGGGGCGTTGGGGTCGGCGAAGATCAACATTGTGGCCCTGACCATGATGGACTCGACCGAACATGGGGTGCTGCGCATTGTCGCCGGCGACGCGGAGAAAGTTCGCGCGGCGCTGTCCCCGCTCAATCTTTCGATGGACGCGACGCGCGTGCTGGCGGTGACCATGCCGAACAAGCCTGGCGCGCTGGCTGACGTGTGCGAGAAACTCTCGGTCAACCGCGTGCAGATTTCCTACCTTTATTCCACGACGGGCGCGCCCGGCGGAAAGGCCATCGGCATCTTCAAGGTGCAGAACCTGGACCGGGCGGTGAAGATCCTCGAGCAGAAGCGTGCCGGCGGGCGCGACATGAAGACCAAGCTGCGCAATCACCAGCGCACGGGCGTGGCCATGCGCGGGTAGTACAGCCCCTGGCCCTCGATCGGTTTCTTTCCAGCGGATGGGTTGATTCGCGCGCGGTGACCTGATCCCGTGGACATGTACCGCTTTGTCATCATCTGGCTCGGCTGCGTCTGCGGCGCGGCGGTTGCGGATGCAGGAGATGCCATGTCGACGAACGGGACCACCAGGCAAACGAACCGGCTGATCAACGCGACCAGTCCCTATCTCTTGCAGCACGCGCACAATCCGATCGACTGGTACGAATGGGGGCCGGAGGCGTTCGCGAAGGCGGAGCGGGAAGACAAGCCGATTTTCCTGTCCATCGGTTACGCGGCCTGCCATTGGTGCCACGTGATGGAGCACGAATCGTTCGAGCGAGACGACGTGGCCGCGGTGGTCAACGAGCGGTTCGTGTGCATCAAGGTCGATCGCGAAGAGCGGCCGGACGTCGATGAAATCTACATGCAGGTGACGATGGCGCTGAATCGCGGCCAAGGCGGGTGGCCGATGTCGGTGTGGCTGATGCCCGATCGGCGGCCGATCTACGCCGGGACGTATTTTCCACGCGAGCAGTTCGTCGCCGTGTCGCAGCGCATTCACGAGTTGTGGAAGAGCGACCGCGCGCAGCTTGTCGAGCAGGGTGGCCGCATCCAGGAATACCTCGATCAGTGGGCGAAGGGCGAGCCGGCGGACGAGTCGGTGATTTCCCAGGAGCTGGTCGATCGGATGGCGCAGCACCTGGCGCGCCATTTCGACATGCAGCGCGGGGGGTTTCAGACTGACGGCAACAAGTTTCCTCCGAGCATGGCGATGGAACTGATGTTGCGCGTCGCGGTCCGCCGGGACGATCCCAGCCTGATCGAGCCGGTGACGGTCACGCTGGACCACATGGCCCGCGGGGGAATCTACGATCATCTGGGCGGCGGCATCTGTCGCTACAGCACGGATCCGGAATGGCTCGTGCCGCATTTCGAGAAGATGCTGTATGACCAGGCGCTGGTGAGCGCGATCTACCTGGATGCCTATCAGTATACGCGAAATGCGTTTTACGCCGACGTTGCTCGCGACATTTTTCAGTATGTCATGACAGATCTGCAGTCGACTGCGGGCGGGTTCTATTCCACACGCGACGCGGACAGCGAAGGGCTGGAAGGGGCGTTTTACGTCTGGACGGTGGAACAGGTTCAGGCGGTGCTTGGCGAGGAGGATGCAGAGCTGTTCTGCCGGTATTACGACGTGACCGAATCGGGCAACTGGTTCGAGTCGCGCGGGCATGCGCCGGCTGGTCCGAAGAACATCCTGCACGTGCGCAAACCGCTGGAGGTTTTTGCCAAGTCTTTCGGTCTGACTCCGGAAGCATTTCACGCCAAGCTCGCCGATTGGCGGCCGCGGATGCTCGCGGCGCGGGCTGAGCGCGTTGCGCCGGCGCTGGATGACAAGATCCTCACGGCGTGGAACGGGTTGATGATCGCGTCGCTGGCGCGGGGTGCGCGGGTGCTGGATGAACCGAAGTACGCGGAGTCGGCGGCGCGGGCGGCGGACTTCGTGCTGAAGCACTTGCGCCGCGAGGGTCGCCTGCTGCGCACCCATCGCAACGGGCAGTCGCGGCTGACCGGTTATCTCAGCGACTACGCGTTCTTCATCGAGGGTCTGCTCAATCTGTACGAGGCGACGTTTGATGAACGCTGGCTGAACGAGGCGCGCGCGTTGGCCGACACGGTCACCGTGCATTACCTCGATCGCGCCGGCGGCGCGTTCTTTTTCACCGCCGACGACGGCGAGGAGTTGATCGCGCGGAGCAAGAGCCCGCGCGACGGCGCGCTGCCTTCGGGTAACTCGGTGCATGCGCTGAACCTGCTGCGCTTGGCTGAACTGCTCGACCGGAGCGACTACCGCGCGCAAGCCGAGGGCATCTTCCGGGCGTTCAGGTCCGCGGTGGAGAATTCGCCTGGTCAGTTCGAGCGGCTGTTGTGCGCGGTCGACTTCTATCACGCGAGTCCCCGGCAGATCGCCATTGTCGGACCCGCGGCGGACCCGGCGACCGGCGAACTCGTCCGCACGGTTTTCGGCGGATACGTGCCGAACAAGGTGGTCGCTTGGACGGCGGCGGACGTCGGCGAAGACGCCATCGCACTGCTGCGCGGTAAGCGACCGGTGCAGGGCCGCCCGGCTGTCTTTGTCTGCCAGGGCTATCGCTGCCAGAAGCCCGCGGCGTCGACTACGGAGTTGCGGGCCCAACTCGGGCTGAAGTGATTTTCCATGCAAGATTCGCGGGTGCCGATATGATAGTCGGGCGGCGGCTGGGTTCCGCGCATCGCGAAGCGGCGCGCCGGCTGACAGTGACTTGGGAGGTGACGCATGGTTTCGCGAAAGAATCCGCAGTTCACGCTGGCATGGGTGGCGGCCATCTTCCTGTCGGCTGTGGTGGCCGTGGCCCAGCCTGAGCCCGCTCAGGACGCAGCGACGCCCGACGCTGCGGCGACTGACGTTGCGACGACTGGAGCCGAGCCGGCAACCCCGAACGACGCGGGACGGGATTCGCAGACGATCAAGATGGATGACCAGCCCGCGGGAGTCGATCGGGGCCGGACGCCCGTCACCGCTGAGGACATTCTTAAGGAGTTTCAGAAAGAGCGGCCGGTGGCTGAGCCGCTGCTGCCCCGGCCTCAGGCCGGTGAGACGGACATTTCCAGTCCGCTCACGACCGAGCTGCAGTCCAAATCCGGCGCGCGGCTGCCCGATGGCTACATGCTCGTGGACCGGACGGGGCGGTTGTCGCGAGAGGGCGAGTGGTGGGTGATATCGTTCCTGTCGGACAACCATCCGCAGACGGCGCCTGAGCCGCCGATGAAGCTGCTGCCCAACCGCATGCTGGAGCGGATGGTGCGGGAATCGGAAAGTTCCAACACGACGGTCGAGTTCATCGTTTCGGGAGAGACGACGGACTTTCTCGGAGAGAACTACCTGCTGCTGCGCAAACTGATGCGCAAGCGCGATCTGGGGAACCTGAGCCGATAGACCGGAATCAGGGGGCGCGCCGTGTGGTCGCCCGCGGCACGTGTGTTAAACCTACCAGCCGACGTGACCTGGGGGGATCATGGAAATCGCAATCGAGCGAACGAACGCCGGATACGTGCTGGTGCGGATGCAAGGCGAGTTGCGTCGCCAGGCCGGCGACTTGCTGGAAGAGCAACTGCACCCGATCATCGCGGAAAAGGGCACGGCGATGGTCATCGACCTGACTGGCGTTTCGACGGTTGATTCGAGCGGCCTGAGCCAGCTCATCAGCCTGGCGACGCATGCCCGGCTGTGCCTGTCACGCGTGGTGCTGTTTGGGCCTACGCCGTTCGTAGCCGGCGTATTCGAGGTCACCAAGCTGGACAAGTGGTTCGATATCGCCGCGGACCAGGCGAGCGCGGCCGCGCGGCTCAAAGCCACGCCCACCTGAGCAAACACCTGCGCGAGTCGGGCAACCCGCGTGAGAAGGGCAACCTGCGCGAGAAGGGATGCGGACGCCATGAATTTCGGACTTGTGGAAATTTTTCTCGCAGTCTTCATCTGGTTCTTCGCGATAGTCGCGTCCAGTTCGATCGCCACGTAGCGGGCGGCGCGCGCGGCGCAGCCATCGTGCCGCAGGGGCACATCACCAGCCGTGTACCAACGGGACGAAAAACGTCGCGCACACTTTCGTTTGCCGCAGCCGGCAGCCGCGTGGGCGCGATTGCTGGGCGTCAGCATCGTCGTGGGCATCGCCGGGGGTCTTGCGGCGGCAGGGCTTGAGGCCGGGCTGTACTACGGCAGCGCCGCGATCATCGGCCGGCACGTCGACATGGGCGGCGCGCAGTTCATGACGTTTCGCTGGCCGGTCGTGCTGCTGCCGGCGCTGGGCGGACTGCTCTCCGGCGTGGTCGTGCGCTGGCTGTGTCCCAGCGTGACGGGCCACGGCACGGACGTGATGGTCCGCGCGTTTCACCATGAGTCCGGAGTCCTTCCGTTTCGCGGCCCGGCAATCAAGGCGGCGGCTGCGGTCGGCGTGATTTCGTGCGGCGGGTCAGCCGGTCCGGAAGGTCCGATCGCGGCGTTGGGCGCGGCCATCGGCTCCAGCGTGGCGCGCATGCTCGCGCTCACGCCGCGGGAGCGCCGCGTGATGCTCATCGCGGGCTGCGGCGCCGGCGTTGGGGCGATTTTTCAGTGTCCCATGGGCGGGGCGCTTTTCGCGGCCGGCATCCTTTATCGCGATCCGGATTTCGAGACGGACGCATTCATACCCGCGTTTGTCGCGGCGGTGGTCGGCTATTCCACGTACCTGCCCATCTGGGGCAAACACCTGCCGCTGCTGGACACCGCGCGTGCGTTCAGTTTTGAACACCCGGCTGAGCTGTTGCCCTACATGCTGCTGGCCGGCGCCTGCGGTCTGATCGGCATCTTTTTTTATTACTGCCTGCGCAGCGTCGAACGCGTGCCCTGGGAGCGGATTCGGGTTCCGCGCTGGTTCGCGCCTGCGCTGGGCGGGCTGGCGACGGGCCTGGTGGCGTGCATGTTGCCGCCGGTCATGGATGGGCAATATGTATTCGTGCGCAACGCGATGTCAGGCGTGATTGAAGCGGGGATGACGGAATCCGGGCCCTGGCGGCTGGCGTGTCTTTTCGGGGCGGTCGCAGTGGGCAAATGCGTCGCGACCGCGTTCACCGTGGGCAGCGGGGCATCTGGCGGGGTGTTGGGGCCGAGCGTGTTCATCGGCGGGACGGTGGGGGCGTTCATCGGGGCGGCGCTCGAGGCGATCTGGCCGGGGGCGCTGCCGGAAAACTTGCGGGCGTCGATGATTCCGGTGGGCATGGCGGGGGTGCTGTCCGCGACGATGCGCGCGCCGCTGGCGGCGATCGTGATGGTCGCGGAGATGACCGGGGGCTACGACCTGATCGTGCCGTCGATGCTGGTGTGCGTGAGCAGTTACGTGATCGGTAGGCGCTGGGGGCTGAATCGCGAGCAGCTGCGCACATCGGCGGATTCGCCGGCGCACGCGGGCGACGCGATTGTGCACCTGCTGGAGACATGGCGGGTGCGAGATCTCATGCAGCGCGACTGGCCGGAGCAGGTGGCGCCGTCGGCCACTTTGCGCGAGATGGTCGCGAGTCTTACGCCGGGCACGCGGCCGGTGTTCGCCGTGGTTGATAAAAACCGAATCGCCGGCCTGGTTTCGCTTTCCGACATTCAGCGCATCATGGACGAGCCGGGCGTGGCGGAGGCGGTTATCGCGGCGGACATGATGACCAACGACCTGGTCACGGTGTCTCCCGATGATGACGTGTACACGGCGCTGGCGCGCATGGCTCGGGACAACCACATCGTCGCGCCGGTGATTTCCGCGGGCACCCGGGGCGAATTCCTGGGGATGCTGAGCCGGCACGACATCTACGCGGCGGTGCGCCGTCACCTGGAACTGCTGCGCCGCGATCTGCTCAGCGAACACGCCGGATTGGCCGCGATTGATCGGGAGGAGGGGTTGCATCAACTGGTGATGGGCGCTGCGGCCGCGAAGGTGGACAACATCCAGCGCCTGCTGGTGCCGATGCAGGCCGTGGGGCATTCGCTGCGCGAGTCCGATTTTCGCCGAAACTTCGGCGTGCAGATCATCGCCATCGAGCAGGCGGACGGCACGATCGAATGTCCGCCCAACCCCGACCGTCCGCTGAGCACGAGCGAGCGCCTGGTGGCCATCGTGCTGGAACAGAGCGCGGCGTAGAGCGGTCGAGCAAGCGATGCGCCCGAATGCGGCGCAGGTGGGCGGTTGCCTTGAGCGCCTGCGGGTACGAGCGTATAGTACTGCGGTGGAGGGGCGCTTCGGCTGATGCGGCCACGGCCGGCGGCCGCCGCTCGTGCAAGTCTGTTCGGAGGCGATGCGCATGGCATCCGAGAAAGTCCCGCTGGAAGCAATCGATCACCTCGAGTTTTTCGTAGGCAATGCGTTTCAGGCGGCGCATTTCTACCGCATGGCGTTCGGCTTCGACATTGTTGCGCACAGCGGTCTGACCACGGGCCGCCGCGAGCAGGCGAGCTATGTGCTCGAGCAAGGGAAAATCCGCCTGGTGTTGACGTCCGCGCTGATGCCGGATTCACCGATTGCGCGGTTCTGCGCGCTGCACGGCGACGGCGTGAAGTCGGTCGCGTTTCGCGTGAAGAACGTGGAAGCGACGCTGAACGCGGTGCGGGCCAACGGGGCGACGGTCGTCGTGCCCATGTCGACGTGGAAGGACGCGCACGGCGAGTTGCGTTTCGGCGCGATCCGCACGTACGGCGACGTGATTCACACCTTTGTGGATCGCAGCGACTACCGCGGCGTGTTCGCTCCGAAGTACGTGCCGTTCGAGGCGCCCAAGGTCGAGTCAGCCCACCTGCTCACGGTGGATCACGTGGTCGGGAACGTCGAATTGGGGGCGATGGAATACTGGGCGAAGTTCTACCATGACGTTCTAGGGTTTTCGCAATTGACCCACTTCACCGATGACGACATCAGCACGGAATACTCCGCCCTGATGTCCAAGGTGATGCAGAGCGATAACGGGGTCATCAAGTTTCCGATCAACGAACCGGCCGAAGGGCGGCACAAGAGCCAGATCGAGGAATATCTCGAGTGCAACAATGGCCCGGGTGTGCAGCACGTGGCCATGTCGACCGGAAATATCGTGAAGACCGTGACCCGTCTGCGCAGCTCCGGCGTTGAGTTTCTCTACGTGCCGGACACGTACTATGACGCGCTGGTCGATCGTGTGGGCGACATCAAGGAAGACATGGATACGCTGCGCGAATTGGGTATCCTGGTCGATCGCGACGAGGACGGCTACCTGCTGCAGATCTTCACCAAGCCGGTCGAGGATCGACCGACGCTTTTTTTCGAGATCATTCAGCGCTGCGGAAGCCGCGGTTTCGGTGTGGGGAATTTCAAGGCCCTGTTCGTGTCCATCGAAGAGGAGCAGCGCCGGCGCGGCAACCTGTAAGCGCCCGCGCCGGAAGTGCCCGCCCCGCAGCCGTGGACCGCGAGGGGGTTCCGCCTTCCCGGTCGCATGAAGCGGGACTGTGCGGCGAGGTATAACATTTCCCGAATCGTGTAATGGTGCAACTGTGCCGGCAGAGTCAAACTGCGAAGGTTTCGCAGCCGGCGCGACGCAGACGGGCATTGCGTCGGCGGCGTCATTCGGTCTAGAATGACCCGTCGTAGTCCGCGGTCCCGACGCCGCCGCGCGGTTCAACTCCTGCAGGATCCCACGGTGGTCCGCATTCGCTGCCAATGTGGCAAGTCGCTCAAGCTTCCGGCTGACCAGGTGAATCGATCCGCATCGTGCCCGCAATGCCGTTCGCGGGTGCGCATCGTGGTCGCGGAGGCGACAATCGAGGAAGGCAAGCTCAAGGGGCGCCTTACGCTGAACGCGCCTTCGGCGGACCGCATCGAGCAGATTTTTCTAGGCGGCCGGGGGCCGATTGAAGTCGGCAAGGCGGAGGGCGCGCACCTGCGGCTGCTGGCCCAATCGGTTTCGCGCCGGCATTGCCGTCTGGTGCACATTGAACGCGGGTGGCGCATCGAGGATCTGGGCAGCACCAATGGTCTCTACATCAACGGCCACCGCGTGAAGGGACACAACCTGCTGCACGGCGACCTGGTGCGCGTCGGCAATATTGAGCTGCACTATTCCTACGAGCCGACCCGGCACGCACAATCGAGTGCCGCCGTGGAAGAGGCCGCCGCGATCAACGCATCCATTTCTCATACGGCGTTTCCGGATTCGTCGGCGGCGCTGGCGCTGAATTTTCTCGATGATACGGCGGCACTGGAGGCGACCGCCGCCGCGCCTGCGATTGCCGCGAAGGCCGTGAGTTCGCCAGGCGGCGGGACCGCCGACCCGACGGATGATCTCTTCCAGTTCGCGGCCGAGGACGACGATGGTCCTCCCATTTCGCTGCCGGTGGACGCACCGCGCGACGTGGCGCGGAGTTGCCCGAACTGTCAGGCGACGGTCGCGCCAGGCACGCGCATCTGCGTGTCCTGCGGGACAGACTTGGCCACCGGGCGACGCCTGGAAACTGATGCGGATGTTGAGTCATTCGCGGCGTCGACGCCGAGCGCAGGCGGGTCGCTGGTTGCTTATCTGAAAGACTGCCTGTGGAGCTTCGCGCTGATCTTTCGGTTCGGGAACCTGGTCAAGTTTCTGATTCTCTCCCTGGCTGCCGCATTCTCCGTCTTCCTCTTATTCAGTCTGGGTCTTTCCATTAGGCCATCACTGTTTTGGCTGATGCGGATGGTTGCCTCGGTTGCGGCCGCCGGCTGGGTGTGTTCATACTTGTTCAATGTGGTCGAATCCGCTGCTTACGGAGACGACGAACTGCCGAGTCTGTCATTTGACGACGGCTGGTGGGATGACGGCGTGGTTCCATTCTTCAAGTCTCTGTTCATCGCGGTGCTGGTGCATGTCCCCGCGATTACCTACGCGGGCGCTGTCGGGGCGTCGTGGTTCGCGGCCGCCGGTGGTCCGGATCCGGTCCTTGAAGGGTTGCTGTGGTTGCGTGCGCTGCTGTGGCCGTTCGCGGTGCTGCTCGCGTCGGTGGGCGGCATGGAGAGTTTTTTGCGGCCGGACCTTGTGCTGCGCTCGATCGCAAGGTCGTTTCTGCCGTATCTGGCGGCATGCGGTATGACGGCGCTGGCGCTTGGCGCCGCCAGTTTCGCGGCGAACACGGCGGGTTCGGGGCGCGTGTTGTTCGGCGGCAGCACATGGGCGACGATTTCGGTGCTGCTGGTGATCTCCATGGCGTTCTGGATCGTCTCGATGCGCTGCATAGGCTTGTATTACCACCATTTCAAGGATCGCTTCGCATGGGCGTGGGGGTAAACGCCACGGTCCCGATCGCGGCCTGCGGCGGAGGATTAACCTCGTTACCATGATGGGCATGCGCGGCGGTCGCCTGGAAAGCACGTGGCGGGAGAAGCTTCCGCCGATTTGCCCCGGTTGCAGCTACAACCTCACGGGCATTGAGAGTGTGCGCTGTCCGGAATGCGGGCGGGCCATCGTATGGTCCGAGCTGCGCACCAACGCTCGAACAGTTTATCACGCGATGCGCGCGGTCGAGGACGTCAACGACCTGCTCAATGTCGGGGTTTATCTTGGCGCAGCGGCGCTCGTGATCGTGGTGCTCTTCTACATCATCGGTTACGGTGTGTCGCTGGCCCGCGTGGTCGGCCTGTTCATGGCCCTGGCGACGATCGGCACGAGCGTGCAGGCGTTCCGCGTGCGTCGCTTTCCGGAGTGGGCGACGGAGTGGCTCCCGCAGCAGCCGAACTACCTGAAGGCCGTCGCCTTGGTCATTGGCGCGCTGGCCATCATCGCGCTGGCGGTTTTCTTGCCGGCGCGCTGATCGCGCTGGGCGACGCACGCCATCACGACCTGAACTGAGTTCCTGGTCATAACTGAGCTGGGCTGATTTCGGGGTGGACAGTCCGCATCAATCGCCATACAACACGCAGCGGTCCGATGATTGACGAACTCAATCGCATTCGCAACAGCAACTTTTCCGCGGGAACACGCGCGCCGCGCGCATGGGAATGGCGCGCCGATGGGCGCGGCGCAACCTGGGAGCCGTTGCCGCACGCCGGCAACGGCGGCATTGCCGGCGTCTGTCTGCGCGGTGCGCAGGCCACGAGCCGCGGTGTGTGGGCGCAGACGTTTACCACCCGCAAAGACCAGCACTATCGCATCGAGGCAGTGGTGTCCTGCGACTGCCCGGGTCCGGATGGCGGACTGGTGATGTCGTTGACGCCGCTCGACGCATCCGGTCGTATGCTCGCGGAGCTGGCGACCGCGCCGCTGCGCCGCGCGGAACGATTTACGGTTCGCGCCTATTATCGTACCGCGGCTGACGTCCGTCGCGCGGAGCTGACCATCGGGTTGATCGGGGCGGGATCGGCGTCGATTCACGATGTGCGCGTGCTGCCGGTACTCGAGCCGGACGCGCGGTGTCATCCCTGGGCGATTCCACCGCCGCCGTTTGCCTTGGCGCCGCCGGTGGTCGCGCGGCGCATCGTGGTGTTGACGAGGAGCCCGAATCGTCCGCTGATCACGCGGTTGCGCTCGTATTACGGCGCCGAGGCGATCACCGTTCGCGATTCAGCCGTCTGGCACCGGGCGCTCGATGCTGCCGATGCGCTGCTGCTCCTGGATGGGCCGCTGCCCGCGCGGCTGAAGTCGCTGCGCGGCCTCAAACGCTATGCCGAAGGCCGAGTGGTGCTGGTGGCGCTGCCGGTCATGGAAGGCATCAGCGGGAAGCAACTGGTTACGCGCCAGGTCACACAACTCGATGACCCATTGCACGCGCGCGTGCTTTGCAGCGATTTTCCGACAGCGGGGTTCGCCCTGCGCGACATTTTTCCGTTTGCCGGCTGTTCGGACGATTCGACGCGACAGGCGCAGCGTCAGTTTCGCGTCAACCGTGTATTCCGTGAATACTGCAGCCGGCACGAATTCCAGGTGCTGCTTGACTCGGAGGCGGATGCCGAGGCGACTTCGGAAAAACCGATTGCGCTGATTCATCGTTTGTCCGGCGGCGCGATTGCGGTCATGGACCCGGAGCCCGCGGAGGCGGTGAGCAGTTCACTGGGCGAGCCCGGGCTGGCCATGCGCATCGTGCTTAACACGCTCGGGGCGCCCCAGCCGGTTTTGGGCCAGTACATCACGCCGGCGCGCGACGCCGTGGAATTCCAGCACCAGCTTCGCGATACGGTCGAGCGTTTCGGCGAGTTGAGCTTTGCCGACGCAAAACTGGCGGCGGATGCGCATTCGCCGCAGCTGATCGTGCTGGGGCGCGAGATGGAAGCGCTTGGGCTGCCGGTGGTACAGCGGCCGCTGGTGCTCATTCGCACCGGGTTGACAGGGGCGGACCTGGCCGGGGCGTACGGTGCGCTCCTATTTCTCAAGCAACTTCTGCGGCCTGCGCCGTACGTTTCGCCATACGCCAACACGCTGGATCGGGCCTTGCGCATCGGATGGATGCCGCTGGCGGCGCCGCTCGCCGCCTGGGGCGGCTGGCAGCCGCCGGCGCGCGTCAGGCAATACCCCATTGAGATCGAATTTGAGCCGGGAAGCATCGCGGCGTGCATCGATGTGACCACCGCCGCGCGGCACGAGGTTCGCGTGGTCACTTGCGGGAAGACGGCACTGGCGGCGCGGCTGCGGAGCGCGCTGCCCGCGCTGGCCAGCCAGTTGCTAGCGCGCAGGCATTTTTACGAGGCGGTCCCCGCAGGTAGCCATCCCGCCGACGCACGTCGAACCACCTGGCGTCGCGACGATCTGAATGTCGAAGTGCAGCGCGATGACGACGCATTGTCCGAACCCTGGCAGCGCAGTGCGCGTGATGCGGGGGCGGAACTGCTGCGCATCGAACTGCCCGCGACGGTATCTTCCGATTTCTCGGCGAATTCCATCTGGCTCACGGACTGGGCGGCAACGCTGCTCGAATTGGTCACCGGCTTGATGCTTGGTGCGGTGGTCGTGAATCGGGAGGAGAAAGCGCTGACGCTGACGCCGCCCGAGCCGATCGCCGCGCTGCTGGAACGCGCGGTGCTGCGGCGGATCAACGCACCCGGTGTGGACCTGCCTGTTTCTCCGCGTCGCGACAACCAGCTCTCGCTGCCGCCAGCGACCGCACTGGTGGCGGTGGCCCGCTGAAGGGCTGCCGGATCACTCCAACTGCAGAGCCTGGTAGTCGACGAGATCCACATCCGCGTCCGCGTCCGCATCGAAGGCAAGCCGGCAAGTGAACGCGCAAGCGGGACTGTCCGGCGCGGGAGTTTTCCCCGGGCCGCCGAGGCATCCGGCGAAGGCGGCGTGGTCGTCGAGATCCACGTCGCCGTCGCCGTCGAAATCGCCGGCGGTGATCTGCGCCGCTTCACAGTGATCGGGCGTCGTGTTCGCGTTGCAGTCGGGCGTGTCGATCTGGATGGTGGCGATCACTTCCGGCGGGCATTTGCCGTTCTCGGCCCACAAGTCATACATCGCCTGGCCGTTGCTGTCGGTGTGGTTCTCGTCGCGGAGGAACTCGACGTACTCCTTGCTCGTGCTCTGGTAATAGAGTGTCACCTCCGCGGAGAGTGCGCATGCGGGAACGGCGTATGTCGTGTCATCCCAGAATTGGCCGTCGGCGTAAGTTGCGCCCACCGGCGCGCCGCCGAACTGGGCGAACTCCGCATTGGTAAAACCGCGTGGGGGAATGCGATTGTCCTTGTAGATCTTGTTGTTCAGCACGAAGTGGAAGCTCGGACCCTCGGGCAGGCCGGTTGAGGAAGCCAGGGCCTCGTCGATGCCCAGCTCCGCCTCGTAGACTTTCAACTCCGTGTCGTGCGTGAGGCCGCCCGTCAAGGCGTCATACGCGCCTGATTCAGCGATGACCTCCTCTTCGCCGAAGAACTTGACGTTGAGCCACATGCGCCGGCCCTCGGGATACCCGGTCGGCAACTTGTGGCCTGTCTCGTTGGTCACCCGGACTTGCAATTCCGCGCCGTCGAATTCCGCGGTGAGCGTGGCTGACTTGGACAGCAGATCGCGCGAACGCGCGGCGGCGGCGGTCTGAGCACCCGCATCCAGGTCCTCCGGAAACAGTTCCGCCAGGCGCTCGACCATCCACGCGCTGCCGCCGGTGAAGTCATGCAGCGGCATGTTGGTCCGTGGCGAATCCACAAACGCACAGCCCTTGCCGGTCACGTCGCGCAGGTGGCAGTCCTGGCAGGTGGAGACATACGGCTGGTTGCCGCCGAACTGCGGGGCGTAGATTCCGCCCGGCGTGTTGTACGCGCTGGCGAGCCACTCGCTGTAGGTGCGTTCGATCGGCATGAGGGCGTGCGGGCTGAAGTCGCTCGCGGGCGCATTTAGAGCATTGGGTACGTAATTTCCCAACTCGTCGCGTTCGAACGCGGGGTTGCTCACGTCGTGGCAAGAGCCGCAAAATGCGGATTCCTGGTGAAACGGGGACACGAGGATCTGGTGCATCGGCTGAACGTCTTCGAACGGACCGCGGCGCACGCCGTTCGGGTCGATCACGATCATGCCGTTTCCGAAGTTCACGGGTGGATTGCTGAGGCCGGCCAGGATGGGCACATCCTCGACCGGGTTGGCTGGGCTGTAGATGGGATCGACCATACGGTGGCACACGTCGCAGGAGACACCGTGGCGATCGGTTTCGAGAATGGCTGCGCCGCTTGTAGGCGTCGAGCGGCCGGCGAGCCATGCCTTGGGCACGTGGCAGCGGATGCAAAGATCGCCGGATGACGGCGCGTCCTGGTTGGCGATGGTCAGGCATGCCTGAAAGAGCGGATCGCGCGATGCGTTGGCCATCATCGAGCCGCGCCACGCGAAGTACGGTTCAGCGGCCGGGTCGTAGTTGCCGTGGCACGCGGAGCAACTGGCCTGTGGATCGCGGATCTCCAGACCGTGTTCGAGTGGTTGGGTACCCGGCTGATCGAAGTCGCGCAGCGTTGTCGGCACGATGCCGCCCGAGACCGCGGTGATGCTGAATGCGGCGTCGCTTTCGTCGAATCCCATGTTCAGGGTGTAGTCCGTGGCCTCGACGCGGATGCGCATGGTGCCGCCCGGCCGATTCGGGGGAAACCAACTCAGTGACGATTGAGCTCCGGGCAGTCCCAGCGCCACCGGCGTGAAGTTCTCACCGCCGTCTTCGGACATCAGCACATCGACAAACGCGATGCCGTCGGCGTCGGTCGCGGTCCATGAAATCATCGTCGCGGCCTCTGCCGCCAGTGTTTCGCCGCCGTTGGGCGCCAGTACTTGGACGTTGGGTGGAAAGGCGTCGCGCGGCGTGTTTGCCAGGTTCAGCCCACCGGTCTGCCCGAGGCGCACGAGCAGACTTAAGTTGATCGGGGTGGGTTCAAGCGGCTTTGGGTCTGGGACGGCGGGATCATCCGGCGTCATCAATTCGGTGAGGAGCGGTGAAACGGTTTCGCCTGGTGGGACGTTGAACGCGGATGGATCGGGCGTCTGGATCGCGCCGTTTGCACCGATCAGCGCGCAGAGTATCAGCGCGACAACAACGATTCGATGGCTGCCCGGCCGCATGTTCTCCTCCAGCACACGCCTGCGCTTTGTTCGAATCTCGGTGTAGTCTGGCGCTGGCGCGCAGGACGTTTGATCCTCGCCGAGTCATGATAGCGGTTTGTCACCGGTGGATTCAACGCCGCATGGGAAGGTCGCCAATGCGAACATCGCCGGACAAGCGCATGATTTGTTGCGGCGATGTGTCCATGTTCGGATTCGCGCGGGGTATGAAAAAAGCCGCCGAGAATCCGGCGGCTTGTACATGTTCTGCATGCACTTGTTGCGGGCTTGCTTATCGGCGGCGACGCATCAGCACCGCTGCGCCGAGACCCAGCAGCGCGAGCGCGCCGGGCTCGGGCGTTGCGGTGAGGTTGTCCACGCCCAGTGTCGATGCCACATCATCACCGATCCACGTTGGCCCGAACTGCGCGGAAAGAATGCGCAGCTCGCCCACGCCCGACAGCACTGTCGCGAGCGGATCCGTGCCGCTGATCAGCGTCATGGCGCTGAGGTCAAACACAACGGACTGCCAGCCGCTGCCCGCGGGAAGATGCACTGCGGTGGTCGAGGCATAACGCTCGAAGAAATTACCCTCGACAGCCAGGCGAATGTACAGGTCGGTTGCGCCGAAGTTGGCCATCATGGCCTCGATCTGGGTCACGCCGGCGGCGAGGTAATCACCGGTCCACTGCGACTGGTTGTACATGATCTGCTTGCTGCCGGCGCCGGACGGCGGTCCGCTGGCGATGTTCTGCAGGTAGCGGTCACCCACACCGGCTGGCCCGCCGGATGCGACGTTGGTCGGCGCGTTCGGGCTGACGATGCCTTCGACCCAGCCCATGACCGTGCCGTCCTGGAAGTCGTCGACTTGGCCGAGCGTGATCGAGGCATGTACTTTCGGCGTGAACACCAAGCCGCCAAGCACAAGGATTGTAAAAACGGCTGAAAATCGCGTGGATGCAGAGCGGGTCTTGCGCATCTTTCCTTCCTCCGGGGCTGGAAACAGCCGGACCTGACTTTCGCCGAACACTGAACCGTGGCCGCCTGCGATACTCGGCGAGCGCTCGATCCAATAGCGCAGCCTGCCCATACCTGCCCAGCCGAGCGTTACATTTCCAAGGTGCAGGCGATTATTGCAGGTCGGCACCCATGAAGTCAACGGAATCCACTTGCTAGGGCACTATTCGGTGCGACTATCGGACAGCCGGTTTACCGCAGGGGAGCGGTTAGTTCCGCCGTCCGCCCAGAAGTCCAGACCTCAGCAGCAGATAGAGCAGCGTGAGCAGAGCGCTGAGCGTGGCTGCGACGTATGTCCAGGCCGCGGCGTTGAGCACCTTGCCCACCTGGGCATCTTCCTGGGGCGCGATGACGCCGCAGGAAACCAGCACACGACGGGCGCGAGCGCTGGCGTCGAACTCGACCGGCAGATTGATGAGCTGGAAGAACACGCCGATCGAGAAAAGTCCCAGCGCGCCCACCATGAGATACTCGCCCATGCCCCAAGGCGCGGGTCCGGTCACCGAACGGCTTGCCGTCGCGGAGATCATCATACCCATGATGAAGATGATCATCGCGGTATTGCTTCCGAACGAAGCCAGCGGCACGATCGCGTTACGGATCTGCAGCGGCGCATAACCCTCGCCGTGTTGGATCGCGTGGCCTGCTTCGTGCGCCGCAACACCCACCGCAGCCAGGTCACGTCCCTGGTAGACCTCGGGACTCAGTCGCAGCACGCGCTTGCGCGGGTCATAATGGTCGCCCAGAAATCCGCGCCCCGGCTCAATCCCGACCGATTGCAGGCCATTGGTATCGAGGATGCGCCGGGCGGCTTGCGCACCGGTCAAACCGCTCGCAGCACGGTAACGCTGGGCGTTGGCGAAGGCGGATTTCACCTTCATCTGGGCCCAGAACGCGAGCAGCATGCCCGGAGCGATGATAATGAAATACATCGGATCAAACATGAACGCGAGCATCGTCGGGTACTCCTCCATGCGACACACCCCCACGAGTGAACAATCCCTGCGTTTGCGTGCGGCGCTCGAACATCATATCAAGCAAGTCGCGTGCCGACCGGTAAACGGCGCAAGTTCTTGTCGAAAAGTGACTTGGAGATGGGACCCGGTTGCCGGGCCTGTCGCGCTGGCCGATTCGGTGTTTACCTTGCGCCATTTCGGCAGTGTCGTGCGGTTGGCTGAGTCTCAGAACTCGGTCGCGAGGTCCGTCTGGTCGAGCACGGTGAAGCCTTTTTCCTGGAGCATGTGCGCCGCGTTCTCCAGGGCATCCGCCTGCACAGCCAACATCGCTTGACCGCGCATCGAGCCGAGCAGGGCGTACGCGTAGGCGACGTTGACCTCTGCACTGAGAAATGCCACCCAGGTGTGCAGGAGCGCTCGTTTACCGCCCGGCAGGGACACCACCAGGATGTCCGTCTGGCAGACCGGAAAGCCGTTTTCCTTGAGCAGATCGAACGCGGCGTCGGGCTTGTCCACGATCATCCGGATGATCGCGCAATCGACGGAATTCACAACGCTGAGGCCCAGGATGTGTACGTCCGTCCGCTCAAACAGCCGGGTCAGGCGGAGCAGCTCGCCGACGCGGTTTTCAAAAAAGATTGAGAGCTGCCGGACGGTGGGATACCCCGAGGCATACGCGGTTTCGAACGGTGCAGTGTCCATCTCGCTGAGTGTACTCGTCCGAAAAACGCTTCCAAGACAATTTCCACGGGGTGAATTGCCGCCAATCGTCGCCCCGGTTGCGCATGTTTGCCGTGCAACTGTTTCAGCCTGTCCACGCGATCAAGTCTGAGATCTTGACTCGCTTTCGCAGCCCACGCGGCTTCTCGTGGCCCGACAGATCGTCCGAAATGTGCCAAATCCGCAGGGGTTAGGGCTGTCAGGATGGCAGCCGAACCGTAAGGCGTCCTGGGGTTTGTCTGTAACTTGTTGTAATTGCATGAGTTACGGAGTTTCCGACTGGCCGGCGGTTTGGCACCGCTCTTGCTCATCGGGTCTGCAGGTATCTCTGTGTCTATTGCGCGGCCCTGGTGCCGGCTGGAGCATGCGGCTCGGCTGATTGCCTCAGGGGTCTGTGAGAAAGGAAATTAAACCAATGTCCAAGATCATCGGAATTGACCTGGGAACGACGAACTCGGTGGTGGCGGTGATGGAAGGCGATCAGCCGAAGGTGCTGACCAACGCCCAGGGTTCGCGCATCACGCCGTCCGTTGTGGCGTTCACGGACAAGGGCGAACGACTCGTCGGCCAGGTGGCCCGGCACCAGCAGGTGACCAACCCGAAGAACACGGTGTTCAGCATCAAGCGGTTCATGGGCCGGCGGCACGCGGAAGTGAGCCAGGAAGAGAAGATTGTGCCGTATGAAGTCGTCGGCGGCGCGGAGGAACTGGTCAAGGTCAAGATCCGCGACAAGCAGTACACCCCGCCGGAGATCAGCGCGATGATCCTCCAGGATCTCAAGAAGACCGCGGAGGACTATCTCGGCGCGAAAGTCGACCGCGCGGTGATCACCGTGCCCGCGTATTTCAACGATTCGCAGCGCAAGGCGACCAAGGACGCCGGCGAGATCGCCGGGCTGAAGGTTGAGCGCATCATCAACGAGCCGACTGCGGCTGCTCTGGCGTATGGCATGGGCAGCAAGAAGAGCGGCAAGATCGCGGTCTTCGACCTGGGCGGCGGTACGTTCGATATTTCCGTGCTGGATATCGGCGACAACGTTTTTGAAGTGCTGGCGTCCAACGGCGACGGGCACCTGGGCGGCGACGACTATGACGAGGAACTGATCAAGCACGTCGCGGAGGAGTTCCGCAAGCAGGAAGGCATCGACCTGCGCAAGGACGCGATGGCGCTGCAGCGGTTGAAAGAGGCTTGTGAAAAAGCCAAGTGCGAACTCTCCACCACGATGGAGACGACGATCAACCTGCCGTTCATCACCGCGGACCAGAGCGGGCCGAAGCATCTGCAGATGACGCTGACCCGCGCGAAGTTCGAGCAGCTTACGCAGAAGCTGACCGAGCGCTGCCGCGGCCCGGTGATGGAGTGCCTGAAGGGCGCGAAGATGTCCGCGCGCGACGTGGACGAGGTGGTGCTGGTCGGCGGGTCGACGCGCATCCCGGCTGTCCAGAAGCTGGTCAAGGAGATTTTCGGCAAGGAGCCGAACAAGAGCATCAATCCGGATGAGGTGGTCGCGGTGGGCGCGGCGATTCAGGGCAGCATTCTGGCGGGCGACACGGACGACATTGTGCTGCTGGACGTGACCCCGCTGACGCTGGGGGTGGAGACGCTGGGCGGGGTGCTGACGCCGATGATCGAGTCGAACACCACGATTCCGACGTCGAAGACGGAGACGTTCAGCACAGCCGCGGACAATCAGACGGAGGTGACGATTCACGTCTTGCAGGGCAACCGGCCGATGGCGGGCGACAACCGTTCGCTGGGTCGATTCAACCTGACGGGGATCGCGCCGGCGCCGCGCGGGCTGCCGCAGATCGAGGTGACGTTCGACATCGACGCGAACGGGATCATCAGCGTTTCGGCGAAGGACAAGGCCACGGGCAAGGAGCAGTCGATCAAGATCGAGGGCACCAGCGGCCTTTCCAAGGAAGAGATCGAGCGGATGAAGCGCGACGCGAAGGAGCACGCGGCTGAGGACTTGAAGAAGAAGGAGCTGATCGACGCGCGCAACCACGCGGAGAACCTCGCGTTTCAGATCGAGCAGCAGCTCAAGGAGCACGGCGACAAGGTTCCAGCCGGCGTTCGCGGCAGCGTGGAGAGCGCGGTGAGCGGCCTGCGGGAAAAGGCCAAGGGCGACGACGCCGACGCGATCAAGAAGGCGACGGAGAACCTGATGCAGCAGGCGCAGGAGATCGGCAAGATCGTCTACGAGGAGATGGCCAAGGAGCAGAAGGCGGGCAAGCCCGCGGGCGGCGGCGGGGGCGGCAAGGCCGGGCCGTCGGGCGGCGAGCCGGAGCAGGCCGCGGACGATGACGTGATCGACGCGGACTTTACGGTGAAGGACAGCAAGTAAGGGCCAAACCAAGCAACCGCCCGGGCAGGATGCCCGGGCGGTTTTCTAGCTGATGTGCGTTGACGACATAGCAAATGTAAACAAATTGAGAGGAGCATTGGCATTGCAAGCAAACTTGCGACTCCCTACCACCACTGGAAAGCCTTAGGCAACGCGTTATGTTTGAAAGACTGCCTTTGTGGATATGTTCACTCTCAGCGCAGCCTGCAATTGACGTTCGCGTAACGAATACCTGGGATTGGCCGACACTCACCACATTGATTGTTGGCAGTGTCGCTGCTTTGACGGCTGCACTTGCCGCATATTTTGCGAGGCGATCGGCATTGGCGGCGGCGACGGCGGCTCAAGCTGCTGTAAGAAGCACAAATGCCGCTGTTGCTGAGCATCGACTCAAGCTAAAACTGGAGTTCATGAGTACATACGGCAGTGAAGCGATGTTCCAAGCATTGGAGGCCGTCGGCCAATTCTATCGTACGCGCGACACACTCGTGCCGTTAGCACTTCGCATAAGACACGTGCATTCTACAACTAGACAGCAAGAAACGTCACCTTCGTCGACGTTTTGCAACGAGCCGACACCGGCCCAGCTGCGCACAGCAGCGCGTTTGATAAAGGGATATTTCTTTCGGGCAGCTGAAGCTTACGAAGGCATTGAACGGGACGAAGACTTTGCTAAGAGCGTGATTAGTGTCTGGGGAATCGTACTCCTATTTCAGGTCGTACAGTACCTTGAGTTTCTCGAATCGTCACGCGAAGAGTACTGGTGGCGTGTATTGCGAAATGCGCTCCAATCGCCATCCTGCAAGAATAGACTTGAGAATCTAGGGGTGGAAGTGACGAAGCTTGCTGCATATGGCTCGGAACCGACCTACTGGGATGAACCGTGAATTCCATCAGGCGTTGTCTACTCAGAATACTTATTTCTGCTTCGCGTTTCAATCGGCACTCTCCCAGCATTCGCGAATGTTAGTCCGAATGCAGAGCTTCCCCGACGCAATCTCCGATCGCGGGTCTACCGCCTGCAAGAAAGTGCGTGAAGAGTTACTTGGGAAATAGTTTATCCCATCGATGAAGCTGGGGGAAGAATGTGCGCGTCCTTACCAAACGTGCCGCGTGATGCGGCCACAATCACTCCAGCTCGATTTCACCGAAAGTCCCACGAACGTACCTGCGAAGTGCATTCGCATAAGTGTCAACCTGCTTCGATGAAAGCACCCGCGGCAAGTCGCGTAGCCGCATCACCAGGTAGTTCTCGTTGTGTACCCAGACGCTTGGCGCCTTGGCCTTCACTTCGACGTACCAACCTGGATAGGTAACGACCGGCTGAACGGATACATCTTCGGTTGTTTGATCCTTGAGGATTTCTCGAATCTGCCGGGCCTGGGCATGGGCCTGCGCGATGGGGTCGCGGTCCGGCTTGAGACCGTCCGCCAGGATGCATTCGCCATCATAGAAGATTTTCTTGTCTCGTGCGCCTGCACGCTTGGTCCGCGTCTTGGTCTCAATGGTGAATACGCCACCTGGCCCGATGACGACATGGTCGATGTTTCCCTTCTTGTCTGGAACGTCGTGAACAATCTGGAATCCATCCACACGCAGCTCGTCCAATACCGCCCCGACGTACCGCTCACCCCAAATCCCGGCGCGCATGTCATAAGATTTTCGCAAGGCGCGACGCCCAAGGATGAATGCGAGGATGACCGCGATTGCCGCGAAGATCGTCGTCGGAATGGGATTGGGGGGAGTCTTTAGCAAGTACCGTGTCCAGTCCATGACGGCCATCGCCGCAAGTGCCATGGCGACCATGCTCCAGCGCAGAAAGCCATCGAGCAGCGTGTCGTGTTGCAGGTCGAGTAGAGAGTCACCTGCGGGGTTGGTGGGAAGAACCTTGAATGGAAGCTCGCGTTTTGATCGGGCCATGGGCAGTCCTTCTGATTGGATGGTGACTTCACGATTCCATGATATCAAATGAGTTAGGAGCATCAACTCCGGACTTGCATTATGGATGGCTGCCTTTCCCCCCTTTCCCGCTCGCGACGACGCCGCGAGCGGGAAAGGGGGAGAAGTGTATTGGGAATCCTCATACCCCCCGTTGAAACGGGGGGCTATTTTCGTCCGTCCCTCCGGGACGAATTTGGCGCACGCCAGTAGCGGGAACGCTATTGGGGTACACGGCGCACCCAGGTATGTGGGGTGATCACCCTAACGGCACGATCGGGCCTGCGGTCGACACGCCAAGTGCATTTCATGATACGATTGCTTTCGTGGCTTCCAGTCGAATAGGCGGTTTAAGAAAACATACGCGTGCTATTTGGAATCAAGCCCTTCACTGGCCAGTTGCCGCGGGCGTAGGCTTGGTGGGCGGCTGATGTTGCGCGCGGGGAGACCGCGCGAGGTGTTCTTGGGCGTGGTTTGGTCCGCGGTCTGGACTTGGGGGCTGGTGTCATGCAGATCATGATTGCGCTTGTGGGGTTTCTGCTGGGGGCGGTGTCGGTGTTCGCGGTTGAGCTGCAGGCGCTGAATGATGTGCTGGCGCCGATCGCTGATTTGATCGAGGACATCAACGGGCTGCTGCCGGTTTGAGGCTCGGGCGGCGAAGGCGTATGACCTGGCGGCGCGCCGGTCATTAGATCCTGCGCGATTTTCGCCATTACGGCTTCGGCAAGGCCCGCTCCCTTACCCTCGACACGATACGGCTGCATCAAGGGCGGGCGGTCGCGGCTCGGATGGACGGCGAGTGATCGCGCATGTTGATTGAGAACGCCGATCAGAACCCCCCACGCCAGTGGGGGCTGTGCCGCATCCGTGCTAATCTTGACCGGCCCCGGACTTGCGTCCGGGGTTCTGATGATCGCGCAGCTTGCGATGGGTAACCGGCCCCGGACTTCCGTCCGGGGTTCTGATGATTGCTTGCGTTGCGTTTCGCTACTGTCCCCGGACTTCCGTCCGGGGTTCTGATGAAAAACCTATATGCGCAGTGCGTGTCTGGTATCAATCGCCAAACTTGATCCCCTGGGCCAGGGGGAGTTCCTTGCTGTAGTTGATCGTGTTCGTCTGGCGGCGCATGTAGGCCTTCCAGGAGTCGCTGCCGGATTCGCGTCCGCCGCCGGTTTCTTTTTCGCCGCCGAATGCGCCGCCGATTTCCGCGCCGCTCGTGCCGATGTTCACGTTCGCGATGCCGCAGTCGCTGCCGGCTGCACTGAGGAACTGCTCGGCTTCGAGCAGGTTGGTCGTGAAGATCGCGCTGGACAGGCCCTGGGGCACGGCGTTGTGCAGGCGGATGGCCTCGTCGAGCGTTTCGTAGCCGATGATGTAGAGCAGCGGGCCGAACGTCTCTTCCTGTACGATTTCCCAGTGGTTTTCCGCGGTGGCGATCGCGGGGGTCATGTAGCAGCCGCCTGGGAAATCCCCACCGGTCAGGCGCTCGCCGCCGCAGAGAATCTTGCCGCCGTGCTGCTTCACCTTGGCGATGGCTTTTAGCACGTCCTCGACTGCGCCGGCGTCCACCATTGGGCCCATCAGCGTGCCTTCGCGCAGCGGGTTGCCGATTTTCACCTGCGCATACGCCTTCACCAGCCGGTCGGTCAGCGTCTGGCGGATGCTCTGATGGACAATGATCCGCCGAGTCGAGGTGCAGCGCTGACCGGCTGTTCCGACCGCGCCGAAGAGGATGGCCCGCGTCGCGAGGTCCATGTCCGCGTGCGGGGTGACGATGATCGCGTTGTTGCCGCCGAGTTCGAGGATGGAGCGGCCGAGTCGCTTGTGAACGATCTCGCCCACGCGGTAGCCCACGCGGCATGAGCCGGTAGCGCTGACCAGCGGGATGCGCTTGTCGTGCAGCAAGGTGTCGCCGACGGTCGAGCCTTTGCCGATGACCAGGCTGAAGATCGCGGGGTCGACGCCGTTCGCGCGGCAGACGCGCTCGGCGATTTTCGTGCAGGCGACGGCGGTGAGCGGCGTCTTGCTCGAGGGTTTCCACAAGGTGGAGTCACCGCAGACCGCCGCGAGCGCCGCGTTCCAGCTCCACACCGCGACCGGGAAATTGAACGCGCTGATCACTGCGACCACGCCGAGCGGGTGCCACTGCTCGTACATGCGGTGGCCTGGGCGCTCGGAGTGCATGCTCAGGCCGTAGAGCTGGCGCGAGAGGCCGGCGGCGAAGTCGCAGATGTCGATCATTTCCTGAACTTCGCCTTCGCCTTCGGCGCGGATTTTGCCCATTTCGAGGGTGACGAGCGCGCCCAGCGCCTGCTTCTTTTCGCGCAGGGCGTTGCCGAGCTGGCGGATGACTTCGCCGCGCAGCGGGGCCGGGCGGTTGCGCCAGTCTAGGAACGCGGCGTGCGCTCGGGCGACGATCTTGTCGTATTCCTCGACGGTGACTTGCGTTACGGATGCCAGCCGCTGACCATCGATGGGGGAGATCGAGTCGAGACGTTCGCCCGAGCCGATCCACTCGCCGGCGAAGCCGCCGCTGTTGTTGTCCGCGATGTCCAGAGCTTTCAGTACGTCGTGCATGGGTGTTGTTCCCCGAAATGGCCAATCCTGCGCTATCGACAGACGTGGAGCGTAGCTGTGGGGCAGGCGGAGTCAAGACGAGTTGCGACGGATGCGTTCGGACGTTGGCCGGTTCGAAGTTTGCCGGCTGGCCAGTGTTTGAAATAGACTTCGCCGGGAGTATGGCGCGTCGGTCGGACCGGCAGTCGGTGCGGCGGGTGGCGCGTGCATGGGCAGGAGCCGGGGTCATGGCGCATTTCTACGCGGGAGTACCGGAAGACGTGGCTAGCCTGAGCCATCGGGATGCGGTTGAGCGTTTTGTCGCGGGCGCACCGGCGCCCGGCGAAGCCATCCGCGACCTGACGCGGGAGCAGCTCTTGAGTTTTCCCATTCCCGGCACGTGGAGCATCCAGCAGATCGTGCTGCACTTGATGGACACCGATTTGATCGCCGCGTACCGCATGAAGCGGATCATCGCGGAGGATCAGCCGGCGCTGGACGTGTATGACGAGACGCGGTTCGCCGATCGGCTGGCGTACGATCGGCAGGATGCGAGCCTGGCGTGCGAGGCGTTCCGCTTGAACCGGCTGATGGTCGGTAACCTGCTGGGCGGATTGCCTGAAGAAGCGTTTAGCCGCGTAGCGCGACACCCCGAACGGGGGGAGATGCCCTTGGGTGCGTTCGTCCGGCTGTACGTGCATCACCTCGCCCATCACCTGCGGTTCATCGAGGCGAAGCGCCGACTGGTGGCGGGTTGAGGCCCGGCGCCGGTTGCACGAGGCAGGGGGTTGTGGTATAGTTTTTGCGCTATGTTCGCCTGAGCATTTCATTTCGAGTTGCGGGCGTGCCGGCTGATGCGCCGGTATACCAGCCCGCGTGATCCCGACGAACAGTTTCCGAGGCGCAGCCTCAGGCGGGCCTAACTTGATCACCCATTCTGACCATCTGTCTGAACTCTCTGCGCGTGAGCGGCGGCGTGACGAGCTGCGCGGCGTGGTGCGCATGGCCGTACCCACGGTCATCACGCTGTGCTCGCGCATGCTGATGGACCTCGCGGACTTCGCCATGATCAGCCGGTTGCCGAATGCGCCTGCGGCGCAGGCGGCGATCCTGCCGGCGCAGATCACGCTGTGGACATTCATCGTGACCGGGCTGGCCACGGTAAGCATCAACAGCACGTTTGTGTCGCAGTCATTTGGCCGCGGGAATCTTCGGACAGCCGCGGCGTACACGTGGCAGGCGCTGTACCTGTCGCTGGCTTACGGCGTGGTCGGCGCGTGCATGTATCCGCTGCTTCCGGGCGTGTTCGCGTGGATCGGACACAGCCCCGAGGTGCAGGAGCTGGAATTGACCTATGCGCGCATCTGCCTGTTCACCGTCGGGCTGAGCGTGGCCGCCGAGGCGTTCAGCGGCTTTTTCAACGGGCTGCACCGGCCGAAAGTGACGATGTGGTCAGCGATCGAGGCGAACCTGATCAATGTCGCTATCAGCATGATCCTGATCTACGGCCTGTTTGGTTTTCCGGCGATGGGCATCGCCGGCGCGGCATGGGGAACGCTGATTGGCGTGACCTATCGCGTGGTGCGGCTGGGCTGGTCGTTCGCGTCGGGGCGCTACGCGGCGGAGTTCGCGTCGCGCGCGATGTGGCGGCCGGATTGGTCGAAGATGAAGGCGATCGTGCGCACGGGAATACCGCAGGGCTTGCAGGCGACCAGCGACGTGTGCGTGTGGATGGTGTTCATCAACATTCTCACCGGCCGGCTGTTCGGCCAGACGGCGCTGGTGGCGAGCAATACGGCGTGGCAGTACCTGCGGCTGAGCTTCATGCCGACGTTTGGCGTGGGTGTGGCGCTGACCTCGCTGGTGGGCAAGGCGATCGGGCAGCGCGACCATGACCTGGCCCGGCGCGTGACGCGGATCGCGGTGGGTATCGTGGTGGCGTGGATGGCGCTGCTGTCGGTGGTGTACTTGCTACTGCGGCACGTGCTTATCGAAGCGTTCAACGACGACCTGGCGGTGATCGGCATCGGCGGCAGCATCATGATCTGCGCGGTGGTGTGGCAGGTGTTCGACGGCGTGGGGATCGCGTACCACTGCGCGCTGAAGGGGGCCGGCGACACGCTTTGGCCGTCGGTGCTGTTCATCGTGAGCCACTGGGTGATCGTGGTGGCCGGCGGATACGCGATGGCCCGACTGGTGCCGCACTGGGGGGTCATCGGTCCGTGGTCCGCGGCAGCAGCGTTGATTATTTTTCTGGGATTCGCGCTGTGGTGGCGGTGGCACAGCCGGGCGTGGGAGCGGATCGATCTCTTCCGGCACGAGTCAGCTTCGACAGCAACAACCGGTGCGATAGACCCGTCACCGGAGCTGATGGAGCCCGCGGCGCCCCTGCTGGAAACGGGCGTCTGAGGCGGCGCGCGGGATTGACTTGCTTCGAGCGCGCCGCTAATGCCTGGAAACGTGAAGCGTAGCGAGCCGTTGCGCGTGGGCGTCCTGGTTTCCGGCGGCGGGCGGAGCGTGCTGAACTTGCACGAATGCTTGGTGCGCGCGGACGTCGCCGCGCAAATCGTGATGGTCGTGAGTTCGCGGGGGGACGCGCCGGCGGTGACGCGTTGCGCGGCGGCGGGCCTGCCCGTCACGGTGGTCGAACGGCGGGCGTATTCGCCGGTAGAGTTTTCCCAGCGGATTGCCGATGCGCTGCGCGCCGCGCGCGTCGAACTGGTGTGCATGGCTGGATTTCTGTCGTTCTGGCGAATTCCCGATGATTTTGCCGGACGGGTGATCAACATTCATCCGGCGCTGCTGCCCCGACACGGCGGCGCCGGATTCTTCGGCGATCGCGTGCATCGCGCCGTGCTCGCCGCCGACGATGCGGAAAGCGGCTGCACCGTGCATTTCGCGGACGACGAGTACGACCATGGGCCGGTGATCCTGCAGCGGCGGATGGTTGTGTTGCCCGGTGACACCGTGGAAACGCTTGCGGCGCGGGTGTTCGAAGAAGAAAAGATCGCGCTGTCGGAGGTGGTGCGGATGTTCGCGGACGGGCGGTTGGAGCTGCCGGCATGGGATGTCATGAACTTGCGCAAGAGTTGACGGTCGAAGGGTGCAGGCGGAAAGTCTGCACCACAGGTGCCGACGCGACATGAAACCAGAACCTGAGGTAGCCAGAACCACACGGGGTCCGCACAACAAGTTACTTGCTTTTGGGTTTGGAGATGCGCGTGGCGCGTTGGTCGCGGCCGTACTGGTGTAGGACCAAGGCCGTGGTCTTGCCCGCGTCATCACACTCGAACGAAATCTCGGCGTCCACTTCGCGGTAGAAGAACTTCACTTCGGATTCCGGCCAAAGCGGTAATGATTCCTGGCCGGTCAGCTTTGCAAAAAGTTGGCCCTCCTCGAGGGTAACCTCAAACACGTGAAGATGTGTCAGCAGGTACTTGCCCACGTGGGCCTGCAGCTTTTCGACCGGAACGTCCACCGCGGTGCGGGCTGGCTTCAGCGGGTTTGCGGGATCGAGCAGGTGCATGGCGAGTTCGTCGACGCTGTACATGGAGTTTGAGAGCACGACGACGCCGCGGCGCGCCTGCGGGTCGAAGCCGACGAAGCTGCGATATCCGCCGGTGCCGCCGTTGTGCCAATAGACCGCGCCGTCGCGCGTGCGGGTGATGTGCCAGCCGAGCGTAATGGTGGTGTCTTCGCTGTCGGTGCGGGCCGCGTGCGCGCGATCCTGGCTGAGGCGGATGGCCGCGGCCAGTGGACCCTGGTCGGGCTGAAGTTGCGCCTGCGCAAAACGGGCAAGATCGGCGGTGGAGGAGCGCAGGCCGCCGGCGCCGGCGAGTGCCGCGATGTTCCAGCCGGGCACGGCGCGTGCACCGTGGTAGCCGGTCGCCAGTCGGGCATTCACGGCATCGGTGAGTTCACAGGTGGTCACGTGCATTTCGAGCGGCTGGCATATGCGTGCGCGGAGCAACGGATCGAACGGCGTGGCGGCGCGGCGAGCAAGCAATGTGCCCAGCAGTCCAGCTCCGAGGTTTGAGTACTCGTAATCCGAGCCGAATTCGCGCGACGGCTTGTAGCCTTTCAGAAATTCAAACAATCTCTGTTCCGTGTAGTCCGCGTACGGATCCTGTTCGTTCGCGGGCGCGAAGTTGTCCGGCAAGCGCGGCAACCCGGAGGTGTGCTGGGCGAGTTGCCGCAGCGTGATGGAGTGATCGTCGCGTCGCGGCGATGCGACGCCCGGCGGCAGCAGGCCATCGATGGGATCATCCAGCGAGACCTCGCCGCGCGCGGCCATGTCCGCGAGCAACAGCGCGGTGAAGACCTTGGTTACGGATCCGATTTCGTACACCGTGTGTTCGTCGACCGGTGTTTCGAGCGCGCGCGTGTGGTACCCGGAATTGAAGTAACGCGTCTCGTCGTCGTCGACGATGGCGACGGAGAGTCCGACGGTGATGCCGGATAGACGCCATGCATCGAGCACGGCGGGAACATCGAGCGAGTTTCCAGACTTCACTGGCGGCATATCCATCAGGGGCATCGAACTCAAGCAAACCGAGAGAATGGCGATGGTCATTCGCGGGCTCCGCAACAAACCGGATCAGGACTTTCGGGGACGTTTGATGCAATGAGCATACCTCATGGGCCGGTCAACCCCTGTGCGGACGTGTATGCAGTTGTGGGCGGTCGGGGGTAAAATCGGCTTTAGCCGTAGGCGAATCGCGTTTGATCTCTAACATCCGCCTGCCGCAGCAGTCTGAAGTGTTGACTGGAGACTCCGTTCGCGGAGTGCAGGTAGAAGTCTCACCTGTGATAAACCGGGCGAAGTGCGCTGTTCAGAGTGTCTATGGCGATTGTGCGCCATCGCCAGGCGACGGGTTCGCCGGCGCAGGCGGCAAAATCAAAAAGGAGGAAACGATGCGCGGTGCAATGGGGCGACAAGCGTGGACGACAGGTCTCGCGGTGTTGATGGCGGGACTGTGCGCCGAATCAGTCAACGGACAGCCGCAGTCGCCGACATACATCGCGACCTGGTCGGACTGTGTGACCAGCGACAATCAGTTCGTGGGCGGTGACGGGATTTTCTACTGGGACGTCGATACGGGCTGCGACGTGTACCAGCAGGATGTGTATGAACGGCCGATGACGCAGACCTTTTACGCGACGCAGGGCCGGTATGGCGCGGTCGAGTACTTTGAGTACCTGGATTTGACCGGGGCCAGCGCCGGTTTTGATGACCAGTACCTGTATGTGCAGCTCGATCTAGCGGGACGCGATCACCTCACTTCAGACGGCACGGTGATTCCGCTGGGCATGGTCGAGCGGTATGGGTTTCGCCTGAGCACCGATCCGGACGGGCGCTATGGCGTGCTCATCGTCGCGGATCAACCGGAATTGAAGAACGATCCCAACACGGTGTTTGGTCCGATCGGCACGTTTGGGTATCGCGATACGGATGGAGATGTGGGCGGGGCCGATCTGAGCGGGCCTACTGGGCTGGGAGTCACGAAATCGGATAATCCCGACGAGGAAGGGGGCACACTGAACGGGTATGACGCCGCGATCATTTCCGATGGGCGGCTTGAGGATGAAACGCCGGTGCTTTGGGTGCGGCTAAGTCCGAACGATCCGACGCATGTCGAGTTTGCGCTGGACTACGCAGCAATCGGCTTTTCTGCAGACGACCTGCGCAGCCTGGGATATCTCCATTTCGAGGCGATCAAGGGCGGACCGAAGGACCCGCAGAATTACCTGTGGAACGATAAGTACACGCGGGAGGAAGCGGGTTCACCCAATCCTGGACCGGGCGGCGAGTCGGAATTCGGGACGGAAGGACTGGAGAACATCTACGAGGCGGACACGCTGGCCGGTGGCTCGATCCGTGACGCCGACGATCCCGACGCGGGCGGCGACGGCGGCCCGGACGCGCCGGATGGTGGGCCGGATGGTGGAGATGTCCCAACCAACGGCGCGGGGCCTGGCGATTCGCCCGACGGCGGTTCAGGCACGGATGGCGGTTCGGATACGGACGGCGACGACGACTCGGCTGAGTGCGGTCCGGGGTTGGTAGCGATGCTACCGGTACTGGCGGTTGGATACTTGGCGCTGTCGGGCCGGCGTGGACGCAACCGCGTTTGAACGAACACGGGCAGGCGGTACGGGTGCCTGTCGGCGGCAACCGGTCGTGAATGCTCAAAGACAGATGGCGTCGATCAGGCGCTACGGCGCCTGGTCGATGTCGACGATGCTGTTCAGGTCCCAGTCGAGGGCGAGCTTCCGGCGCAGATCGGTGCGCCATTCGGCGTGGAAATCCTGGAAGAGAAAATTGGTGCCGCCATAGTGGCGGTCCGAAAAGCGGTTGCCGTCAATGCCGCCGGGACCGGCCTCGTTGGCCTCTCCGGCATCGATGAAGCTGCTGTCGTTGCCGCCGTGTAAGCCTCCCGTCGCGGCGTAGTCGCCGTCGCCGCGGTGGGACTGTTCGTTGCTGTCGCCCATCAGCACGGCCTTGGGCGTGAGGCTGTCGCGCGAAATTGCGGTTCTGGGGTCCGGACCGGAGGTGGCGTCGAAAGTACCGTCGCTGCGCACGGCGAAGGTTCCGGCTGACCAGAAGGGCAGGTACACGCGGTAGTGGCCAGCGTTCACGCCGTTGAATGAGCTGCCTTTGCAGAGGAAGTACTTCGCCCAGCGTTCCGCGTCGAGGTTGCGCTGCACGGGAAAGTCGATCTCGTGGTTTTCGGCGGTGAATTGCTGCGTGGCGGAGACCGCCAGTTCCTCCTTGTAGACGTACCGGAAGAGCGTCTCCTGCCAGCCGTAGCGGATCGGCTGGCCGGCGTGGGTCTTGCAGAGCGCGGGACTCCACAGCGCGGGCGGGAGCATGTCGTGGTTGGCGTTCTCGTAAGAGGCGATGGCCGTGCCGAATTCGTGCAGGCGAGCGAGGCAGACGACGCCCTTGCCCTGGTCGCGGGCCCGGCTGAGCGAGGGCAGGAGGATGGAGATGAGCAGCGCGATGATGGAAATCACCACGAGCAACTCGATGAGCGTGAACGCCGCGCGAACGTCGCGATGTGCGTGCGGTCTGCGCTGGGGCTTTTCAGGGTGAATGATGGTCTGCTCCCGCGGGAGGGATTCGGTTACATTCTCGCTGCTGAATCGTAGTCCTGACAGCGGGCGGCATCAATGCCGGCGGCCGTTCGCTGCACGCCAATCCATCGCGAAGGGCGTGGCGAACCGCCCGCGCCGACATCAGCCGTCGCGTTCGGCGGACGGCAACTGCGGCGGCGGGGCATGCAGGTTGGCGTTGGCCGTCGCCGTTGACGGAGCATCCGTGGGCGTTTCGCCCGAGGATTTCTTGAGATTCAGCCCGCCATCGGCGTCGAGGGTCAGCGCCCACGACTCGCCAGCGCGCATCGGCGCGTATACCGATTCACCCTGCGCGACGCGCACCCCTTCGCTGCGGGCACGCTCGGGATCCTGCGCATAGGCCCAGAAGTCGCGCCAGAGGCGGCGTTCGAACTCGGTGGGCTGCTCCGCGACGCGGTAGACGTCCGGGGCTTCGCCGGGCGTGCTCAACCAGTAGCCGTCCTCGGGCGCCTGGTTATCCCCATACACGCGGCGGAAGAGCGCCAGGCTGCGCCCGCGGAGCGCGTCGCCGCGGGCGACGTGCTCGTTATCGAATTTAATGACCAGCGCGTCGAAATGCGGGATCGGGCTGGGCACTCCGACGATGCGCGGCGGCAGGGCCTTGCCGTCTCGACCAATCTCGGCGAGGCGTAGCACGGTCTGGACGATGTTGCCGCCAAGGTCGGTGTGCTGCTGGAGGACGTCGATCTGGGCCACTCGGTGCTCCACGTTCAGTCGCTCAACCACGCGAAGCAGTTCGCGACGTTCGGCCTCGAGGCGTGCGGCCTCGGCGGCCAGGGCTTCGTTGCGCTGTCGCAGCGTTTCCGCTTCCTTGCGCAGCGCCTCCGCCTGTTCCTGCCGACTCTCCCAAACCAGGCTTGAACCGGCGATCGCCAGAACAGCCGCCATCGCGCCGCCGATCGCCCATTTGAATCGACTGACCACTGTTGCAGACTCCCACCCGACAAAGCGCTTCTGCGGGGTGCGCGCACGCGGTTGCCGTGCGCCGCGCAGACCGTGCACGCCGAGGATTATACCCCTGTCATCGGCCAGCGCCGCGGATTTGCACCATGGGAAGTTGTCGCCGGCGGCTGTTCCGGGGTTTCATCTTTCGTGAAAATTGGTGTGGACGGGTGGTCGCCGTATAATCGAGCCGGCAAGGGTTTTGAGGTGGTTTTCAGGGTTGAGGCCGGCTTGATCCAGAGTTTGCTCAACATGGACTTGGAACCTGTCGCCGACAAGGTGCGCGCGGGCGAGCGTTTGACCGCGGATGAGGCGCTGGCGCTGTACGAATCGCCGGATGTGCACCTGCTGGGCGAGTTGGCTAACCTGGTGCGCGAGCGCAAGCAGGGGCGCAAGGCGTACTACAACATCAACCGGCACATCAACTACACGAACTACTGCGTACTGCGCTGCAAGTTCTGTTCGTTCTACCGGCCGTGGTCACGCGAAGGCGAGGCGGACGGCTACACGCTGAGCGTGGATGAGATCGCCGCACGCGCCCGTGAGGCTGCGGGTTACGGCGCGACGGAAGTTCACATTGTCGGCGGGCTGCACCCGCGGCTGCCATTCACCTATTACCTGGAGATGTGTGCGGCGATTCGGCAGGCGGTGCCGGCCCTGCACATTAAGGCTTTCACCGCGATTGAGATTATTCACTTCACGCGCATCACCCAGCCGCGGATGTCGGTGCGCGAGGTGCTGGTCGCTTTACGCGAGGCGGGCCTGGGGTCGCTGCCCGGCGGGGGCGCGGAGATATTCGACGAGCGCGTACACGACGAGGCGTACAAGAACAAGGTGGGAGAGGTCGAGTGGTTCGAGGTGCATCGCACCGCGCACGAGATCGGGATGTATTCGAACGCGACGATGCTCTACGGCCACGTGGAGACGGCGGCTGAGCGGATTCGGCACCTGGTCAAGCTGCGCGAGCATCAAGACGCGTCGATCGCGGATCGACCGGCGCGATTCAACGCGATCATTCCGCTTCCGTTCATTCCGGATGACAGCGCGCTGGCCCACCTGCCCGGTCCGAGCGGTCTGACCAATCTCAAAACGCTGGCCATCAGCCGGCTGGTGCTGGATAACTTTGACCATGTGAAGGCGTTCTGGATCATGCAGACGCCGAAACTGGCGCAAGTCTCGCTGAATTGGGGCGTGGACGACCTGGACGGCACGGTGGTGTATTACGACATTACCAAGCGCGACGGCGCGGGCACGCACCAGGAACTAACCGTGGACAAGATCCGCCGGATGATCTGCGAAGCCGGCTGCGTGCCGGTGGAACGGGATACGCTGTACAACGAGGTGCAGCGCGCAACGCCGACACGATCAGCGCACGTCGATGCCAATCCCCTGCTGCCTATTTTGAGCGATGGGGCATAGCACCTATTCGTGCTCTTTCCAGCAGATTAATCCGCCCCACCGTCGCCGATGAGGGCGGCAGGTTGCGACAAGGCTACTTCAAGCCAGGGCACTTCGCGCCCAATGATCATGCACGATGTAGCGTCCTCAGCGCGGCCCGCTCCCTAACGGTCGCGGCTCGGATAATTGACGCGCGATCGCGCACACTGACTCAGGGCGCTTCAACCAGTTGGCCGCGGATTTCTCCGTCGGTGTGCATCGCCGTATGAATGTTGATGTACACCTGAACGTTGGCGAGCGCCTGGAGCTGTGCGGCGGTGAGTGACCCGGAACCGCTGGCTGTTCCCGAGGCGCCCGTGAAATCGTCCGAGAGGTCGACGATGACGCCGCCGGCGACACCGATCGGCGCCTGGTGCAGGTGCGCGGCGATGACCGGGCCGGTCAGGCTGGAATACGTGACTTCGTAGGTGAATGTGCCGACATTGGCATCCACGGTGAACGTGCCGCTTCCGGAGGCGGCGGTGTCGACTGACGGCGTTTCCTGGGTGCCATCGAGCGTGGCGGAGTACGTTGTCGTTTCTCCCGGACCCATGTTCACGGGCGGAACGCAACCGATCATCGCAACAAGTACACCTGCGGCAAGAGCTGTGCATCGGATCATGACTTTGGATTCCTCACTGTTTGGAGTGGTTATTGCGCCGATTGGACGTTCGTCCATCGGCGCCCGGCCGATGCGGCAGCCCGACCGACCGGTGGCGATGCGCCGGTGATCGGCGGGCTGGCGTGAGTACGGGGATGATAATCACGTGGATGGGAATGTGAAGGACGAATTTCAGGTTTGCCGCGGTGCCTTGAAGATTGCTTGTGAGGGGCAGGTTCAGCCCGCATAATCGCCGGTCGATGCACACTGTCAGGAGAACTTGGCCATGGCTGAAATCAAACGCATCGGGGTGCTGACGGGGGGTGGGGATTGCCCTGGCCTGAACGCGGTGATCCGCGCGGTGGTAAAGACCGCGATTAACGATCACGGCTGGGAGGTCATGGGCATTGAAGACGGCTTCCTTGGGTTGATCGAGAATCGCATGCACCCGCTGGACATGCGCTCCGCTTCCAACATCCTGACGCTGGGCGGCACGATCTTGGGCACGAGCAACAAGGCCAACCCCGCCAAGTTCAAGGTCGGTGAGGACGAAAGCGGCCAGCCGATCATCAAGAACGTGACCGACCGCTGCATCAAGAACGCCAGCGCCCGCAAACTCGACCTGCTGGTGTGCATCGGCGGCGACGGCACGATGAGCGGGGCAGCCGATCTCATCGCCAAAGGTCTGCCGTGCATCGGTGTTCCCAAGACGATCGACAACGACCTGATGCACACGGAGGTGACGTTTGGATTTCATACCGCGGTGCAGATTGCGACAGAAGCGCTCGATCGCATACACACGACTGCTTCGAGTCACCACCGGGTGATGCTCGTGGAGATGATGGGGCGCTACGCGGGCTGGCTGACTCTTTACGCGGGCGCCGCGAGCGGTGCGGACGTCATTCTCATTCCCGAGATCCCGTATGACCTGAATGCGGTGATCGAATACTGCATGCAGCGGAGCATGCGCGGCAAGGCATTCAGCATCATCGCGGTGGCGGAAGGCGCGAAGCCGGTGGGCGGCGAATACACGGTGGGGCAGATCATCGCGGATTCGCCGGATCCCATTCGCCTTGGCGGGGTCAGCCAGGTGCTCGCGCAGCAAATCATGCAGCAGGCCGGGCTGGAGTGCCGTGCGACGGTGTTGGGTCACGTGCAGCGCGGCGGCACGCCGTGCGCCTATGACCGTGTGCTGGCGACGCAGTTCGGCCACCACGCGTTGAAGTTGGCGGCGGCTGGGCAATACAATCAACTGGTTGTCATGCAGCGCAGCGCACTGGCCAGCGTGCCCATTGTGGAAGTTGCGGACCGGCAGCGGCTGGTGCAGCCCGATCATCCGTTGGTGGAGGCGTGTCGCTCGATCGGGGTTAGCTTCGCAGGCGCGGAGTGAGGGCCGCGGCGCGGGCCTATGAAATTCGTATCCTTTTGTAATTGCGCAACTTACAATTCAATTGGGTTTGACATCCCCATTCGTCGTTCGTACGATCCGATGGTCGTCGGCACGTGGTAAAAAGCGTCGTATTCGGGCGTTTTTTGTGGTTTGGCGTCGACGGCAAGGCTGCGCATCGGCTGGCCGATAGGCTAACAGATGGGCGGCATATAATTCGCGGTAGCAATGGCGACGCGGCGCGGGCCGACGGACGAAGGAACGGGTCTGTCGCGCGGGCCGGCAAACCTCACGAAGCAGCAGCTTACAGGGAGGCTTGGGCTCATGGCCAGCAAGGATGAAATTGTCAGCATCATCTCGCGCAACGTGGACATCCAGCGCTTCAAGGAACAGCACTGGTCGGGCACGTTCTGGGACTACCTGGAACTGGTGGGCAAGAATCCGTCGGTGGCGCGCAACTCCTTCCAGCGCCTGTACGACATGATTCTGCACTTCGGCACCGAGCGCTATAGCGTCTGCCGCGAAGACTACGTGCGCTACCACTTTTTCTCCGACCCGATCGACAATGGCGCGGACGCGATCTTCGGTCTCGATCGTGCGTTGATGAACCTGGTCGATTTCTTCCGGTCAGCGGCGTACGGCTACGGCACCGAGCGGCGCATCCTGCTGCTGCACGGTCCGGTGGGTTCATCCAAAAGCACGCTGGCGCGTCTGCTGAAGAAGGGTCTGGAATACTACTCCATGCTCGAGGAAGGCGCGCTCTACACCTACTCATGGAATATCAAGGATAAGGACGGCGAGGCGCACCGCTTCGAATGCCCGATGCACGAGGAGCCGCTCAAGCTCATTCCGCGCGAGGCTCGCGGGGCCGTGCTGGAGAAGCTCAACGCGGACCTGCCGGAAAGCAAGCGCATCCGCATCGAGGGGCACCTTGATCCATTCTGCCGCAAGATGTTCGACGATTTGCGCATCCAGTACGGCGGCGACTGGGCGAAGGTGATGGATCATATCGAGGTGCGCCGCCTGGTGCTCTCAGAAAAGGATCGCAAGGGCATCGGCACGTTCCAGCCGAAGGACGAGAAGAACCAGGATTCGACCGAGCTGACGGGAGACATCAATTACCGGAAAATCGCGGAGTACGGCAGCGACAGTGACCCGCGTGCGTTCAACTTCGACGGCGAGCTCAATGTAGCCAATCGCGGGCTGATTGAGTTCATCGAAGTGCTCAAGCTCGACGTGGCGTTTCTGTACGACCTGCTGGGCGCGTCGCAGGAGCATTCGATCAAGCCGAAAAAATTCGCCCAGACGGACATTGACGAGGTGATCATCGGGCACACCAACGAGCCGGAATACCGCAAGCTCCAGGCCAACGAGCTGATGGAGGCGTTCCGCGACCGCACGATCAAGATCGATGTACCCTACAACATCAAGCTCACCGACGAGATCCGTATCTACGAGAAGGACTTCAACAAGGAGCGCATCCGCGGCGTGCACATCGCCCCGCACACGCTGGAGATGGCCGCGATGTGGGCGGTGCTGACCCGCCTGGACGAGCCGAAGAAGGCGGGCCTGAACCTGATGCAGAAGCTCAAGCTCTACAACGGGAAGATGATTCCCAATTTCACCGAGGACTCGGTGAAGGAGCTCATGGAAGAATCTCCGCGTGAAGGCATGCAGGGCATCAGCCCACGCTATATCCAGGACAAGATCTCCAACGCGCTGGTCAGCGACCAGGCCCAGCAGGAAAAGTGCATCAACCCGTTCATGGTGATGAACGAACTGGAGAGCGGCCTTTCGCATCACAGCCTGCTCAACGACGAGGAGACCAAGAAGCGCTACAAGGAATTGCTCGGGATGGTCAAGGAGGAGTACGAGGACATCCTCAAGAGTGAGGTCCAGCGGGCGATCAGCGCCGACGAGGACGCGATCAAGCGCCTGTGCTCGAACTACATCGAGAACGTCCGGGCTTACACCCAGCACGAAAAGGTGCGCAACAAGTACACCGGCCGGGACGAGGAGCCGGATGAGCGGCTGATGCGTTCGATCGAGGAGAAGATCGACATTCCCGAGTCGCGCAAGGACGACTTCCGGCAGGAGATCATGAATTACATCGGCGCGCTCTCGCTCGACGGTAAGAAGTTCGAGTATCACACGAACGCGCGCCTGCACAAGGCCCTTGAGCTCAAGCTGTTCGAAGACCAGCGCGACACGATCAAGCTCAAGAACGTGGTGTCGGGCGTGGTGGACGACGAGACGCAGGCGAAGATCGACGTGGTCAAGCAGCGGCTGATCAAGTACTTCGGCTACAACGAGACCAGCGCGACCGACGTGCTCAATTACGTCGCGAGCATTTTCGCCCGCGGAGACGCGGAGAAGTCGGACTGATTTCGAGGATGGATTGAACCGCAGAGGACGCAGAGAGCGCAGAGGACAGCAGTTGTAACGGACAGGATCGGCTGGGACGCCATCTCGACCGCTCCCGACCTGGAAGAGCGGACAAGTCGCTCGTCCGGGCCGTCTTGGTTCAGATCCTTCTCACTCTGCAGCCTCAGCGCCCTCTGCGGTTTATTTTTTTGGCTTTGCGGTGACGTGATGAAGATCGCCAAGGACCATCAGCGCTTCCGGCAGATCATCAAGGGGAAGATCCGCCAGGATCTGCGCAAATTTCTCTCGCGCGGCGAGCTGCTCGGGCGCGAGGGCAAGCGGGCGATCAGTATTCCCGTGCACGGCATCGACATTCCCCATTTCCGCTACGGCGACAACAGCGACGCGGGCGTCGGCTCCGGCGACGGCAAACCCGGCGACCAGGTGGGCGACGGCGAGGGCATGGGCCCGGGGGGAACCCAGGAGGGGCAGCATATCCTCGAAGTTGACGTCGGTCTGGACGAACTCGCGGACATTCTCGGCGAGGAACTCAAGCTTCCGCGCATTCAGCCGCGAGGCAAGAAAAACATCACGTCCGACCGCGACCGGTACAGCGGCATCCGCCAGGCGGGTCCTGAATCGCTGCGGCATTTCAAGCGCACGTTTCGTCGGGCGCTGCGCCGCCAGATCATGAGCGGTACGTACGATCCGGACAATCCGCGGATCATCTTCGAACGCGGGGACAAGGTTTACCGCAGTTGGAAGACCATCCGCAGCCCGCAGTCAAACGCGGTGATCATCTACATGATGGACGTTTCCGGTTCGATGGGCGCGGAGCAGAAGGAACTGGTCCGCTTGGAGGCGTTCTGGATCGACGCCTGGCTGCGGCGGAACTACGAGGGTATTGAGTCGAGGTATATCGTACACGATGTGCGCGCCGGCGAGGTGGATCGCGAGACGTTTTTTCGCCTGCGCGAGGACGGCGGCACGCGGATCAGCAGCGCCTTTCGCGCCGCCCGCGAGCTGCTGGACAACACCTATGCGGCGGACGAGTGGAATGTCTACCTGTTTCATTTTTCCGACGGGGATAACAGCAGCGAGTCCGACAGCCGCGAGTGCTGCAAGATGCTGCGCGAGAACATTCTGCCGGTGGTCAACCTCTTCGGTTACTGCCAGGTGGCCAGCGCCTACGGCAGCGGCAACTTCATCAATGTGCTGCACGAGCACGTGTCGGGGGTGGAGAACCTGATCACGTCGCGGGTGAACAATAAGGATGACATCTACGACAGCATCAAGACTTTTTTCGCCAAGGGACAGTGACCGGATGACGCGGGTCACGCGGCGTTGGATGAACTGAGCGTGCGCAGATTGCCGAAGGACATCGAGGAGCAGGCCCGGATCATCGCGGAGCACGCGCGGCGCGAGGAGCTGGATTTTTACCCCACCATTTTCGAGATATTGTCGGCCGAGGAAGTTTCGCAGGTCGCCGCGTATGGCGGATTCCCGCAGCGCTACCCGCACTGGCGTTTCGGCATGGAGTACGAGCGTCTGCGCAAGCAGCACGCCTACGGGCTGGGGCGCATCTATGAAATGGTGATCAACAACGATCCGTGCTACGCGTACCTGCTGGAAGACAACACTTTCGTCGACCAGAAAACGGTGATGGCCCACGTCTACGGCCATTGCGATTTCTTCAAGAACAACATTTGGTTCTCGCGCACCAACCGCCGGATGATGGACGACATGGCCAACCACGCCACGCGGGTGCGGCGATACATCAAGCGCTACGGCCTGGAACGCGTGGAGCGGTTCGTCGATCGCTGCCTCAGTCTCGAAGACCTGATTGATCCACATTCCGCGTTCATGCAGCGCCGCGAGAGCCGCGCCAGCCAGCACATCCGCCGGCAGGCCGGCGACGCGGAGACCGACCAGCATCAGGGCGTGCGCTACCCGGCCAAGAGCTACATGGAGCCGTTCATCAATCCGCGACAGCGGCTGGACGCGGAACGGCGGGCCAAGCTGGAGGAGGTCGAACGCCGCCGCGGGCGCGTTCCGGCGCGGCCGCTGCGCGACGTGCTGCTGTTCCTGATGGAGTATGCGCCGCTGCAGGACTGGGAGGCGGATATCCTCTCGATCATCCGCGAAGAGGCGTACTATTTCGCGCCGCAGGGCCAGACCAAGATTATGAACGAGGGCTGGGCCAGCTACTGGCACTCCACGCTCATGACCAACTACATCCTCAAGGCCGATGAGCTCATCACCTATTGCGACCACCACTCGGGCACGCTGGCCAGTTCGCCGGGCCGGCTGAATCCTTACAAGGTGGGCATCGAGCTATTCCGCGACATCGAGCGGCGCTGGAACACCGGGCGCTATGGCCCGGAATACGATGCGTGCGACGACATGCAGGCGCGGCGCAACTGGGGCCGGGATAAGGCGCCGACCAAGCGGGTGGTGGGCCGCGGGTCACCCGGGCGGGAGAAGATCTTTCAAGTCCGGGCGATTTACAACGACGTGACGTTTCTCGACGAGTACCTTACGCCCGAGTTTGTCGAGGACCAGAAGCTATTTCACTATCGGTTTGACCCGAGCACGGGCCGGATGGTGGTGGTCAATCGGGACTTTCGAAAGATCAAACAGCAGTTGCTGTTCATGCTCACCAACCACGCGCGGCCGTACGTCTACGTGCTCGACGGCAACTACCGCAACCGCGGCGAACTCTACCTGGGCCACCAGCACAACGGCATTGACCTGGACATTCGCTTCGCGCAGGAGACGCTGAAGAGCCTGCAATCCCTCTGGAAGCGGCCCGTCCACATCCGCGCCTACATCGATGACGAGCCGATCCTGTTCAGCTTCGACGGCGAGCAGTCGAGCCAGCAGCACGTGGATGACTCGGTGCCAGCGCCGGCGAACGACCTGTAGGGGCGGGGGGGGTGCTGTCGCGGCGGCGTTTCGGCGCCAGGCCGGGCTCGGCGTACCGTCGCCCTGTCGCCGACAACTTGTCGCCTTTTCTTGAGGTTTCTCGAACAGATCCGCCCCCCCGAGTCGTATCATGGATGGCTCTTCGCTGGTTGGACTCGCTGTGAGCGAGAAGGCCCCAAGGCCAGCAGTGCAGCCGCGGAACCTGGGATACAAGTTGACACGATTCTGAGGCGGGTTTCGCTTGCAGGAGGTAATGATGTAGGCTGCGTCCCGAATCTTAGCCTGGATTGTTAACATCAGTCAAAGTTGTTCACATGGGCCGTTTAGCCGTCGCACTTGTCCTGTTGTCGAGTGGCGTTCCAACGCTGGCGGACACACCTGCGCCGCTGGAAGCAATCGTGCGCTCGGTCGAGCAGCGCGATCAGGTCTTTGCTGAAACCGAGCAGCTCTGGGTCAATCACTCACAGGAGGCCACATCGCGTTATTTCTATTCGTCGTACTCACGTGGGCATGTGTTCTCCGAGTGGCGCGGCGACGCGACGGGCTTGTGTGCGAAAGATCCGTGCCCCCATTGTTTCCTCAGGCAATGGTACATGGTTCTGCCCGACAACCAGTGCATTCGGGGGTATGAGGCGTGTACCCACCTCGTTCTTGACGAAGCGACGCCAGTTGCCTTCGCGCCGAGGTACCTCGGGTTTGGCGAATTGCACGACGTCCCGCCAAGCGGTCTGGCCGACTGGTTTCGGCAGGAGTGGTCCTGGAGTTCCGTCGAAGCGGATGGGGGAAATCTCAGGGTAAGAGGCACGCGCACGGTCCTCGATCAGGACGTCACGTGGGTCTTCGTGCTCGACTCCGATGACAAACTGATCGAAAGCTACGAGGAGACCTATCCACCGGCTCTCAACGGCCGCCCGATCCGAGGCCATGTGATCAACGTCACCTATCAAGGCGATCTGCCCGTCAAGGTAGAATGGACCCGTCTCAGGACCTATATCGACGCCCAGGATGATGGGACTTACTTGCCGGGTCGTGAGGAGATCGCATCGACCTACCAAACAGCGGAGATCCTGTGGCATCAGCCGCGGACCGATCCGCTGTTCGCGGTCTCGCCGTACGAGATATTCAGTCCCGTGGTCGGCACGTGGCTGGGAGATGTGGCGACGGGCTCGAGTTTGCGCTGGGACGGACAGACTTTCGTCACGTCGCAAGACTTCGAGGCACGGATGACGGCTGGCGAGCTCAACCTCAGTCAGTTCAACGAAGCCGAAAGCAACGACCATGGAGACGGGCCAAGGTTCACCGCGGACAAATGGGAACAGTTCGCCGCGCGTGCCCGAGGTAATCCCTCCGCCTGGAAGGATTTTGCCTTTGCGGTGGTTCAGGTTAAGGCGCTGGCCAAGGAGGAAACGCAAGCCGTCATGCGCAAGTACGCCCAAGCCAAGACCGCCGTCGCAGCCGGCATGAGCGTGGAAGCTGCGTTTGACGCACACCTGTACGTCGCATGGAACGCAAAGCCGTAGGTTGAGCGGAGGTTGAAACTCGCCGTTGCGAGAATCCTGCCTTGCTGCTGTTCATCACGGACTATCCATTACTCCCAACTGCTGCGCCGCGGCGGTCGCGGTCTGGTCGATCAGCGTCGCGATGGTCATGGGTCCGACGCCGCCCGGCACCGGCGTGATATGCGAACACACTTCAATCGCTGCGGCGAAGTCCACGTCGCCGATGTTGCCGGGGTTGTAGCCGGCGTCCACCACCACCACGCCCGGTTTGAGCCAGTCGCCCTGCACGAAACTCGGTTTGCCGACCGCGGCGATGACCACGTCCGCGCCGCGCACCAGCTCGGGCAGGGCCCGCGTCCGCGAATGGCAGAGCGTGACCGTAGCGTGCGCATTGATCAGTAGCGACGCCATCGGCCGGCCGAGAATCGGGCTGCGGCCGATGACCACCGCGTGTGCGCCATCCAGCGGAATCTGATACTCGCGAAGCAGACGCATGATTCCGACCGGCGTACACGAACCGAAGGCGGGCATACCGAGAATCGTGCGGCCCAGCGATGCAGAGGTGACGCCGTCGACGTCTTTGCACATGGGGATCGCTTCGAACACCGCCCGCCGGTCAATGGGATGCGGCACCGGGTGCTGTACGAGGATGCCATGCACGCCCGGATCGGCTCCCAGCCGCGTTACCTCGTTGATGACCTGCTGAGACGTGGCGCTGGCGGATAGTTCCACGCGAACGGCGCGCATGCCCGCTTCTTCGCAGCGCTTGCGCTTCATGTGCGTGTAGGTCACGCTTGCAGGGTCGTCGCCGACGAGGACAGTGGCGAGCCCGGGTGTAACGCCAGTCTCGGCCAGAATATGGGCCACGCGCTTCGCCGCGTCGGCGAGCACACGGCGGGCGAGGTCGCGGCCGTCCATCAGCCGGGCGTGGTGTTCGCTGGTCATTCCGCGATGGTACGTGCGCCCGTGGGGGCTGTCACGCGCGCGGCGCGCCGCGTGGGAGTAGGGTTGAAGGCGGATGGAGAAAAAAGCCGGTGAGGCGGGGCAAATTGCCCGGCCTCACCGGTGAATGCGCTTCGTCCCGTCGATCGCGCGCCACACTACGGCGACTTGTGTACGCGCTCGACGGACCAGGCAGTTCCGTCACCATGGCAGGCCGCGCAGCTCTCGACGAACGTGCCAGCGAGCGTCGTGGCCTCGACGTGCACTGCGGTTTCGTCGCCGTCATGACAGGAGGTACAGGCGACCATCCACGTGCGCATGTTGTCGCGCTGCGGCGGGTTCTTCCATGCATCGGTGACGTGGCAGACCTGGCACTCTGCGGCCTCGCCCGGCATCGAGGAAATCAGCAGGTGGCTGAAATCCACCAGGCCGGAGTTGGCGTTCAGGATGTACGGCAGGTTGGTGAGATTGCGGGCGTTGTGCAGCTTGTGCACCATCAGCCGCAGGTCAATGCCCTCGTAGGTGTTCACGTTTTGCGCGCCCGCGGTATGGCAAGCCAGGCAGCTTGCGATGCCTTCGCGCTGGTTGCCGTGGAACGCAAGCACGCCGTGGCACGCGTTGCAGCTCGCCGAATCCACGGTGCCCGTGTACGGCACAGCCGGGCCGGCTGATCCGATCTGAATGTCGTACGTCGCGGTCTTGACCGGCTCGCGTTCGCCCGCGACCGGCGTGATGCGCCGGCCGTAGAGGAACACGGTATAGGTTCCCGGATCGAGCGGTGTTCCGCCGGCTGTGTAGAGCTGTCCCCAGCCTTCTGCGTAGGGGAAGATCTGGTCAGCCGGGGGTCGTCCGATGGAGTTGAGCTGCGCCGGGTAATTCGCAGGCAGCGCGGGGAGAATGAACGTATAGGTGCCGTCGACGGCGAAGTTGTCGACCCAGTTGGCGGCCGGAGTGCCGAGCGCGCCGTTGTTCCAGCCGCGCTGCGCGGGGATGATCGTCTGATACAGCGTGGTCGGTCCGGCAATGATGACAAGCAGATTGTCGAGCGCGCTGCTGCTGCCGGAAACAAGTTGCTGCGGATCATTGACGTTGTTCCGCAGCTTGAAAGTGACGGCGGGCCGATCGCCGGCCTGGAAGTACGCGCCGCCGCCTCCGGTCATGCCGGTCACGGTGACGATCTCAAATTCGGGCTGGGTGCCCTCGGCGTCCGGTGAGGTCGGGTGGCGGTGAGCCTCCACGGAATCTGCGAATCCACCGGGCCCGTGACAGGCGACACAGGTGGTGTCGTTGCCGAAGGTGTGGTCGATGCCGCCGGGGAACACGCGGTAGGCCGGATCGCTCAGCTCCGCCTGGGTGAGCAGTCCGCCGGTGACGTTCGGGTGCGTCTTGTCGAGCACGGTGCCGGTGGTGAAGTCGATGTCGTCGTGGCAGCCGCGGCAATTCGCGCGGGTGATCCGCGTGTAGATCGCGTTTTCATCGGCGGCGCCGCCATGGCACGCGGCACAATCGCTCACTGCCGCGGGAATCATGGGGAACCCAATATCGGAGAAGTCGACCAGGTTGCCGCCGAAGCCGGCGATCGCGTAGTGATACGGATCGGCGCTGTTCGCCGTGGCTGCGACCTGCGGAAGGCCGTGGCCGCGATGGATCCGGTGGATCATGTCGTCAAAGATGATGGTCAGGCCCGGCGTCGTCACCGGATTCGTCGCGATGTCCTCCGCGCCGACGGTGTGGCAGACCATGCACCCGCTGACCACTTTGCGATTGCCGCCATGGAGCTGGAGGTCGAGGTGGCAGGCGTTGCAGGCCTCTTGCGTCACCAGTTCCCGCGCGGCCAGCGCCGGCGGACTTCCGGGGTTGTTCGCGATCACGAAATCAGTTGTGTCATCGCCGGCCTTGCGCGTGCTGCCATACGACCTGCGCGCCTCGATGAGTACGGTGTAGGTGCCGTCGAGCAGCGCCTGGCCGGTCAGTTCACCGTCCGCCGCGCCGAATGCTGGCGAATCGTTGAGCGGAGGGGCGTAGACCGTCGGGAAAGCCGTGGGGCGGTTGTAAGTGAATGACCCGTCGGGATTCTGAGTGAAGTTGGCGAGCGTGCCATCCTGGGTGATGACCAGGTTATAGTTGGTGACCGGGCCGGCGAGGTACAGGCGGATGCGGTCCAGGCTGGCCTTGGGAATCGCCGTACCGGTTTCGTCCTCGACGGTGAAGTTGACGGTGAATCCGGCCATGCCCGGCTGAACAGGCGCACCACCATTGACACTTTGGATTTCGACTATCGTTTCCGGCAGGCTGACGACCGGCGTGGCGTAGCGCAGGAACCCACCGGGCACATCCGCACCGGCGAGCACGCGATAAGTCACCTGCAGCAGACCGACGGCGTAGCTGGTGTTGTGAATACCCAGATCGCCGCTGTTGTCCACGTACTCCCAGTTCCAGATCGCGTCCTGAACGATCGGCAGGTCAGCCGGGGCGACGCCGCTGGTCACCCAGTAGGGGTAGGCGGGAAGTTGCACCGCGCCCTTCGCCTGGATCTGCGCCAGCACCAGGTCCATCAGACCCTGGGTTTCGTCCTGCACGCCTTCGATTGTGCCATCGCCGTCATAATCGCCGAATGCCTCGCGGTTGAGTTCTGTGATGAGCAGGTCCGGGCTGCGGCCGGTGGCGCCGTGGCACGCCGGAGTGTTGCACGCGTTCTGCACGTTTTCGACGCCGAAGTCGGGATCGGACGGATCGTGGACCTTCATGTTGAAAGAGTGTCCGCCGATCTTGCCCGCGCCCGGTTGGCCCGGAGCCGGCGAAGGCGCCATGTGGCAGTCGATGCAGTTGGCGAGCGTCGAGTGCGGCGAGTTGGTGAGCGTGTATCCGAAAGTGACGCCGTTGATGCCCTCGAGCATGACGCCGCCAAGCGCGTAGTGCGGGGTGAGTCCCGGATCGTCGGGTGCGATGCGCCCGTTGTGGCAGACCAGGCAGGTGGCCATCGGGCCAACGTCGGTCAGAGTTTCGTCCGGACCCTCGGTCGGAAGCGTGACCGTATCATAGATGCGCAGCAGGCTGGCGTCCTGGGATTTCCCATGTGTCGCGTGGCAAACCACGCAGTCGAGGACGCGGAACGCGCCGTTCTGCTGTGCTGCGGGCTTTCCCATGGAATAGTCGATGTAGCCGTTGCCGGTGTGGCATTGGCGGCACGCGGCCCGGCTGGGGAGTGCCCAATCGTAGTGCGTCCAGGGATCGGCGGTCTTGTCGGCGTGTCCGGCGTGCAGCCACTCGCCGACTTCGGTGTGGCATTCGGCGCAGAGGGAGCCGTCGAGCAGCGTGCCGCGCAGGTAGGCGGCGTCGCCGAGGCTTTCGTGCGGGTCGTGGCAGGTTGCGCAGCGGATGTCCCCGTTGTCTAGGTGCAGGGCGAGTTCGCTGTCCGGCGCCGGACCGGGAACCCCGGTCGATGATGCGGGCACACCCCACGGGTGCGAATTGGCGTCGTCCGCGGCGGCGATGGGCGCGCCCATCGCGCGACCGCCCGGCGTATGGCAGGAGACGCAGAGATTGGCTTGTCCCCATTCAGTCAGCATCCCGCCGGGAGCGCCGTCCATCGAGTGGCAGCGCCCGCAGAGGTTGGGCAGTTCTGCGATCATGTGGGGCGGCTGGAGCGGATAGGCGTAGTTGCTGCGCTGGCCGTCACCCAATGCGAGGAAGTCCTCGACAGTGGCGGCGCCGAAATCGGCAACCGCGAGCGTGAGGTCCGCGATATCCACTTTGCGGTCGCGATTCAGGTCCAGGCTTGCGGAATAGCTGCCTTCGCGCATGGCCACGACAATGTCGTAGGGGTTATCCACCCGCAGCGGGGCGAGCGAAACCAGGCCTGCGTCTTGCAGATCCAGGGGCGTCAGCGACACGTCGTTCACCGGCCTGGTGGGACGGGAGTTCAGCGCCCGCGGCGCGGAGCAGGCCACCTGGAAGGTCTCGACCGCAGCATTCATGGTCGTCGCGACGTACAGCTTGCCAGCCGCGTCGATCATCACGTCGCAAGGGATGCGCAATTGGCCGGGGTTCGCGCCGTATCCGACCGCAGGGATGAACTGCGTGCTCAGTTCCTTGCCGGTCCGGCTGTAGACGCGGATCGTGCCCATCAGCGCATCGCCGACGTAGATGTTTCCGCAGGCATCCACCGCGAGCCCTTCGCTGCGCGCGAACCAGGCGAGTTGTGTCGAGCCGACGTACAGCGTGCGGTAGCCAAACTTGAACTGCAGGATGCCGGCGGTGTTGAACACCTGTACGCGGAAGTTGTCCACGTCGGACACGATCACGTGGTCCATCGCGGGGTCGATGGCGATAGCCTGCGGTGACTGAAACTGGCCCAGGCCGGACCCCTGCGCGCCCCACATGCGAACCAGCGCGCGCGTGACGGGGTCGAAGACCAGCACGCGATGCGCTTCGCTGTCGGTGACGTAGATTTCCCCGGTAGTGGGATGCACCGCGATGTCGTTGGGCGCGACCAAGGTAAATGGTGCGGGATTCAGCGTCCCCAACAGGCTGAACGCCGCATTGTAGACCGCCACCGTTCCGTTGCGGCGCGACACAATCACTTCCGACGTGCCGGGCACGACCGCGATACCCACCGGCAATTCAGGCACCGGGTAGGTCGCGACCAGCGCACCAGTGGCGTCATACTCCAGGACTTGGCCGGCTGACTGATCCGTGACGTAAAGGCCGCCGCCGGGCGTGGCGGCGAGCCGTGTCGGGCTGACCAGCCCCTCCGTGATGGCGCCGAGCGGCGTGAGATTCGAGGTCTGACCGAAGACGGTAGCGGCAATGGCGAGAAGACAACTGGCGGTCATCGATGTGCCCTCCGGATGAACCGTTGGCTAGGACTATGGTTAATCACGCAGACACGATGGGTCTGTGCAGGAGGCAAGGGCACCTTTTGTGCCAGCGGTTATCGGAGAGTGCTGAACGGCTTGGCGTGGACCGCGCCGGATGATCTTAAGCGTTGTCCGCCATTGACTTAACGCATGGCGGCGGGGCGGTGATGGGTCATGGGGAAGCGGTCGCGGTTCCTTTTCGTGAGAGCGTTTCTGCTGGGCAATCCCAGAATTGAGATTTCGCAGGAATGGACGTGTCCGGGACTTCCTCGAAACGTGGTCAGAGATAGCCCTGGAAAGTCTGGTAGTCAGTCAGGTCGACGTCGCTATCCTGGTCGAAGTCGTAGATCCCACATTCGCCGGTCGCCGGCTGATTCGGACCGCTCATGCACGGCGGGAAGCCGACGAAGTCGTCGGCGTCGACGTCGCCGTCGCCGTCGATGTCGCCCGGTTGAATCTCGGCCTGCTCGACGACGAGTCGCGGCTTGGTGGTCGCGTCGGAATCGAGCGCGTCGATGTAGGCCTGGTTCGCATTGTGGGTGGTGCCGGGATCGATCTGAAACCTGAACGCGACCTTGCGCGCGCCGCTGGTGAGCGCGGCGCCCACCGCGCTGCTGACGTTGACTGCAAACGAGGTGGGCGCTTGGAACGGCGTGACGGTGACTGTGCCCTGCAATGTGGCGGGCGTCGCGCTGAAATCACCAAGTGACTCCTGCAAATCAGCCGGGTACGCGTACACGTGCACCACCGCATCCGGAGACGGGAAAATGGTCGCGCCGCGCAGCGTGAAATGCAGCGTCGCCGCGACCGGGGGCGTGAGGCTCAGCGTCGCGAGGTTGTATTCCCAGATCACCCGATGTTCAAGTCCCATACCGGGCGATCCCGTCGATCGAGAGATGGAACCTTCATAGCTGGATTGATTGAAAAACCAATCAGCGTCGTCGGCCAGGCCGTCGAACGCGCCGTACACGCCGCCGTCGGCAAGCGTGCCGTCCTTGACTGGATAGAACGATTGAGCCGCGCCACTCGCGCCCGCCATGAGCGCGACGCCGGCGGTGAACAGCATGAGGAATTTGCACACGGGGCGATCTCCATCTGGCCGCGGCAACAGTCGGCGGCGTGCTTCAATGCAGAGCAAAGCCCGTGCCACTCCGTCACATGTGGGGCCGGCGGCAGATCAGCCGGCTGGCGACGCGCGTTTTCCCACAACTGAGAACCGCGTTTGGTCTCGCTGATCGATCTCGCGCAATCTGTGCGCCCGGCGGGAAAACGCCGGGGTTCCCGCGCGTGCGCAGAACCACGATATCGTAGTTCTTGATCATGCCTGCGCGGGAGATTCGCCCGCTGGTCAGGCCAAGACACGTCTACGGCCCCGGGAGGCTGGCGGGGGCAATCCAAGACGACGGAGCCGAACCAGGTTGTTGGCCGGCGATTCATGCGACCGGCGTTGGCCCATACGGGTCATCGACTCGCGTGCGCCTGGGGGGCATTGAGGGGTACACGACACATGACGCGATACAGAAACTTCGCGCGCACGCGCCTGCACCGCGCCGTCTGCGTGTGGATCGTCACGGGCGCGGCGGTCGTGGGGCCGAGCTTGTTGGTGCATGGAGACGGCGATGCACTGGTGAACCTGTTGCGCAATGGACCCGGCGTGGCGAATCATCCGGTCAACGTATTGCCGCCGCCGGGCATGCGTATTCCGGATGGCTGGCCTCTGGATGCCAGTGGGGCGATCACCTGCCTGACTTGTCACGAGAGCATACCCGCCGCGGGTGGCGGCACGGTTGCGTTGCGCGGCTTCGGCGACGACATGGTCGATCCCATCGAGTTCTGCGCGCGTTGTCACGAGGGTGGGGACGAGCGCTCAGCCGCGGGCATGCATTGGCTGGCGCTGGACCGGGCGCACATCACCGGGGACGACGCGGATGGCAGTGCGATCGGCGGAATCGACGCGGAATCGCGGCGGTGCATGGAGTGTCACGACGGCGTGACGGCTGGCGAGTTCGCCAACACGACGCCCTGGAATCAAGGCGCCGGATCGACCGGAGATCATCGCCGCGAGCACCCCGTGGGAATGGCGTACCCGCGGTCCACGCCTGCGGGATATTCCTCCGCGTTTCGGCAGGCGGCGATGCTGCCGCGGCGAGTGCGGCTGCCCGAGGGCAAGGTCAGTTGCGTCTCGTGCCACGACCTGTATTCGTGGGAGGAGAGTCTGCTGACGGTCCCCATCCGCGAGTCGGCGCTGTGTCTGACCTGCCACGATATGGATTGAGGACAAGGCCTGCGTCGTAAACCCACACCTTCCATTCCCAGTTGTGAAAGTGTCCCGCAGAAATCTTCTCGATTTCGAGAAATGAGCGCTAAGATTGGCTGAGCTGGCGCGATGCCATCCGCGCTGCTCAACGGACATTGTCGTCGCGCAATTGGTCAAACAGCAGGTCGATGGTAGCGCCAAGCGCGCCGCGGACTGCGGTTTCCCAGGCAGTCTCCTGGCTTTCGCCACCGATGATGACGCTCTGGGTGGCTTCGTTGGCAAGGTTCACCAGGCTGTTGCGGAATTCCGGGCATCCACCCATGAGCGCCGGGAGTAAGCCAACCAGGCCGACAAGAAGCAGCCGGGGCCGCTGCATTGAGAACAACCGCGTTTTGCGTGTCATCACCGCTCGATTCCTCCATCTACCCGGCCGACAGCTGATTGCTCGGCACCGTTGGACCGATGGCAGTTTGCATGCCACTGGCATTTCACAATCTCATGTGCGACTGGGGCGCCGTATCGTTGGGGTTCGGCACGAGTCTTGCTCAGGTGTTTCTCGCGGGACCGTGCAGCCGTACCACGAGCACGGGACACGGTCTGTCCGCCTGATTGGTCCATCGGCTGCGCAGCGCCTGGCGAGAGCAGGGATGAACGTTTCGTTGCACGTATCGGCAAGCCCACGGAAGGACGCGGAACGGACGGCATCCGGCGTGCGCGCGCAGCGGAGGCGGGGGACCCTGTCCGCGTCGTGGCGACTGCTTGCGCCCCTGCTGGTATTGGCCACGTTTTCATCGCTTTTTGTAGGAATCCAGGAGTTGGAGCGCGCGCTCGCGCCGACGATCTCGACAGGGCTACGGCATGCGCTGCTGACCGCCATGGCCGCGCTGGTGACCACGGGAGTGAGCGTTGTGGTCTACGTGGTCATGCGCCGCCAGCAGCGGCAGCTTGCGGATACCGCGCGCAAACTCACTCGGCTGCTGGAAGCCTACCAGCAGGATCCCAGGTCCGCCGGTCGCTTCGAAAATCCGTACGTCTCGGCGGCGGAGTCCGGCGTGCGGTGCCTGCACACGGGCGAGTTTGTGCCGACCACGCCCAAGGAGCGCTGCTGGCAAGTCATGGCCTTGCGTCATCCGGCTGGATCTGGTCCGGCATTGGGTGCGGGGGTCAATGCGAGCGATCAGGCGCCTCCTACGTTGCAACAGTGCCAGGCGTGCCCTGTGTACCGCGAGGCCTGTCCGGAAGAACTCACCGAACTCGGCGAGGGAATCAACAACTTGCTTTACTTGCTGGAAGCGGGAGCGGGCGAGATCGGCCGCATGCGTGACCAAGTTCTGGAAAAGCAGAAGATGGCCGCGGTCGGACAGGTGGCCGCGGGCGTTGCGCACGAGATATGCAATCCGCTGTCTAGCATTTCGTCGGTCGTGCAGCTCTTGCAGCGGCAACGCGATCTGGCGGGGCACGGCGAACAGTTCGCGGTCATCGAGCGCCACATTCAGCGCATTTCGCGCATCGTGAGGCAGCTCGTCGATCTCACCGGTCCGCCGGCGCAGAACTGGGAATACGTGGACGTCCGCGACTTGCTCGAAGAGATGCCGGACGCGATTTCAGTGCTGCCGCAGGCGCAGGGCGTCCTTGTGAAGTATGCGCGTCCGGCGTCGCTGCCAGTCACTTGGGGTTGCCGCGCGCACCTCAGGCAGATGCTGCTCAATCTGGCGCTGAACGCGGTGGATGCGATGCCCGCGGGCGGGACGCTCACGCTCGGGGCACGGGAGCAGGACGGCCGGCTGGTGCTGACCATCGCCGACACGGGCGACGGCATCGCGAGCGACGTGGGGCGTCGTGTATTCGAACCATTCTATACGACGAAGGAGCCGGGGCGGGGCACGGGCCTCGGACTCACGGTGACGTACAGCATCATCCAGGAGCACGGCGGGACGATCGACTACGACACCCAGCCGGGCGCGGGCACGACGTTTACGGTCACGCTGCCGATTCTCGCGGCACCCATGGGAAAACAACATGACGCCAATCACCGTCTTGCTGGCCGACGATGAGGAAACGCTGCGAAGCAATCTCGCGCAGGTGCTCGGCGAAGAGGGGTTCCGGGTGATCGCATGCCGGGACGGGAGTGAAGCGCTGCGCGCGCTCAAGGCCCAGCCGATCGACGCGATCATCACCGACCTGCGCATGCCCGGCGTGCCGGGCATGGAACTTCTCGACCACGCCGCCAAGCTGGCGCCCAGCGCGGTCAGCATTGTCATCACCGCGTTCGGCGAGGTCGAGACTGCCGTCGAGGCGATGAAAAAGGGCGCCCGCGACTACATCTGCAAGCCGCTGATCTTCGACGAGGTCATCTTCCGCTTGAAGCGCCTGCTGGCCCATGGCGACCTGGCGCGGCAGAACCGCGTGCTCTGCGAGCAGATCCGCCAGTCGCACGGCGCCGGCGATATGGTCGGTGACTCCGCGGTGATGCGCTCGATCCGCGAGACGATCAGCCGCATCGCGCACACCATGAGCAACGTGCTGATCTGCGGCGAGAGCGGAACGGGAAAGGAAGTGCTTGCGCGCGTGCTGCACTACGAAGGCGTGACCCGCGACAAGCCCTTTGTGCCGGTCAACTGCGGCGGTCTCACCGACACGCTGATCGAAAGCGAGTTCTTCGGCCATCGCAAGGGGACGTTCACCGGGGCAGACGCCGATCGCGTGGGCTATTTCGAAGCGGCCAACGCCGGCACGCTCTTCCTCGACGAGATCGGCAACCTGCCCGTCTCGAGCCAGGCGATTCTGCTGCGGGCCATCGAGGAAAAGGCTGTGACCCGCGTGGGGGAAACCCATCCACGGACGGTCAACATCCGCGTGGTCGCCGCGACCAATCGCGATCTCGAACGCGCGATCGAGCAGGGCAGCTTCCGCGAGGATCTGTACTATCGCCTGAACGTCATCCGCATCACCGTGCCTCCGCTGCGCGAGCGCCCGGAGGACATACCGCCGCTGATCGCGCACTTCGTCGCCAAGTACCGCGCGGATATGAAGTGCGCCTGTCCGGGGTTCGATGACGCCGCCACCGAAGTGATGTGCCGCCACCATTGGCGCGGAAATGTCCGTGAGCTTGAAAACGTCGTCGAGCGGGCGGTGATTTTCGCGGGTGATCGCCGGGTGACGGTGGATGACCTGAACATCACGCCGCGCGGCGACGCGCCGTCACCGGCGGTCATGCTGGACTTGCGCACCGCCACGCGGAACTTCGAGCGGCGGCACATCTGCCAGGTTCTGAGCCGGATGAACCACAACAAGATCGCGACCGCGGAGGCGCTGGGCATCGGCCTGTCCAGCCTGTACCGCAAGATGGAAGAGCTGGACATCGCCAAGGCGCCCGCGGCCGCCGCAACGTCCATCGCCTGACCGCGCTGTGCGGCGGAAGCGCCGCGAAGGAGCCAACGTGTTGATCGCTTGGAAAAGATGCGCGTGGCCTGTCGTGCTTGCCGCCGCGCTGGCGCCGTTCGCCCGAGTTCACGCCCAGCCGCACGGCGGCGGTCATGGCTTTCACGTACCGATGCCCGATCAGCAGCTCGTGCTGCAATGCCGCGTCGAAGGCGGCGACGCGCCCGGCGTGGAGCACGTGCTGCGCCCGCGCACGCTGATGGCCGCGGCGGAGCTGAGCGAGGAACTGCGGGTACCGCCGCTCGCGCAACCGCTGCGCCTCGTTCAGTACTTGCCGCAGGCCGAGCGCGTGCAGCAGGTGTTGCCGGCCGAATCCGGCGCGGGCCCCCCTGCAGTGCGCGTGCAGATCACAGGGCGCACACAGTCATTCGAACGCTGGCTGATCGCGGACAATCCGGAGCGCAACCGCCTGAGCAGTCTGATCGCGACGTGGCGGTACATGTCCGTGGCGGACGCGGGGCAGCGCGACGTGCTATTGCAGCAGTTTCGCGAGGAACTTACGCGTCCGCCGCAGGTGCTCATCGCCGGCGCGGGGGATGCGCCGCCGATGGCGCTAACGGCGCGGGCGGGTGAGTCGTGCGTGTGGGGAACGGACGGGACACGCGTCGCTGTGCGTGCATTCATGCCGCATTTCGGTCTCGACACCGAAACGAAGGAGCCGGTAAACCAGTCAGACAAGCGCGTCAACCCGGCAGTTCTGGTGGAAATCACACGGAATGACCGCACGGAGGCGCATTGGCTTTTCGCAAAATTCCCTGAGTTTGAGACCCACGGCGGGGCGGCGACACCGCTGCGCATGCGGCTGGACTGCCCCATCGAGCTGACTCGGCCGGCGCCGGACGTGGTGCTGGTCACGATCGATCGCAACCGGCACGAGGCGTGGGTGCGGCACGAGGGGAAGGTCACCGACCGTGCGCTCGGTCTGAACGAGCCCATCGAGGTGCCCGGGTCGAACTATGTTTTCGCCATCGTCGAGTGCGTACCAGCCGGCCGGCTGGTGGAGACTTTTCGCGCGACTGAAGCGCGGTCAGCGGTCACAGCGCTGCGCGTCGACGTCGCCGGCGCCGATGGCGCGTACGCGCCGGTCTGGCTGGAGCTGGGCAAACCCCGCCAGGTGGAGACCGCCGCGGGCCCGCTGGTTTTGACATTTGCCGCGCGGGCGACGACTGCGCCGCGCGGGGGATGATGCGATGTTGCCAAGAAGCGTATGTTTGAGTCTTCTGGCGCTGGCGCTTGTGCAAGTTCGCGCCTCCGCGGACGAGACGCCGAAGGATTATACGCAGGGCTGTACGGCGTCGGGATGCCATAATGGTTTCGCCAAACTCCCCGTCGTCCACAGCCCGGCCGGGGGGGACGCGTGCGACACGTGTCATGCCGCCCAGGCGGGAACGACGGCGCATCGCTTCAAGCTCACCGCGGATGGCGCGGCGCTGTGCATTGATTGCCACGACGCGTTCGACGGAAAACACAAGCACTCGCCAGTTGCCGACGGACAGTGTCTGACCTGCCACGATCCGCACGCCAGCGCCCACGCGGGCCTGTTGCGCGATACGCAGGCGAAAGTCTGCGGCGACTGCCACGACGGCGTAACGGAGAACCACAAGTACCTCCACGGCCCGGTTGCGGCCGGCGCGTGTACCAGTTGCCACAGCGCCCACGCGTCGGAGCAGGCGCATCTGCTGACCGGGGCCATCCGCGACCTGTGCCTCAAGTGCCACAACGCCATGCAGGAACGGCTCTCCGGCAAGGCGAAGTTGCATGCGCCGGTCAGCGGCGACTGCACGGATTGCCACGAGCCGCATGGCGCCGGCAATGCGATGCTCACCCAGGAAGCCAGCCCCGCGTTGTGTTTTTCCTGTCACGATGACGTGGCGGAAGCCATGACCAGGGCGAGATTCCGGCACAGCGCTGTCTCCGCTGACATCGCCTGCGCGGCCTGCCACGATGCGCACATAGGCAAGACCGGTAAGTTGTTGCGCGAAAGCGAACGCGAGATTTGCCTCGGTTGCCACAACAAGGTGATCGTCGCGGAAGGGCGCACGCTGCCGAATCTCGCGGAGGAGCTTGGCGAGCGGCCGGTGCAGCACGGCCCGGTGGCGGGCGGCGAATGCGCGATCTGTCACCGGGATGTTCACGGCGGGAGCCGCTACCGTTTGCTCGCCGCGGCGTATCCAGCGGCGCAATACGTAGCGTACGCCGAGAAGGAATACGCGCTGTGCTTCGAATGTCATGACGCGGAGGCTTTTGCCGCCGCGCAGACCGACGACGCGACGGGTTTTCGCAACGGCCGGCAGAACCTGCACGCGCTGCACGTCGCCCGCGAGTCCAAGGGCCGGGCCTGCCGCTTCTGCCACGAGGTTCACGCCAGCAAGCAGCCGCACCTGATCGCGGAGCGCGTGCCGTTCGGCGCCTGGCAGATTCCGGTGGGCTTTGAGGCCGCGACGGACGGCGGCTCATGTGCCCCCGGCTGTCACCGGCCGTACCGTTACGACCGCAACGCGCCCGTGGCCAACCTTGTTTCGCCGGTTGCCGCCACCGGATCGTGAGGCCACGCCCGCCCGCCATGATTCGCAAAGTCTGGAACTGCGAAGGCTGGTTTCTCGATTTTGGCAAAGTCAGCCGGCGAGGTTCGGCCGGCGGCGCATCTGCTGATTTGCAGAATCGCGCATAACTTGCGTGCCCGCAAGGGTTGAGGCGTGCGGTTGCGATCGGCGCTGCCGTCGGTCGCGGAGTTCTCGGTCGCTGGCACGGCGCGTGCTTTGGCTAATGGATGCGAGGGGCGCGCACTGGTTGGCAACTGCAGCCGGCGCGGTCCCGATGTGAGCATGGACTCCGGTTGGCGCTCCCCGGGTCGCGGGGGCGGGCCGGTGACGAGAGTTTCGATAAGGCAACGCAGGTTCGGAGGAGACCCCGATGCAACGCGCACTTCGACTGGCGACGGTGGCCGTGATCATTGCGGCGGCAACCACGGTGTTCGGGCAAATCGTACCGGGCGATCCCGGTTCGTATCCCAGCATCAGCGTGGTGAACACGCCCCACAACCTCAACAACTATCCCGGCGTGACCATTCCAGGCAACCAGGTCTGCCTGCCGTGCCACACGCCGCACAACGCGCTGGTGGCCGGCGAAGACGGCGTGCTGTGGAACCACGCAGAGACTAACGAGACATTCGTGATGTACAGCAGCACGGCGAACCAGCCGGAGGGGCCGAGCAAGATGTGCCTGAGCTGCCACGACGGCGTGACCGCCATCGACAACTACGGCGGCAACTCCGGCACGGTTGTGATGAGCGGCAACGCCAACCTCGGGACCGACCTGTCCGACGATCACCCGATCGGCGTGGAATACCCCACAAACGCGCCGGCCGACTACACCAACCCGAGCACGTTCTCGCCGGGAATCAACGGCGGCACGGGCGTGCAACTGGTGACGATCAACGGCATCGAGCGCGTGGAGTGCACCTCGTGCCACCACGTGCACAACAACGGCTTGGGGAATTTTCTCCGCGTGCCGATCCAGGAGAGCTACCTGTGCCTGCAGTGCCACATCAAGTAGGCGCGGCGGCGTAACCACGGCACGCGGCAAGGCTTTCGGGACGTGCTGACCCCGTAATACTTCGAGCGGATACACCAACATCACACGGCGCACACCCGCCTACTCGGTCGGGTGTGCGTTTTTTTTGGAAATGCTGAGGGCCGCGGACGCGCGGTGACCCAGGTTATGTGGCGGGCTTTCGGCGGCGGGACTGTGAAGTCGAACTAGGATTGAGCAGTTCCAGGGGATGATGCCATGAACAGGTCGAGTGTGAATCGGGTCGTCGCTTGTGGAAGTGTGGTTGCGCTTGCGGTCGCGGGGGGATGTGCTTCCGCACCGAAGAACACCTCCGCGCCGTTGTTTTTTCCGTCGCCGCCAGCTCAGCCGCGGATCCAGTTTCTCACCTGGGCGAGCGGGGCTGATCAGGTCGAACGCACGCGCGGGTCATTCGAAAAATTCGTGCTCGGTGACGAGCCTGTCGTGCAGCGGGCGATCAACAAGCCCTACGGCATCGCCGTGCATGACGGCGTCGCGTACGTCTGTGATACCAAGGGTCTCGCGCTTTGCCGGCTGGATTTCAAGAACGGCGCCTATGACGTGATCGGTGTGCGCGGACCGGGGCGCCTGCGCAAGCCGATCAACGTGGCGCTCGACCCGCTGGGCTATAAGTTCGTCGCCGACGCTGTGCGGAACCAGATCGTGGTCTTCGGACCGGACGACCAGTTTGTGCGCGCGTTCGATGTTCCGGCGCCCTGCCACGTCGTGGATGTGGCGGTATACGGCGAGGAACTTTTCGTTCTCGATAACGATGAGACCTGCCAGATCGTCGTGTTGAACCGCATCACGGGCGAAGTGATTCGCATACTGGGCGGTCCGGGCGGCGAGCCGGGTCAATTCAAGATACCCAACAGCCTGTGTGTCAGCCCAGATGGTTTTCTCTACGTCAGCGACACGCACAACTGGCGGATCCAGAAGCTCACCCGCGAGGGCAAGCCGGTGTGGACCAAGGGCACGCCGGGGTACCGGCTGGGCCAGTTCGGCCGGCCGCGCGGCATCCGCGTCGGTCCGGACAACATCGTCTACGTGGTGGACGGCGCGACAGAGATCGTGCAGCTCTTCGACGCGGATGGCAACACGCTCATGCGTTTCGGCGGACCGGGCGACATACCGGGAGCGCTGGGACTTCCCTCGACGCTGGCGGTCGACGCAGCCTCGATTGCCTACTTCAAGGATTACGCACACAAGGACTTCAAGGTCGACTACCTGCTATTCGTCGTCAGCCAGTATGGTCCGCGGCTCGTGAACGTGTATGCGTTCGGTTCGTTTCCCGAGGGTTATCGCTTCGCCGAATCGGAGATCGCGAGCCTGCCGCGGCTCCCGCTGGCCGAGGGCATCGGTCCGGTCGAAGGCACGGATGTTTCCCAGGATCCCGCGCAGCTCCGCGCAAAGTCCACGCGCGGCGCGGGTTCGCCGGATGAAGCTGGTGAACCGGATGAGCGAGACTGACCGGCGTGCCATTTGTTCCGTGCGATGCAGGTTTCAACGGCGCGTCGCGGCCGGCGACGGGAACGTCTGTTCGGCCAGCTCGCCGGGCAAGATGCTCACCGATCGTCGCCGCGTGCCTGGTCGTGCTTTCCGTCCTTGGCGCGATCACGTCCTGCTCCGATGAGCGTCGTCACCGTGCGCTGACGTTTTTCTTTGACGGGGTTCCGGAGCCCGGAGCCACGCCCCCACCTCAGGGCTACGCACCGTTGATCGATGCGCAGCGCCGACCATTTCAGGTGCGCGACCAGCAGCCCGCGCCGGTCGCGATGACGTATGCCCATGAACCGTTTCGGACAAACGACTGCACCGGCTGCCACAACCGCTCCAGCGGCGAACTCGTGCGGCCGGCGAACGAGGGGCTGTGCCAGAGTTGCCATGCCGACGTGCCTGGTCGCCTGCGCTATGTGCACGGACCGGTGGCGGTGGGTGATTGCGCGTACTGTCACCATCCGCATGGCTCAGCCCATGCCCACGTGCTGGTCAGCGAACCCACGCCGCTCTGTCTGAGCTGCCACGCCCGCGGCGATCTCTCGACGGGAGCGCATCACGCGGAGTCCGAAACGCGCGCATGCAGCGACTGCCATCACGGGCATGGCGGCCAAGATCCCTATTATCTGAAACGACTGGAACCTTGAGTGCATCGCGTCGCCATTCCGGTTTGCGTGCGCCGGGTCCAGTTCCGCACCCGGCGCCGAGCGGCGCTGCGTGCGCATGGGCCGTGCTGATGGTTGCGGGACTTCTGCTCGCGCCGGGATGTCGCACAGCGACGGGCCGCCGCGACGAGATGGATACTGTGCAGTTGGACGAGGTCGGCGGGTACGTCGAAATGGTCGCGCGCGACCGGCGGAGCAATCAGGAGTCCAAGGTGGGGGCGGGCACGATCCGATCGCGGGAGACGGTTTTCGAAGAAAGCGTCGGGCTCGAGACGCGCGGGTCGATCTACCATCCAAACCTGATGGAGTTCGCGGCCGCAGGTGTGTTCGGCTTGATGCAGTACCGCTTTGATGATGAGTTCGACGATCAGGAGCGTTCGCAGAGCGACAACGGCGAGCTGTTCGAGTTTGACCTGACCGCGGACCTTCTTCAGAAAAAGCCGTATCCCGGAACGGTGTACGCGCGGCGCCAGCAGTCTCTCGAGGCGCGGCCGTTTCAGTCCAGCCTGCAGACCACGACGAACAACTTCGGCCTGGTCTGGCAATACATCGATGAGAAAATGCCCACCAGCCTGCAGATCAGTCACACCGACGTGGAACTCGATCCGCTGGCTGACGATGAGGAGACGGGCGAGCAGCGCAACGATTCATTCCGGCTGGAAACGGCGTACAACATCAGCGAGCGCAACGCGTTCTCGCTGGTCTACGAACACTTGTCGGTCGAGGAGAAGCCGTTTGAACTGCAGTATGACTCGGACGAGCTGACACTCGACCACCGCCTGGACTTCGGGAGTATCCGCCGCCACCGGCTGGAATCGGAGCTAAACCTGTTTCGCCAGGAGGGCACGTTCGATGTCGAGCGCGTGCGCTGGCGCGAGCGCCTGCAGCTCGAGCACACCGACACGCTGCGTTCGCGCTACTCCTTCGAGCTGCAGGACCGCACACAGGGCACGCTGGCCGGCGTCGATCCCATCGGCGAGCGTTCCTACCGGGTTGACGCCGTGCTCGAACACGAGTTGTACGAGAGCCTGGTTTCCCAGTTTCAGCTTTACGCGCAGACGCAGCGCTACGACAGCGGCCTGGACGTCGACCGCCTCGGCATATTCACGAATTTCGACTATCGCAAGACCAATCCCTGGGGAATCCTGCGGGCGAACTACCGCGCGGGCGTGCAGCGCGAGGACCGCAGCGGCGGGGGCCAACTCGTGGAAGTGCTCGACGAGCGGCACACGTTCGTCGATCCTGAACCGGTTGTGCTGGCAAACCCGTTTGTGGAAATCAGTTCCATCCTGATCACCGCGGAAGACCGGGTGACGCTCTTCGTCGCCGGACGCGATTACAGCACGCGCCTGGTGGGCGACCGCATCGAACTGTATCGCGTGCCCACTGGAACGATCGCCAATGAACAGACCGTGCTGATCGACTACCTTTACGCGATCGGCGGCGATTTCACGCTGGATACGCTGAGCCAAAACTTCAGCTTGCAGCAGGATTTTACTTTTGGCCTGTCCGCGTACTATCGCCTGCGCTGGCAGGATCAGACACTCGATCCAACCGATGCCTCGGGAGCGCTCGCGGAAGATCTGACCAGTCAGACCGGCGGCGTGGAGTACCGCTGGCGCGGGCTGCGCCTGCTTGCCGAGTACCAGGACTATGATTCCAACATCACGCCGTACGAGGCGGTGCGCCTGGGGGCGGATGTCACCCATCGGTTCAAGTCCGGTGCGACAGGCAAGGTCCGCACGCGCTGGTCAGATGTGTCGTACCTGTCGCCGAACGAACGCGACAATCAGTTCTTCACCATCGAGGGGCGCTACCGCCATCCGCTGACGAAATACCTGACGCTGGAGGGCGCCGCGCTGTATCGCAATGAGCAGGATTCGGTTTCCGGCAAGAACGAAGGCGTGGATTTCGACCTGTCGCTCGAGTGGCTGATCCGGCAGACGGAGGTTCGACTGACTTTTGAATACGGCGACTTTGAAACCGACTTTGCGACAAACGACAACATGGCGCTGTTTGTGCAGGTGCGCCGGAGCTTTGGCCCGTGATGCGTACCGGCTCGACGCCATGCCGGGCTCTTGCTGGATCACAGTGCGCGATGGAGCGCCAACGGTCCGAGCCGCGACCGTGAGGGAGCGGACCAGGCACCAACCGTAATCGGAGCGTGATCGCGCACGGTGATATAGAATGATCGAAAGCGCAACCTCGCGCCCGATCGTTGAGAGTGAACGTCATGACGCGACCAATCAGGCGACATGCCGGCTGTGCGCAGCATTGTGTGTCGCTGAGTACGCTGGTGCTTGCCGGCACACTGCTCGCGGCGGGATGCGCGGAAGCGCGCCGGCCGATCTTCGATGCGCCGGCGCAAACACTGGCCTGGCCCCCAGCGCCGGCGCCCGCGCGCATTCGCTACGTCGGCCAGTTGAGTTCTGCCGCCGACCTCAAGCCGGCGCGTGGCGCGCTGCGCGCGCTGGGCGACCTGTTCGCGGGTCCACCCGCGCCCCAACCATTCTACGGCCCGCGCGCCGTCGTGGTCACGCCGGACGGCGGGCGCATCTGGCTCGCGGACCCCGGGGGCCGCTGCGTCCATGTGCTGGACCTGCGCGAACGAACGTACCGCAAGATCACCCAGGCCGGCGGCGAACCGCTGCTCAGCCCCGTCAACCTCTGCCTCCGCGGGGACGATCGCGTGCTGCTCGCAGACTCTGAACGCGTCGGCATTCACGAGTTCAACGCGGTTCGTGCGGAGTTCGTGCGTACGCTGCGCCTGCCGGAAGAGATCAGCCGGCCGGCAGCGCTCGCCTGGGCTCCGCAGACGCGCGAGCTGTTCGTCGTCGACGTCAGCCACCACAACATCAAAGTGCTCGACGAGCAGGATCGCTTGGTGCGAATCATCGGCGGGCGCGGCGCCGGGCCGGGCGAGTTCAACTTTCCCTGCGATGTCGCCCTCGACGGCGACACCTTGTGGATCGCGGATACCGGCAACCAGCGCGTCCAGCAAGTGCGCATTGAAGGCACACCGCTGGCGGCTTTCGGCAGCGCAGGCGACGCGCCGGGCGATCTGGCGATGCCCAAGAGCGTGGCACTGGACAGTGACGGTCACGTATACGTGGTGGATGCGCGCTTTGAAAACGTACAGATCTTCGATCGCCAGGGTCGGTTGCTGCTGGTCTTTGGCGATGAAGGCACGGGCGCGGGCGAATTCTGGCTGCCGGCGGGACTGTTTGTAGACACGAGCAACCGCATCTGGATCTGCGATTCGTACAACGCGCGGGTGCAGGTGTTTGATTACCTGCCCGATGCGCAAATCCCGCCAGTTCCAACCTTCGGGAAAGTGGAGGCGCTACCATGACCAGACTCATGCTGTTCGCGCCGCGGGCGCTGCTGGCGCTGCTGTTCATGGGTACTTGCGAGCGTGCCTGGGCCCAGGCACGTGTCGTGCAGACCGTGCACAATCTCTCCGTGAGCGGGAGCGGCGCGGTGCGCGCCGCTGACGAGTCGCAGGTCTGCGTTTTCTGCCATGCGCCGCATCACACCAGCGGTGTGCGCCCGCTATGGAACCGCGAACTGCCCGCGACGAGCTACACGATTTACACCTCTTCGACGCTGGACGCCCACCCCGGTCAGCCGACCGGCGCGAGCAAGCTCTGCCTGAGTTGCCACGACGGCACGATTGCGCTGGGCAGCGTGCTCAGCCGGGCGGACCGCATCCGCATGGTCGGCGGCGACTTCATCCCAGCGGGCTTGTCCAATTTGGGAACCGACCTGTCCGACGACCATCCGGTGAGCTTCCATTACACGTCCGGTCTTGCGGCGTCAGACGCGCAGCTCGAAAGCCCAAGCGCCCTGCCGCCGGAAGTGCGCCTGGACGCTGAAGGTCAATTGCAGTGCACCGCCTGTCACGACGCGCACAACAATGTCCACGGCAAGTTCCTGGTGACCAGTGACGAATTCGGCGGGCTGTGCATTGCCTGCCACCGGATGAACGGGTGGTTCACGAGTTCCCACCGGACTGCAAACGTGCCCATGCCCGCGCTGGCGTCCGTGGAATGGCCGTACGGCACGATGGCGCAGAACGCGTGCCGCAGTTGCCACCGCGCGCACACTGCCGGAGGTCGGGAGCGACTGGTCATCTTCGAGGCCGAGGAGGAGAACTGCCTGAACTGTCACAGCGGACAGGCCGGCGCGAACATCCTCGCGGAGGTGGACAAGTCCAGCGCGCACGATCCGCGGCGCGAAACCGGCGCCCACGACCCCGTCGAGGAATTCTCCGGCGACCGCCCGCACGTCGAGTGCGCCGATTGCCATAACCCTCATGCTGTTTCGGACCAGCCGCCCGGGGCGCGCGGGCCGTCCATTGGGTCCACCCTCGCGTATACGCGCGGCGTGACCATCGCCGGCGCGCCCATCGCGCGGGCGAGCCACGAATACGAAGTGTGCTTGCGTTGCCACGGCGACGTACCAGTGCCTGTTCGCCGTGCACTAATGCGCCAGGCGCAGACTTCGAACCTGCGGCTGCGCTTCAGCCCGACGAACCCGAGCTACCATCCGGTGGCGGGCCCGGCGCGCAGTCCGGACACAATCAGCCTGGTACCCGGACTGGCGACCGGCTCGCTCATCCGCTGCACCGATTGCCACAACAATGACTCGGGCACCAACGTCGGCGGCGCCGCACCCGCCGGCCCACACGGCTCTGTGTACGACTACCTGCTCGAACGCAACTACACGGTCACCGACAACAATGACGAGTCCGCGTTTGAATACGCCCTGTGCTACAAATGCCATCAGCAGTCCATCGTGCTTTCCAGCCGCAGCTTCAGCCTGCACCGGCTGCACGTGGTCGATTCCCGCACGCCCTGCTCCGCGTGCCACGACCCGCACGGCGTCAGCCTGACCACGGGCGGCGGTTCAGACCACACCCACCTGATCAACTTCGACACGGTCATTGTCCGGCCGGAACCCACCACCCGGCGGCTGGAGTTTCGGGACCACGGCACGTTCGCAGGCAGTTGCACGCTGACCTGCCACGGGGTCGATCACGTGGACGCGCAGTACAGCCAGGGGCCCTGATCGCCCAATTCTCGGAAATGAAATACGCCTACCCTTCTATGATTGATTTCAGGAGGCGGAAGCGTTTCGTGGGTCGCCTGGTTTGAGGGGCCGCGCGGCGCGTTCCGGGATTGGACGGCGGGCCGGGAGGGCCGGCCAAAGCGGTTTCACCACGAAAGCGGCGCCCAGCCGGGCGCCCGAGTGCTTGGCGAACATGGCATCTGAGAAATCCCAATTATCGGAATCGGGTCCGCAGGCTGGTTTGGCATTCTCATTGCTGACAATCACCGGCTCGCTCTGGTTTGCCGGCTTGCTGCTCATGCTGCTGCTGGTGGGCATGGCGTACGCGACCGTGTTCGAGTCGACCCATGGCACCGAACGGGCGCTGGTCACGTTTTACGGCGCCTGGTGGTTCAAGGCGCTGCTCGGACTGCTGGGAGTCAACATTCTGGCGTCTATCGCCGTGCGCCTGCCGATCACTCGCCGTCGGGTGGGATTCGTGTTCACGCACGGCGGCCTCCTGGCCATCATGCTCGGGGCGATGATCACCATCCTCTGGGGGGTCGATGGCCAGATCGCAGTGACCGAGGGCGAGACGATCGATTCATTTCAGGATCGCCGCGACGTGTTGGAGCTGGTGAGTCGCCGGGATCAATCCAGGACGCAAGTGGAGCTGACCGACGCTGCGTTTCGGGGATTCGCCGAGGTCGACCAGCCGCGCGCGCCGAGACTCATGCGGGACGGCCTCGCCGTCGAGGTGCTGCGCTACCTGCCCGACAGCGCCGCGGTCGAACGCGTCGTGGACGACAATCCCCGGCGTCAGCCGGCGGTCGAAGTCGCGTTCGGGCCCGCGGGTGCGGCGGCGCGATGGGTCTTCGCTGATCAGCCGGTCACGTTCGGCGCCTGGCAGATCGCATATCGCGTCGTGGACGGCCCCGCGGAACTGGAACAGCTTCTCGCACTGGACGCTGGCGCGCAGGAAACCGGCGTCGGCCGCTTGAAGATCGTCGCCGCGGGCCAGACGCATGAGTTCGCCGTCGAAGACTGCACGGAATCGCCGGCGGCACTAAGTGGCAGCGGCCTGAGCGTCCGCGTGCTGCGCTATCTGCCGCACGCGACGGTCGGCGCGGACCGGCAGGTGGTCAGCGCGTCGAATCAACCGATCAACCCGGCGGTCGAAATCGAGATCTCTGGTCCCGACGGCAGCGAACGGCGCGTCTGCTTCGCGAAATTCCCTGACTTTCAGTCCATGCACGGCCGCGCGGCGCACTCCGACGTGAACGCGACATTCGTGGCGAGCGCGGCGGCGACGCCGACCACGCCGATCGAACTCATCGGTGCCTCGGATGGCCGCACGTTTGTGCGTTTCGCGCCGCCGTCCGCCCCGGTCAGCACCCAGGAACTGACCCTGGGCAACGCGGCGCAGACACCGTGGGCGGGGCAGACGCTGACGCTTGTCCGGCGATTCGAGCGCGCGCGCATCGATCAGCCGCTTGAGGCGGTGACCCCGGTGCGCACGTCGCGCATGCCGGCTGTCCTGCTCAAACTGACCACGGGCGACGAGAGCAGCGAAATGTGGGTGCAGCGTGGGATTTCCCGACCGGTGAGCGTACACGGCGCGCCCTACGAAATCCGCTATGGCGATCGCTCGACGCCGCTGACCTTCACGCTTCGGCTCAATGATTTTCGCGTCGTGTATTACCCCGGCGGGCGCCAGCCGCGCTCCTTCGAGAGCAGCATCACGTTGGCGGATCCCGCCACCGGCGAAACCCGCGAGCAGGTCGTGAGCATGAATCATCCCGTGAAGTTCGGCGGGTACACCCTCTACCAGTCGAGCTACAACGAGAGCGGCGGCGCGGCGCTCAGCGTACTGAGCATCGCCCGCGATCCGGGCCAGCCGCTGGTCTTTGCCGGCTACATTTTAACGTTCGTGGGTATGATCGTCGTCCTAAACAACCGCCTGCGCGAGCAGCGGCTGATGCATGCGGCGACGCAGCGTGCGACCCGCGCTGCAGGTGAACCAGCCGGCGCGCACGCGCCCCCCCGGCGGCCGGCGCGAGCGGGTCAGGCGGTGGCGGTCGGCCTGGTGCTGCTCGCGGCGCACGCGGCCTGCGCGGCTGATTTGCCGCGGACGCTGGATGTATCGCCGGTGCGCAGCATGGTGGTCCAGTCGGATGGCCGCTGGATGCCGCTGGACACCGTCGCCCGCGACGTGGTGGAATCGGTGACCGGTGAGCCAGTTTATGCGGGGCACGACCCGGTGCTGGTGCTGTTGGCGTGGACGTTCGACCCGCAGTCGTGGATGGCGGAGCCGCTGATCTGCATTGCCAACGCCGAACTCCGCGGCGAGCTGCAATTGCACGCCACGCAGACCGAGTTTTCCTACTCGGAGCTTGTGCGCCATCAGCCGCTGATGGACCAGATCGACGCGCTGGCCCGGCGCACCACGCGCGGAAAGCTGAATCCGCTCGAATCCAAGGTGAGCGACATTCATGAAAAACTCAATACGCTGCACACGACCTTTGGGGGGTTCGTGATTCGCCCGATTCCCGATCCGGCGGCCACCGGCGCCGCCTGGAAGGCGTTTGCCGAATTACGCGAGACCGATTCGCCGTCGCACAGGGCTGTCCTCGAGTGCTGGTCGGCGCTGCGCGGCGCGTTTCTTGCGGACAACGCAGCGGCCTTCGCGCAGGCTGCCGATTCTTTGAATCAAGCGCTCGCCACGTTGCCCGCCGCCTACCGGCCCCCTGCGAAACGCATCGCGACCGAGCTGCGCAGCAATCGGCTTCAGCCGTTTCACATGGCGTGGATGATCATGGTCGCTGGTGCAGCCCTGGCGGCAGTCGCGCTGGTCATGCGTCGCCGAATGCTGGACGTGCTCGCAGGGGTGGCGCTGGTCGCCGGGTTCGTCGTGCTCAGCTACGGCCTGTACCTGCGCTGGCAGATTGCCGGGCGCATCCCCGCGGCCAACATGTACGAATCGCTGCTGTTCTTGAGCTGGGGGATGGGCGCGTTCGCCATTCTCTCGATGGCGCTGATGCGCGATCGCGTCGTACTGCTCACCGCGTCGTCCATGGGCGCCGTGGCGCTGCTCCTGGCGGACGTGCTTCCGCTGGACGGGTACATTCGCCCGATCCCGCCGGTGCTTCAAGACACGGTGTGGATGTCGATCCACGTGCCCGTGATCATGGTGTCGTACTCGGTGCTGGCGCTGGCCATGCTCATCGCGCATGCGCAGATGGTGGTCATGGCGGTTTCCCCAGCGCGGCAAAAGCTGGTGCTGGCCATCGACCGCCTGCATTACTGGTACGTGCACGTCGGGGCGATCCTCCTGCTCGCCGGCATCGCCACGGGCAGCATGTGGGCGGCGTCGTCCTGGGGCCGCTACTGGGGCTGGGACCCGAAGGAAGTATGGTCGCTGGTGGCGCTGCTCGCGTACCTGACCATTCTGCACGTGCGCGTGGATCGCCAGGCCATGCCCGGCTGGGCGCGTGGAGTCGGAGCGATGCTTCTGGCCGCCGTGCTGGTGCTGATCGCGCGACAGCTTGCGCCGCTGACGCCGGCCAAGGTCGCGGCACTGGCCGGCGCGGCCGGCGTGATCGTGTTTTTTGTCACCGTCCGCGGCGAATTCGCCACCGCGCTGAAAAGCGTGCTGGCGTTCTGGACGATCATCATGACCTACCTGGGCGTGAATTACGTCCTGGGCATCGGACTGCACAGTTATGGATTCGGCACCGGCGCGATGGTGCACCACATGATGCTCATCGGCGGAATCGATCTGGCGTTCGCGCTGCTCTGCGGCGGCGTCTACCTCGCACGGCGCCAGGCGGCGCCTGCGCGCGGGACGCTGCCCGCGCGGGCCGCGCCGCAGGCCTGTTGATGGTTGGGAAAGGGCGCGCCATGCGCAGGCGCATCGTGGTATGTCTGGGGTTGCTGCTCGCGTTGTACGTCATCGGCGATGCGACAGCCCTGTGGTGCCTGCACCGCAGCACCGATCAGCTTTCCGCGCTGGCGGAATCCCAGCGCATCCAGGTCATGCGCGCCAACCTTGCCGCCAGCGGCGTGCGCATCCAGCGCGACCTGCTCGCGGCGCTGGCCGGCGACCCCCCCAATCACGCGCTGCGCCTTGAAAGCGTCCAGCGCTTTCAGCAGGCGATCGACCGATGCGGCGACTGCCACCATACGCCGCCGGTGCAGGCGGAACTGGACAGCATCCGGGCAACCTTTGAGCGTTACCTCGTCGCGGTGCAACGGGTGATTGATTCCCCCACAATCGCCGACATCGAACACGAGGCCAACGAAATCGCCGATCGACTCGTCGTACAGGCCACGCAGATGGCCGACCGCGCGTACTACCACGTGGGTATCCGCGGTGACGACGCAGCCGCCGGTATTCGCCAGGCATGGCTGATTCTCTGCGGCACGCTGGTCGCCGCGATGACGCTCGGCGGCGTTGTGGCGTGGCACCTGCATCGGCGCGTGACGCGTCCGGTTGAAGCACTGCTCGCGGGCGTGCGCCGCGCGCGCGGCGGGGCCGCCGGTGACTGCTTGACCATCCCCGCAGACGAGGAGTTCCGCGCGCTGGGCGAGGCGTTCACCCATGCGTACGCGGACCTGAGCGCGGCCCAGGAGGGCGTCCTTCAGGCCGAAAAAATGGCCGCGGTGGGCAAACTGGCCGCCGGCGTGGCCCACGAGGTGGGTAATCCCCTGGCCAGCATCTCGTCGGTCGCGCAGCTCATGCGCCGCGGCTGCTCCGATCATCAGCAGGTCGAGAAGATCGACCTCATCATGCAGCACATCAACCGGGCCTCACGGATCGTCCGCGAGCTGTTGGCGTTTTCCCGACCGGTCTATGAACGAACGCCGGGCGAGGTAGACGTCAGCGCCGTGCTGGATCGCGCCGTGTCGCTGCTGCGGTTCGACAAGCGCGCGGGCCGCGCGGTGATCGACTGCCGCTATGCGCCGGGACTGCGCGTCGCCCGCGGCGACACCGACCGCCTGATGACTGTATTCACCAACGTCATGATCAACGCATTCGACGCCATGGCCGCATGCCGCAACGGCGACGGTCGCCTGGTCATCTCAGGTGAGCAGGTCGCCGACCGCGTCGTCATCACGTTTGAAGACAACGGCACGGGACTCACCCGCGAGCAGGTACACAACGCGTTTGAGCCGTTCTTCACCACCAAGGAGCCGGGTAGCGGCACCGGCCTGGGCCTGTGGGTCTGTTACCAGGTTGTGCGCAAGCACGGCGGCACGATTCGCATCGAGAATCGCGGCGACTCCGACGCTGCCGGCGCACGCGTGGTCATCGATTTGCCCGGAACGGTTGGCGCCGTCGAAGTACCCGATCCGGCGGCGCCGCACGCGGGAGAGATTGATACGCCACCCTGCAACGTCAGCGCCGATGAGCGCCTCGGCGGGCGCAAATGCGGAACTCCGTGACGACCGGACGGTGATCCGACGCGGTTGCTTCAGGCAGTACGCGGCTGATCGTGAGCTGCAGGCCCGGATGGGTGCGATAGAGTATGTAGTCGATCCTGCGCTCCGGCGCATCCGCCGGGTAGGTGAATGACGCGCTTGTTTCGGCGGCGACCGAATCGTGCAGGAACGCACCGACTTCCTGAATGACTCGGCTGTCGGGCTCGGCGTTGAGATCGCCCGCCAGGATCACCACCACGTCTGCCGGCTGAGCCTCAACGCGTTCGCGAATGACTGCTATCGAGGCCATGCGTTCGGCATCGTCGTGCTGATGGTCCAAGTGTGTGGCGAGAAAGGTCACCTGCCAGTTGGCGAACTGCACCTGCGTCTCCAGCAGCCCGCGTTGTTCGTTGTCGCCGATCCGCGGGAGCCAGTGATTGCGCTGCTTCGCGATCGGCCATCGACTCAGGATGGCGTTGCCGTAATCGCCGCCCTGCATGTCCGCGTTCTTCTCAAAAACGACGTGCATGCCCGTCAACCGCGCCAACGCTGCGGGCTGATCCACGCGCGCGGTCCGCGCCACCCCGCGGTCCACCTCCTGCAGCGCGACCAGGTCAGCGTCCGCCTTCCGAATCACTGCCGCGATGCGCTCGAGTTCAATCGATCCATCCATTCCCTCGCCATGATGGATGTTGTAGGTGAGCACGCGGACTTTGGTGAGCACATGCGGCGAACAGCCGCCGAGCAGGACAGCCGCCAGGACGATACCCACCAGAATCGAAGGGCGGATTCCGCGCATGATCACGTGCCCACGCCGTTCGCTGGAACGGCGGATTACTGAAGTCGCGACCGTCACGGTGCGGCCCACGCGACGACGCGCCACGAGGGTGATCGCACACGGCTGACTACGTTACTTTACCAATCATGCGCGGAATGAGCAGCTTTTTCTGCTCGTACACCCACTTGTAGTAGTCCGCGCGTTTGAGCTTGGACCCGGCCTCGGCATCGACGATCACGGTGACGTACGGGTGCATCTGCAGCACGCTTGCGGACAACTGCGCGGTGATCGGTCCCTCGATCGCTTCCGCAACGATGTCTGCCTTTTTCTTCCCGTTGGCGAGCAGGATGATCTCCTTGGCCTCCATGATCGTGCCCACGCCCATGGTGATCGCGAAGTGGGGCACTTCGGTCTCGTCACGAAAGAAGCGGGCGTTGTCCTCGATGGTCTGCCGGGTCAGGGTCTTCAGCCGCGTGCGCGAGCCCAGCGACGAGCCTGGTTCGTTGAACGCGATGTGGCCGTCGCCGCCGATGCCCAGGATCTGCAAGTCGATTCCCCCGACGCGCACCATCTCCGCCTCGTACCAGGCGCAGAATTCCTCGACGTCCTCCGCATGCCCGTAGGGTACGTGGATGTTCTTGGGGTCGATGTTGATGTGCTTGAACAGGTTTTGGTCCATGAAGTATCGGTAACTCTGCTCATGTGATGGCGGGAGATCCAGGTACTCGTCGAGGTTAAACGAGATGACCTTGGAAAAATCCAGACCACCTTCCTTATGCCGCCGCACCAAGTCCTGATACAAGCCGACGGGCGTTGAGCCGGTCGCGAGGCCGAGCACACTGCTCGGCTTCCGCAGCAATTGGCGTTCGATCATGGCGCCCGCCAGCTGGCTCATTTCCGCGTAGGATTTCGTGATGATGATCTCCACGGCCGCCTCCTCTCGATTCAGGTGGAAAACAGGCTGATTTCACGGGTGGCCGCACGGCGCGACGGGCGGAAGGGAGTATGCTCGGAGACCGCCTGCGGGCGACGACCACCTGCAATTCTAGGCGCGTTTCAAAATTCCATCGCCTGGTCTCGCACGTCCAAACCCGGGATCGCGACTAGGATTGGATGCCAGGCGTTTTCGGCTTCCTGTCAGGAGATGCTGCCATGTCCACGCGCCTCGTCATCTTCGAGGATGACCAGTTTGATCACTTTCTCCCCCTGACCTGGTTGCGCGCTGTCGGTGAATTGAAGACCGGCGCAACCACGCTGATCCGCAAGATCGAGCGCGCGGTGGGCCGCGCCGCGGACGGCTTGCTGGTTCGTCCCGAGCTGGCGCAGGTGGTGGCGCGGCGATACCCCAGCGCAAAGATTAACGAGCCTGCGACGGCAACAGAAGAAACCCTGTTTGTCAACGCGCGCGTCTGCGGCGCCGGCTGGAAACCGCCCAGCGAGCGCATCGCGGTCTGGAACGACACGCAACTGGCGTGCTGGCGCACGACTACTAATACCGCATCGATCCGCGACTACGCCGGGCTGGCCGCCGCGGCACGCGGTGCCGATCGTGCTGATTTCGCCGGCAAATGGTTTGACTACATCTGGGACGTGATGCTGGCGAACCCCGAGCAACTCGCCGCCGATTTCCGCGCTGAGGACAAGTGCGGCATCGAAGGAAAGCTCCACGAGTCCGCGGTCATCTTCGGTCCGCGCGACCAGGTGTACCTCGCAGCCGGCGCAGAGGTGCATCCCTTCGTATGTCTGGACACGCGCGGCGGCCCGGTGACCATCGAGACCGGGTGCGAGATTCACCCCTACACGCGCATTGAAGGGCCGTGCTACATCGGCCCCAAGTCGATCCTGCTCGGCGCCAAGGTGCGCGAAGGCTGCAGCATCGGCCCCATGTGCCGCGTCGGCGGCGAAGTCGAGGAGAGCATCATCCACGGCTACTCGAACAAGTACCACGACGGCTTTCTTGGACACGCGTACGTCGGTGAATGGGTCAACCTTGGCGCTCTCACCACGAACAGTGATCTCAAGAACGATTATTCCACGGTCAGCGTGCTGATGAACGGCAAGCCGGTCGATACCGGTTCCAACAAAATCGGCAGCTTCATCGGCGACCATGTGAAAACCAGCATCGGCACACTGCTCAACACCGGTACGATCGCGGGCACCATGGCCATCCTGGTCGCACACGGCGCGCCGCTGCCCAAATACATCCCCGCGTTTGCCTGGTTCCTCAACGGCGTAATCAGCAAAGGCTTCGGGCTCAACGGCCTGATCGACACCGCGCGCGTGGCGATGTCTCGGCGCAAAGTACAAATGTCGGCCGAGGAGGAGCAACTCCTGCGGCGCGTCTACGAATTGACCAGCGACGAGCGGATGGAATACGTCCGCAAGGGTCGCCGGGCCGCGGCCAAGATGTATCAGTGATCGGTGCGCAAGCCGATTGCCGCCGCCGATGAGACAGATGAAAACGGATCTAAGGGTCACTCGGCAGGAATTCGTAGGCAGGAGTCAATACCATGGAACGGACCTACCCGCTTCAGGACACCCGGGAGCCCGCGCTGGTCGAAGATGTATTTCCCTACACGCTGCCGCCGCTGATCAAGTTCGACGGCGAGTGGGTCGAACAGATCGACGGCCGAAACGTTGTGTTCAACCCGGCGGCGCGGATCAAGGACGACATCCACGTCACCGACACCACGTTTCGCGACGGCCAGCAGGCTCGGCCGCCGTATACCGTCGATCAGCAGGTCAAGCTCTACCAGATGATGTCCAAGCTCGGCGGGCCCAAGGGTGTCATCCGCCAGACAGAGTTCTTTCTCTACACCAAGAACGATCGCGAGACCCTGGACAAGTGTCGCGCGCTGGGTCTCAAGTATCCGGAGATCACCGGTTGGATCCGCGCCGTCAAAGGCGATTTCCGCCTGGTCAAGGACGCCGGCCTGAAAGAGTCCGGCATGCTGACCAGCAGCAGCGACTACCACATCTTCCACAAGCAGAAGCAGACGCGGCAGCAGGCGTTCGACCAGTACATTGAAGTGGTCGAGGCCGCGCTTGCGACCGGCGTCCGCCCGCGTTGCCATCTGGAGGACGTCACCCGCGCGGACTGGAAGGGTTTTGTCTTCCCGTTCGTGCAGAAGTTGGCCCGGCTCAGCGAACAGGCCCCGAATCACCTCAAGGTGAAGGTCCGGCTGTGCGATACCATGGGCTTCGGCCTGGGCTGGCCGAACGTCGCCCCGCCGCGCTCCATTCCGAAGCTGTGCTGGTACATGATCAATGAATGCGGCATTCCTCCGGCCCGCCTCGAATGGCACGGCCACAACGATTTTCATCGCGTGCATATCAACGGCGCCACCGCCTGGCTGTACGGCTGTAACGCGCTGAATGCCACGATGTTCGGATACGGTGAGCGGACCGGCAACCCGCCGCTCGAAGCCGCATTGCTCGAGTACATCGCGCTCAAGGGCGACCTGTGCGGCATTCAGACGCAGATGATCACGGAAATGGCCGCGTATATGCAGTCCATCGGACTGCCCATTTCGGACAACTACCCATTCGTCGGCAAGCACTTCAACACCACCCGCGCGGGCATCCACGCCGGAGGCCTGCGCCGCGACGAGCGCATTTACAACATCATGGACACCGCCGCGCTGCTCAATCGCCCGCCGCGCGTGGCCATCACCGACAAGACCGGAACGGATGGCATCGCCATCTGGGTCAACGAATTTCTGGGGCTCAAGGGCACGCCGAACGAAGTCAAGCTCACCCAGGTGGTCAAGATCCAGAAGTGGGTGATGGACCAGTACAACGAACTCGGACGCATGTCGACGATCACGGACGAGGAACTGGAGCAGCAGGTCATGACGCACTTGCCGGAGCACTACGCCAAACTCAAGGCCGCTACACGGTGAATGCCGCAAGGCCTGGCGGAAAGGTGGCACAGATGCCGCGTGCCCAAGCAAGAATAGAAACGGAGTGAACGCAGATGGCAGATAAAAAGGTGATGGACCGAGTGATCAAGGTGACGGCACGCGTGCTGAACCTGGATCCCAAGGAAGTGCGACCGGAGCACAGCTTTTCGTTCGATCTCGGCGCCGAGTCCGTGCAGAGTGTGGAATTGGTCGCCGCATTTGAAGAGGAATTCGGCGTCGAGCTGGACGAAGACGCCGCCCTCGCGGTGGCCAGTGTTGGGGCAGCCGCTGAATTCATCGGCAAGCACCTCAAGGGCTAGTCCGCAGGTCTTGGGCGTCTGGGAATTGCGGCGCCCTTCTTTGATTAACGGAGGCCGGGCCCAGGGTGGCAGATTTCAGCGTCGGCGGATCAACATCACATCCTGGCCCTGGCCTCCTTCACTGAGATTCCGCGTGACCTCCCGAGATCCCGCGGTCACGCCATGAATGAGCGGCATGTCCCAGTATCGATTCCGCAAATGAGACGAGCGACATGACAACCATGACACCTGCGGGGATCAGGCAACCGGCGTCATCACGCCAGGACGCGACCACCGGAATGGACGCGATCTTCAGCCCCAGGTCGATCGCCGTACTCGGCGTGACCAACACACCCGGCACGGTGCCGCACGACATCTTCGTCAACCTGTTGACCAGTCGCTTCAATGGCGTGGTCTACCCGGTCGCTCCGCGAAAGCGGCACATCGCCGGCGTGCGCGCCTACAACTACGTGCTGGACATTCCCGATCCGGTCGACCTGGCCGTACTGGTTTTCCCAGGGAACGTCTGCGAAATGGCCCTGCAGCAGTGCGCCGAGAAGGGCATTCGGGCCGCGATCATCATTTCCGCCGGGTTTCGCGAAGTCGGTCCAGCCGGCCGGCAGCGCGAAGATCGGATCAAGGCGATCGCCGCCGATGCCGGCATGCGGCTCATCGGACCGAACTGCCTCGGCGTCATCAATACGGCTTCGGACGTGATGCTCAACGCCAGCTTCGCCCGCGCCATGCCCGCCCCGGGGCACATCGCGTTTCTCTCGCAAAGTGGCGCGTTGTGCACCGCGGTGCTGGACTACGCCGCGGGCAAGAATATCGGCTTCTCGAAATTCGTCAGCCTGGGAAACAAGGCCGACGTCAGCGAAATCGACCTGCTGCGCTATCTCGCCGACGATCCCGAAACCTCGGTTATTCTCATGTATCTCGAAGAGATTTCCCGCGGGCGCGAACTGATGGAAGTCGCCAACCGCATCTCCGGCGAAGGCGACCACCCCAAACCCATCCTGGCGATCAAGGGCGGCCGTACAGCCGCAGGCGCGGCTGCCGCCCAATCTCACACCGGCGCGCTCGCCGCCTCAGATGTCGTCTGTGACGCGGTCATGCGCCAATCCGGCATCATCCGTTGCGGCTCCATCGAGGAAATGTTCAACACCGCCCAGATGCTCGCGTATCAGCCGCTGCCGCGCAGTCCGCGCCTCGCGATTGTCACCAATGCCGGCGGGCCGGGCGTGATGGCCACCGACGCGGCCATCGACCGGGGACTGGAATTGCCGAGTTTATCGACGGCGACGACACGCAAGCTGGCTGCCGCGCTGCCCGCGGCCGCGAACATCAAAAACCCAATCGACGTGATCGGTGACGCCCGCGACGATCGCTACATCGCGGCGCTTCAGGCGGCCTTCGAGGATGACGGCGTGGACATGGTGCTGGTCATCCTCACGCCGCAGTCCATGACCAACATCAACGCCATCGCCGAGGCAGTATGCCGCGTTCGCGAGCGATATTCGAACAGCGGAAAGACCTTGGCCTGCTCCTTCATGGGGGCCAAGGACGTCGCCGTCGGCATCGAGATCCTGCAGCGGCATCGCATCCCGCATTACATCCTGCCGGAATGGGCGGTGGATGCCCTCCGCGACGCGGTGCGCTACCGGCGGTGGCTGGATCGGTCGCGCACCCGTATTGTGGATTTCCCAGTCAACCGCGCGCAGGCGGCAGATGTCATTGAACACGCCGCCGACGGTTACCTTGCCGAGCCGCAGGCGCTGGCTGTGCTGCGCGCCTATGGTTTCCCACTCGTCGATTTCGCGTTGACCCGCTCGGCGGACGAAGCAGCCGCCGCAGCGGATCGCCTCGGTTATCCCGTCGTGCTCCGCGTGGTCGCGCCGAAGATCGTGCATAAGTTCGATCTGAAAGGCGTGCTGCTCAACCTCAAGACCGCCGCGGAGGTCCGCGACGGATATGCCGCCATTCGCGACAATGTGCTCAAGCACGTTCAGCCCGACGACGTGCACGGCATTCTGGTGCGTCCGATGATCCCCGCCGGCAAAGAAGTGATCCTGGGCGTCACCCGCGACCCGGTGTTCGGCCACGTACTCATGTTTGGTCTCGGCGGCATTTACGTCGAAGCCTTCAAGGATGTGACCTTCCGCGTTGTGCCCATCCGTGAGGCCACCGCGCGCAATATGGTCCAGGGATTACGTCTTTCGTCCGTATTGCAGGGCCTGCGCGGTGAGAAACCATCTGACTTGCCGGCGATCGAACAGGCGCTGATGCGCCTTTCGCAACTCGCCGCCGACTTTCCCGCGATCGCGGAACTCGACATTAACCCGTTGATCGTCCACCCGGCAGGAGAGGGCTGCCACGTGGCGGATGTGCGTATCCGCATCGCCCAGCCAGGCTGACAAGTTCCCCCCCACGCCGCCCGCTTTCCCGAATTCTGCGATTGACTCCCGATCCGGCGTTCGCTAAGCTCTTGGTTGGACACCCAACATTTCTTGGGTGATCACCCGAAAAACAGCGATGTCGGCTACCAATCGAACACGCGACAAGATTATCGAGACAGCCATGGAGCTGTTCGCATTTCATGGCTACGGCTCGACCGGTCTGTCCGAGGTCGCCCGGCAGGCGGGCGTGCAGCAGGGCTCGATCTACCACTTCTTCCCGACCAAGGAGGAACTGCTCGCGGCAGTCCTGCGCCGGCGCAAGGAACTGCTCTGGCCGGAAGTGCTCCAGCCCATCTGGGACCGTTTCGACGACCCGATTGAGCGGATCTTCAAACTCCTCGACCAATACCGCAAGATGCTGCAGGTCACGGAGTTCAGCCACGGCTGTCCGATTGGCAATCTGGCCATCGAGCTGACCGAGAGTCATCCGAATTCTCGCGACCTGATCGCCGAAAATTTCGACAACTGGCTGCGCGCCATCGAGCAGTGCTTCTTCGAAGCGGCGCGCCGACTGCCGGAGGACGCGGATCCGCGCCGGCTGGCGATCTTCGTTCTGACCACCATGGAAGGTGCGGTCATGCTGGCACGCACATATCGCGATTTTCGCGCGTACGACGCGGCGATTGTCTGCCTTCGAGAATACATTGACCGGCTGATTGCGGCAGAAACGGACTGGGGCGCGGCGCGTCGCCGGCGCCGAACACAGCGGTAATCCGCGACGATGGGCAACTTGGGTCAGCAGGCGGTGGCGCAGTCTGACAATCACGAAACTTGGAGAAACACGCATGGCAAAATCTCCTGAGGACGCGGAAGCGACGATGATCGCGAATCTCCGCGAAAAAACTGGCAAAACACTTGAACAGTGGGTGCAGATCGCGACCAAGTCAGGACGGTCCAAACACGGTGAAGTGGTCGCGTTTCTCAAATCCGAGCACGGCATGACGCACGGCTACGCGAACCTGGTCGCGCATCGCACGCTCAAGTCGGCGGCAGGCGACTCCGCGCCCGACGACCTGGTTTCCGAACAATACGCCGGAGCGAAGTCCGCGCTCAAGCCGATCTACGACAAGTTGCTCGCTGCGGTCGGGAAATTCGGCGCGGACGTCGAAGTCTCGCCCAAGAAAGCCTACGTCAGCCTGCGCCGCAACAAGCAGTTCGCCATCGTGCAGCCTTCCACCGCGACCCGGCTCGATGTCGGGATCAATCTGAAGGGCGTGGAGCCCGCGGGCCGACTTGAAAAATCCGGAAGCTTCAACGCGATGGTCACGCACCGCGTGCGCATCGAGGGCATCGAACAGATCGACAAGGAGCTGATCACGTGGCTGAAACGTGCATACGACGCCGCTTGAACCATGTAGCGCGCTTACGAATCGCAGTGCTCGCGGTCCTCATCGGGTTTGTCGCCCTTAGTGCCCGTGCGGACGATGGGCCAGATACAGTTGAAGCGACTTGGCAGTCGTATCGCGCGCACATCGCCGCTGCGCAGGCCTTGCTTGAACTGAACGAAGCGGGCCGGGCGCGCGAATGGACGGACAACGCGCCCCCAGCCCATCGCGGTTGGGAATGGCGGCACCTGCGCCAGCAGCTTGATGCCTCACTCGACACGGTGGCCACCGACAGTGCCGGCTTCATGAGCGTGTCCGTCGCGCCGGATGACGCGCGTGTGGCGTGCCTTACCGGCAGCGGAAGGCTGACCATAATCGCATTACCCGGAAGAGCGCCGATCCGTTCATGGGATGCACACCCGGAAGGCGGTGGCTTCACCGTGCGCTTCAGCCCCGACGGCAAGCGCGTTGCTTCCAGCGGCGCCGATCGCCTCGTGAAAATCTGGGACGCGGCGACCGGCGAGCTGATCCTGACATTTGACCAGCACAAGTTCCCCGTCGGAGGTCTCGCCTGGTCGCCGGACGGAAGCGAGATCGCATCCAGCGCATACTACATGGATAAGGAAACGCCAATCGTAGGACGCGTGCACGTCTGGAGCACCCGCGACGGAGCGGTGCGGCTTACCTTGTCCACGGGACGAAAGCCCGTGGTTTGTACGGACTGGTCGCGCGACGGCCGGTACATTGCCGTGGGAACCTGGGATTCAGAAGCGGTGGTCTGGTCCGCGGCGGATGGCACCCTCGTTCGCACCATCAATGAACAGCCGGATCCGGACAGTTCATCACACGTCGAGGCCATTGCGCTGAGTCCGGATGGAGAGCTTTTGGCATACGGTTCGGATCGCCGTTGGATTCGCGTGCATCGCATCACATCCGGCGAGCGCGTCGCGGAATTGCTCAGCCACAATCAGCCGGTCGCGGCCGTGCGGTTCAGCCCGGATGGCGCGCGCCTGGCCACCGGAGGTGGTGACGACACCATTCGCATCTGGAACACCACTGACTGGCGGGAAACGGCGACGCTACGTGGACACAGCGGACGCGTGCGCGGATTAGCGTTTTCCCAGGATGGAGTCCGCTTATATTCCGCCGGGCTCGACGGCGACATTCGCGCCTGGGATCCGGCGCAGCGCGACTCCGGCGGACTACGCATGGCGCACGCTCAGGGCAACTATGCTGTCTCCTTCTCGCAGGACGGCGCGCTGCTGGTCGGCGCCGGCTACGATGGCGTGGTACCGCTCTGGGACGCACGCACGGGCGAATTGCGCACACAATGGTCGGCGCACGCGCCCAGCCCGGTGTGCATGACCGAGTTCAGTCCGGACGGCGCTCGTGTCGCCACCTGTTCCTGGGACAAGACCGCCCGCGTCTGGGATATCAGCACTCAGGGAGAACTTTTGCGGATGGAGCATGCCGCGGGAGTGGCCTACCTCGCATGGGGTCCGCGCGGCGATCTGCTCGCCACCGCGTGCAACGATAAACTGGCGCACCTCTGGAATGCACGAACAGGAGAGCTGGTTCGCTCGCTTTCCGGTCATGAGGCCGCGGTCAGCGAAGTGCGCTTCAGTCCGGATGGCAAGCTGCTCCTTTCCGCGTGCAACGATCGCACGGCACGCATTTGGGATGTCGCCAGCGGTGAATGCCTGCGCGTTCTTGCTGGCCACGATGGCGGCGTGCTTTCAGCCGGCTGGAGTCCGGACGGGCGGCTTGTGGTCACCGCGACTAAGAGCGGCGAAGTGCGGACGTGGCGTGCGGCGACCGGCGAACTCGAGCGCGTGCTGCTCCGCCAGGACGAGGCGGTGCATCGCGTCGCTTTCAGCCCGGACGGTTCACGAATCGCATGCGCTAGCCGCGAAGTGATTCTGCTTGATCCGCGCCGCGCGGGCGTGGTCGCGCGCTTGCGACCACACCGCGAAATGGCCTGGAATCTCATGTGGAGCCCGGACGGTGCGCGGTTGGCGTCGGGTTCCTGGGACGGCACCGTGGTGATCCTGTCCGCGGGAGTCGCCGACACGATCCGGTCCGCCCGGCGCTGACCCGAGCGAAGTCCGGCGGACTAATCATTGACCGCTTCGTCAACCGGGTCGATGAGCAGGGCGTCGATCAGGATGTTGGCCAGGTCGCGCGCGGCGTCCGTGGCGATATCGTCCACGAAGCGCTTGGACAGGCAACTGGCGTTGGCCAGCACGGAGCCGCCCGCGAGCATTGCCGCCAGCAGCTTGAGTTTCGAGTCACGTTGTCGCATTGCGCGATTCTCCGAGTGATCAGCCGGCGGGTGCCAGCCGGTTCGCGGGGATCGTGTCCCCGCACGCTGGTTTATCGGCTGGTCGGCGCGCTGGGTCCGTTGGATTCGGGCCTGCGCGTCGCGGCGGGCTGCGCCGGCTGACGATTGCAGGCCGAAAGGCACCCGCTGCAAACGCAGGATTGACGCCGGGCGGTTCACCGGTTCCTATAATTCCGCGACTGCCGGCGCGATGGCGCCGTCCGCGGATCACCTCGATCCGGACGACGAGCGCGGGGGACGCCGCTTTGCGTCGCTGACGCCGCGGCCTGGCTGGCGGTCGTCGATGCGCACCACGAACCGCCGCAGGCGGCATGTGGCAAACTCGCCCATCGCCGCGCAACTGGCGATAAATCAAGGGCGCACCGGCACGGAAGCAGGACTGCGACCCGAACGCACAGCGGAGTTCAATCAGGATGTACACGGTCAAGGAGTTCATGGTTGTACCAGCCATTCCCGAGCCGCTCGCGGGCTTGCGGCGGCTGGCGGGCAACCTGTGGTGGACGTGGAACTACGACGCGGTGCAGCTCTTCAACCGGCTTGACCGCCGATTGTGGTCTGAACTGCAGCACAACCCGGTGCGTCTGCTCGCGTCCGTCCCGCAGGAGAAGCTGGAGCGCGCCGCGCGCGATCCGGCGTACCTGGCGCACCTGGACCGGGTCATCGAATCGCTGGATACATACCTCGCGGACGAGACCTGGTATTCCCGAACATACGGCGAGCATCGCGAAGCGCGCATGGCGTACTTTTCGATGGAGTTCGGCCTGCACGAGTGCCTGCCGATCTACTCCGGCGGCCTGGGCGTGCTCGCCGGCGACCACTTGAAGGCGGCGAGCGACCTGGGCCTGCCGCTGGTGGGCATCGGCCTGCTCTATCACCAGGGGTACTTTCAGCAATTTCTCTCGAACGACGGGTGGCAGTTCGAAGACTATCCCACGCTGGACGTGCATCACCTTCCGCTGGAACTGGTGCGCGACAGCCAGGGTCAGCCGTTGATTGTGCGCCTGCCGGTGGGCGATCACGACGTGGGCGTGCAGGTTTACCGGGTTACGGTGGGGCGCTTGCAGCTTCTGCTGTTGGACACCGTGCTCGCGGGAAATCATCCCGATGATCGCAACATCACCATGCGGCTGTACGGCGGCGACCAGGAAATGCGCATCCGCCAGGAAGTGATCCTGGGGTTCGGCGGGGTGCGCGCACTGCGCGCGATGGGCATTCACCCGGATGTGTTTCACATGAATGAGGGGCACTCCGCGTTCCTGGCGCTGGAGCAGGTGCGCCATCTCGTGCAGACGGACAAGCTTTCGCCCGCGGAAGCGCGCGCGGCGGTGACCGGGTGTACGATCTTCACCACGCACACGCCGGTTCCCGCGGGGATCGACACGTTTCCGCAGGCGCTGGTGAACAAATATCTGACGCCGTTCGCGGGCGAGATGAAGTGCACGATCGACGAGCTGATCCGCCTGGGGCAGACGAATCCCGGAAGCGTCGACGAACCGTTTTCCATGGCCACGCTCGCGTTGAACCATTCGCGGCTGAGCAACGGCGTGAGCCGGCGCCACGGCGAAGTGGCCCGCGAGATGTGGCAGTCGAATTGGAAGGTCGTGCCGGTGGATGAGATTCCCATCACGAGCATCACCAACGGCGTTCACGTGCGCTCGTGGCTGAGTTCCGACGTTGAGCAATTGCTGGATCGCTACCTGGGTCCGGAATGGGCTTCGAACCCGGACGATGGTCAGCTCTGGGGGCGGATCACGGAAATCCCAGACGCGGAGCTTTGGCGTGCGCACGAGCGGCGGCGCGAGCGGCTGGTGGTGGAGACGCGGGCGCACCTGAAGGCGCAGTGCCAGCGTCGCGGGGCGCCGCCGGCGCAGATCGCGGAAGCGGAGGAGGTGCTGAACCCGGAGGCGCTGACCATCGGCTTCGCGCGGCGGTTCGCGCCGTACAAGCGGGCGACGCTGCTGCTGCGCGACGAGGCCCGGCTGCTCAAGCTGCTGACCAACAGCGACCGGCCGATCCAGTTCATCTTCGCGGGCAAGGCGCATCCGCGGGACAACATGGGCAAGGAGTTGATCAAGCAGCTCATCCAGTTCGCGCGGCGTGCGGACGTGCGCAAGCGGTTCGTGTTTCTCGAGAATTACAACATGGGCGTCGCCCGCTTCCTGGTGCAGGGGGTGGACGTGTGGATGAACAACCCGACGAAACCGCTGGAGGCCAGCGGGACGAGCGGGATGAAGGTGGTGCCCAACGGGGGGATCAACTTCAGCGTGCTCGACGGCTGGTGGTGCGAGGGCTACGACGGGTCCAACGGCTGGGCGATCGGCGACGACCGCGTGTATGACAACGCCGACTACCAGGATTTCGTGGAGAGCGAGTCGATCTACGACCTGCTGGAGCGCGAGATTATTCCCGAGTTCTACCAGCGGACGTCCGACGGTCTGCCGCGCAAGTGGATCGCGCGGATGAAGGCATCGATGAGCACGTGCACGCCGAAGTTCAGCTCGCGGCGCATGGTCCGCGAGTACTGCGACCTGCTGTACATGCCCGCGCTGAAGAGCGGGTTGCACCTGCGCGAGCAGCGCTTCGCAGCCGCGAAGACGCTGGCGGAATGGCGCGCGCGCATCGCGCAGCGCTGGTCGGCGGTCAAGGTTGAGTCCTTCACCGCGGCGAGCAACGGCGAGCAGCGCGTGGGGTCGAAGATCACGGTGAACGCGATCGTGGCCCTTGACCAGCTCGATCCGCGCGAGGTCGAGGTGCAGCTCTACCATGGCCCGACTCCGAACAACGGGACGATCAAGGGCGGCGCGGTGGTGGAGATGCAGTGCGTGCGCAGCGTGCGCGACGGGGTGTACGAATACACCGGCGCGGTGCCTTGCGAGCGCAGCGGGCGGCACGGGGTGGCGGTGCGGGTGGTTCCCAGCCACCCGGACTTGAGCGGGCACTTCGACATGCACCTCTTGAAGTGGGGATGAGTGGACGTAGAGTTCACGGGATGCATCGTTTCGGGCGATTCGAAGAGGAATCGAACCACAAAGAAACAAAGACGCCATGAACGGCCTTCCTGAGTGCAGGAGGGCCGATTTTTTTGGCGAACCGCGATTCTTGGGCGAAAAACGCCAAAGCCCATTTGAAGTCGCACTTTGCGAAATCCCAACTGGGTTTTCTGGGTCGTGGCGCGGGGTGCCCTGCGTTTTTGATAGCGCCCGGCGTTGAAGTGGTACTGGCAATTGGCTTTGGGGCGCGATTTTTTTCTGCGCGCATACGGGCGACGGTCTGGTTGGCGGCGATTGACGGCCGTGCCGGAGGAACCGCGAATGAACGCGAATGCACGCGAAGATGGATAGGCACTGGGCATAGGTTCACCTCTATCGGGGATAACGCGCGGGGTGCGCTGCGAAGAATTTGGAATGGGGTGCGGGGCGGTGTGGTATGCTCACGCGGAGGCGCGAAGTGCGCAGAGGGTATTTGACGGATCGTTTGGCGGCTGGGGTCGGGGACGTGCGGGCTGAGCCGTGGCTGCAGGGCGGTGAACTTGTATTCGGTAAGTAAGCCTGACCCCCTTCGACGTCCCTCGTTGGTTTTTCCATTTCCCTATAGTGAGCACTGTGGCGGGAAAATGACGTTTCTTGAGTTCCCCAATGACAGCACCGGAGACGCCCTGCGACGGTTGCAGGATGACGGGGCCGATCTTTCAAAACCGCATGAGATCGATTTCCACATTGCTGTTCCGGACTGGGGCGCTGGCCAGTTCGTCATGAACGCTGCGATGCAAATGGGATTTGTCGTCAATCTGAATAAGAACGCGGAGAATGATGAATGGACTTGTAGTTGTTCGAAGACCATGATCCCCGGTCATGCCGCAATTTCCAGAATTGAGACGGTCCTTGACGCCGTTGCCCAGAAAGTTGGGGGAAGGTTTGATGGATGGGGAGCATTCCCCACGCGCTAGCACTTCTCTTGGGATAGTTGGGAAATCAAGCTCTAATGTGTCGGAAAACGGGACAGGTTGGATTTCATGGCATGCCTATGGCTTTTTCGCCTTTGCGTTTTGTTGGGCGTCCGCGTGGGCGGAGGCTGCTCTCCAGGCCGAGCTTGACTGCCGTGCGGCGGACCCATGTTGGGTCGCCGAAGGGGCGGCTGCGGACGACGCTGACTTGCAGGCGCTGCAGTTCCGCCGGCGTTTGGGCGGTATTCACCCGCTGCAGCCAGTTTCGCGGACGATCCACCGGCCAATCGCCCAGCCACTCCGCCAGTTCCGGGTTGTTCTGCGCGCGTCGCCAGAGGCTGGACCATCGCCAGTTTTCCGCACGGCGCACCAGCCTGGCGCGCAGCGCGTTGCGTTCCACGTAGCGGCAGACGGTCAGGAAATGCTCGTCGCGCTGCACGGGGAACGATTTGTAGCGGCCCTGGTAGACGTGCCCGTGGCCCACGCGGTGGCGGTGCTCGAGCCAGCGGCGCGCGTGGGTGACGCTCAGCCGCTGCATGAAACTTCCCAGGTCGCCGTCCGCTCTCGGCCAAAGCACGAGGTGCCAGTGGTTGGGCATGATGCAGTACGCGAGCAAGCGCATGGGCCGAAGTTCCAGCGTTTCGGCCAGGACCGCCTCGAACGCCTGGTAGTCCTCATTCTTCTCAAACAACGGCATCCGGTTAACGCCCCGGTTCAGGACGTGGAACACGGTGCCTCCGGGAGCAGATCGGGCAGTGCGTGGCATGGGTACACACTAACGGAAGGCGCGACGCCGGTCAACAAACCTGTCCCGTTTTCCGGTCAATTGAGACCAGCCAAGTCGGCTAATCCACATGCGATCGCGAGCGGCCGCACTCCGGACAGCGTCCTTTGGGTGGCGAGCCTCGCAGATCGTATCCGCACTCGGTGCAAAACAACCCTGCCGTTTCCCTGTAAAACGCCCGCACGCGCGAGCGCACCCGGGCCCACAGGATCAGGTGAACTACCATGGCCAACGTAGCGATCACGAGGAACCATTTTCCGACACGATTCCATTGTTGTCCGTATCCACCAATCCAACCGCCAGCCAAAATGATCAGCCACGAGCCAAAAGCAAATAGCGTTGCGATATTCGCCGCTAGGCGATCTTTTTGGATCCATTCCTTCGCCGCCTCAGGAGCGCCAGGCGGAGCCGATCGGAATAGGAGCGTGAATGGGCTATGTGGCCAATTCTCGTGCCTCATTGGTATCACCAGGACACGAATGCAATGCGAAAAACGCAACCTAGTATATCATTTCGTAGTTCTCTCAAGCTAGACGGTTCCTGGGCTCATCCGGATGTAATACGAATTCATCAAGAACTCGAATACGGCACAGGTTTGATTTCATTGGATGCCTGTGGCTTTCGCGCCCCCAAGTCGCCATCCGCTTTCGGCCTGAGCACCAGATGCCAGTGATTGGGCATGATGCAGGATGCGAGCAAACGCATGGGGCGCCGCCAATATCAAACCTGTCCCGTTTTTTCGGGTCAGACTTCCGGCTCGGGCGCGATGACGACGTTTTCCGGGGACACGACGTCCTTCTCCAGTTTGCCGCTGCGGTAGGTGACGCCGCGCCATGTGGTTGAGGTCAGGCCCAGCGATTTCGTCATGGCGTTGAGGAGCATCCCGACCAGCACGGTTGCGCCCAGGCCGTGCGTCAGGGACCAGATGGGGCGGCTGTGCATCAGGCGGTAGACGCGCCACAGCACGCTCTGGTGCGCCGCGAGCGCGACCAGTGACGCGCCCACCATGGCGGGCCAGGGCAGCGTGCTGCGCTCGGAAGCAAGCCCCCAGCCGGTCAGGGCCACAGCCAGAGCGATCCACGGTCCGATGGCAAACAAGACGTGCCAGAGGGCGGCAAGACCGAGCTGGGCGACCGAGGGGATGGACCCGTGAAAAATGCGGCTCCATCCGTTCCAGGCTTCGGCGAGCGACGCGTACATGCGGGTACTGCTGAGCCCAACGTTTTCGGCGAGGCGCAGGTTGAAGCCCGCCTGCTTGGCGTACCGGCTCATCACCATGTCTTCGTTGAGTTCCGCGCGGACGCGGTGGTGGCCGCCGATGCCCTCGTAGCAGGTCCGCGTCATCAACATGAACTGGCCGTTGGCGTACGCTGTTTTCGCCTTGGGGTCGTTGACGCGCAGCGGCAGGAACCACGAGACCATCATGAGGGCGCAGGCGGGCTGGATGATGCGCTCCCAGGTGGTACGCTCTTCGAGCGGCGGCAGGAGGGTCAGGAAATCGGCCTGATGCGTCAGCGCATCCTGCAGGGCCGCGGTGAGCGCTTTTCGCGAGGTGTAGCGGCAGTCGGCGTCGGTGAAGCAGAGCCATTCGCCCGTGCTGCGCGCGACGCCTTCGCGCATCGCGTTGTTCTTGCCGAACCATCCGTCGGCGAGCTCTTCAATGGTGATGACCTGGAGCTTTCCGTTGCTGCGCGCGAGCAACTGCCGCAGAAGCACGGGCGTGCGATCCTCGCTGCGGTCGTCGATCGCGATGATTTCATAGTTGGGATAGTCCTGATCGAGCAGGTTGCCCACGCACCCCTCGATGTTCTGCTCCTCGTTGCGCGCGGCCACCACGACCGAGACGCGTGGGGCTGGATCGGGCGGCCCGGCGTAGGTATCCGCATGGAGCGTCGGCTTGGCGCGCTGGATGTAACCGATCACCGCGTGCCAGATGAGCGCCTCGAAGACGATGAGCCCGCACAGTCCGTACCAGATCCAGATGTGCTCCGACAACACGCTTTCCATGGATTGATCCTATCTTACAGAACCCTGGCTGCAGGGCGTCATCCGAACTGTCTGATACTGCACTGTCTGATACTGCACTGCCTGATACTGCGCTGTGCGTGCCGCACACGGATGCGGCCCGGAGCGTCGCCGTCCACGTCGGGACGGAGCGCTGCGGAGGTCTCGCGCTTCGCCGTGCGGAACGCGGTTCACGACTTCTCACCGATGGTGGCCAACAGGGGCATCCAGAAGTTGAATCTGCGGCGACGGACGCGGGAAAAGCCCGCATCGCGAAAGTACCCGTCAATCACCGATGCGGGCGCGTGGTACACCTTGCCTTCCACCTTGGGAATGATGACGTCAAACACGACGAACCCCATGGCATTGTCACGGAAACCATCGATGAGCACGAACGAGCCGCCGGGCTTGAGCAGTTTGTACACGAGCGACACCACGCGCTCCTGGTTCGGATAATGGTGGAACGAGTTTGCGCAGGTGACGAAATCGAATGAAGCCTCCGCGAAGGGCAGGAATTCGCTGTCGCCGGTCAGAAACATCGCCTTGTGCCCCAGGCCAGCTCGCTGCGCCTTGGCATAAGCCTGCTGCGTCATCGCGGGGGCGTAGTCCAGCCCGATGACCTCGACCGGCCAATCCGAGCGCGCCAGCGTGAGCGCCAACTCGCCGGTCCCGCAGCCGATATCCAGCACGCGAAACGGATCGGGATGCTCCGCATGCCATTTCGCGATCTCTTCCAAGGCGACACGATAGGCCGGGCGGAAGAGGAAGTGGTGCAGGATCGAGCGATCGTAGGTGGCTGCCCAGCGATCGAACTCGGCCAGCGCCCGGTCCTTCATGTCCGCAGCGTCGCTTGAGGTTGTGATTGCACCGGCCACCCGCGCGCTCTCCGTTCGTGGTTATTGGCACCCGTCCGAACGCTTTCTTACTAGCGCGTGCACCCGGTGGCAAGCGCGCCCCGCGCATTTCCCGCGGACGCGGGTGCGTGTGAGAATTCTCCCACTAGCCCCTGCAGGGTCGGCTCGCTTACGGTTGCGCGTTGGATGGGGCGAGCGACTGGATGGCTTGCCAGATACGCTGGGTGGCGGCTGATACGTTTTCGCCGTCGGTGTTGCCGCCGAAGTCGGAGAGGTCGACCGGGGGGCCGTAGCGGACGATCGGGCGGTGGCGGGCGATGAGGCCGGCGAAGATGCTGTCGCGGTACTTGTTGCCGCTGATGTGGACGGGAATTACCGGCGCGCCGGTGCGCAGGGCGAGCAGGGCGACGCCTTCTTTCGGCGCGACTTCTTCGTCCGGCTTGGCGATGCGGCCCTGGATGAAGATCGAGATGGCTTTGCCGTCGCGCAGGCGGCGCATGGCTTCGCGCGTGGCGCTGGCGTCGCGGCCGTCGCGGCGCACGGGGATGCAGTCGGTCAGGCGGACGAACCAGCCGCCGATGGGAATGTTGGCGAATTCCTGGGCGATCATGAAGGCGATCTGCCGGTAGCCGCAGCCGGCGTAGATCATCATGGGGTCGGCTGAGCAGGTGTGGTTCGCGGTGATGATCGCGGGGCCGCTGGGGGGAATCGTGCAGGGCGTGGCGATGCGGATGCGGTACCAGAGTCGGCAGACGAAGCGGTTGAAGGAATCGGCGATGCGGAGTTTCCAGGGGTAGCGGCGGCGCAGGGCCATGTATTCGTCGCGGGTGCGCGGCGGAAGGGTGAGGGCGGTGGTCTCCGGCGATTTCGCGGGCATTCAGAACGCCCCCTCCTGCCGGGCGGCGCGGGCCTTGTCGTCGTTGACGAACGCGAGCAGGATCATTCCGCCGACGAAGAACACGACGAGCGACATGATCGCCAGCCGCGACGACTCGAAGAGCATGTCGACGACGGCGAACTGCAATGGGCCCCAGATCGCCGAGAACTTGCTGAATACGGTGTAGAATCCGTAGAACTCCGCTGACGCTTCTTCCGGGATCATCGCGCCGTAGTATGAGCGGCTGAGGGCTTGCGAGCCGCCGAGAACCAGGCCGACGATCGCGCCGAGGATCATGTACTGCGTCTGCGAGGTGATGAAGTAGGCGTAGAGCGTGAGGCCGGACCAGATGACGAGTGAGAGCATGATCGCGGGTTTGGTGCCGATCCAACTCGCGATGCGGCTGAAGAGGATTGCGCCGACGACTGCGACGGCCTGGATGATGAGCAGGGTGAGCATGAGCGGGGTGGCGGAGAGCTTGAGTTCGTCGGTGCCGTAGGCGGTGGCCATGATGATGACGGTCTGAATGCCGTCGTTGTAGAGCATGAATGCGATGAGAAAGAGGAGCAGGTGGCGGAACTTGCGGACGCGCTTGATCGTGCCGAGCGTGCGGCGCACGCCGATGACGAGGTATTCGAGAAGCGATGTGCGGCGCGCGGCGTTTGGCGCGTCGGGCGCCACCGCGCCGCTTTCGCGCACGTACGCGACGGTGAACAGGGTGAAGCCAGCCCACCAGAGGCCGGCCATGGCGATGCCGATGCGCGCGGCGGTCGATTCGGAAATTCCCAACAGGTCGCGCATGGCGATAAGGCCGAGCGCGATGGCGAACTGGAGCCCGCCGCCGACGTATCCGAACGCGTAACCACGGCCGGACACGCGATCCATCGTGTCTTCGTCGGCGATCTGCGGCAGGAAGGCGTCGTAGAATACGTTGGCCCCGACGAAGCCGATCTGCGCGAGCAGGAAGAACAGCAGGGTGCGCCAGACGTCGCCGGCGACGCTGAAGTAGAGCAGCGTGGTGAAGAGCGCGCCGCCGTAGGCGAAGGCGATCAGGAAGCGTTTTTTGGCGGCTGAGTAGTCGGCGATGGCGCCGAGTATCGGCGACATGAGGAAGAGCGCGAGCGCCGCGGCGGACGCGGTGAGCGCCCAGAGTCGCTCGCCGGTCAGCGTGAAGCCGAGGATGCGGTATTCCGGTCGATTGACGACGACGGAGAGGAAATAGAAGGGCAGTACGCCGGCGAGTACGGTGGTGGAGTAAGCGGAGTTGGCCCAGTCGTACATGCACCATCCGAAGATGGTGCGCGGGTCGTTCTTGGGCTCGGGTGTGGGAGTGGTGTTTCCGGGCTGTGGCGTGGTGATTGGCGGCGTGGCGATCGACGGCGTGGCGATCGACGACGTGGTGATCGACGACTTGGCGATCGGCGGTGAATCGTCCGGTTGTGCGAAGTCTTGCGGCATTCGGCGTCCGTCACCTGTTGAGCGCCGATGTCGGCGCGAGGCAGCGGAACGAATACCATGCGCGGGCGCAAGGGGCAAGCATGGTATTAAGTTGGCGGCGCTTGCGCTGGACCGTTGCGTGCGCCGGCTGTATCGGCCTTCCGCGGATTGCACCGGGTTCGCGCCGGGCGTATCATCGGTTTCGGTGTGGGTATGCGATGTCGCGCGGTGTGGGGCCGACGTGTTGCATCAGGAGAGCGTCACGTGTTTGTGAATCAGACTGATTTTCGAGTTCGCGCGATCGGCGCGATTGTGGCGGTTGCGCTGCTGGTCTCGGTTTCGTTCGTCCAGGCGCAAGCACCGAAGCGGCCGGGCAAGGCGCGCGACGCGGCGAAGTCCGAAGCCGCGGAGCATCCGCGCGTGCGCCTGCAGACGTCCGAGGGCGATATTGTCATTGAGTTATTCCCTGACGAGGCGCCGCTGTCGGTCGAGAATTTTCTGCAGTATGTGCGCGCGGGGTTTTACGACGGGCTCGCGTTTCACCGGGTGAAGGCCGACTTCATGATTCAGACCGGCGGATACACGGCGGAACTCGATGCGCGCACGGATGGGTTGCGGCCGGCGATCAAGAACGAGTCCGCGAACGGGTTAAAGAACACGCGCGGCACGGTGGCCATGGCCCGGCTGAGCGATCCGCACTCCGCCACGAGCCAGTTCTTCATCAATGTGGTGGATAACCCACATCTTGACCGTTCGACGCGCCAGCCGTTCGGATTTGCCGTCTTTGGGCAGGTGGTGGAGGGGATGGACGTGGTCGATCGCATTCAGCATGCGAATACGACGCAGCATCCGAAGGATCCGCGGCAGGGCAAGGACGGGCCGGTGAATCCCGATCCGCCGATCGTGATTCGGAAGGCGATGGTTGAGGGAGATGCGCAGGAATCAGCGCCTGCGGAACAGCCGCAGGATAAGCCGGTTGAGACGCCGTCGCCCGAGTAGGCGGCGGTCAGTCGGTGATTGCGGGCCCGGTGTCGACCACTTCGAAGTCGCGGCCCTTGACCTGGCGGAGTTGGCGCAGCTCATCATCATTCCAGCGCGGGTCGGGCGCGCCGGAGACGTACCAGTCAGAGCCGTTGTCCGCGACGAACATGCCGTAGGTCTGCATCGCCCGCAAGATTACCTGCACGTTTTGGGAAAACCCAGTGATGTCGAAGTCCGCGCGGAGGCGGACGCGCAGGCCCATCGGCGGGAGGTTCGCGTCGGTGGCGCTGCTGGCGAAGTGCGTGGCGGGCGGGATGTATGCGCGCTGCGTGCGGCGGACGGTGAAGCGCAGGGCGTGGGTGATTTCGCCCTGTTCGACGACTTCGTCGTAGCGCACCAGGCCGGCGAAAATGGGCAGGCCGGCTGCGTCGGCGGAGGTCCAGCCGGCGGGGCGGAGTTCGTTGCTGGTCAGGTCGAAGATCGCGCCGGAGCCGGCGGACCAGCCGTCGCCGTCGGGCCAGGCGTCGAAGAGTTCGTAGAGCATGCGGTTGTCGGCGTCGACGACGAGGATGTGGCGGTC
>Ga0268299_1000566_pt1 | contig 106854 bp, 99 predicted proteins | sample NOBtaG_FD_193484 | JGI IMG/M metagenome (GOLD analysis project Ga0268299, IMG submission 193484) | Activated sludge microbial communities from bioreactor in Nijmegen, Gelderland, Netherland - NOB reactor | ecosystem: Engineered > Bioreactor > Aerobic > Activated sludge | place: Netherlands...
CAGCAAAATGCGGCACTGGTTGAAGAAGCTGCAGCAGCGGCGGAATCAATGAATGATCAGGCACAAGCTCTGACCCAGGCAGTCAGTGTTTTCAAAGTATCTGGCGGGGCTGGCCATGTGCAGGGTGCGCCAATTAAGAGAAGTAATCGTACTGCATCAATCGCCAAGCTGCCGAATCGAGGCCCTGCGAAGAAGGCAGTGGTGAAATCCCACGAGGATTCCGTATCAACTCAGCCACGCAAAGTGGCATCCGGTGGTGGGGATGATTGGGAAGAGTTTTAGTGTAAAGCTAATCGGACTAATATAAATCCAGTCAGTACGACTGAGTAGTCCTACTAAAAGAATCTGGCTATGGCACCACTCAATTACTGAGTGGTGTTTTTTTATTCAATCTGAGAATACAAAATTGTGTTCTCTCTTAAATCAAAATCTTGCTTGGCAATATACCAATCAATGTATTTTGAATTTGTGAGCGGGATTTAACCATATCACTACTGAAGTGTGGCAAAAATCACAGTCATAGTTTGGATATAAGGGTAAATTCCCTCTCTGTTTTCATCTTCAAAATACTCAGTAGGTATTACACTTAAAATCAGTTATCGCAATGTTGAAATCGGAATGTAAAAATGTATCAATACCTATACTGAGGAAGATGTTTTACATTTGAACGTTAATTGCGATGGATGATTTTATGACGAGGCCCTTTAATCCCTATTGCTTGCAATAGGGATTTTTTTTACCCGATTTAGTCATTTACCAAGACAGGCGTTATCGCAAGCTGTTGACCAATCGTATTGGCTGCTAGCCTGGCAATGGTTGAATCTGGATAAGGACCCACATGTATTTTGTATAACCCTTTATTCTTGGTGATACTCACTGTATCTTTAAGTGCCGGAAGTCTCTTATGTATTTGGGAAAGAAAATTCTGTGCATTATCTGATGAACCGAATGCAGCCAGCTGCAAATAGACCATGTTCATTTCTGCATTACTGTCGGCGACAGGCAGCGAGAGAGATGATGGGGAAGCTGTCAGCACATTCTGTGCATCGTTCGGTATGATGCTCTCAACCTCAACCTGTCCACTACCACCCGCTAATATTCCTAATTTATATGCAGCAGTATAAGAAAGATCGATAATACGATCAGAAAGAAATGGACCGCGATCATTCAAACGTACAATCACCGACTTGCCATTTTCCAGATTGGTAACGCGAGCATAACTAGGCAACGGCAAAGTAGGGTGAGCTGCAGTCATTGCATACATGTCATAAACTTCCCCCACGGCTGTATTGTTACCATGATAGCGACGTCCATACCATGAAGCAATTCCGCGTTTCCTGTAAGGTTCCAGATTAGTCATGGGTTTAAAATGTTTCCCTAATGCGACATAAGGTTGCATATTAGCTGTACGTAAGGGTTCAGCTTTAGGCACAGCATCCGGAACGAGATGCAGATTGGGAGGTGGATTATCTTCCGGACCATCGTCCAAATAGTATCCGCCTCCCCGTTTGGTAATTCCAGCTGCACTAATACCAGATAACGTGGTTGCTGTTGTTTTTTTCTGTCCGTGCGCATTGCTACCGCTATATTGTGGTGTGTTGCTGCACGCAGTCAATAATCCAAAAATTAATACAAATGCCCATCCAAAAATTGATCGGGATAGTACAGAAAAATATTTATACACCTTAAGAAGTGGAGAATCAAAGTTTGTCATGTTTTTACTAGTTTAGGATGTGTCTGAATACTCATCAAGATACCAAAGCCAAGCAGCATCGTAACCATGGATGTACCTCCATAACTCATCAGTGGAAGTGGCACCCCTACAATCGGAAGAATACCGCTTACCATTCCCATATTAACAAATATATACGTGCAAAAAGTTAATGTAATCGATCCTGAGATCAAACGTGTAAACTGGGTTGACGCATTTGCCGTAATTGCTATACACCGCCCGATTACTAGCAGATACAGTAATAATAATACAGTATTTCCTATTAGCCCAAATTCTTCTGAAAAAACAGCAAAAATAAAGTCGGTACTTTGTTCTGGTAGAAAATCCAATTGAGTTTGCGTACCATTTTGCCATCCTTTGCCCACGACTCCACCGGAACCGATTGCAATGGAAGATTGAATGGTATGATAGCCGGCGCCCAAAGGATCTTGTGTTGGGTCAAGCAATGTCATGATGCGTTGTCGTTGATAATCGTGCATTACCGACCAAAGTACCGGCAAGCTTGCGGCCGCAGCTGTCCCTAATCCGATAATAATGCGCCAAGACAATCCGGCCAGAAACAGAACATAAAAGCCGCTGGCAGCAATTAACAAGGCGGTTCCCAAATCAGGCTGCCGTAAGATTAGTAGAACAGGCAATAATAATAATATTGTTGCGCCTAAATAATCTCTCAAACGTAAAGTAATTTCATGCTTATCAAAATACCAGGCCATCATCAATGGTAGTGCGATTTTCATCAGTTCAGATGGTTGGATTCGAGTAACACCGAGGCTAAGCCAACGCCTGGCGCCATTGTTTATTTCCCCGAAAAATGCAACGCCGATAAGTAAAATCAACCCCAACATATACATCGGTAATGCCAGACGCATTATTTGTTGCAAGGGAATATTTGCGACCAGCCACATAATTACCAGCGCTATCAATATATTGATCACTTGATTGCTGACTCTGGTTATATTTCCCCCGGTAGCGCTATACAACACAATCAAACCTATCACCATCAGTATGAGGATTCCGGTCAACAGAAAGTTATCTATATAGCGTGTCAGATAGTGCCAAATTTTTCTGATTTCAATCATGCATTAAGTATACTGGCTGATAATCAATAGTATATTAATTGATACTTCTTACAGATGATCATGCACATGATTTTTGATTGGATCAGTCAGATGTGCAAGATCTGTTTCAGGTAATTTACCTAATAAAAAATAATCAAATACTTGTCTTGCAATAGGTGCTGCTGTTGAGCCACCGGTGCCCGTATTTTCGACTAAAATTGCCAAAGCGATCATGGGGTTTTCTGCTGGCGCATAGGCGATAAACATTGCATGATCACGGTGACGTTCATTGATCAGTTTTTCATTGTAGCGTTCCCCCTGTTTAATACCGACAACTTGTGATGTGCCAGTTTTACCTGCAAAAGTATAGTCCGCATTAGCGCCTGCTTTTGCAGCTGTTCCCCCAGGGCGGGTCACATCGACAAGCGCACTTTTAACAACTTCAAGATTTTGAGGCTTAAGATTTAAACTATAAAGCAGTTTTGCAGGGATATCCTCAATTTCCCCTGTTTGACTGTTCTGAATTTGTTTAACCAAGTGGGGTAAATAGGCCTTGCCATTATTTGCGATGATCATCGTAGCGAAGGCGAGCTGAAGGGGCGTGGTCAAATTGTATCCTTGCCCAATGGAAACTGAAATAGTATCTCCAGCATACCATTTTTGTTTATGTTGTCTCATTTTCCAAGCAGAAGAAGGCAATAACCCAGACACTTCTCCTTCAATGTCAATACCTGTTTTCCTGCCTAATCCAAATTGACTGATAAAATTGTGAATATTGTCTATTCCGAGATCGTTGGCTAGACTGTAATAATAGGTATCGCAAGAAACCACTAAAGATTTGTGCAAATCGACTCTGCCATGTCCACCTGGTTTCCAGTCCCGGTAGCGTCGACTAACGCCAGGCAAGGAAAAATATCCGGGGTCACTCATACTATATTCGGCCGTGCGTTTTCCCAGTTCAAGTGCGGCAAGTGCCATAAAGGGCTTAAAGGTTGATCCTGGAGGATATACACCTCGCAGTGCTCGATTATTGAGAGGGCGATCAATTGAGTTGTTAAGTAAATTCCAGTTTTCCTGATCTATGCCGCCGATAAATAGATTATTGTCATAACCCGGTTTGCTGACGAAAGCAAGCACTTCTCCATTATTAGGATCCAAAGCCACCAGTGCACCACGGCGATCACCAAATGCCATTTCAGCAACTTCCTGCAGGCCAAGATCTAACGTAAGGATTAAATTATTGCCGGGCGTGGGGGGTGTTCGTGACAAAACTCGAATAGAGCGACCCGCTGCGTCTGTTTCTACTTCTTCAAATCCTGTGATGCCATGCAGTTGTTTCTCGTAACTCTGCTCAATACCAATTTTGCCAATGTGATGAGAGCCGCGATAATTATGAAGCTCGCCATTACTTTCCAGTTGCTCGAGATCATGGTCATTGATACGACTGATATAACCAACAACATGTGAAACCATCTCCTTTTCGGGATATTGACGGTATACTTGGGCCCTGATTTCGATACCAGGGAAACGGTAGCGATTGGCTGCAAAAGTTGCAATCTCAACCTCTGTTAAACGATGCCTGATAGGTAGGCTTTTGAATCGCTTGCTTTCTTTTAACAATTTTTTGAACCGCTGACGATCAGTCGATGTGATTTCAATGATTGCTGCCAATTCATTCAGTGTGGTTTCAAGATCCTGAATTTTACTGGGTACAACTTCCAACGTATATGCTGAATAATTTTGTGCCAATATCCTTCCATTTCGATCAGAAATCAACCCACGATAGGGCACCAGTGGTGCAATGGAGATACGATTCGCTTCTGCCAGCGTATGGTAGTGTTCCTGCTGAACAACCTGTAAAAAATAGAAGCGTGCATAAAGCAACAGGAAAAGAACAAGAACAAAACCTGCACTAATAGTAAGGCGCATACGAAATTTGTGCAGCTCAACGGAATGATTTCTTAGTTCTACGTGTTGTTTCATAACGCATTTGAGTCTGGTTTTGGTTTTAATAGCAGGGTCATCAGGAAGGAGGCTGGTGCCCAGAGCAAGGTACCTGTGACAGTAGCAAGAAAATATCCCCAGCCAGGCAGTGCTGATCCGTTCGATAATGCTATCAGAATGATGACTATTTGCATTATGAGCAAGAAAAAGCCAATTTGAGGTGCTTGCTTTAGCAAGCTGAATAATCGTAAACGCCGGCCGAAAATTAGCGTCAGATAAAAAATGACGCAATAGGCCAAAGCATGTTGCCCCAATATCCCGGCATTGCCAACATCTACCATTAATCCCATACCAAATGCCATACTCATGCCCAATTTATAGGGATGATTGACATTCCAGTAGGTTATTGCAAGTGCTACGAAATCAGGTCGCGAGATTAAAAGATCACCTTGCAATGGCAGAAAATTGAGTATGAGCCCGATTATCAGGCTTGTGGCAATAAACCAATTACCGGCAGGCACATACATATCCTGCTTCAAGTAGTTTTCTTTTATTGAATTATTTTCTTTAATTCGTTCCGGATCCAATTGTTGACATCTCATGGGAATCATTAGATTCTGTCTGCGCCAAAGACAAAACTAAAACTTGCCGGTTCCGATCCACGCCAGCGATCGGAGTACTGGTAACAAGCGCAAAATCACCCATCGGGTCCTGTTCAATCTTGAGCACAGTTGCAACAGGAATTCCTGGAGGATATACCCCTCCAATTCCTGAGGTAACTAATAAATCATCCTGTTGAATATCCGTATTTACCGACAAATAACGTAATTCCAGTTCATTATTTTTGCCCGTTCCGGATATGACTGATCGCAGACCATTGCGAACAACTTGAATTGGAACAGCGTGATCTTTATCTGTCAAGAGTGTTACTTCGGACGACAACGGATATAACCGGGTAATTTGTCCGATGATACCTTTATCATCAATCACTGCCTGGCCCAACTCAATATCATGATAACTACCTTTATTCAAGGTGATTTTATGATTAAACGGATCACGCGGAGTATATTGAATTTCTGCTAATACTACTTTCGTTTTGGTAGTGGTTTCGATTTCCTGTACTGCGCCTAACAATCGGCGTAAGTGTATATTCTCAGCTTCCAGTGCGTCCAGTCTTAGCAACTGTTCACGGCGTTCCAGATAAAGCTGTCTCAATTTGATATTCTCTTCGAGTAAATTGAAACTGGTAATAAATTTTTCAACTTGATCATAGATATCCGCAGGCGTATAAGCGATTCTTTGTAACGGAAATATAATCACGCCAATGGCCTGACGCAGCTGAGGAAAATATTTGAAATGCGTATCTTCTGCGATCAGCAAGCAGGATAGCATCGCAAATATTAACAATCGTGCAAGCGGACCCGGACCATGCCTGAAAAACTGTGGTGCTGTTTGCATTACGTTCCGTCTTCAAGGGAAAGACTTAATTTTGTACTAGAAAGAAAATAAAAGTAAGTAATAACTAGAAGACACGAATTAGTCGCGAGCAAAAATGCCTATGGATCGATCCATATTTTCCAACGCGATTCCGGCTCCCCGTACTACGCAGGTCAGCGGATCATCGGCAACAATGACCGATAAACCGGTTTCTTCCATTAATAATCGATCAACATCACGCAGCAGAGCTCCGCCACCGGTCATAACCATGCCTTTATCGGCAATATCCGCACCCAACTCCGGTGGGGTATGTTCCAAGGCCGATTTAACTGCACTGACAATGCTATTAATTGGCTCAGTCAGCGCCTCCAGAATTTCATTACTGGAAATGGTGAAGCTACGCGGTATTCCTTCCGCAAGATTGCGGCCCTTTACTTCAATTTCCCGTACTTCGGAGCCGGGAAACGCTGAACCGATTTCTTTTTTAATGATTTCCGCAGTAACTTCACCGATCAGCATGCCATAATTGCGGCGAATATAATTGATAATGGCTTCATCAAATTTATCTCCTCCAACGCGTACAGAATTGGAATAAACGATACCGCCCAGAGAAATAACGCCCACTTCTGTAGTGCCTCCGCCGATGTCAACCACCATCGAACCCGTCGGAGATTCCACTGGAAGATCAGCCCCCAATGCTGCCGCCATCGGTTCCTCGATCAACTCAACCTTGCGTGCACCAGCACCATAAGCTGCTTCACGAATGGCCCGGCGCTCCACCTGCGTGGAACCATAGGGTACACAAATTACAATGCGTGGGTTAGCAGAAAATAGGCGCGGCGGATTCACTTTGCGGATAAACATTTTGAGCATTTGCTCCGTCACGGTAAAATCTGCAATCACACCATCTTTCATAGGACGGATTGCGGTGATGTTGCCCGGTGTACGCCCTAGCATTTGCTTGGCAGCGAGACCTACCTGCTGGATCATCTTTTTGCCGTTTGCTCCACTTTCTTCGCGAATAGCCACTACTGAGGGTTCATCCAGCACAATACCTTGGCCATGGACATATATCAGCGTATTGGCTGTGCCCAAATCAATCGCCATGTCTGTTGAGAAATAGCTTCCAAGAATACTGTTGTTCAAGAAATTAAACATAGTGGCAATATCCAATATTAGTAATTATCATGAGAGCGAATAATAAATAAAACCATCAAAAAAATAATACGCCAGTCAAACTGCGGCATGATACCCTAATACTTCTTTGAATATAAGGTTACCTATTTAAAATGACTTTATCTGCTAGTGATGTAAAACGGATAGCTGATCTTGCCTATATTGAGATTAACGATAACGAGGCTAAAGAGGCGTTGGATCAGCTATCGGGTATTTTGGGTCTGATAGAGACCATGCAAACAGTGGATACTTCAACAGTTGAACCCATGTCTCATGCGCAAAGTGTCTTGCAACGTCTCCGTGATGATGAAGTCACTGAAACTGATCAGCACGAATTATATCAATCGATCGCACCACAAGTCGAAGCTGATCTCTATCTGGTTCCGCAAGTCATTGAATAGGCACGTAGCGGGATGAATTCAGAGAATTTTATAGAACTATAAGAAACCTCATTGATACGCAACAATTTATTTTTCCTTAATTAGTAAATCCATGTTTAATGCCAGTCTTAAACAGCTCTCAATCCAGCTTGCCGAGAAAAAATTTTCCAGCGCTGAACTAACCACCCAATTCTTGCAGCGCATTAAACAACTCAATCCTGAATACAACGCTTTTATTACGGTGAACGAAGAAATAAGCCTTGCGCAGGCAAAGGCGGCAGACAAAATGATTGCCACGGGGCAGGCCGGTCCTTTAACCGGAATTCCAATTGCGCAGAAAGATATTTTTTGCGCCAAAGGCTGGCTGACTACATGCGGTTCAAGAATGCTGTCAAATTTTGTTTCACCGTATGATGCCGGTGTTATTGAACGTTTCAATCAGGCTGGCGCGATTAATATCGGTAAAACCAACATGGATGAGTTCGCCATGGGATCAAGTAATGAAACATCCTATTATGGCATGGTAAAAAACCCCTGGGATATTGCGGCAGTGCCTGGTGGCAGTTCAGGCGGTGCGGCGTGTGCCGTTGCAGCCCGATTAGCACCCGCGGCAACCGGTACTGATACCGGTGGCTCGATCCGCCAACCTGCCGCATTATGCGGTATTTCTGGAATTAAACCGACCTATGGATTGGTATCGCGCTATGGCATGATTGCCTTTGCCTCCAGTTTGGATCAGGGTGGGCCGATGGCTAAGTCAGCCGAAGATCTGGCGTTATTGCTGAATGTCATGACCGGGTTCGATCCGCGTGATTCCACCAGTCTGCAGCGAGATGCAGAGGATTACACACAGGATTTGCAGAAACCTTTAGCCGGCTTGCGCATTGGTCTACCAAAGGAATATTTTGCCGAGGGCATGAGCCGGGATGTCGCGAACGCGATCGAAAAGGCATTAATCGAGTATCGTAAGTTGGGAGCCCAGACTGTTGAAGTTTCATTACCCAATACTCCATTGTCGATTCCAGTTTATTATGTATTGGCACCTGCAGAAGCATCGAGCAATTTATCCCGTTTCGATGGAGTGCGCTATGGTTACCGTGCCTCATCCTACAGCGATCTGGCGGACATGTATCGCAAAACGCGTGCACAAGGTTTTGGCGCGGAAGTGAAACGACGAATTCTAATCGGTACCTATGTGTTGTCGCATGGTTATTACGATGCCTACTATATCAAAGCACAGAAACTGCGCCGCCTGATCGCACAGGATTTTACTGAAGCCTATAAACAATGCGATATCATTATGGGGCCTACCACTCCTACCGTCGCATTTAATCTGGGAGAAAAAAGCGGCGATCCGATTCAAATGTATTTATCGGATATCTACACCAGTGCGGCAAACCTGGCTGGAATGCCGGCGATGTCGATCCCGATCGGTTTTGGTGACAAAAACCGGCCCATCGGTTTACACATCATGGGCAATTATTTTAAGGAAGCGCAAATGCTGAATATTGCACATCAATATCAATTGGTGACAGACTGGCATTTGAAGTCGCCAGTTTAAAGCTACCGTTCATTCATGAAATCAGTCATCTAGCCGGAGATCATCATGCATTGGGAAATTGTCATCGGCCTGGAAGTACATGCTCAACTTTCAACGCAATCTAAAATCTTCTCGGGCGCATCCACCGCCTATGGCGCCCCGCCGAATACGCAGGCGTGTGTTATTGACTTGGCATTGCCCGGCGTTTTGCCGGTACTCAACAAGGGCGCGGTTGAGCGGGCAATCAAATTTGGCTTGTCGGTGGGTGCCAAAATTAACTCACCATCTATTTTCGCGCGCAAAAATTATTTTTATCCTGATTTGCCGAAAGGCTATCAAATCAGTCAATACGAATTACCGGTGGTGCAAGGTGGCAACATTCGGATTCCGGCCGATGGCGTAGAAAAAAACATTCGCTTGACTCGAGCACATCTGGAGGAGGACGCCGGAAAGTCGCTGCACGAGGATTTTCATGGTATGAGCGGGATTGATCTGAATCGGGCTGGCACGCCCTTGCTGGAAATTGTTTCTGAGCCGGATATGCGCAGCAGTGCGGAAGCCGTGACTTATGCGAAAACACTTCATGCCCTGGTGCGGTGGATCGGTATTTGCGATGGCAATATGCAGGAAGGCTCTTTTCGCTGCGATGCCAATGTTTCGGTACGTCCACGAGGTACAGAAAAACTTGGTACACGCTGCGAAATCAAGAATCTGAATTCATTTCGTTTTCTTGAGAAAGCAATTGATTATGAAGCCAGAAGACAAATTGAAATCTTGGAAGACGGTGGCGTCATTCGACAGGAAACTCGTTTGTACGATGCTAACAAAGATGAAACGCGAACCATGCGTACCAAGGAAGATGCCAACGATTACCGATATTTTCCCGATCCGGATTTATTGCCGCTCGAAATTTCTGCAAGCTGGATTGATCAGGTGCGATCAGCCTTACCGGAATTGCCTCAAGTGCGACGAGATCGTTATATGTCCGAGTTTGCGCTATCTGCTTATGATGCCTCCGTCTTAACCAGTTCGCGCGAAACAGCAGATTATTTTGAGTCAACTATCAGGCAATTGCCTGCGCAAGAAAAATTGTGTGCCAACTGGATAATGGGTGAAATCAGCGGACAATTGAATAAAGAAGGACTTGAAATCAGCGCATGCCCAATCACCCCTTCCCAACTCGCTATGCTGCTGGAGCGCATCAGTGATGGCACCATTTCCGGTAAGGCAGCCAAAACGGTATTTGAAAGCATGTGGAATGGTGAGCTGGAAAAGAATGTCGATGCCATTATTGCTGTAAAAGGACTAAAACAAATTTCCGACGATAGCGCTATTGAGAAACTGGTCGATCAAGTACTGGCTGCTAATGCGCAGCAAGTTGCAGACTATCGGAATGGCAAAGAAAAAGCCTTCAACTCACTGGTCGGTCAGATCATGAAAGCAACGCATGGAAAAGCCAATCCAGCACAGGTGAATATTATTCTGAAAAAGAAACTGGAGGAATAGACGGCTATATAAAAATATCAATTTAAGCTTGGTCATCGGGCTCGGATCTAGTAAAGGACTATAAGCTACCAATGTTTTTTTACTTTATTCCAGCGATAAAGTGCAGCGGCAAATAAATTATAGCCAAAACTGCATAGCTGCCTGACAATCGGGACTCCAAGCACGCTTGCCTTCCACCGTTCATGGGCGGACACTCGCCAGATTGTTAGGAAAGCATTGAAGCCGATATGAAGATTACCTAATTCGTCAATAACATGCAGGCGTTCACGAACAAATTCAATATCCGAACTGACTTCGGAAGCAAGTGCGCGATGCGTGTGAATATCATTCCACCGAATTTCACAGTGGCTTTCTTTACCCATCTGAGCTTCAATCCCAGCTTTGCATACCGGACAGGCTGAGTTGTAATACACTTTTATTTTGGGTTGACTTGTCATAGCGATAAAAATAGGAATCTTCCGTGAAGCAAAGAAGCAGCTGAGCAAACTTCTTCATACGAAGTTTCCGTTCATGCATCACTAAATCCTGAAAGTTGCTTCCTTTATTCTCCGCTGATTTTACAATAGCATAACCAATCTTAAAATGCTTGTTGCAGTAGTGAGTAGATAGAGCCCGGGATATTCGGAATGGGTTGTTTTATATACTGCCTATATTACGGACGACAAGTGGAATTATTTTCTTGTTGGAGGTTGATACGACTTGCGCAATATTTACTGCATGTCATTGTATCTGGGATTCTGATGTTAATCCCCAATCTTCAGAAAAATTGGGGTGTTTAACATTTGTTATAGTTGCTACCAATCCTCAGCAATTCAGCTACCAGCCCGGTGCTGATAGCTGAATTGCTATTAGTCTCCGATTGGATTCTGCTGCGCAGTTGTCAAACCTTCTTTCCAGTACGCAGGAAGGTTTTGCACCCAGCCATTATAAACATTCGGTACGGCTAAAACCCCTTGCCCGCCAAACCCTGGTAAACCGCTGACCATATCATCTTTGGCGGTGCCTGCGTTATCCACCAATGAAACATAGCCAGCAATTTCCGCTTTGCTAATATCACCATCGCCATTCGGATCGATATCAACTACTGTGAGTCGGTTACCAAACTTGGTCGTGACATAGGCATAATACCCTCCTCCCTGTTTTGCGCCAAAATTGGCACCGTGACAACCCGGATCGCAAGGTAATGATTTGACAATTTTGTCAGTGGCTGTATCGACGATGACAATCTGTCCACCCGTTGAAGCTATCACTACTGCTTTACCATCCGGCGATACCGGCGATTGAATCGGCAGTATGCCATAAGCCTCCGGATCGTTATTTTCATCACCATCTGTAAACGCTCCAGTGATTGGGTTATAGTCAGCAATCAAATTGATGGTTTTAATCAAAGCACCTGTCTCACCATTCAACACCGTCAATGTATGATGCAACAAATTAGCTGCATAAATTTTGCTGGAATCCGGCATCATACCAATGGCAATCGGATGAGCACCCGGTGCATTATTTCCGGTTGGCGTGCGGGCGTGTATGCCACCACTGGCGCCATAGATGCCGATATCATGAGTGTTGATATTCGGCGTTACAATTTTAGAGCCATCGGCACTGATCCAATGACCGTGCGGATTTGCAGAAATGTGCCCATGGTTCTGTGTTGGCATCATTTTGGTTACTTGGGTTGTTCCGGCAGGAATTACTGAAATACCGTTTTCGCCATTGATTGCAATCGTAATATCATCGGTAGTGGGTATTGTCACCACATGAGAAGGTGAATAACCTACTGTGATATTTTTAATGAGCTTACCGGTTTCGCGTTCAATCATCGAAAATTTGTTATCAAACCACTGAGTTTGATAAATTACCGACTGATCCCGGTTGGACCACATGTTGTGCGGATTATTGTTGTTGATTTGAGGTAGCGCAACTTTGCGTTTGACTGTCCAAGTTGTTGCATCAACCACAGTGGAAGTGCCAGGCTTATACTTGCCAGCCGTTTTCTCGAATTGCGTATTGATCCATACTTCACCAACGCCAAACTTTTGCGGTGCCGGCCCTACTGAAAGCGCTTGTCCGTTTATGTTGAGCAGAGCTGATAAATTCACAACACCGCCTGAAGTGATCAGCGGTAAGTTTGGAAATGTTACATTCCACTGGCCGGAGGAATAATCCTGCCAATTGTCAGGTGCGGTTGCGATGAAGAATGTTTTCAGTAACCGTACCGCCAGATCGCTACTGGTAGGCAGGTTTTTAATGCCTGTGACTAAATCAATCGTGTAATTGCTTTGTGGATTACCTAAATCCAGTCCCTCAGTATCCGGATCGTCTACTATCACTGCACCAAACATGTATGGATGCACTTTGCAAGTAAATACATACAGTCCTGGAGTGTGCAAGGTAACGAATCCGCCGCCACGATAGGCGCTCGTTTGATCGAAAGGCATATGCTGTGCACCAGTTGGCCATAACAGCGAGCTGATGGTATGCGCACCATTGGTATCGGACATAATAAAGTTGACACTGCTGCCTGGGGATATTACTTCCAAGGATCTGGTTTTAATATCTGCGCCCTGTAGCGGAGAGCCTGTGGCGCTCGGTTTACTCAATTCGACAATGGCATCGCCGCGTGCGCTTCTGAACCAGCTGGCTGGCTCATCGCTGACCTCGAAGGTCACTACGCCGGGCTCATTCGGTTTTGTACCCAGTAATATGTTGCCATATGGTGACGCACCGACAACGCTGGCACCATCTCCTCCAGCAGGATCCACGATGAAGCTGCCATGCATGCCTGCTTCCATATGCGCAATCAGATGGCAATGATATTGCCAATGGCCTGGGCCGACACCCGCTCCTGCTTTGATGGTAAAGGAGTGAGTATCAATTCCTTCTTCGAGCAATTTGGTATCAATCACCTCGCTGGTGCCTGTTTTTAGCCACCGATGCGCATGTAAGTGAAAGGTATGTCCAGGTCCGATCGACAAGATGTGGAAACGTACGATGTCATTCTCAACGGCACCAGGATTGGGATTTGCCCAAAGCGGTTTTTGTTGCGCACCGCCTTGAATAATTTCGGTTCCCCAAAAGGTTGACCCTACCATAAATAGAACAAAATGTTTATCGATATCATTGGCTGCGACAGGAATTATGCTACCGTCCCCGTTGACATAACTATCGATCGGCCCGTGTGCTTTATCAACAATGATGGCACCAAACAATCCCAACAATTCCTTGCCATTGCTGTTGCCGTGGTAAACGAAACTGCCTGTTTTGTTAGCCTTTATCTTGTAACTTTTGGTTTTTCCAGGGCTAATTTGTCCCGAGCCTGACTGTGCAAGGCCGGGCACTTTAAATCCGACTTTGTTGCTGGTGTTATTTGTCAAAGATACATGAACTGTATCCCCTTCCTTTACGAACAGGGTTGGCCCAGGTATGACGGCTTCGTTGCTTGCCATTGCGTATGCGATTTGTCCGTTAGGCAATGTTTCAGCTGTCAATGTAATGTTATGCGTTGTTGCAGCTAGAGCAAACGGTGAAATTAAGAGCGTGATTACAGCAAAAACAATTATAGTTACTGATTCTCTCAGGCTAAGCATATCTTTAATCCTCATTTTCTATCCTTATATTTAGTTGCCTAACATGTCCTTACTGAACTAGAAATTTTCCTTCCATACCCAAAAGCTTGTTGGAGAAATTATTGTCTTTATAGCGCGTGCTATTTTTTGCGATGACACTGAAAACATGCTTTTCCAGCGGACCGATTGCAACTTGATTGATACGATTAGTGGTTCCCGGGTCGATCCATTGATAACCTTTTAATTCAAAGGTATGAATATCAGTACCCAAAGCGATTAGGTGAAATCTGACATTGGAATTTCTTGTTGCAACCAGGGTTGGATTGACACCATGATTGGATTGAATTTTGCTAGCACCATTGATTTCCATGCCCCAAAAAGCATCATCGCCTAAATAAAGCACATATTCTTTGTCATAACTGGGAACGCCGACCGGGTTGACGATGATTGCTCCAAAGAGCCCCTTATGCTCCGCACCGTTATGGGTTTCAAAATTGTGGTCATGATAGGCCCAGGTACCCGCGGTTCCAGGTGCAACATTCCATTGATATTCATAGATGACATAGGTTTCTTCAAGTCCGGCACCTGCACCCTCATCAAAGTTCTTATTAATTACCTTAAGGGTTCCATCGCTCAGAATATCGTAATGAACGCCATGGACATGAATGCTGACTTGCTTGCTGATTCCAGGGACAGGGATATTGTTGCCAGGAATGGCATTCTCAATGGAGATCTTAACCTTGTCTCCTTCGGTTAACTCAATAGTGGGGCCGGGGATGGTGGCCTCTGAACTATACCGCGATGTAATATCCAATCCATCGACTCTATGGCTTAACATTTTGTAAGCCAGCAACTTGTTACCAAAGCCATCATCCTGGGTTTCTTCCGCAGTCAATTGAATAATATGCTCGGCGGCGAAACTTTCAGAGGTCGGAAAAGCTGATAATGACAAAGTAAGCACGAGTGCCACGGCAGCTCGTTTTATCAATGATTGTTGCGACATGCCCGGGGTGGCATTTGAGTTTTCTATGAGCCGCATATCGCACTTGGCTCGAGCAGACTGAAATAACATTTTAATGATCTCCTAAGGTAAAAATCGTATATCAAGTGAAGTGAATGCAGAATGTGTTCCGGCAGATAAATACAGGTTCTTATTTGGAGTTCATGGTTCACTTGGAATTTAAGATTTAGCAGGCTGATTGCAAAGAAAGAAGTGCAATCTTAGCGGGGGAGGATTCTATCAAATCCGTTTTTATTTAAATAGAAGGCATTTGTCCTTGGAATTAGCCTAAATTTAGCTATCTTTTGGGCTAAATGTCCCGATCAGGTGGGATTCTTTAAAATAATTGTATAAAGGGGCTTTCAGGCATAGTTCAATTTGTTTTTTGACGCCTATTTTTCTATAGATCACAGATAATTGGTTCCGAACGGTCTTTTCTGTCACAAAGAGTTGTGCGCCTATTTCTTTAGCAGACAAACCTTTACATGCCAGATGAGCAATGTGACGTTCGCTGTCGCTTAATCTGGGCTGCTGAGAGGTTGAAGTATCAGTGTGTGGTTTGATTTCTGCAGCTGGATCAGAATCGAACTGTGCCTGCCATAGCAGTTTGGTGATATTGCGGTCAAACCAGATATGCCCCGTATGAATTGCAACGATTGCTTTTAATAATAGATCAGTTGAGTTGTTTTTGCTGATTACACCTACTGCACCGGAACGGAATGTTTGTAGGTGGGTTTGTTCGTTATTGTGATGAGAAAAAGCTAATATTTTACTTTGGGGGCAAGTGTGCAGCAATTGGATAATGTGTTCCACATAATTATTGCCGCTCAGCAGTAAATCCATCAGGATTATGTCCGGCTTATGTTGTTCGGCCAAGCTAAATAAATCGTCGAGTTGACTGGTTTCTGCAACCAAGCGAATGCTGGTGTGATTCTCAAACAAGGAACGCAATCCCAAACGTACAAGCTCAAAACTTTCAGCTACCAAAATACGTATATTTGAATGAGACTGCTCAATCATGCTTTTTATTGTTTGTAAATTGCAAAAGGCTCAGTTGAATGTAGTACTCTCAACCTGAATTATTTTTGAGCATAGAATCAGCGATTACATAGTGCGTACTCAATACATAATGGCTATCTTTATTATCATAAAATTGTAACAGATATGCTTATGGGTAAATAGATGGCATTTGTCCCAAAAGGCACGGTAAGATTTTGCGATCTGCCGATAGAATAGGTTGATTTTTGGGATTCTTGAAGTGCTTATAAGATACGGACTTTTAGCCATGAATCAATGCGTCTCTTCTCATGGACACAGACCAGATGAGCGCTACTGATCAACGATAAGTACAATCAAAGATGTTAACGATGTTCGCTATTGCAGTTCCTTTATTTCAATAATGACAGCGGGTAAACGCGATTCATATTAAAATCGCTGTTTTTCCTTTCGTTAAATTCTGAATCAAAACCATGCATCCAATGTTGACCATTGCAGTGAAAGCTGCGCGTCGTGCCGGTAATATTATTAATAAGGCTTCCCAGAATCTGGATTTACTCACGGTATCAAAGAAATCACACAGCGATTATGTCAGTGAAGTGGATGGCGCAGCTGAAGAAGCCATTATCAAGATCCTGCTCGCAGCCTATCCCGATCATGCGATTCTGGCGGAAGAGAGCGGACACCAGGGCGATCATAAGCATTCAGATTATCAGTGGATTATCGATCCGCTGGACGGCACGACCAATTTCCTGCATGGTTTTCCAAAATATTCGGTTTCCATCGGATTGAGGCATAAAGGCGTTCTGACGCATGCAGTGGTTTACGATCCGAACAATAATGAATTGTTTACCGCGAGTCGAGGGGGTGGGGCTTTTTTAAATGATCGCCGGATTCGTGTCAGTAAACGCACCAAACTTGAAGAGTGTTTGATCGGTACCGGCTTGCCATTCAGGGACTTAACGCACATCGATGCTTACTTTGCCATACTGAGGGATATCGTGCCACGTATCACGGGGATTCGGCGGCCGGGCTCCGCCGCGCTGGATCTGGCTTATGTAGCGGCAGGGCGTTACGATGGTTTTTGGGAAATCGGACTGGCGCCATGGGATATGGCCGCCGGCTGCTTGCTTATTACTGAAGCGGGTGGATTGGTGGGTGATCTGGAAGGTAACGGGACGCACTTGGAAAGCGGGCAAATTATTGCCGGAAATCCCAAGGTTTTCGCGCAATTGCTTCAGGTGATTGCGCCTCATCTCACCCCCGAGTTGATCGAAGCGCAACGCTCGGCCAAGGCAATTTAGCATAAAGCCTATAACGGACCTGATTCGACTCCCGTCTGATTGACGGAAACTCGATTATTCTTTATGTCAGGCGCTCTTGATCGCTTAGAGGCATATTTGCCAGCTAATCAGGCGCAGTTCACTAACGACCTACGCTTATTTCTGCGATAGCTTATGAATATGACTGCAAAAATAATTATTGGGATGATTGCCGGCTTACTGTTGGGCAGTTTGCTTAATACCTTTGCAGATGATATTACGTTCGTTCAGGACTATTTGGTACATGGCCTGTTTCATATAGCGGGTGCAATTTTCATTAATTTATTGAAAATGCTGGTTGTTCCATTAGTAACCTTTTCATTGATTTGTGGTGTTTGCGGTATTGGCGATGTCAAAAAACTGGGTCGGGTGGGTATCAAAGCTTTTTGCCTTTTTCTGTTGACTACCGCACTTGCCATTCTGTTAGCTCTTCTTGTTTCCGTCACTATAAACCCCGGGAAAAATTTTAATCTGATTGCGGGTACTCAGATGGAGTTTGTGGCGCCTGAGCCACCCGCCATAACACAAGTCTTTATTGATTTTGTTCCCAGTAATCCGGTGACAGCCTTTGCAGAAGGCAACATGCTGCAAATCATTTTTTTTACTATTTTGTTTGCAATTTGCCTGCTGATGCTCGGAGAGCGCGGGCGCACTTTAATTGATGGTGCTGAAAAAATGAATGACATCATGATGCAGATGGTGAATGTTGTCATGTCCATTGCACCCTATGGAGTATTTGCATTAATGGCGAAGAATTTTGCGCTGCAAGGGATTGATTTGATTCTGCCGATGATCGGCTATTTTGGGATCGTTATTTTGGTGCTGATGTGTCATGCAACCGGTACGCTTATGGTGTTATTGAAATTTCTTGGACGAGTCGATCCCATACCGTTTCTTAAGAAAATGCGTACGGCCCAGGCTTTTGCATTTAGTACATCAAGCTCTGGCGCGACCATTCCCGTCACGCTCAGTACAGTTGAAAAGCGTTTGGGCGTGGATAACTCGACGGCCTCGTTTGTTATACCTTTCGGTGCAACCATCAATATGGATGGCACAGCTATCATGCAGGGTGTTGCAACGGTGTTCATTGCCACTATTTATGGTATTGAGCTGAGTCTGATGGATTATCTGACAGTCATCGGCATGTCGGTACTGGCGTCTATCGGCACTGCGGGCGTGCCTGGTGCCGGGCTCATTATGCTGGCCATGGTTCTCAATCAGGTGGGATTGCCGGTTGAAGGCATTGCATTGATCATGGGCGTGGATCGTTTGCTGGATATGATGCGCACTGCGGTCAATATCACGGGAGATGCAGTCGTTGCTATGATTGTTGCACGCAGTGAAGACACTGTATCTATGGAGATTTTTAATGATCCCAATGCCGAAGCAGTGAATCCCGTAGAACTGCCTCATGCGAGGCAGTGAAACAGGCGAGTCAAATTCATCGCTAAGACGCTATAATTTCATGATTAAAGGCCATCTAGCAGCAGCGATTGACTCTTCCCTTACTTCCATAACGGGCTTCCTGACGCTCGCGAAAAAATTCCGCATGTGACATGATGGATCGATCAGGATGTGTGCCTTTCATGTGCTCAACATATGCGCTATAGTCGGGCACACCCACCATCAACCGCAGGCTTTGTGAAATCTGTTGTATGGTTTGAGTAATTTTTCTATACATAACTTTATTCTCCAATCATTATTTTTCTGCTACCGCGTGTGCGGGTAAGAGCTCGAAGGGTGCTTCTTGGGTGGTGGGATGGTGAGTAATGCGCGCCTGCAATACAGTTCTAATCCCGAATATCAGCATGCTGATGAGCACTGTCATAAACAATCCGGCCAGTGTTGCATTCACATAATCGTTAAAAATTACCTGTTGCATCTGTTCCAACGATTTGGCAGGTGCCAGCACGACGCCTTCCACAATCGCATCTTGATATTTGCTGACATGCGCCAGGAAGCCGATGCGAGGATTGGTGTCAAAAATCTTCTGCCAGGCGGCAGTTAATGTACAAATACTGACCCATGTCAGTGGAACAATCGTAATCCACGCAAAGCGATCTTGTTTCATTTTGAACAAGACACTGGTGCATAAAATTAATGCAATACCCGCCAGCATTTGATTGGCGATACCAAATAATGGCCATAAGGTATTGATTCCCCCTAACGGATCGATAACACCCTGGTAGAGAAAATATCCCCATCCTGCTACGCAAAGACCCGTTGCAGTCAGACTGGCAACCAGTGAATCGGTGCGTTTCATGACGGGAACAAACGATCCCAGCAAATCTTGCAGCATAAAGCGCCCCGCACGGGTTCCAGCGTCAACTGCAGTCAAAATGAAAAGCGCTTCAAACAAGATCGCGAAGTGATACCAAAAAGCTATCATGGCAGTACCACCGACAACTTCAGATAAAATCTGCGCCATACCGACCGCCAATGTAGGTGCACCACCGGTTCGCGAAATTATGCTGTGTTCGCCGACATTCTGCGCGGTTTGGGTGATCATTTCCGGGGTAACATAAAATCCCCATTGGGCGATAGTTTGTGCGGCGGATTCTGCGGTGGTGCCAATAATCGCTGCAGGGCTGTTCATGGCAAAATACACCCCGGGTTCCAAGGTGGCAGCCGCGACCAACGCCATAATGGCGACAAAGGATTCCATCAGCATGGCGCCATAGCCAATGAAACGCGCATCCGTTTCAGACTGAATCATCTTAGGCGTGGTACCGGACGCTATCAACGAATGAAAGCCGGAAATCGCACCGCATGCGATGGTAATAAATAAAAAGGGAAAAAGATTGCCCGACCAAACAGGTCCTGAGCCATCGACAAACTGCGTCAATGCCGGCATTTTCAGTTCCGGTGAAATAAAGATAACGCCGATGGCTAATCCCACAATGGTACCGATCTTAAGGAAAGTCGATAGATAATCGCGTGGCGCCAATAACAGCCAGACGGGTAAAACTGCGGCAATAAAGCCATACGCAATCAATGACCAGGTCAACTGCTCGCCTGTTAACGTAAAAAAATCCGCTAATACAGGATCTTCCTGGACATATTGGCCTACCACGATGGATAGCATCAGCAGCACAAAACCGATGAGTGAAACTTCGCCAATCGCGCAAGGGCGAAGGTAACGGGTATAAATTCCCATAAACAGCGCTATAGGAATGGTGGCAGCGACAGTAAAGGTTCCCCACGGGGATTCAGCTAGGGCTTTAACCACGATCAGCGACAATACGGCTAACAGGATCAGCATAATAAAGAAGGTGCCGAACATTGCGATCATGCCGGGCAGTTGCCCGAGCTCCGCTTTGATTAAATCACCCAGTGACCGGCCATTGCGTCGTGTTGATATGAACAGCACAATAAAATCCTGGACTGCGCCGGCAAACACGACACCGGCCAGCAGCCATAACATGCCTGGTAAATAACCCATTTGCATTGCCAGAATGGGACCAACCAATGGCCCTGCCCCCGCAATGGCTGCAAAATGGTGCCCGAACAACACATATTTGTTGGTTGGTACATGATCCAAACCATCATTGTGTTTATAGGCCGGTGTCATACGCCTGCTATCCAATTTCAATACGCGATTGGCAATGAACAGACTGTAAAAACGAAAGGCGATGATATAAACGCAAACCGCCGCAATGACAATCCAAATCGCGCCGATCGATTCACCGCGGTTGAGTGCAATGACGCCGAATGCAAAAGCTCCGGTAAGGGAAAGTATTGACCAGCCAAGTTTCGATATTAAATTATTCATTTATCTTATGGAGTTGATTAAGTGAGAGGGGGTGTCAAATTTTACCTGAGTGAACTAATCGGATGCTTCAGGAATCTCAAAAGGCAAGTCCTGGTTTTTTGCGCCGGAGTCAATCAAGGATTGCATTTCTTCCAATGGTGGAAGTTCTTTCAAAGAGCGAAGATTCAGGTCGTCAAGGAAGTGCTGCGTGGTAGCCAACAGCGCGGGTTTTCCGGGTACGTTACGATGTCCGACAGCCTCTATCCAACCGCGCGTCATAAGTGCCTTAAGCACCGAGCTGGAAACGCTAACACCGCGAATTTCTTCGATGTCACCACGGGTAACCGGCTGGCGGTAAGCAATGATGGCAAGCGTTTCCAGAACCGCACGTGAATAGCGTGGCGCTTTAGGTGGTGTCAATCGCTCCAGATACGGCTGTATATCCGCTCGGGTCTGGAAACGCCAGCCGCTGGCGACCGAGACTAATTCCACGCTGCTATCAAGCCATTTTTCGCGAATCTCTTCCAATAATTTCGATAACACGGCAGCGCTTAATTCCAGATTGAATAATTTACGCAATTCACTGATGGGTAGAGGTTCCGCAGTCGTCAGCAACGCAGCCTCCAGAATTCGCTTGGCTTTTTCCGGGCTCAACGAATCCGGTGTATCAAGCTGATTGAGCGGCATCAATGGAGCGGACATAAATGATCCCGCCATCAAGCGATTGAGAAATTTCCAGCAACAATTCCTTGACCAATTCCAGAACGGCCAGAAAAGTGACAATGACTTCTGCAAGGGTGGCCGCAGGGCTGAATAAATCGTGAAATTCCACTTGATCGTGTCCACGCAAGTCACGCAGTATTTGGCTCATATAGGCCCGGACGGAAAGCGTTTCACGTTTGATTTGATGGGGATGGTGGATTTTGGCCCGCGTTAGAATGGCCATCCAGGCATTTCGCAGATCATCCGTGTTGATACCGGGCAACTGAGCCGCAACCGGATGGTCAATTCCTATCCGGATCACGTTGAAGTCACGTCCAGCTTGCGGCAATTCATTGATTCGAGCTGCGGCATGCTTCATTTGCTCGTATTCAAGCAAGCGCCGTACGAGCTCAGCGCGCGGATCATGTTCTTGTTCCGTCTCTATTTTGGGATTGGGTAACAGCATGCGCGACTTGATTTCAATCAGCAGGGCGGTCATCAGTAAATATTCGGCTGCCAGCTCCAGTTGATCTACGCGCATCATTTCAACATAAGTCATATATTGCTGCGTCAACTCCGCCATCGGAATATCCAGAATATTCAGATTATGCTTGCGAATCAGATACAGGAGTAAATCCAGTGGACCTTGGAAGGTATCCAGAAAGATTTCCAATGCATCAGGCGGGATATACAAATCCTGCGGAATTTCCAGCAGGGGCTCGCCGCAGATTCTGGCAATCGGCTGCAATTCAATGGATTCGATTACTGAATTGTCGTTCATTGATCAATAAGATCGGTCTCGCTTGTGCGTCTTAACCTTATGAATAACTGAGCCCCATTGCTGCGCGCACGTCGCGCATGGTGTCTTCCGCCAGCTTGTTGGCTTTTTCGCAGCCATCCGCAATGATGTTGCGTACCAAAGTCGGATCTTCTTCGTATTTTCTGATGCGCTCCAACATGGGTTCCTGTTCAGCCAGAATTTTGTCGATCACGGGCGTTTTGCAATCCAGGCAGCCAATTTCCGCATTCTTGCAGCCATGCTGCACCCATTCCCGTGTGGTCTCATCGGAATAGACAAGATGGAATTGCCACACCGGGCAACGGGCGGGGTCGCCCGGATCGCTGCGCCGTACACGTGCCGGATCGGTTGGCATGGTGCGAATTTTTTTGCGAATACTCTCCGGGTCTTCGCGCAAGCTGATAGTGTTGTTATACGATTTCGACATTTTCTGGCCATCCAGTCCCGGCATTCTGGAAGCTTCCGTCAGTAATGTTGCCGGTTCCGATAGGATCATTTTGCCGCCGCCTTCGAGATAGCCGAATAGCCGTTCACGATCGCCCAGACTCAGATTCTGCTGCTCGATCAGTAATGATCGGGCTTCTTCCAGCGCATGCTCATCACCCTGTTCTTGATACAGCGTGCGCAATTCGGTATACAGTTTGGATTTTTTCGAGCCGAGCTTTTTGATGGCTTGTTCCGCTTTTTCTTCAAAGCCGGGTTCTTTGCCATAGATGTGATTAAAGCGGCGGGAAATTTCGCGCGTAAATTCCAGATGCGGCGCTTGATCCTCTCCGACGGGAACCAGATTGGCGCGATAAATCAGGATATCCGCGCTTTGCAACAACGGATAGCCCAGAAAACCATAGGTGCTGAGGTCCTTCTCGGATAGTTTTTCCTGTTGATCCTTATAAGTGGGTACGCGTTCCAGCCAGCCAAGCGGTGTCATCATCGACAGTAATAAATACAGTTCGGCGTGAGCGGGCACTTTGGATTGAATGAATAAGATCGCCTGCGATGGATCAACGCCTGCTGCCAGCCAATCCACCACCATATTCCAGACATTCTGTTCGATGATTTCAGGTGAATCGTAATGGGTCGTCAAGGCATGCCAGTCGGCGACGAAGAACAGGCATTCGTATTGCTGCTGCAATTTCACCCAATTCTTCAAAACGCCATGATAATGTCCTAAATGCAGGCTGCCGGTGGGGCGCATGCCTGATAAAACGCGATCAGCAAACATGTTGATTTTCCAAATGTAAAACGTTATTAAATATAGAGTCCAAAAATTGATACGATCATGACTTTAGCCCATGTGATCATGGGTCCGATCACGGCACCCAGCACGCCGCTGAATAACAATACCAGCAGTATCATAAAGCCATAAGGCTCAATCCGCGAAAACTGGTAAGCCAATCGATGCGGCAGCAGGCTTACCGCCATACGGCCGCCATCCAAAGGCGGCAACGGCAACAGATTGAGTACCATCAGGATAACATTGATTTCAATTCCTGCAATTCCCATCAGCGCCAGGGGTTTGGCGAAACTGCTGTCAGGCGTGATGATAGCGAGTTTGATCATCAAGGCCCAGAAGAATGCCATCAGCAAATTGGCACCAGGCCCGGCGGCGGCTACCCAGAGCATATCGCGCTTGGGCTGGCGCAGGTTGGAAAAATTAACCGGTACAGGTTTGGCCCAGCCAAATAAGAAACCTGCGCCGATCGTTAATTTACTCAGAATAAACAATGACAGCGGAACCAGAATGGTACCTACAGGATCGATATGCCGTATTGGGTTGAGGCTGATGCGCCCTTCGTTGTAGGCGGTAAAGTCACCGAAATGCCGGGCGATATAGCCATGTGCGGCTTCATGCAGGGTAATGGCAAAAATAACGGGAAGCGCATAAATGGCGATACCCTGGATAATTTCATCCATGTTCGATTCCAAATGGATCGAGACGGCCTTTTCCCTGACGCACCAGTGCGGGCACATCCGTGGTCAAATCAATCACCGTGGTCATGTCTATGCCGCATGAACCGGCATCCATGACCAATTCGACCTGATGTTCCAACCGCTCGCGGATTTCTTCCGCATCGTTCAGCGGATAGTCGTCTTCAGGCAGAATCAGCGTTGAGCTTAGCAAGGGTTCGCCGAGTTCTTCCAATAGCGCTAACACCACCGGATGATCGGGAATGCGCAAGCCGATGGTATTGCGTTTCGGATGCTGCATCCGCCGTGGCACTTCTCGCGTGGCCTGCAAAATAAACGTGTAACTCCCCGGCGTCGTGGCTTTAAGCAGCCGGTACTGGCTGTTATCCACCTTGGCGTAGGTGGAAATTTCCGTCAGATTGCGGCAGACCAAAGTGAAATGATGGCGTTCGTCCACTTGTCGAATGGTGCGGATGCGCGTCATCGCGTCTTTGTCTCCCAGATGACAGCCTAACGCATAACAGGAGTCCGTCGGGTATACGATAATTCCGCCTTTCTGGACGATAGCAACGGCTTGCTTGATCAGGCGTGCATGTGGGGTGTCTGCGTGAATTGAGAAGAATTGAGCCACAGTAAAACGGTATCAGGGTTAGGTTAAGTAATCAATGGGTTAATGCGCTCGGTGGAAATATTATTTTTCCAATGGTGCCAGATTGGGGTGCAGCCGTGCGGAAATTCCGGTAACTGCCCCAGATCAAAATAGCTCTCACCGGGACCATGAAAATCCGAGCCGCACGAAGCCAGCAGATTCCTGCTTTTTGCATGGTGCGCAAAATGTTGCATTTGCTCAGGCGTATGACTCGACGTGACCACCTCAAGCGCCGATCCACCCAGTGCACAGAATTCATCAAGCAGGTCGCTCAAGACATTTTTACCCAAATCATAGCGTGCAGGATGCGCAATCACCGCCTGACCGCCACTGCCGCAAATCCAGCCCACGGCATCACTGAGCGAGGCCCATTCGTGCGCAGCATAGCCCGGCTTGCCTTTTACCAGATATTTCTTAAACACGGATTTTACGTCTTTGGCATAGCCTTGCTCAACCAGAAAGCGAGCAAAATGCGTGCGTCCGATTAAGCGCCGTTCGCCGACATGCGCATACGCGCCGGAGAGGCTATCGGGAATGCCGACTTTTTCCAGTTCCCGCGCGATATTTTCGGCACGCTGCGCGCGCCCCGCGCGAATAGCCGCCAACCCTTCGACCAACGGTGCATAGGCCGGATCAATATCCAGTCCGATAATATGCAAAGTACGGCCGCGCCAGCTCACGGAGATTTCCACACCGTTTATAAATGTGATACTTTTGGCTTCGGCCATCTGCCGCGCTTCAGCTAACCCGGTAATATCATCGTGATCGGTTAGCGCCAGTATTTCGACGCCGCGCATTGCGGCACGCTCAACCAGTTGAGCCGGTGGTAAAACGCCATCAGAAATGTTGGAATGACAATGCAGATCAATGTTAAGCATGAGGCAATTCGTAGCAACGCAGGACATGCATGATAGCAAATAACCGCATTGAAGAGAAATCATTGCGTTGGATAATGAAAGAGATAGTGAGTATCCTGAAAGAAAAACCGTTTTACAAGGAATCCCCAATGAATAGACTACTGGAAATCCGTGACCATCTTTCCGCTGCACCGCATCGCAGCTTGTTTTTGGCGGGTGCGTTGCAAGGCGTGCTGACGGTGCTGTGGTGGGTGTTTGACCTGGCCGGGCGTTATGGCGTTGCCGGATCGATGATTCACTGGAGCATCGCCCCGACCTGGGCGCATGCGTTTCTGATGGTGTATGGCTTTTTCCCGTTCTTTATTTTAGGTTTTTTGTTTACCACATATCCCAACTGGATGAACGGCGATAAAGTGAAACCGCGCGAATATGTCGCCACTTGTGCGCTAATGGCAGCGGGTGTGGTGCTGGTTTATGCCGGTTTGTTGACGCACAAAGCGATCATTATCCTGGGTATTGAGCTGATGCTGATCGGATGGGGTGTGGCGGTCTATGTGTTATACCGTATCCTGTTGAGCACACCGGCTCAGGACAAACGCCATGCCAGGGTCACCAGCATTGCGTTGTTGATGGGCTGGTTGGGCGTGGCGGCGTATTTGCTTTGGCTGGTAACGGGAGATCAGGCCATGCTCAATTTTGCGCGCCATGCCGGGGTCTGGTTCTTTTTGCTGCCGATCGTGCTGACCGTTTCGCACCGCATGATCCCGTTTTTCTCCAGCCGTGTGCTGGATAATTATGAAATGGTGCGGCCCTTCTGGATGCTATGGCTGATGCTCGCATGCATTGCGGCGCACGGCAGCCTGCAATGGCTGGAACTGCCTGCCTACCTGTGGATCGCCGACTTTCCGTTGGCGGGATGCGCGCTTTATCTATCGTACCGCTGGGGATTTCTGCGCAGTTTTAGCGTGAGCTTGCTGGCAGTATTGCATTTCTCCTTCGCCTGGCTGGGTGTCGCCATGTTGCTGTATGGTTTGCAAAGCCTGGTGTATTTCGCCTCCGGCAACCTGATTCTGGGGCTCGCGCCACTGCACGCACTGGGCATCGGCTTTTTTGCCAGCATGATCCTGGCGATGGCTTCACGTGTCACCATCGGCCATTCGGGTCGTCCGCTGGAACTGGATCGGTTAACCTGGGTGTTGTTTCTAGGGTTCCAGGCAACCGCCGTGCTGCGGATTCTGGCCGATCTCGTACCCGCGATAGCGCCGTTTCTTTATGTCGTTGCCGGACTTGTTTGGCTGGCTTGCTTCGGATTATGGGCGATTAAGTATGCACCGATTTATTGGCGCGCGAGGGTGGATGGGAAGGCGGGGTAGTTTGGATAGTTGGTGGCGGGTAACTAGCCTGCGAAACTAGCGAAGTTTGATATGATAAACCTAAATTGATTGATGATTCTAAAAAATAACGTGATATTGTAAATTTTGCAATGATTGACGTTATTTTTGATGCAGTATATTGAGTCATTTCGGATGTCTGATTTTAATCTGTTGAGGTAACAACAAATGAACAATAACGAAGCCGCGTTTCTCATACAAACAATGCTGAAGTCAATGCGAGAAAATCCAGCGCAGTTTAATTTTACTGTGAATGTTACGACCGTTGGGGCGATGGGTATTGGTGGCCCGGGTGGCCCAGGTATAGTGGGTATTGCAAATGGTCCAGGGGTGGGAGTGTACGCTTCAGCTTCAGCTCCGTCACAAATGCAAATTCAAATAAGCGAGCAGCGAGCAAATCAGGAACTTAATGCTCAATTTACGAAAATTCAAAGTATTCTTGAATCAATTATCATGGAGCTTGAGAATACTACTATCTCCCGCGAAAAGAGCGAAACTTTTATTGGAAAATTGAAGTCAACTTGGCTTCCTAATGTTGTGATCGCCACAATAGCAGCAATCCTAGAGCAGGTATTCGGTTAACGAGTTCTAACAAAGTGTCATAAAAATAGCAAAATGGTGTTAAGTCATTAATTTTTGACGAAATATGACGAATTATATGATATCCCAAAAGCTTATATGATGTTACGGCTAACAACACATCGAATTCGAATAGCTAGACGATTTATCTATCGAAGGTGAATCAAACAGGGAGTAGATCACGGTGCTGGGATAACGTTTTGCAATGTGCGCCTTAAGCAACACAGTATCGTTTAAAATTTCTCGGTACGGCCACGACCGCTATCCCGTTTGATACACATCATCATGGCTCCCGACATTAATCAAAATAATTTCTTTTTCAGTGATCAGAATTTCCAGCGTGATGCGGTAACTGAGATTGATCGATATCGAATGCAGAGCTGACAATTTGCCTTTGAGCGGATGAATTCTCAAGGAAGAGTGATAAGGGTTGTGAGCCAGTAATTCTAAAGTTTTGCGATACGGCTCTTTTAATTCGGGGTGTTTTTGTGCAAAGCGTCTGGCGCGTTTCTTATAACTGTCGGTAAAGACGAGCGTGTAGCTCATTTAGAAAATATATCATTGACATGCTGATCGACAGTATCCTTGCTGAATTGACCGGATGCCATATCCTGCCGTGCCTGGTAAAGCGCGGCTTCCAGTTCCATCTCACGCAGATAGTGATATTGCTCGATTTTCATTACGACAAAGCATTCCTTGCCGCGCAGGGTAATGATGTCTTCTGTTTTATCCGTAAGGCTTTCTTCCAGACAGGCAATCCCTTTGGTTTTTAGATCGTTGGCTGTAATCATGATGAATTAGAATCGTATGATTAATCGTTTTTCTGACTATACGATTCAGAGCGTGATGTGTCAATTGTATTCAGGGTGTCCAGCCTAAAAGCGAAATGGTATCTGGCTGACAGCGAAAGACTCTTGTTCTTGTAAAAACACTTCATCGTCGCCGGGTGGATCGATCAAGCCCAAATATGATGGAAGAAACAAAGAATCGGATGGCGAGATTGGGTGTTAATTATGCCGCAGTTTCTAATTTAACTTGATCGATTTCAGAATTGCACCGATTTTCGAGCATGCTGGGTCACTTTTTCCATGCTGAATCCAGCTTTTCTCAATCAAATGGTATGTAATGGATGCAAGTATCAGGGTACATGCCAAGGTTGCGACGAGAAAGACCATGCCGGCGTTAATATTCAGGTTTTTTAGACTGAGGATGATGGGTAGGTGCCATAGATATATGCCATAACTGATTTTACCCAGATAGTCGATAATTCCGGAAAACCACCCGAGTGCCGTGTTCGGCAATGCAATTAGAAAGACTATCAGCGCTGCTGCGCTTAAGCCGGTCAGGATCCTGAAAAAGCCCACATAATACACAGAGCCCCAGTAATTAGGCGTCATCCATAAAAGCTTGATCATGATGAAGCCTGCGCTGATAGCAACCAGCGCTTTGATTCCGAAGCTAACCCAATCATTACGATTGCCATTAGTCAGAACCCATTTGCACGCGGCAATGCCAAACCCGAACACATCCAGAGAACCGGGCAATTGCGCTGTTGCAAACCAAAGCTTGTGCGCACCTGTGGAATGGAGGGTGTAAAACGCCGCAATCTTCCATAGGCACGCGATGGCACTAAACACTAATAAAATTTTTAGTGGTGAAGCCCGTTTAATCCAATTCCAGGAAATAAGAATGAGAAGATAAAACTGCATTTCCACGCCAATGGACCAATTTACGCCATTGATAGCACCTTGCGTGCTGGGAAAAAAATTGTGAAAGAATAAAAGGTGTGAAATGAATTGAAAGAAAATATTAGATAGGGGCGTAAATAAAATTTGTGGTTGAATTAGGAAAACAAAAATGATGCAGGTGAAAAAATATAGCGGTGCTATTCTAAAAAAGCGATGGGAAGCATAGACTGATTTCCATGCGGCTCCATAAGATTTTTCGAGTGAAAATGCACTAAAATAAATGACAAATCCACTGATCACAAAAAACAAGTCAACACCCAGCCATCCGGTTCGCCACCATAAATTGGGCCCTGTCACCGGGAAAGACGACCAGCTGGTATGTTCAATGACGTGGTAAACAACGACACTGATTGCTGCAAATGCGCGCAACTTATCCAGATTTGAGAAACGGATATTAGAATCCAAACGCAGGTCACTCATAAAATTGTCTTCTTATTCACTTGAGAATTTTCGGTTTTTGTAACCGATTGGTTAACATACCGAAAACAAATCATCTGGAACTAGAAGCAATGATCAACTTGTTCCACTTTGTATAAGCGTTGGGATAGTGAAGCGTTTGGATCCGGTGCATAGGCGGTCGGTGGATAATCGCTCAACAGGCTTTGATTGCTGCGGATTTTGATTTCGGATTGGGTGCGCTGCGGGTTGCCGGTATCTTTGATGGTCATGATCCAGTTGCCATTGCCATGGGTAATCGTTTCATTGATTTTTCCGGAGTACTTCGGGTCATGAATCTCGGTAATGTAATACGTTTTTGCCGCTTCATCGTGCATTTGCGGATATCCGTGGACTTGCAGCGATTCATGATAGATAAAGTATGTGGTGATATCACGCCAGGTGTGGCGGCGCCATTTTGGCAGGTGAAAGCCGCCATCGCTTTCCAGGCATTTTACAATTTCCAGATAGTTTTTATCGCTGCTGCGGTTATAAATCTCTTTCTGACAGAGCAATTCTTCTCGCGCAGGTGCTGTCATGCAAGCGGGTAACAAGAGTGTATATAAGAAAAACATCAACCGTTTTTTGGGAGAAAAATGCATAGAAGTTTTAACCGATCCTAGAGTTTCCGATTTGTTGAGAAGGATAATTGGATGAGCAAATTGAATGGTATCAGATACTATTTTGTATTGTACACATGAACGAAGAGCGGGATCATTCAATCCACAACCGGTTGTTTTTCCGAGTTGGTATTTCTGGTTTTTTTGTTTTACTTACGGAAGGGCCGCGGGTATGGTTTTCTGCATACCGTGTTTAAGGAAGGCCGAAAGGAGTTGTATGCATTCTGCGGATAATAGCCCGATCTTTCATATCGTTATGAAAAATTCTTAGCTTATCCATAAGGATAATTTATTGAGCCTACCTTGGTTTATAGTAAACTCTCGTTTCGCTTGTTAAAATTAATATTTTACAAAAATAAATCAGACTCTATTATTTACTTAGGATTGTTCATGAATACCGAAGATTTTCGTCCCGAAAAAGAAGTTAAAGTTTTTTATCCACCGCAGCGGGTTTTGATGGGGCCCGGACCCTCGGATACGCACCCGCGCGTGTTGAATGCCATGGCGCGCCCGACTTTGGGGCACCTGGATCCCGTTTTTACCGAGATGATGGAAGAAATCAAGGGCCTGATGCGTTATGCCTTCCAAACCAAAAATCGCATGACTTTCCCGGTTTCGGGGCCCGGATCGGTGGGCATGGAGATGTGTTTTGTCAATATGATCGAGCCGGGTGACAAAGTGATCGTTTGCAGCAACGGGGTATTTGGTGGACGTATGGTCGAGAATGTCGAGCGTCATGGCGGTGTTGCCGTGACGGTCAATGACAAATGGGGAGAGCCGGTCGATCCACAGAAAGTTGAAGATGCGCTGAAAAAAAATCCCGATACCAAGATTATCGCGTTTGTGCATGCTGAAACCTCAACCGGCGCTTCATCCGATGCCAAAACGCTGTGCGAGATCGCACGAAAGCATGATTGCATGACCATTGTTGATACGGTGACATCGCTGGGTGGAACGCCGATCAAGGTTGACGAATGGGGAATTGATGCGATCTATTCCGGTAGTCAGAAGTGTTTATCCTGCCCTCCCGGTTTGTCGCCAGTGAGTTTTTCCGAACGTGTGACCGATTTGGTTAAGAATCGCAAGACCAAAGTACACAGTTGGTTCATGGATATCAGCCTGTTGCTGAATTACTGGGGATCGGCTGCGCGTACGTATCATCATACCGCGCCGACCAATGCATTGTATGCATTACATGAATCTCTGCTGATGCTGGCGGAAGAAGGCCTGGAGCATTCCTGGGCGCGTCATCGTTATAATTATGAAGCGTTAAAAGACGGTTTTGCGACATTGGGCATGGATTATGTGGTTGCAGAACCTTATCGTCTGCCGCAATTGAATTCCGTTTTTGTACCGGCCGGTGTGGATGAAAAAGAGGTGCGTCGCCGCCTGCTGGCTGAATATAGCCTTGAAATTGGCGCCGGATTGGGTGATTTCGCCGGAAAAGTATGGCGTTTTGGATTGATGGGTACATCTTGCCGGGTGGATAACGTGATTTTCTGTCTGAATGCGCTGGAAACTGTTTTATCCGATATGGGATTGAAAGTAGAACGCGGTGCGGCTGCTGCGGCAGCGCATAAGCGCTATGCTGCACATCCGATGTTCTAAGATCTTATTCAGTTAGTTGCAATAGGTTAATTTGAAACCACTTTCTTGTCGGGTGCGATGGGGAAGTGGTTCATTTTTTGTAATCTGGCATGGATGATCCGGTCACTATGGTTTTGGATTTTCCTTTATCGATAGCTGTGGTAGTGCCGCTATTATCGTTTTTTTTATCATTCTTCTCCATTTCAGGGTTGATTAAGATAAGAGCGGATTGGGTTCTGGATCAGCCCAATGAACGTTCACTTCATTTGGTACCTGTTTCACGCATTGGCGGCTTGGGTCTGCTTGCCGGGGTGATCGTATCCTGGTTGTGTTTCTCGGTTGCGATACCTGATTCGGTATTGATGGGTATAGGGTTGTTGATGGTAATATCATTGGCCGATGATGTGTGGCGAGTTCCGGTGTGGTGTCGATTGATGGTTCACACAGCGGTTGCCACTAGTTTCTCCATTGCATTTTTATCGGATACGTATGGCTGGGGGCTTGTACTCTTCACAGCTGCAGCGGTTATCTGGATGTCGAATCTCTATAATTTCATGGATGGCTCTGATGGTCTGGCGGGTGGAATGACGGTAATTGGATTCGGAACCTACGGTTGGCTTGCCTATGCGGCAGGCAATAATGATTTTGCTGCGGTAAATTTTTCCCTGGCTGCGGCGGCATTGGCTTTTTTAATACACAATTTTTATCCGGCGCGTATTTTTATGGGAGATGTGGGATCGATTCCTCTTGGATATCTGGCGGCGGTGATAGGCATGTTGGGATGGTTTGATCATCTGTGGTCACTGTGGGTGCCGGTACTCATTTTCTCGCCTTTTATCGCGGATGCGACCGTAACACTGATGAAGCGAGTATTTCAAGGAAAAAGAATCTGGCAGGCGCATCGTGAGCACTATTATCAGCGCATGGTGCAAAGCGGTTTGGGTCATCGGAATACTGCGCTCGTAGCTTACGGGTTGATGCTGGCAACAGGCGCAAGTGCGGTATGGGCTAATGCGCAAGATGTCGCGTTACAGACCCGGATTGTGGCCGTTTGGGGATGTGTATATCTGATATTAATGGTTATTTCTGATCGGAGTCAAAAGACTCCTCCCGATCGAGGATAAGAGATATGTTTGCCAACCGATACGGGATCCGTACTTTTATCGCTTTTACGCATGATTTTATTGCTGTCGCCGTAGCTTGGTGGCTGGCTTATTTATGCCGTTTCAATTTTGACATCCCGGCGGTGTCCGTCATATTTTTATTACAGACGCTGCCCTGGATTGTGTTGATCCAAGGCGGAGCTTTTTTGTGGTTCGGGCTTTATCGCGGGTTGTGGCGTTATGCCAGTTTGCCGGATTTAAAAAGAATCGTTGTTGCGGTGGCTGTGGGTTCGGTAGCGGTAACCTTGATGTTGTGGTTATTCGGCCTGTTGCGAAATGTGCCCGGTGCGGTCATCATGCTGGCGCCTTTGTTATTGCTGTTGATCATGGGTGGCAGCCGTTTGATATATCGCGCATGGAAAGAACGCCGCCTGTACAGTCTGGAAAGTTATGAAGCGAAGCTGGTATTGATTCTGGGTGCTGGAAGCACGGCTGTGAATCTGGTGAAAGCTTTAACCGGAAGTCGTGAGTGGCATGTGGTAGGTATGCTGGATGATGATCCCAGAAAACTAGGCACACGGTTGCAAGGTGTGCGTGTGCGCGGGACGATCAAAGAACTGCCGCAATGGGTGCAGAAACTGAATGTCGGGCATGTGATTATTGCCATACCATCCGTTTCTCGGCGCATACACCGTCAGGCTTTGGAAATGTGTTCGGAAATCGGTGTGAAAGCGATGACAGTGCCGTCCTATGCGGACTTGATCAGCGGTAAGACGACGGTGTCACAAATTCGTGAAATCCAGTTGGATGATTTGCTGGGCAGGGCACCTGTGGTTCTGGATGACGACGGTTTGCACGATTTGCTGACAGGGAAGGTGATTCTGGTGACAGGAGCAGGCGGTTCGATTGGTTCGGAGTTATGCCGCCAGCTCGTCTCGTTTGAACCAAAGCGTATTATTTTCGTTGAGTTAAGCGAATTCTCGCTCTACACCATTCAGGAAGAGTTTTTGGCGCGTTATCCAGCGATGAATATGTCGTTTGTAATTGGTGATATCAAGGATCACGCCCGAATGACACAGTTATTTACGCAATTTCATCCTACCGTGGTTTTTCATGCGGCTGCGTACAAGCATGTGCCGCTGATGGAGCAGGAAAATGCATGCCAGGCTATTTTGAATAATGTGTTGGGCACTTATGTGCTGGCTCAGGTGGCGATTAATTTTGCGGTAGATAAATTTGTTTTGATTTCCACTGACAAGGCGGTTAATCCTGTGAGTGTCATGGGTGCCAGCAAGCGGCTGGCAGAAATGGTTTGCCAGGCTTTGCAACAATCAATTTCAAAGCATGTGAATGTTGACCGGAACTATCCATCGTGCCAAACCTGTTTTGTGATGGTGCGGTTTGGCAATGTGCTGGGCAGTACCGGCAGTGTCATTCCGAAATTCCGTGAACAGATTGCCAAAGGGGGGCCGATTACCATCACCCATCCAGACATGACACGTTATTTCATGTCCATTCCGGAAGCTGCGCAACTGGTTTTACAGGCCGGACTGATGGGGGGTACGCAAGGTGGCGGTGAAATTTTTGTGCTGGATATGGGGGATCCTGTCAAGATCGTTGATCTGGCCAATGATTTGATCCATTTGTCCGGTTTGGCGGAAGGAGATATTCGTATTGAATTTACGGGATTGCGCCCGGGTGAAAAGATACATGAGGAATTACTGGCGACGAGTGAAAGTACGCTTCCGACACCTCATCAGAAATTACGTATTGCGCAGGCATGTCAGGTTGATGAGCAGTGGTTGTCGGAGCTGGTGGCTTGGTTGGATAAAGTGACCGTACTAAGTGATCAGGAAGTCCGTGATGAACTGATTAAGTGGGTGCCCGAATACACTCATAGGGAAGTGAGGCATTGAGTTATTAAATATTTCTGAAGAATGGATGCTAATGATTGATAATCCGGTTTTCTTGCCTTAACTGAGAATAGTCTATGGTTTTCAAGTTTTCTGTGATGCATCCGTTTTCCAAAACTACAATTCGATCAATCTTTTTTAAGTGTGGAATCTGTTGATTGAAAATCAACGTGGTGCGATTTTGTATCAATTTTTCTAAAGCGAAGAGCAGTTCTGCGGAATCAGGTTCTGGTGCTGCAAGTACTTCATCTAAAATTAATAGAGGGGCATTTTTTAAAAATGCCCGTGCGATGGCGAGCTGAATCAATTGTTTTTTGCTGATTTCATTGTCATTCTGGTTAATTTGAGTTTGTAAGCCTTCAGGCATTCGACGAATAAATTCCATCGCATGGGAGGCATGTGCGGCAGCAGTTATTTTTGCTTCATTGGCGCAACGCATTGCGCCGTAGGCGATGTTGCCGGCAATTCTTTCGTCGAGCAGGAAGGGATCGGCGGATACTAGGGAAATATTTCTATATATTTGATTTATAGCTATTTTATCGAGAGGGTATTCATCCAGCAATATTCTTCCGTAAGAAGGTTGCCGCAAGCGGAGTATCAAATCAATAAGTACACTTTTCTCAGTTTCCGTATAACCCTTAAAAACAATAACTTCTGATGGCTTAATTGTTAAGTTTATATGGCTCAGAATGGGTTTTGTTTGGAGTGAGTCATGGATGCGTATTTGTTCAAATACCAGTTTGCCGCGGATCTGCTGAACACTGAGAGTGCCTACATCCTGTTCGGGAGCGAGATCTAGAAACGAAAAAGTAGCTTCTATCATTTCCCGGTCGTGTTCAAGTTCTCTGGGAATGCTTGCAATTCGTCGAAGCGGGAGAATAAGGAGTAATGCAATGGCTATCAAAGCGCCTGCTTCGGATATACTTAGCGCATCATTCGTAGCCTGCAATGCCATCATGTAAGTAACAGCGATAAGCATCAATGCAGTGATAAGCTGACGTGAAGAGATAACCATGGCCACGATTTTTGCGGATTGCATTTCAGTGTGAAACAGCGTATCTGAAATTCTTCCAAGCCGTTGGCTTTCGTCGGTTTGTCCGCCATCCAGCCTGATTTTCCGGGAATGCTTGATTGACTGTTTAATGTGCCCGATCAAATTTCTCAAAGTTAATGAGTTATGCTGATCGGTTTTGTTGAAATAACTGTTAATCATTTCGTGCACTAATATGATGAATGGTGTCACCAGCAGTAATAGCAATGAGAATTCCTGATTAAGATATAGCGCGCAGATCAATAATCCCATGATAGTAAGACTATCTTGCACCAACTGGGCAATGTGACGGACTGTGGTCTGAGTGATTCTACTGATGTGAGAGACCAATATGTCGATTTGATTATTGTGATTAAGATAAGCGTAATAATTTACCGGCAGCGACATAAGTTTATGAAAAAAATCCATGCGCAAATCAGTTCCCAGTTTGCCGCTGATCGTGCTGATATAATAAATACTGATGTAATCAAAAATCCAGCGTACGACAAATAATGCAATGATTGTCAATAACGCTTGCTGTATCAATGATAAATCCTTCAGAAAAAATATGCTGGTTAGTAATTGTTCAATCAGTATGGGCAGATAAGCCATACTTACCGCCAAGATCAGCATGGCAAATAATATGCACAAAAGTGGTTTCCCATAGGGTGCAAGTTTTCTAAGTAAACGAAAATAGAGTTGCGGAAGGATCATAAGTGTAATTCTACATCAACATACCGTGGTTATTGCATCGTGTAATTTTCTGGAATATGAACTGGATATAGTACAATCGCTGTTCTTTCTAGTGAATGGGTCAGGATGGAAATGAGCTTTGACAAGTTTGTGAACATCACGAGGTTATGAATGCCAATATTATATACTTCTGATAAAACAAGGGACTTTCCAGGAGCAGTTGTTCCCCGGCGCAAGGGTATCGTGCTTGCGGGCGGTTCCGGGACGCGGCTTTATCCCGTCACACAAGTGGTATCCAAGCAATTGTTGCCTGTGTTCGATAAGCCCATGATTTATTATCCGCTTAGTACGTTGATGTTGGCAGGCATTCGAGAGATTCTGATAATTTCGACACCGCGTGATGTTGTCAATTATCAACAATTATTGCGCGATGGAAATCAATGGGGGTTGAGTATCAGCTACGCTGAGCAACCTTCACCCGATGGTCTGGCGCAAGCCTTCCTGATTGGCGAGTCATTTATAGGTAACGATTGTTCAGCGTTGGTATTGGGCGATAATATTTTTTATGGACATGATTTTCATGACTTGCTGTTGAGCGCGATGCTGCGTACTAACGGGGCCAGCGTTTTCGCCTATCACGTGCACGATCCGGATCGATATGGCGTAGTCGAGTTTGATTCTGACGGCAAGGTGTTGAATTTGGAGGAAAAGCCTCAACATCCCAAATCCAATTATGCGGTAACAGGACTCTATTTTTATGATCAGCATGTGGTTGATTACGCTAAAAGCCTGAAACCTTCCAGCCGCAACGAGCTGGAAATCACTGATTTAAATCGTGTTTATCTTGAACATTCGGCACTTAACGTGGAAATCATGCGACGCGGTTACGCTTGGTTGGATACCGGTACGCATGAATCGTTGCTTGACGCAAGTCAGTTTGTTGCGACCATCGAACGACGGCAGGGATTGAAAATTGCCTGCCCGGAAGAAATCGCATTTTTGCGCGGTTGGATAAGTGCGGTACAACTGGAGGCACTGGCAACCCCACTGGCAAAGAATGGATATGGTCAGTACTTGTTGCATGTATTGAAACGTGAATTTTGACTTAGGTATATATCGGATGAAATCGACCCCACTTGCAATTCCGGATGTTCTGCTGATCGAACCCAAGGTTTTCGGCGATGAGCGCGGATTTTTCTATGAGAGTTTTAATCAACGTAGTTTTGAATCAGTTATTGGAAGATCAGTGCAATTTGTGCAAAGCAATCATTCGCGCTCTGCGCGCAATGTTTTGCGCGGCTTGCATTATCAGATCAAACAAGCGCAAGGGAAACTTGCACGCGTGGTAGCAGGGGAAGTGTTTGATATAGCTGTGGATATTCGTCGCTCTTCACCGACTTTTGGAAAATGGGTGGGTGGAATACTGAACGCCGAGAACAAAAATCAATTATGGATTCCACCAGGCTTCGCGCATGGTTTCGTTGTGCTGTCCGATTACGCCGAGTTTCTGTATAACACTACTGATTACTGGGCGCCCGAGCATGAGCGTTGTATTGTTTGGAATGATCCTATGTTGGCCATTGACTGGCCGATTATCGGATCACCTGTACTATCCGACAAAGATGCATGCGGAACAACATTCGAGAAGGCTGAGGTCTATGATTAGCTTGCAATTTTTAGTAGTGGAATTGCAAATATGATCAGAATTTTTCTGAATTAATGGCCAAACAAAAAATCGTATTTTCTTGTGTTGAGTGTGGTGGGCAAACCTTGAAATGGCAAGGTCAATGTCCGCATTGCCAGGCATGGAATACTTTGATAGAAACACTGGCAGAGAAAGCTGTGTCGCGTTTCAGTCCAGTATCGGAAATCGGTCAGGTACAAAACTTAAGCACTATCGAGGCGCGAGAAGAAGCGCGCTATCCAACCGGTATTGAAGAGCTTGATCGTGTGCTGGGTGGTGGATTGGTGCATGGGGGTGTTGTGTTGCTGGGCGGAGATCCGGGGATCGGTAAATCAACCTTGCTGTTGCAAGCGTTGTCTTTTATGTCGGCGCAGTGTTCAGTATTGTACATAAGCGGTGAGGAATCCGCGCAGCAAGTGGCGCTACGTGCTAAGCGACTGGCGTTGAACGTGCAATCTGTCGAGTTATATGCAGAAATTCAATTAGAGAAAATCCAGGCAGTTCTGGCGGAACGTAAACCGACGGTGGCGGTGATCGATTCGATTCAAACTATCTATTCCGAAGTGTTGCAATCAGCGCCGGGATCGGTTGCACAAGTGCGTGAATGTGCAGCGCAATTAACGCGCGTGGCTAAATCGAGCGGTACCTGCATTATTTTAGTCGGCCATGTTACCAAAGAAGGTGCGCTGGCCGGTCCGCGCGTGCTGGAGCATATGGTCGATACCGTGTTATATTTTGAAGGTGATATGCATTCCAGTTTTCGCATGGTTCGCGCATTCAAGAATCGTTTTGGTGCGGTTAATGAATTAGGTGTTTTTGCGATGAGCGAGAGAGGATTGCGCGAGGTGAAGAATCCATCGGCATTGTTTCTTTCGCATCATGACAAGCAAGTGCCGGGATCATGCATTATGGTTACACAGGAAGGCACGCGTCCGCTATTGGTGGAAATTCAGGCTTTAGTCGACGAAGCACGCTCGTCCAATCCGCGACGACTTTGTGTGGGATTAGAACAAAACAGACTGGCAATGCTATTGGCGGTATTGCATCGTCATGCAGGCATTCCTTGCTATGATCAGGATGTTTTTGTTAATGCCGTAGGGGGCGTAAAAATTACTGAGCCAGGTGCCGATCTTGCAGTTATGTTGGCGGTGGTTTCGTCTCTAAGAAATAAACCAATAGCGGAAAAAATGATTGTGATCGGCGAGATTGGTTTGGCTGGAGAAATACGGCCGGTGCAACGAGGGCAGGAGCGACTTAAAGAGGCCGCAAAACTTGGTTTTAAACAGGCCATTATTCCCTTGGCCAATAAACCCAAGCAGACCATTGCAGGTATCAAAATCATTGCCGTTGGCCGAATCGGAGAAGCTGTTGGGCAGATGTATTGAAATGCTTTATAGGTCAACTGTCAAGGAATTCAGAATGATGCCGGGTCTGATTCGGTGAATTTGCAGCGACAGCTTTGGATAATGGGCGGGCTATCAGTGATAGTCATCATTGCGGCTATGTTGCTGCCGCCTATTCCGCAGTCCGTCGGATATCATCTTTTCGCTGATCGACGTGATTTCCTTGGCATTCCTAATTTCAGCGATGTAGTATCCAATTTAGGTTTTTTGTTCAGCGGAGGCGCTGGTTTAATGCTTCTGTGGCGAGTTCAGCGAATGCCAACACAAACTACATTTCATCACGGTAAAGAAAGCTTGCCATACTGGGTGTTGTTTTCCAGTATAGTTATGGTCGCATTCGGTTCCATCTATTATCACTGGGCGCCGGATATCCATCGTTTATTGTGGGATAGAATACCTATTGTCATAGCTATAGCAGCATTGCTGTCTGCAACGTTGATCGAACGTGGGAGTGTAAATATAGGGCTAAGACTATTACCGTTATTGGTAATTTTGGCGGTGTTAAGCGTGCTGTATTGGTATTCGACCGAACAGCAAGGCAGGGGTAACCTGAACTTTTATATCGTGATGCAGTTTTATCTGATCCTGCTGATTGTCTGGATCAGCCTGCGTTTTTCATCACGCTACAGCCATGGTGGCGATATCTATCAGGTCATTGCGTTATACGCGTTTGCGAAGGTGGCCGAGTTATTGGATCGATCAATTTTTGCTTGGACAGATGGCTGGGTTAGCGGGCATACATTAAAACACCTGATTGCTGCGTATGCTGCTTATCGAATTGTACAGATATTGCAAAAAAGGATGTTGTTAGGATGATGTGCTGGACTGGCAGCTTATATTTACATTATCAGCTGCAGATGTGAGTTAAATTAATGAATATTACAAATTTTGATAATTAATTCTGAAAAAACATCTGGATTTAATTTTATGTGCAGCTTTGTGATACATCAGAATCCATCGATATAGAAAAACTTAACCCAAATAAAATAAGAAGAGAGTAAGAAATAAAAAATATTGCTCAAAAAGAGGAGAGACAAAATGTGATTTAATCTCTGCGGGTTTAATTCCCCGCCCCCCTGGGGCGAAAGCTGGTTGAAAACCAGCAGATTGTAGAGCGCAGTTAATACCCCGCTGCTTGCGGCGGGGTGCTTTATTTCAAAGCTCTCGCAGTGTCATTTAAACGGATGTTGTTTTGATGCAACACCAATCTAATATTGCCTTGACAGGAAAAAGCACCTTATATAAGCTGTTCAGTGGTCAAATATGACACACTTATATTTGTTAAGCAATGTCAGCGGTAAGCGTTTGAATGAAAATTTTCCAGCCAGAAAAAATGCATTATTTAAAATTTAATAATAAAAATTGGCACGCTCAACCAGAATTTCTTGCAAAAATGAGCAAGATGACAAGTACAATTACTTCGAGGGGAAGATCTTGAGTTCGACAATAATCAAGTTGAACGCTCCGCTAACGCAAGCGTTTGATTTTCAGCCTTCAAGCGAATTGCATCTAACACCGACACCGACACCGACACTCAATACGCTAATTCAGCAGTTAGCTGGCTTTGATACGCTAACAAGTGCTTTAGAATATGCAGCGAAGGGAGTAACGGGGTATAATTTTTATGACGCAAAGGGAAATGTTCGTTCAGTTCTGCCATACAAAACACTTAGGCAGAATGCTCGTATTTTGGCTAGGCGTTTGTTCGGTTTTGATTTGCCCCGCGGTAGCCGGGTAGCAATCATTGCTGATACCTCTCCGGAATTTGTTGAGTTGTTTTTTGCATGCCGCTATGCTGGGCTAGTTCCATTTGCAATGCCGATTCCGGTTAATCTCGGAAGCCATGCAATATATGTTCAGCAATTGAGGGGTATGCTTGAAAGTAGTCAAGCGAGTATTGCACTAGCTAATATTGATTACATTAATTTTCTTGAAGAAGCGGTAATAGGTGCAACCAGCATTCGCTGGACGGGAACACCAGGAAAATTAAATGAGCTTCCTATACATGATGTAGAACTGCAGCCTAATCATCCCGATGAAACTGCGTATTTGCAATTTACATCAGGTAGTACGCGCACCCCACGTGGTGTAGTTATAACTGAACGAGCCTTGATGTGTAATTTACAAGGTATTGTGCGTAATGGTTTGGAAATAAGACCTGATGATCGTTCTGCATCGTGGTTGCCTTTTTATCATGATATGGGGTTGGTTGGGCTCGTTCTGGCTCCGATGGTTACACAGATTTCAGTAGATTATTTAGCAACTCGGGATTTTGCAATTCGTCCATTGCAGTGGCTGCGACTAATTAGCAAGAATCGTTGTACGGTTGCATTCAGCCAACCATTTGGCCTTAAGCTATGTACGCTTCGTGTGCGAGAATCTGATCTAAAAGAATTGGATTTGAGTTGTTGGCGAGCAGCTGGTATCGGCGCAGAAATGATTCGTCCCGAAACTTTAAGAAACTTTGCTGAGAAATTTTCATCAGCCGGTTTTGATGAGAATGCCTTTTTGCCATGTTATGGACTTGCAGAGTCAACACTTGCTGTTACATTTTCGAAAATCAATACAGGATGTAATAGTCTGCAAGTAGATAGTAAGATCCTGATTGATAAAAAAATGGCAGTGAGATTGCAAGCTGATGGTCGAAAACAAAATGAATTTGTAAATTGCGGGCGTCCATTGCCCGGGCATATCGTTAAAATAATTGGCGAAGATGGTCATCAATTATCTGAGATGATGGTTGGAAGCGTGCTGGTGCAGGGTGATAGTGTAATGACTGGTTATTACAATAACCCAGAAGAGACGAACAAGGCACTTAAGCCTGGGAATTGGCTCGATACTGGCGATATTGGTTTTCTGTTTGAAGGTGATTTGTTTATAACCGGACGTCGTACCGATGTTATTATAGTTAATGGCCGAAATATTCGAGCGCAAGACATCGAAGAATTGGCCGAACAACAACCGGAAGTCAGGTCGCGTGAGGCATCTGCTTTTGGAGTTAATGATGAAGACGGTACAACGACTATTGTACTGGTGATTGAATGTAGACTCACCTCTCCAACAGAACGTCAATCACTGACCACCAGATTGCAGCAGCTTGTTTATATGGCATTTGGAGTCAATTGTGTTGTTGAACTTGTACCGCCGCATACATTGCCAAGAACCTCATCTGGTAAGCTTTCGCGTTTTGCGGCTAGACAGGGATATATTCAAAGAACTCAATTAGTTGATCAATTATCTTTTGTAGAGTCAGGCGACAGATAAAAGGTATGCGAAAATTAGTAGCTGTAACAGGTGCTACTGGTTTTATTGGCAGCGTACTAATTCAAAGACTCATTCAAGATGGATGGATAGTTCGTGCACTTACTCGGACTATCCGTTTTTCAGATACTGAATTAATTCAGTGGATCCAAGGTGACTTAGAAGATTTAAATGTATTGCATCGTCTAGTTGATGGTGTGGCGTGTGTAATTCATTGTGCTGCAACAGTAAAAGGAAGCTCTTTTCAAGAATTTGAACGTACCAATATTACAGGAACAGAGAATATTCTGCGTGTCCTGGTAAAACAAAAGCTTTTCCCTCGCTTCTTACTTATTTCTTCCTTGGCAGCACGCCAACCAGAATTGTCCTGGTATGCTCAAAGTAAATATTTATCAGAGCGGAAACTTATTGAACTTTCAAGCCAGCTGCAATGGACAATCTTTCGTCCTACAGCTGTTTATGGTCCTGGTGATAAAGAAATGAAGCCACTTTTTCAATCGATACACCGCGGATTGTTTCCGGTTGTTGGGAAAATGCAAAACAGATTTGGATTAATACATGTATGTGATTTGGTTTCAGCTATTCAAGCCTGGTTAAATTCCGATAATCCAATCAATGGGATCTTTGAACTCGATGATGGTACGCCTGATGGGTATAGTTATCAAAGCCTTAAAGTCATAGCACAGCAAGTATGGAAACGTCCGGTATATTGTATTGTAATTCCAAATCTGCTTATTCGGTGTATTGCATTGATTAATCTCTGGTTTGCCCGCTTCTTTCAATACTCACCTATGTTGACCCCGGGAAAGGTTAATGAATTACAGCATGAGGACTGGGTATGCAATAATACTCCTTTGACTAATGTGTTGCCTGAATGGCATCCGAGAATTCGTTTACAAGATGCATTATCTGAAGTAATCTAATTTCAAAATTAACTGTACTGAAATAACCTATGACTGAAAGTAATTATGATGAGATCATGAAATTGCTGTGTGACCGTCTAAGCGATTTAACCAATGCGGACGTATTGATTACCCCGGAAACAAACCTGATCAGCCAATTATCGATTGATTCCATCAAACTGCTCAATCTGATTATGGAAATTGAAGATGCTTTTGATATTTCAATTCCTATAAATGCGCTGACAGATGTTCAGACAGTTCGTGAATTAGTTGATTTGGTACATAAAATTAAAACGACATCATCATAATGAATTTACTTGAAAAGCTAGATGCTGCTGCTGCTGCAAGAAAGGCACTTTTGCCTGATGGAGTAGGTGCTTTTGGTATTCCAATCGAAGAGGTTTTTTCGGCCACAGAAGCTCGAATTGGGGATCGTCGCGTACTTCTGATGGGTACCAATAATTACTTGGGTTTAACTTTTGCTCCGGAATGTATTCGTGCGGCGCATGATGCGATTGATAAAGAAGGAACCGGTACTACGGGTTCACGAATGGCAAATGGCAGTTATTTTGGTCATCGCGCATTAGAGAAAGAATTTGCTGATTTTTATCAATGTAGTTCGGGTATCGTTTTTACAACGGGCTATCAAGCAAACTTAGGCGTCATTTCTGGTCTGGTTGGTCCCGGTGATACGGTGTTGATTGATGGCGATTCTCACGCGAGTATTTACGATGGTTGTATTCTGAGCGGTGCGAATATTATTCGTTTCAAACATAATGATATGATCGACATGGAGAAACGATTGCGTCGTCTGGGCAATAGTGTTGAAACTACGCTCATTATTGCTGAGGGTATATATAGTATGCTTGGAGATCAGGCGCCTTTGGCCGATATCGTGCAATTGAAAAATAAATATGGTGGCATATTACTACTTGATGAGGCTCACTCGCTCGGTGTTTTAGGTAAGACAGGCCAAGGTCTTGTTGAAGAAACAGGATTGTTAAATGAAGTTGATTTCATTACAGGAACCTTCAGCAAGAGCTTATGCAGTATTGGCGGATTTTGCGTGAGTAATCATCTGCAGCTTGAACAATTACGGTATGTTAGTCATCCTTATATTTTTACTGCATCGCCATCACCGGCAACAATTGCTTCAACACGAGCGGCCCTCGAACTACTTAGAAAAGGAAGTCATTTGCGCGACAAATTATGGAGCAATTGCCGACAGCTCTATTCGCAGCTTAAAGAAACAGGCTATAAATTAGGGCCGGATCCTGGGCCGGTCATCGCTGCCGTTGTTGAAACGCCACGACAAGCACTTCTACTCTGGCAACAATTACTCGAACATAATATTTATGTAAATCTAATTTTGCCACCAGCAGCGCCCGAAGGTAAATCACTGGTGCGTTGCAGCGTAAATGCTGCACATACAATGGAGCAAATCAAATATGTAGGTGATACTTTTGCTAAGTTATATAGCCTGTTAAACGCTCAAAAATAAACTTCCCTCTATTGATTTATTGATGTATCTGCCTCTCAGGCAATAAAGAAAAAGTTACAAACGGAGCTTTGTCACCGGATTATGTGGTGGGTCGGACATACTTAACGTTTATACGAGGTACTACGATGAAAATGATGCAGGGATTAGTAATAACATTATTTTCTGTTTTTTTGCAAGGTCATGCTCTGGCAATAAGTATTGTGTACGATGGATTTACCTGTCTGAATGCAGTTGACCCCAATGATCCTACCCCTAGTATTACGCCGACTCAAAGTAAGTTTGAGGTCATAGAAAATATCGGGGAGGGGATATATCGTTTAAGTTTGACAGGTGGGGTCCCTCGTTTTGTTAATAACAACCCGAACGTGTGTATCGATAGCGCAACGTCAATTGGATATGCAGGAATTCCTGCGGTTGATGGTTTGCCCCGTCCACTGACATCTATCGATGCTACGGCCTATTTCAACGGTCAAGAATTAATGATTGTGATTAGCTCGATGTATACCGACTTAAGCGCGAGAGGGACACCATTTTTGCCTTTTACTACAAGCTCAGTATTTACATTTACAAACACGCTCATCATGGAATTTAATCCTGATTTTTCTTCATTCAGTTTGAAGAAGGTGTTGCGCAATCGTGGATTTACGCAGACCAGTGAATCAAGAAATTTAATAGCACCGTTTCAAGAGACAGTCCTGCCATCATTTAATGAGACGGCGCGAGACAACCCCAGGATACTTACTCCGGTATCCAATATAGATTTTTTGTTGCAGTAAACAGTCGTACAATTATTGGGTTATAAGGTGAGACCTTTGCACGGTTACTACACGGCACGATAATTGCGTTAAAAATTCGCGAAAAATGCTCATTTACCCCGTGTAAACTCCGCTTTTTCGCAAATTTTTGCCTTATTCTCGTACCGCTCATGACACCGTGCAAAGGTCTCAAGGTTACTGTATTCAAGGTGCAGACAATTCAGATTGGTGGGTATACAGTCATCCTATAGATGCCGTTCAGGCATTATGCTTTTACACATGGTGGCGAGGAGTAACAATTTCCAGCTTTATAGCAGCTGATTAGCCAGATTTGCAAGGTTTGAGCGCTCGCCTTTTTCCAGTCGCACATGCGCATAAATATCGTGATGCCTGATTTTATCGATCAGATAAGATAATCCATTACTCTGGGAATCGAGATAAGGGGTATCTATTTGATAAATATCACCGGTGAACACGATTTTAGTGTTTTCGCCTGCGCGCGTGATGATCGTTTTTACTTCATGGGGCGTGAGATTCTGGGCCTCATCCACAATAAAAAAAACATTCGAAATACTGCGTCCACGGATATAAGCAAGAGGAGTAATTTTCAGTTTTTCCTGATCAACGGCATCCGTAATCTGCTTATATTCTTTATCTTTCTCAGTAAACAAACTTTTAATGAATTTAAGGTTATCCCACAGCGGTTCCATATAGGGATTAAGCTTAGAGACAATATCGCCCGGCAAGAAACCAATGTCTTTATTGCTTAAAGGCACAATTGGGCGCGCCAAGTATATCTGCTTGAAATATCTTTTCTGGTCAAGCGCACCAGCTAGTGCAAGTAAGGTTTTTCCTGTTCCGGCAACACCCTGCAAGGTGACAAGTTTGACATTCGGATTGGTAATCGCATGCAAAGCGAATACTTGCTCGCCATTTCTGGGTGTAATCCGGAAAGCGGATTCTTTTTCAATACGTTCAATTCTTTGTGATAAAGGATTATAAAATACCAAAACAGAAGTTCGGCTGCTCTTCAGAATAAAATAATGATTAGGGATGGGATTTTGTATACCGATATCGGAGGGCATACAAAAATTCTGGGTATAAATGTTGTCGATAATCGCTTTTGTTAATCCCTCGATTATTGTTTTACCGGTATACAAAGATTCAATATTTTTGATTTTTCCCGTTTCAAAGTCTTCCGCTGAAATATTCAGGGATTTTGCCTTAAGCCGTAGATTGATATCCTTGGATACCAAGACTATTTTTCTTCTCGGATATTCTTCGTTCAGTGAAATTACTGTATTTAGAATACGATGATCGGCTGTGTTTTCTCCAAATACTTCGGTTGCATCCAGTCCCATAGTCTTTCCTTGCATGCACACTTTAAAATGACCGTGATTAGGCTGATCAATGGGAATCCAGTTTTGCAACGAATGATTTGCCGACAATTTATCCATAATTCGTATGAATTCTCTGGCTTCAAAATTCTTGATGTCATTGCCTTTCTTAAAATGATCAAGTTCTTCCACTACGGTAATCGGAATGGCTACATCATTTTCTTCAAAACTGTAAATTGCACTGTGGTTATATAAGATAACCGACGTATCCAGGACAAATATTTTCTTTTTTTCCTTTGTTGACATAAGAGAATTGAAGCATTAAAAAGTAAAGTACTCTGGCTACTTCGGAGAGTCGGTAGTTTGGGGAAGCAGTCTAGTCTGACACTCTTTGTTGACTATAATACGCTTTTTCCAACTCTGCTGGTGGGATGTTGCCAATTGGTGAGGTAAGCTGGAAAAGATGGAGTCCAACGTTTCTGTAAAATGCTTGAAATGGAGGACTGAGATGGAACGGCTACCAAGAGGGATTTATACGCAGGAATTTCGCGCGCAGGCGGTGCGTCTGCACGAGGTTGAGGGGCTGACGATACCCGAAGTGGCGAAGCGGTTGTCATTGTCGGGAGGAACGCTGAAGAACTGGGTTTATGCGGCTCGCCGGGACGAATTAGGTGAGGTGGGTAAGAACCAGAAACCGCTGACCGATCTGAAAATGGAACTGGCTCGAGTCAAGCGCGAGTTGGCCGAAGTCAAGAAGGAGCGTGACCTGCTAAAAAAGGCGGCTGTAGATTCAATGGGTGAAAGCAACATCTAAATTATATAGTTTACTTTTTGGATTAAGCCCATGAATTATCAACCATCAAAACGAAATTCTACCTATACTCAACAGGAAACGATGTGGCATCTTTGGTCACAAGGAAAATCGTTAAGTGAAATGGGTCGTCAACTGAATAAGCATGCTGGTTCGGTTTTTTGTTATTTACAAAAATCAGGCGGGATAAAGCCATCAACGCCCAAACGTTCTACCAGGAATTTGTCTTTAAAGGAGCGTGAAGAAATATCACGCGGCATCGCTGCCAACTTATCGCTTAGAGCCATCGCTAGAGATCTCAATTACGTGAAATCAATCGTAATAGCGGCCTGTCGAAATACCGTGCGGTTTCAGCGGATAGACAAGCCTGGAATAGAGCTAAAAGACCGAAATCTTGTAAGCTTGCTGACAAGATACATTTACGAAATATCGTTTCAGATAAGCTTGCGAGCAAGTGGTCGCCTGAACAAATTTCGGGTTGGCTGAAACAGAGGTACCCTAAATCAGCTGCTATGCATATTTCGCATGAAACCATCTATAAAACGCTGTTTATACAAGCTCGCGGCGCTTTAAAAAAAGAGCTGCTTCGACAGCTCAGAACTCAACGGGTGATGCGCCAATCTAAATATTTCAATACCAAAGGTAATTCACGAGGCGGTATTATTGATGCCGTATCCATTCATGATCGCCCGCCAGAGATGAACGATCGAATGATCCCAGGGCACTGGGAAGGTGACCTAATATGTGGGACACAAAAATCATACTTGGCCACTTTAGTTGAACGGAGCTCCCGCTATACGTTACTGGTCAAGTTAAGTGGAAATGACACCCATACGGTGGTCGGCGCTATTTCCCAAAATAGTCATCGAGCTTCCTCGTCAACTGAAAAAATCATTAACCTAGGATCGAGGGATGGAATTAGCGCAACACAATCAGGCAGTATCTGCCGAAAAAACCAATCTATCGGTTTATACTCAGAAGCAACTTGATCTGATCGCAAAAGAGTTAAATGAACGTCCCAGAAAAACATTGAACTTTTTAGCACCTATGGAGAAGATTTTAGCGGTGTTGTAATGATCGGTTGAATCTACAGCCGCCTACTTCGCGAGGGAGTTGCGGTGAGGTACGGCCGCATGGAAGAATGGCGACAGCAGTACCCGGTAGCGATGATGTGTCGAGTTTTTGATGTATCCGAAAGTGGCTACCACGCTTGACGGGATTGCCCCCTGTCCAGATGGGCAAAAGAGAATACCCGCCTGGAAGTCGAGATTCGAGCGGCGCACCAGCGTACCCGCGAAACCTGTGGTCCGGAGCGACTGCAAAGTGATCTGGCCGACCACGGCATCCGAGTGGGTGTAGATCGCATCAAGCACATCTGCAAGAAACTGGGGCTACGCTGCAAGCAGAAACGGAAATTCAAGGTGATCACCGATTCCAAACCTAACTTGCCAATTGCACCGAACCTGCTGGAACGGAACTTCACCGTGGAAGCACCAAACCGGGCGTGGGTGAGCGACATCACCTATATTTCGACTGACGAAGACTGGCTGTGCTTGGCTGGGCTGAAGGATTTGTTCAATGGTGAACTGGTCGGCTATGCCATGAGCGAGAGGATGACGAAAAACCTGGTCATGCAGGCGCTGTTCCGGAGTGTTTCCGCCAAGCATCCGGCCAAGGGGCTAATTCTCCATTCGGATCGCGGCAGCCAGTACTGCGCACCTGATTACCAGAAACTGCTGGTGCAATTTGGCATGACGGCATCCATGAGCCGCAAAGGTGATTGCTGGGATAACGCCCCGATGGAAAGTTTTTGGGGAACGCTCATGAGCTGATTCACCATCGGCGCTACCGCACCCGAGCGCAAGCAATTCAGGAGATTGCCGAATACATCGAGATCTTTGTATAACCGGCAGCGAAAACAGGCACGTCTTGGCTACCTGTCACCCGCTGCCTTCACATGGCGATATTATGAAAATCTCCTCGTCACTTAACCCGTTGGACTCCACGATTGCCAACCGACCTCAGTTTATCGCATTCTGAAAGATCAGATCGAAAAAGAGTTGGCTGCTTATGAAAACGATCAGGACGCGGAGCGAACCTTTGAGCCGTTTGTCCTTGAGGATTACGTTGATAATCCCGTGGCATTAGCGCGTATCAAGGCAGGCATTACCCAAGAACAGCTTGCGCAACGACTCGGTGTCAGCCAAGCATATGTGAGTTCAGATTGAACGACGTACCCATGTGACTAATAAAGTGTTAGAGAGACTGCAGGTGGCTATTCATCAGTAAAACAAAGTTAAGAAATGAGATTCTAATCTCATACTGCCGATTCAAATATGAAGTGCAACGCCTGATGTGAAGAATAGCTGATTAGGTGTTCTGTATCCAAGCCGTTTTCTAGGCCGATTGTTCAATCTTTCCATTGCTGTATTTATCTCCTGTTGTGTAATCGTGGTGAAGTCGCTGTGTTTGGGGAAGTACTGCCGAATTAGTCCATTGATATTCTCGTTCGTTCCTCGTTCCCATGAAGCGTAAGGGTGGGCGAAATAGAAGTCCGCATCCAGTTGTTTGCTGATCTCCTCGTGTCCGGCGAATTCCCGCCCGTTGTCGGAAGTAATCGTATGCACCCGTTTTTGGTGTGGCTTGAGCAGGTGAGTGGTTGCTTTTATCACTGCCTCGGCGGTCTTCCGCTCCACCTTGCGAATCAGCGTGTATCCCGTCTTTCGCTCGACCAGGCTGACGATGGCCTGCCGGTGGTTCTTGCCGATGATGGTATCTGCCTCCCAGTCGCCGATACGACTTCTAGCATCGACGATAGCCGGACGTTGCTCAATGGATTGACGGTTGGGGATGATGCCGCGCCGGTCTGTCTTGCCATAACGCTTTCGGCGCTGCTTCTGACAGCGCAGATTCTTCCAAAGAATGCCACCGTTTCGTTTGTCGGCATAAACCCTCTGGTACACTGTCTCAATGCTGATGTTCGCATAGTTGCTGATCGGGTCTGGGCTCCATTGCAGCATGAGTTTCTCTTGCGCAAATTACCAGGCTGCATCGTCTATCGCCCGCGCATTGATGGCTTTCCGCTCGACTGCTTTGTTATGCGCCTGGTTGGGGCGATAGCCACGCGCCCCGCGGTTACGGGCTAACTCTCGGCTAATAGTTGATACGCTTCGGTCGATGGCGGTGGCGATCTCGCTTTGTGTGTGTCCCGCTTTCTTCAAGACGTATATCTGGTATCGCTCTTCTCGGGTTAGGTGTGTGTAGTTCATCTTTGCAATTTCGACTGGCTGGTCAAAAAGGCTCAGATGCTACCGCATCCAACCCCCCTGACCTGCGTTATTCAAAATTGCACTTCAAACTTGAATCCGCCAATAATATTGGTCTAATGTGAGTTTAAGAAGGCTCAGCCTAAAGCTCTGCGTGATGAATATCTCTTATCTTTAAAAGTACTGCCAATTGCGGCAACTACAAGATAACCTGCAAAAAATAATATCCCTGCGTGCATTCCTTCAAATAAAATCAAACCGATTGAAGCTAGAACGCTTACTAAAACAAAACTAAATAGAATTGTTGAACTACTAACATGTTTTTTGCTCATTTTATGCTCCAGAAAAAATGTTTAATAAGAATCTGAAATAATTTGATTTCAAACTTAACGAAAAGTTTACATTAAATTCACAAATACTTCACATTTATTTTACAAAATATTCACACAATGACTTTTAAGTGACGCTTTTATGCAACAAAGAGAGAGAAGTAATTAAGTTTTCTTAAATACGCAGACTATTAGCTGTCAATTGAGTTTGTTCAATCGTTATTACCAATAGTTTGTTATGTTTCTATGGTCTGTTAACACTATCTAAGTGCTTCAACGATAAGAGCGAAATGGATGAAAGAGAGGAAGATGACATCCAATTTGTCGAATCTGGAGAATATTCGACGAAATCCTTTGAGCCTGCGAATAATCTTTTGATCTCATTGCGTTTTTTGTACATGGCTCGGTCATATTCCCAAGGCTCCAATCGATTAGTTTTGGGAGGAACAACTGGGATGTAACCGAGATCCAATGCAAGTTGCCTGGTTTTGTCGCCTTCATAAGCGCGATCCATCAATAGATGAGTAGGTGAAGTAACTGGGCCAAAGTTGCCGCCCTTCCGGTGCATCATGCGCATGCCCCGGAGATAAGGCAAAGGTTATGACTGTTCTGGAATCTGCGGCAACCAGATGAATTTTGGTGGTCCAGCCGCCTCTGGATTTACCGATGGATTGTGGGCCGTTTTTTTTAATGAACGGTCTTTTACATTGACCGACACCAAGAACCATCAACCTTTGACGCTACCGTTGACAGATTTTATTTATGAATTGTTGGAAAACAGAAGGGCTGTAGCAAACTCAGACTATGTTTTTGCCGGTGATGGCAAGTCAGGTTATTTGATAGAACCTCGCCGCCAAGTGCAGAAAGTCATTCAATTATCGGGTGTATCGTTCACATTACATGATCTGCGCCGCACCTTCATCACTATTGCTGAAAGCCTCGACATATCTGCTTATGCGCTCAAACGATTGGTCAATCACAAGATGTCGAATGATGTGACGGCCGGTTATATTGTCAGCGATGTCGAGCGTTTGCGAAAACCCATGTAGCAAATATCTTCCCAATTACTTCGATATTTCAAAATCGAAGGCAATAAGAAAATATTGCCATTTCAGAAGCACCAAAACGCTTGAATATAACATTTTATAACTTATAATATGTGCGAGCCTTACAATTTATTGATCCGGTCTCAAGCTAAAAAGAAATTGCAAAGCTTGCCGAGAACGGATCGATTCAGGATTGCCGAGAAACTGGAGCAGCTAGGCCGGAATCCTGATGACAGTACACTGGATATCAAGAAACTGGAAGGTGAACCCTATTTCCGGCTGAGAGTTGGTAATTGGCGCGTTATTTTTGAACGGCACGATGCCGTTAGAATCATTGCCATCGAAAAAATCAAACCACGTGGGGATGCTTACAAATGACACTGCAGAAAATAAAATCCATCCAAGGTAAAGACGAATATGTCTTGTTACCTATAGCGGTTTATCGCACCCTGAAAGACCAGATCGAAAAAGAGTTAGCTGTTTATGAAGCCGATCAAGATGCAGAACAAACCTTTGAGCCGTTTGTTCTTGAAGATTACGTTGATAATCCCGTGGCATTAGCACGTATCAAGGCAGGCATTACGCAAGCACAACTGGCTCAGCACCTGGGTGTCAGTCAAGCCTATGTCAGCCAAATTGAGCGCCGTAACACCGTAACCAATAAAATGCTTGAACGGGTGCATGCAGCAATCCATGAAACTGCATAAAATTTACAGGCATCTCCGATTTATAAAGACAGCGCATGAAAATAAAGCACCCCGCCGCAAGCAGCGGGGTATTAACTGCGCTCTACAATCTGCTGGTTTTCAACCAGCTTTCGCCCCAAGGGGGCGGGGAATTAAACCCGCAGAGATTAAAGAAACCACTAACGGATAAAGAACTGGAGGATTTGGAAAACAGCCGGGATTTAGGGATTGAATTACTCGAATCTGTTCGTCAAATGAAAGCGGGGAAAGGGCGTATCGTCATGTCGCCTCTCATTTCGACACGTAAGAAATCGGGACTTTCTCAAGTAGAATTCGCCAAACTGTTTGGCGTATCAGTCCGCACCCTGCAAGATTGGGAACAACGCCGCCGCAATCCCAGTGGCGCAGCAAAAGCTTTGATTGCTATTCTTGAGCGTCATCCTGATGTGTTGAAGGAAATCGCCACTTAACCGCAACTTCAGATTTGCTCTGTCCTTCTTGATTATTCTCAAGAAGTCCGCAATTCTTCCCGAATCACTTTCCGAATCGTTTCTTCAATAGTCTTTTTCTGCATGGCTTCTCGCAAGGTTGCATTAATAAGCGTTTGATACCCTCGCCCCCCTGCTTGTTGTTTGAACCAGGTGACTATATCCGGATCAAGCGTGATATTGATTTTCTGTTTCTTCTGCGGCAACGGCTTCAATCCGACTCGATGCACTGCTAGTTTAAAGTCATCATCTGTCCAGAGGGGTGCCTCATCTAAGTCATCAGAGGCTGGCAAAGTAATTTTTTTGTTCATGGCGTTCAGCTTTTCGCATGGAAATAATATGAATCTCATCAGCAGTCTCAGTATGTGCAATAACCACCACTTCAACCCCTAGCAAACCTACTGTGGAAAAGCGGTTTTCTGTATAAGCAAAGCGAGTATCCGGTCTAGTTAGCGTGTAACCAGCAAGAACTGTTTCAGCATCGGTAAAGTCCAAGCCGTGCTTTTTCAGGTTGGCTTTGCGTTTCGCTTCATTCCACCTAAAGTTCATGATTTGAATAATATAGATCATTATCTATATTATCAAGATACAATTTTCTCAAGTGTGCAAGCTATGCGCTGTCAATTGTAACTATTCAATGATCACTGTTTACGAGTTGATATGTATCTTGACGACAATCCCGATTACAAAACAGTCTGGCAACTTGCTCATCATTGGGCTAGTCTTGATCCAGAAATAACCGATACCAGCGCAATTCCGTCTCCACTTAGAGAACACATCATTCGATTAGTAATCGCGATAAGAAACCGAGTGATAACGGTGCGAACGCGTAGCGGTGTAGTTTTTGCAGACAACTCTCTCATCACTATCTTTGAGGATATTCCACACTATATAAAGACAAGGATTTGTTTGACGTGGGGTGTTTTCAAAAAACCTTATCTGGATTCTTTGTATGTTAAACGTGAGGAGGTGATTGATTTATGCATAAAATCATATTGTGATTTTCCGCCTTGCTGGACACCCAAGCGATTGCCTTACGAGTCAAGCATCCCCAAGGAAACTAAAAACTACCGGCCAGCCGATGAAAACGAAGATCGTATTCGTTGCCAAGCCATAGCCAGTGCGTTATGGGAACTTGACCCCGCTATACATCCCGTCCATATGGTTCAATCAACAATACTGCAGCGATTTGGCAATGGTAGGGATTATGGTGAAGAAACGATCAAAGATTGGATTAAAAGTGTTGATCCGCAAAAAAAGCGAAAAAAAGGCGCTCCTCCGAAAATTCAATATAAAATTCCACTGATAAAAGATCCTCGGCTTGAAAATTAGCAGCGCAATTAATTGCTATTCAATTTTAATCCGGGAATACTCAGCCCGCATCATTGCTTGCTTTAAAAATCTGTAAGCTTCGAGAGAAACTTTTAATTACCCCTCAGTTACCTGCCCCTTTTTTATTTCTCGGCAAGTTGCAGCAGTATTAACTCCATTTCAACCACAAATGGAGTTAACCATGCATGATCCTTTACTCTCTACTAAACAAGCCGCACAAATCTTAGGCGTCAGCATCGCATTCCTGGAACGAGACCGCTGGGCAGGTGCGCGGGTGCCTTTTGTCAAAATAGGCTCCAGGGCAGTTCGCTATCGCCATAGCGATCTGCTCGCCTATATTGAATCGTGCACTCATTATCCAACTAGCCAGTACTGAGGTGTGTATGCACACGTCAGTACATCAACCCCATGAACTGCTCAGTCCCGGTGAGCGCATCGCCGAGGGCATATTAAGTTTTCTCGATGAACCGGACGGCAGCGATCAACGATGGCGTGCCCCGATATTCCGGCAGCTACCGAAACGATTCGCCGGAATCGTTGCGTATGATTACAAAGAGACTTATATCTTTGAAGGCAGGCAGCATGCCAATCTTGAGTTGCTCAATACATACGGACCAATCATCCGAAACAGCATTCCACTCAATGCCAGCGATGACGACCTGAAAGATTTGGCAACAAACATCGTCAAGGAGATGCAGCAAATCAGCCGTATCTATCGCAACTTGGAATATGCCATTTCCCGGATGCTGCACCGGGCACAAAAATATGAAATTAACCTGCCATCGCCGGAAATTCCAAACATCACAACTACCGGCATCTATACCCGTTTGACCGATGAAATCTGGTGGCTGCAACGATTGCGCAAGATTCATGCGCAAAAGCTGGAACAGGATGCCATCCGCTTAGGATTGGTGCATCAACGTGCCAGCCGCTATGTCAGCGATGAAACACTGGCAAGACGCAGAGAACAAAAGAAATGTATCCGCCGCACTCTCGATGGATTATTGGCAACCAATGAACTCGGTCAGAGCTACACACTGAGTGAATTGACTGAACTTGGCATGGCTAATCCATACATCCGGCGCAGCGAATTAATGGTGCGCATTTCCGGATTTGAATACATATCGCTAATGAATTGGGTCATGCCGGTGAGTTCTATACCATCACCTGTCCATCCCGAATGCATGCCCGGCACTCCGGCAGCGGTGAACACAATTCCAAATACGACGGCACGACACCGAAGCAGGCGCAAAAATACTTAAATCAAGCCTGGTCACGAATCCGCGCCAAACTTAAACGAGACAAGCTACCCGTTTATGGTTTCCGCATTGCCGAACCGCAACACGACGGCACACCGCATTGGCACTTGCTGCTATTCATGCCGTCCGAACAAACTGAAAGAGTCAGGGAAATCATGCGGCATTATGCACTGCAAACCGATGGCGACGAACCCGGCGCACAGCAACACCGCTTCAAAGCAATTCCTATCGATAAAGGCAAAGGCTCAGCAGTAGGATACATTGCCAAATACATTTCAAAGAACATCGACGGCCACGGCCTGGAACAGGACATCGACGGCAGTCCGATACTGGAAGCTGCGGAACGGGTAGAAGCTTGGGCATCAACTTGGAGTATTCGGCAATTTCAGCAAATTGGCGGTGCACCGGTCTCAATCTGGCGCGAACTACGTAGAATAGGCAGTGCGCCAGAAGGTATTCTTGAACAAGCCCAACAAGCAGCCGATCAAGGTCATTGGTGGCAATTCATACAGCTGATGGGTGGTGCCACAACCAATCGCAAAGACAATCCAATCAAACTGATGAAAATCGACTCGAAAGAACGAGGCAAATATGGCGATCCAATCGGCAAGAAAATCTGCGGTATCGAAACCGAAACAATTCAATTACCGACACGATTGCATCAATGGCATATCCTAAAAATTGCAGTCGATACAGAAACGACTAAATGGCTAAGCGCAAAGCGCCTGAGCGGGAGCGACAACGGCAGTGACAGCGAAGCCGCATTTGCGGTGCAGCCGCCTTGGAGTTCTGTTAATAACTGTACGAAAAATAACTACAGTATGCTCGAAATATATATCATAGAGAGCTGGTACATTTTACTCCGATATTCATACTCAGATTAAACTGAATATGATATAGAGGTGTAATTCTAGTTGGATAGGATTGAGCCTTTTTCAGTGTATTCTGATTTCAGTCCTGATTAAAATCCAACGGGCTTTTGACCTGCTTAATCGTAACGCTTTGTACGGTATGCGTATAGATCATCGTTGTTTTTAAATCGCTATGCCCCAGCAATTCCTGGATTGTACGAATATCATAATTCGCCTGCAATAAATGGCTGGCAAAACTACGGTGAAAGGTATGAGCAGAAGCTCTTTTTGGAATTTGGCTCTTTTGCACTGCTTGTTTGATTGCCTTTTGTGCATGAGTTTCATGTAGGTGATAGCGTCGGTATTCCTGGGTGTCGGGAACCAAGGTCAAAGTATGAACAAACACCGCAATTTTATTGCTTCTTATTCTTTGGTATGGTAGATATACAGAAACTATATAATTACTTGTTATAAGCATGGAGAAAGTTCGTGAGTAGATTCGGTGGAAGAGGATTCGTGGCTTTCTCAGAGTACGACGGATTTGCCTTAATTGAAGATCAGAAGCAGAAGATCGTTGCCGACATCAACGGCCAGGCTGACAACTACATTCTTAACGTCAATAAAGCTGAGTACGTAGCCCACCTCGTAATTAAGTACACGATCAGTCCCATTGAAATTCATTCCGACCAGTTGAGCGTATCAACCGAGGAGCGAATGATCCCAGCCGAGATGCATCCTCACTCCTATTACGTTCATGACGGAAAGTCGTACCCCAAAGATGTGTACACATTTCATCTGCCATTCACCGGCGAAGCTGAACTGCTCAAAGTCCGGGCAAGCACTTTCAGCATGTCAGCTCCTCGGATCGAAGTTAAAGGCCAAGAAATCACTTTTGAATTTATCAACTTCAACACAGATGCCCAATCAATGAAGAGAGAGGCGGATAACACTGTTATGCAGCTCGTCTCTCAGAATTCGTATCTCACCAGAGACCTCACGGCGTTTAACAACTCAATTGAGCAGATCGCCAATCAGGCTTTTGACGCCAGAAAATCACAGCTGCTGAAGAAGAGTGACCTGCTGTCGGCGTTGGGGGTGCCCATCAGGAAGTCCGCGAGTACGCCAGCCACATTCGCGGTCCCTGCTAAGCGTACTCCTGCGATTCAGCCAAAACCAAAACCTACCGTTTCTGAGAAGGGATACAAACCGGAACCGGCGCTAGATGATGCTATCTACCAGCAAATACTGAAAATCACACATGACGTTGGGAAACAGTTTGAAAGGTTGCCCAGCACGTATGTAGGGAAGGACGAGGAGCATCTACGTGACCATTTCTTGCTAATCCTTGAACCAAACTTCGAAGGCAGTGCGACGGGAGAGACGTTCAACAAGAAGGGCAAGACCGACATTCTTCTCAGGCATGATGGAAGCAATGTATTCGTCGCCGAGTTGAAGTATTGGCACGGTAAGAAAGCATATCTAGAAACAATAACTCAGCTATTGTCCTACCTGACATGGCGTGATTCGAAAGCAGCCGTCATTGTCTTCGTTTCGAATAAAGAATTCTCTCGAGTTCTGAGCGTTATTGAGAACGAAACCAAGGAGCATCCCAATTACCTTGGCGCTGTTACCGCGCCTCAGCCCGGATGGTTTCAGTTTCGTTTTCACATTAACGGTGATAGGAACAGAGAAGTGCAACTGGCTGTTCAGGCATTTCATCTACCATCGTAGAGATATGCTTATAACAACAGCTTCCAGCCGACGTCTCCGCCTTCGTCGGAGCCGCGGCTGAAGCTGGGCGTGAGGTTTCATGGTTGCGATGCACCTCTTTGAGTAAGAAGAATGGAATCAATTTGTAGAATAGTCACTGATATCGAATTTTGGAAAATTATGGCCCCAGTGCTGGCTGTAGTTCTGGGCTGGCTATTAAATGAAAAGGCTAGGCGTCAGGCTGAGCTGGACAAAAGAATATTTGAACAGCGGAAAAAGAAAGAAGAAAGCTATAGAGTTTTGTTAAAAAGCAGCAAGGGATTCAGCGAGGGGCAAGAAAATTCAGAGGCCTTGAAAGCAGCATTTCTAGATGAATTACAAATATGCTGGCTGCATGCCTCCGATGAAGTAATCAAAAAGATATACGCGTTCATCGATTCCGTTCACGTAGACGCTAATAAACAAAAGCAATCACAGAAAGAGCAACTGTTCTCGGAAATGATTGCAGCCTTAAGAAATGACACGCTATCCCATAAGCTTATAGAAAGAAGTGAACTCAAGGCAAAAGACTATAGGTTGCTAAAACCAAATGATCAGAAACCTAACTAGTAAAGACAATCCGACGCGCTAAAGGCGCGCGCGGTTGTTTTAGGCGTTAGGTGATTGGTAATGGAAAGGGAGGTGATGTTTTCGACTGCATAGGTTTCAGCTGAACAATGTAACACACATCGTTTCATATCTTAAAATTATTACAAATTTGACTCATTTAGCAATTAGGGAAGTGCTGATCAATTTGCTTCCTCAGACTTCACCATAATTAGAATCAATGACTTGCACGCTAAAAATTCTCTAAAACCGAATAAATCAGCGCCTCCTTAGTTTTGCAAGCACGGATTACTTACCCGTCTCTTCTATTTGATCTATTGTCTACATAGTGTCTACATGAATAAAATTATTTTAAAGTATTTCTTATAATTTATTGATTTATTGGTGCTGTTGAGAGGAGTCGAACCTCCGACCTACTGATTACGAATCAGTTGCTCTACCAACTGAGCTACAACAGCCTAGCTTAGATCAAACGAAGTATTATAGATGGTTGAGGAATTGCGGGCAAATGAAACAGGTTGAATAATAGTTTGTGTTTTGTTGTGTTTTTATTGTCGCAAAATGAACTTTTTCTTAATAACTCAATTCAATATTTTTCTGACAATTTTCGCTTAAGTTCGGCGAATTTCGTCAAAAATCTGTACATTTTTGATACAACGGTACATAATTCGCAAATGGATTCAGAAAAGACGAAAGCTGATAATATCTTGATTATTCATGGCCCCAACTTGAATTTGCTGGGTGTTCGTGAGCCTGAGTTATACGGTGTTACAACATTGGAAGATATTAACAGAAATTTAAGTAAGCTAACTGAAAATACTGCGTTTAAATTGGATTTTTTTCAGAGCAATGCTGAATCGGCATTGATTGAAAGAATTCAGCGCACGCTGAATGATGGAACAAATTTCATTATTATCAATCCGGCGGCCTATACGCATACTAGTATTGCCATGCGGGATGCGATTGCCGCGGTCAAGCTGCCATTTATCGAGGTGCATTTATCAAATATTTATTCGCGTGAATCCTTTCGTCAACACTCCTATTTTTCGGATTTGGCGATTGGTGTGATCAGTGGTTTGGGTGCTAAGGGTTATGAATTGGCATTAAAATATGCGATGACGTCTTAAGAATCTGTTGTTGATCATAGTTATAAAACTTCCTTACGGCGAGACGATGTCTCGGGAGATTGGATATGGATTTAAGAAAGCTGAAGAAACTTATTGAGTTGGTGGAAGAGTCGAGTATCGCGGAACTGGAGATTACAGAAGGCGAGGAGAAAGTGCGTATCAGTAAATCTGGTGCAGGTGTGCAGAACTATGCCTTCATGCCGCCCGCTATGGCGGCAGTGATGCCTCCGGCTTCGCAACCAGCGCCGGCAGCAATTTCTGAAGTCAATGCATCGGCTGAAACAGCAGATGCCAATAATAAATCCATCCCCGATGGACATATAGTCAAGTCTCCGATGGTGGGCACGTTTTATCGAGCGGCATCGCCAGGTGCCAGCCCCTTTGTTGAAGTTGGGCAGAGCGTTAAAGTCGGGGATACACTTTGCATCATTGAGGCAATGAAATTGCTCAATGAAATAGAAGCGGATAAAAATGGGGTGATCAAAGCGATCTTGTCAGAGAATGGGCAGCCCGTTGAGTACGGTGAGCCTTTATTCGTGATTCAATAATGCTCTGAATAGAGATCGGATAGCTATGTTTGAGAAGATTCTTATTGCAAATCGTGGTGAAATTGCGTTGCGGATTCAACGCGCATGCCGTGCGATGGGCATCAAAACCGTGGCCGTGCATTCGGAGGCTGATGCAGAAGCCAAATACGTGATGCTGGCCGATGAGTCGGTTTGTATCGGTCCTGCGCCTGTCGCACAGAGTTACCTGAATATACCAGCCATTATCAGTGCCGCCGAAGTGACCGATGCAGAGGCTATTCATCCGGGTTACGGATTTTTGTCAGAAAATGCGGATTTTGCCGAACGGGTTGAAAAAAGCGGATTTGTATTTATTGGCCCAAGATCAGAAACCATTCGGTTGATGGGAGATAAAGTCAGCGCAAAGAATGCTATGAAAAGTGCCGGTGTTCCGTGCGTACCGGGATCGGAGGGTGCGTTACCGGAAGACCTTGATGAGATAAGGAAGATTGTCAAGGAGATCGGCTATCCCGTAATTCTTAAAGCCGCAGGAGGAGGTGGCGGGCGCGGTATGCGGGTGGTGCATACCGAAGCTGCGCTCTCCAATGCGGTGGTCATGACGCGCAATGAAGCCCAGTCGGCATTTGGCAATCCCACCGTTTATGCAGAGAAATTTCTGGAAAATCCGCGCCATATTGAGTTTCAGTTATTGATTGATGAGCATGGCCATGCTGTTCATTTGGGCGAAAGGGATTGCTCCCTGCAACGCCGCCACCAGAAAATTCTCGAGGAAGCGCCTGCGCCCGGAATATCCGAGAAATTGCGTAATAAAATCGGTGAGCGTTGTGCGGATGCGTGTCGCCGGATTAAATACCGGGGTGTAGGAACGTTTGAGTTTCTTTTTGAGAATAATGAGTTTTACTTCATCGAGATGAATACCCGCTTACAGGTGGAGCATCCGGTAACAGAGGCGATCACGGGCATCGATCTGGTTCAGGCGCAAATCAATGTTGCGGCGGGTAATATATTACCGATCCATCAAAAAGATGTCGTGTTCAAGGGGCATGCCATTGAGTGCCGCATCAATGCGGAAGATGCTTATAAACTGACGCCTTCTGCCGGGCGAATTACGCAATATCATGCACCCGGCGGTCCAGGGGTGCGGGTTGACTCGCACGTTTACCATAATTACATGGTGCCGCCGTATTATGATTCGATGATTGGAAAAATCATTACTTATGGCGATACGCGTGAGCAAGCGATTGCACGCATGCGGATTGCGTTGTCTGAAATGGTGGTGGCCGGAATCAAGACCAATATCCCACTGCATCGTGATTTGCTGAATGACGCGTCTTTCTTGCGCGGTGGGGTTTCAATCCATTATCTGGAACAGAAGCTTGCATTGCACAATAAAACCAAGACTGATTAAGCGCCGGATTTGCCCATAAGCCGTTCACAGTAAGCATGTCCTGGGTTACGTTAATTATCAAAGCTGATGCAGCGAATGCCGAGTTGTTGAGTGATGCATTGATGGAGCAGGGTGCGTTATCGGTGGACATTCATGATGCTGCTGCCGACACGCAAGACGAACAAATGCTGTTTGGAGAACCCGGAGAGCCCTGCGATGAAATCTGGCGTAATGCTGAAGTTTCGGCACTATTCAATCAGGATGTCGATATGGATGAAATTCTCCACAATGTGATGAATAGCGTGCAGCCAGGAAGACAACTGGATTTTCGTTTGGAGCGCGTTGAGGAGCAGGATTGGGTGCGTCTGACGCAATCACAATTTGATCCCATTCGGATTTCGCAGCGATTATGGATTGTTCCCACTTGGCATCAGGCACCTGATCCTGATGCAATTAATCTGATATTGGATCCGGGCCTGGCTTTTGGAACCGGCAGCCACCCCACGACGCAATTGTGTCTCAGTTGGTTGGATCAAAATTTGCAACCCGGGGATAAAGTCGTTGATTATGGCTGTGGTTCCGGAATACTGGCGGTAGCGGCTCTAAAACTGGGTGCCAGTCACGTTGCCGGTATTGATATCGATCCCCAGGCAGTTAAAGCCAGTCAGGAAAATGCAGCCAGGAATCATTGCCCTGCGTTTCAATTCTTTTTTACAACCGATCACCAGGCAGTTACCCGCGATATGCAACCGCAGGGACAGGCGGATATCGTGGTTGCCAATATTCTGGCGAATCCTTTAATCATGCTGGCTCCGGTTCTGGCGCAATTGGTTCGGCAGCAAGGCTACATCGCATTGTCCGGAATCTTGCAGCAGCAAGCTGCAGAAGTTAAGCGCGCCTATCAACAGTGGTTTGATATGTACAGTGGCGAAGAGCAGCAAGGGTGGGTGTTGTTAACCGGATGTAAAAGGTGAAATAATTACCGCTTTATCGAATCTTCGGACTTGGCAAATCACAAGATCACTGATCAATTTAACGTGATGATCCAACTCCGGCAATAACCTATGGCACTTGTAACACTTTGTCCCGGTTGCAGTACCGCCTTCCGTGTGAATGCTGCGCAATTACAGGCGCATGGGGGAGATGTGCGTTGCGGGTGCTGTCAACGGATTTTCAATGGATTTGCCACTCTGATTACGGTCAACGAATCAGCCATCGAATATACCTCGCAGATTCCATTGCAACCCTTCAGCACGCCTGAAGTTGCGATGGAAAACCAGATTGCTGCCGGGGATTCAGATAGTCCGGTCGAACCGCAAGTTGTTTCAGACCTGAATCAGGAAGTAACTGAAACTACAGAAATAACAGAAACTACTGCAGATCAGTTATTTGCAGATGAAAAACCGGATAAGCGGTCGTATCTGAAGTGGGGGTTGGTGAATGTTCTTCTGGGGTTGTTCCTGATGGGCCAGATGGCCTATAGCTATCGCACCGAGCTGACCATGCTTGCACCGGAAATCAGACCCCGGTTGGAACGACTGTGCGAACTCTTGATGTGTACAGTGCCTTATGCGCAGGATATCGACCGGATCGGCATCGAATCATCCGAACTACAGAAAAATCCTGCGCAACAACCTGAAGTGACTACGATGTACGCGACCATTCATAATTACGCATCTTTTCCACAAGCCTGGCCTTCGTTGCAATTGTCGCTGCTGGATGCACAAGAAAAATTAATTGCCAGTCGCATTTTTACGGCACAGGATTATTTGCAGGAAACGGATAAGTCATTGCAATTTATTCGACCTCATCAAGAAATAGAGATGCGATTGGATTTTAACAGCGACCAACTGGATGCACTCGGTTATCGCCTGCTCTTGCTCTATCCTTAAAGCCATGTATGGATTAGAAACCACATGATATTGACTAAGCTGCTGTGATCGGGTGTCTTAATTTGCTCTGAACAGAGCGCTTTTACTTCTCCAATTTTTTATTTTTTAATCCCTTGATAAGGTATTCGGCTTTATTAAACGGAATAAATCTCGGAAGCTTGTTCTCGAATCAAGTCGATAATAAAAGTTCGGTAGTGTCAATAATTCTTTATCGTTTCATCTTTAAATTCTTGGTATGCTTGCTTTACAGGTATATTCGATCCTTTATTTTAATTACGCAATTTCTTGTCAAAATTAGATCCTACATGCCTACCCAAGACACAATTAAACTGACACTACCCAAAGATCCGTTTGAATGGAGGTGAATCAGACTGGCGTAAACTCAGTTGCTTGCGGCAAAGTAATCAGTCTCTGAAAGAATTTTTTCATCCACTAGCCTGATTAGTTATTTGGATAAATCTTATCGACATTACTCTACACATGTTCGGTTATTGGTTACCTCCGGATAATTCCAATAACTTCTGTACGCCGACCAGTTCTTCTTTAAGCAAAGGCACGACGGCATAGCGTTGTGCATGAATGGCTGATACCGCTTCGATATCCTTAAGTTCGTTACTAGCGCGTTGACATAAAAGCGGTGACTGGACGGTCGTGGCGGCAATGCTGTTATTGATGATCCACGCCCACGGCTCAATACCAGTGCGACGCAATTCGGCTTGCAGGCTGGCGGCTTCCAGCACAGGTGTGGTTTCCGCCAAAGTCACTAGCAGCATCTTGGTTTGCTTGGGTTTTTGCAGTTGCATCATCGGCGTGGTGTAGTGCGCGATGGAATGATGGTCCATTTGTTTGGAAATTTCGCGATGATAAGCGCCAGTGGCATCCAGTAACAATAGCGTATGCCCGGTTGGTGCGGTATCCATCACCACGAATGTCTTTCCCGCTTCACGAATAATGCGCGAGAATGCCTGAAACACCGCAATTTCTTCGGTGCAAGGCGAATGTAAATCTTCTTCCAGTAATGCTTTGCCTTTTGCATCCAGATGCGCCCCTTTGGTTTTCAGAATCCGCTGACGATAGCGTTCGGTTTCCACATGCGGATCGATCCGATCAACCTGGAGATTATCCATCGTGCCGCTGATCGTTTCGTTTAAATGCGCGGCTGGATCGGAAGTGGTGAGATGCACAGGTAAGCCGCGATGCGCGAGATTGACCGCGATTGCAGCTGCCAGGGTGGTTTTACCGACACCGCCTTTGCCCATCAGCATGATCAAGCCACTGCCGTCCTTGGCAATATCGTCGATCAAGCGGGATAAACCGGGGAATGGCATGGCTTGATGCAACGCATTATTACCGCTGACAGCAGGAAATTCATCCATCAGTAGCTGCCGCAGCGCGGGCAATCCGACCAGGTTGAAAGGTTTTAGCGCGATGTAATCGCGCGGTAAAGGTTTGAGAATTTCAGGGATGGCCGCCAAGGTTTTTTGCTCGCGTTCGAAAATAGCAGCTGCTAAATCATCTTGCGTTGCTTCCGACTGTGGCAATAAGCCATTGATGACGAGGAATTGATTGGTCAAACCGATAGCCGTGAGTTCTTCCTGTGTCCGTGCCACTTCGCGTAAAGTGGTTTCCTGTGCGCGGGCTACCAGTACGAGCCGGGTGCGCTGCGGATCGGCGAGCGCATTCACGGCCGCTTTGTATTGCGTGCGTTGTTTTTCCAGGCCCGCCAATGGGCCGAGACAGGATGCATCGCCTTTGCCTTCTTGAAGAAAATCACTCCATGCGCCGGGCAGTTGCAACAGTCGGATGGTATGGCCGGTTGGCGCGGTGTCGAAAATAATATGATCGTAATCTGCAGTCAGTGCCGAATCGATCAGTAAAGCGGTAAATTCATCGAAAGCGGCGATCTCAGTGGTGCAAGCGCCGGATAACTGTTCCTCGATACCTTTGACCACCGTGTCCGGCAATACCCCGCGTACCGGATTGACAATACGATCGCGGTAAACTTGCGCCGCTGCCTGAGGATCGATTTCCAGGGCGGCCAAACCGGGCACCGCGTTGATCGCGGTGATTTGGTTGCCGATCGTCATGCCGAACACTTGGCCGACGTTGGAAGCCGGATCGGTACTAACCAGTAAAACCTGTCGGCCGGTATCGGCCAATGTGATGGCCGTGGCGCAAGCTAGCGAGGTTTTGCCGACGCCGCCTTTGCCTGTAAAAAACAGAAAGTGCGGCGGTTGATCGAGGAATTTACGGTGCGCCATGAAATTGGCCCGGTTATGAGTTAACAACAACCACCGCAACAACTGGATTCTTCAACTTCCTTTTCCAGAGAAATTTCCGTCCAGCGCGCCAGCTCGCTGCGCTGCGGGTAGCGACCTGCCAATGCCACTTCTCCATCTACCAGAATGAGTGGCAGCGCTTCCGCGCCGGAGCGTTCCAGGAATCCTTTCACCGTAGCATTATCCGCAAAAGCCATGGGTTGTTGTGCCAGATTGAAACGCTCGATGGCGATATCGTGCTGTTTGAGCCAATCGACATCGGCGGAAAAAGCGGTCAATGCCTGATCTACGTCGGCACCGCAAACGCCTGAGCTACAGCATGCAGCGGGGTCAAATACTTGGATAGTTGCCATTTTGATTCTCCTATAAAGTTAAACTGACAAAGTTGCAATGCGATTGAATTCTACTTTCAGGCATTCACGGCAATGCTGCGATTCTTGCAATGATAACCTCATTGAATTCTCAGCCACATAGCGAGGGCAGCCAGCGTGACAAACAATACCGGCACAGTCAACACAATTCCTACCTGAAAATAATACCCCCAAGTGATAACCGTATTTTTCCGCGCCAGTACATGTAACCATAACAAAGTTGCCAGGCTGCCAATCGGTGTAATTTTCGGGCCCAGATCGCACCCTATTACATTAGCGTAAATCATGGCGTCTTTTACCACGCCGGTCGCGTTGGTTGCGTCGATCGACAACGCGCCGATCAGTACCGTAGGCATATTGTTCATGATGGACGATAACAAGGCCGCCAGAAAACCGGTGCCGAGCGTTGCACCCCACACGCCATAACTGGCAAAGATATCAAGCAGACTGGTCAGGTATCCGGTCAAACCTTCATTGCGTAAACCGTACACCACTAAATACATGCCCAGTGAAAAAATAACGATTTGCCACGGTGCTTCGTGAATGACCTTGCGCGTGTTAATAATATGACCACGCGCTGCCACTGCGAACAGTATTAGCGAGCCGGATGCTGCCACAAGGCTGATGGGCACACCGAAAGATTCCAGACCAAAAAAGCCGATTAGCAGTAATGCCAGCACAATCCAGCCAGCACGGAATGTTACCAAATCGCGTATTGCTTCACTGGGTGCCTTGAGTTGGCTGACATCATATTTCGCTGGAATACTGCGGTGAAAATAAAGGAAAAGCACAGCTAGACTTCCTGTGACAGAAGCAATATTGACGGGGATCATCACTGTCGCGTACTGGGTAAATCCGATCTTGAAATAATCAGCTGAAACAATGTTAACCAAATTGGATACCACAAGCGGTAAGCTCGCCGTATCGGCAATAAAACCCGCAGCCATGACGAAGGCAAGTGTCGCTGCTGGGGTAAATCCAAGTGCCAGCAACATTGCCATCACGATCGGGGTTAGAATTAAAGCTGCCCCGTCGTTAGCGAATAAGGCCGAAACAGTTGCACCGAGCAAAACAATATATACGAATAGTAAACGCCCATCGCCGCGCCCCCAGCGTGCCACATGTAATGCAGCCCATTCAAAGAATCCTGCTTCATCCAGTAGCAGGCTGATAGCAATGATGGCGATAAAAGCTGCCGTTGCATTCCAAACAATACCCCACACCACAGGAATGTCACTGAGCTGCACCACACCCAGCAGCAGTGCCGTTATTGCACCGATCAAGGCACTCCAGCCGATACCCAGGCCTCGTGGCTGCCAGATGACTAGCACGAGCGTGACGATGAAAATGAGTGAGGCAATCAGCATGTCAATATGTGCCCGCTATTATCTTGTGATCATCACTTTGTGTGCGGTTGTTTAAACTTCAGGATTCCGATGTAGTCCAGTTTGGTTTTAAAAGCGGAAGGGTTTTTGCGTAGGTCGTCTAATGGCAGAGCTAAGAAAGTTTGGATACCTTCACGTAAGGCAAGATAAGCCTGCGCAAATGCCGAATTGATTTCTTCCTCGGTTCCGGTAGCTTGGGCCGGATCATCGATACCCCAGTGCGCGCGTAACGCAGGCCGGAGATAAATGGGACAAGTTTCACCGGCCGCATTGCCGCACACGGTAATCACAATATCCGGCGTTGCCGGCAAGTTATCCCACGATTTACTGTAAAGTCCTTCGGTTGCGATACCTTCGTGTTCAAGTAGAGCGACTGAACGCGGATGAACTTTTCCAGTCGGTTTGCTGCCTGCACTCATCGCTTTCCAGCCTTCGGGCGCAAGATGATTAAAAGTGGCTTCCGCAAGTATGGATCGGCAGGAATTTCCGGTGCAAAGAAATAGTACATTCATGATCAGGCTGCGCAACAGGATTCGGATTTGATGGGAATGGATGTATCCTGGCCAAATACCGGAATTGTTGCCAGCGAATGAAACGTTTCCCACGCGATGCCTTGCGGATCGACTGTCCAGTATTTATTCGATGTGGCATAACAGCACTGTGCGTTTTTTTGTTCTGCAGCGGGCAAATCAGCCTGAGCAAGGCGCTGATTCATTTCGTTTAACGCTTCTTCGGAGTCAACCTGGATTCCGACATGATCCAAGCCAGCTTTCCCACCCTGAGCGGATAGGGCGAAATTGATAAACGGATCGTTCAGCATCCATTTGGCATAATCCGGCCTGTTTACAGTAGGCTCGATACCGAATAGCGCGGAGTAAAAGCGGATATTTCCCGGCAAGTCTTCTACAGCGATGTGGATATGAAAGCGTTTCATGGTATTGCCTCCTTTACGAGTTGGATAAAACAGGTATTTTTAGCTATTTTTGTCATCACAGTAAGCTCCGATTGAATGGCATGGAGTACCGGCGCAGCAATTTTCCGTGAGATAACCGATTAGCGCGTTCATGTTTGTGAAATTAGCCGAATAATAAATAAAGCGGCTTTCCTGTCGGGCGATAATCAACTCCGCATGAACCAATTCCTTAAGATGAAAAGACAGGGTTGCATTCGCAATACCCAATTTCTTGGCAAGCTCGCCCGCTGAAACTCCCGACTCACCTGTTTGAACCAGTGTTCGGAATATCGTTAAACGGGTTTCCTGGGCAAGTGCAGTCAACACTTGAATGGCATTAATCATTTCCATATTTCCGTTATTATGGAAACATTTGATATCGTCAAGATTTAGAGTTAAATTTTTTATCCAAAGGTTGGATTCTGTCTACTTAAAAGTATAAGGAGAATTGTTTTATTCAGCTTGTCACAACATTCGGCATTTAAGTACTTATCAGGCGTTGTATAAGTTCTCAACATGTAATTTATTTGTCATTAACACTTAATTTGGCTGTTATAGGGTTGTCACTTCCGAGGATTAAAGTGAAAGGTATTTTTGATACCTTTAAAAAGACAGGGAGAACAAGATATGAGCAGCAAACTTCATCCGGATGGAAGACTTAATCCTAGCGATGTTACCCGTAATGACAGTGATAACAGCACGCTGCAAGAGATCGTTGAACAACAAAAACTTACGCGCCGTGATTTTCTTGTGGTTTCTGCGGGTACTACAGCGGCCGTGACCACTTTATCCGTACTCAGTACTGCGGCGATTGGGGAAATTTTAAATGGTGCCGAAGTGTCACATAGCCTCAATCCTCTTGGAACAATCGGTTTTACACCGGTCAGTGCCAATACGATACCTATGACGGATGGTGTGACGGTGCCGGCAGGTTATTCAGCCAGCGTCTTGGTTTCATGGGGGGATTCGTTGACGCCTGAATCGCACTGGGACACGGTGAGTGCGCTGGATGAAACAACCCAGTTACATTGCTATGGTGCACACACGGACGGTATGCACTATTTTCCTTTTCCCGGGCCATTTGGTAATAAACGTGGATTATTGGTTACCAATAGTGAATATTGTGATCCGCCTCTAGTGAATAATATTGTTCCCGCAGCCAATTACGCCACAACTGCAATTACGCTCGATATGGTTCGCGCTCAACAAGCTGCCCATGGCATCAATATTGTTACGATTGACAAGGAACATCATCAGTGGCGAGTCAATCGGCATTCACGTTTAAATCGCCGTATCACGGGAAATACCTTATGTAAGATCAGTGGTCCTGCCGCCGGACACGCATTAATGAAAACGGCGGCCGATCCTCATGGCACCCGGGTTATCGGTACACTCAACAATTGTGCTCATGGATATACGCCTTGGGGTACCTATCTGACTTGCGAAGAAAACTGGAATGGTTATTTTTCCAATGAAACCGGCGAGGTGGAAGGAGAATCGGATCCAGAGCGCACGCTTAAAATTATTCAGAATCAACTTCGGTACGGCGTGGTTAAAGGCGGCTTCGGTTATCGTTGGCACGAAGTTGACGAACGTTTCCGTGCAGATTGGCATCCCAACGAACCGAATCGTTTCGGATGGGTAGTGGAGATCGATCCGTGGGATCCGAAGAGCACGCCGACCAAGCGCACTGCCATGGGTAGAATGAAACATGAGAGTGCGCAGGTTGTGATCGATCATAAGGACCGGATTGCTTTCTACATGGGAGATGATGAAAGAAATGAATATATTTATAAGTTTGTTTGCGATAAAAAAATTAATCGAGGAGGTCATGCTGAGAATCGGAATATGCTCGATCATGGCACATTGTATGTAGCAAAATTTAATGCCGATGGCAGTGGTCAGTGGCTGCCTCTGATATGGGGCAAGAACGGATTGACGCGCAAGAATGGTTTTGCCGATCAGGCGGAAGTACTCATCAAGACGCGCCAAGCAGCCGATCGTTTAGGCGCCACCATGATGGATCGTCCTGAGTGGGGCGCTGTGCATCCTCTGACCGGCGACATCTACATGACGCTTACCAACAATAGCCGTCGTGGCAATACACCTGTCTCAGGCAATAATATTGATGGAACCGGTAGCGCAGGTAGTGCGAATCCGCCGGTGGATGCTGCGAATCCGCGTCCTGATAATGATTTCGGTCAGATTATCCGTTGGCGGGAGGATAAAAGGCGTGTGACTGCCACTACTTTTAAATGGGATATCTTTGCACAGTGCGGTGATAAAGTTAACGCCAAAAGTTTGGGTAGCAGTTACGATTCTACCGGTCATGATGGTTACGTGGGCAATATCAATGGAGATGATTATGGCGCACCTGATGGTCTGTGGTTCGATAAGGAGGGACGTTTGTGGATTCAGACGGATCAGGCAGGTGATGCCAGTGGAGACTGGGTGAACATCGGCGGTAATGTGATGATGTGCGCAGATTCCTCCACCGGTGAAACCAAGCGTTTTCTTACCAGTCCGCCCAATAGCGAAGTAACCGGCGTGGTTACCACACCGGATGGTAAAGCAATGTTTATAGGTATTCAGCACCCAGGAGAAGATTGGAAGATCGGTTTTACCGATAATTCCGCGTGGCCGGATAATGGTTACAATGGACCGACAACCTATACAGGAACATCAGTCTCAAAACCTCGTTCTTCAGTAATCGTGATTACTAAGGATGATGGCGGAGTGATCGGGAGTTAAGAGTAAATAAAAATTTTGGATCAGTAAGTTCACTTCTCACCTCCCAAGGTGGGGAGTGATGATACTGAAGAACCGGGAATTTTATTTGAGAGCATATATGGACGCCCTTGATTCAGTTTTACAAACAGCTGGTACTGAGAAACGGTGGAATCAATACCCTTATGGGTTTTGGGCTGGCGCTAAACTCGATCGTTCTTTCAGCTTCAATATCGCGATTGCGGAAATAATCGCCATCAACTTGTAATGGATAGGATTTCTCATGCAGCGTACAGGAAATATTCTTTCCTGAGAAATACCGCATGGGTAGTTTGGCAGGTTTACGTTGCAGAATTTTCATTGCTTTAACCAACTCGTGCTGGTGTCGTGCTCCGGGTAGAAAACCGAGAATTAGCTCGCTTCTGGAAGGATTAGCGGCGGGGACAAGTTGTAAGTTTTTGGCGTAAGCTGAGTTGTTGGCGACGATCACGTATCCGGATTCGTGATCAATGACGGGCTGGCCGTCAACACTCGCTGAGACAGTGGGATGATGTAAGGAGCACAAGGCTTTGAGTCCATGCCAGATATAAATTGAGTCATTCAGAGGGCCTTTGCGCTTGCCGATATTTTTGACGGTTAGTGAATCCAATCCCATCGAAGCCATATGGAAAAAAGGCTTGCCGCCCTTAATTCCTTTACCACTGATCAGGCCGTAAAATTGTTGTAAGCATGTTCCTGAGCTGATTGCTTGAATCAAATCATCGGTCTTGGTAGTCATTTCGTAAGAGCGTGCGAATAACGATTCATTGCCCCCCGGGATAGCGTAAATGGGCGTATTCGTTTTATTAATCAAATCCAGCAGCTTTCTGATGGTTCCATCGCCGCCTACGATCACGATCAGATCATTGGCGGCAATTTTTTCCGTGATGCTGGTATAGCCCTTGGTTTTTTTTTCGGATGTCAATACTTCAACGATTTTTCCATGAAGCGCTAATTCCTTGTCCAGTTTGTTTGCGAGTGCTTCCGTGTTGCCGGCACTGGATATCGGGTTGTAAATAATCAGAATCTTTTCCGGCGAGGGTATTTTTATAATCAGTGGGTTAGGTTCAAACAGAAGATTGGCGTTCATAAGTGTTGTGAATTCAAGTCGATTAGAATTTATGATATTTCAACGGGAATGACCTTGACCTCGGACCAGATCCGATTGCACCATGATTGATCTATCAATGGCATGCCGTCCTTGATCCATTGCACCAAATGTTTGGCTGTATTGGGAAAAGTTACACGGATGGCGCGGGTTTCATGTAGCCATTGATCAATGATTGCTGCATCCATGGTGGGCATCATTCGCCCGTAACCTAATGTTTGCAAAGCCAGGGCATTTGACGCTTGTTCCATTTGCGCATGCAGAGGTTTGACCAGGATTTTCTTGCCGAGCTGCAGCGATTCGCTGGCTAACTCAAAACCTGCATTGCAAATAATACCCGCACAGTCCGATAAATTTATCTGGAAGCCTTGCAACGACAGGGGATTGCAATAAATATGCGGATGCATGGAAGAAACAGCTTCCGGGGAATAAAGAAAAAAATCAAATGACTTGAAAGGCGCTAATATTGACATGACTTGCTGCTGATCTTCAAAAGGCAAGTAGACGATGATTTTGTTCTTTTGAATTTGTTGCGGCACATAAGGTGTTTCGATCACCGGTGGTAACAAGGGCTGCTGGAAATGGTGCCAATGCAGGCCGATGCGGGTATCGACCGGGGCGAAATTTTGCATGATGGTTTCAGAGATCGGATCATTTCCGGCCCGGGGTATGTTGTAATGAAACGCGTATTGGTGGCTGATTCCAATAGTTTTTTTGTTTTGCCGCCGTGCCGCCCATGCGGTGACCGGCTCATAATCACAGATGACCAAATCATAACTGCTCAAATCCAGTTCCCTGATGTCATTAAAAAAGCGCAAGGGCTTTGAATGCCATACGGTTTTTAAAGAATTAATTTTTCCTTTTTCTGTAATGAAAGTTAATCCTTGGCGCCATTGATGGCCATTGAAAACTTCCATATCAAAAAATTTGTCCCGTGGTCTGCCACTGAATTGATAAGTAACCTCTAGATTGGCAGCGTGTAATTCCCTGGCCATAATCCTCCCGCGTGTAATATGGCCGTTTCCTGTTCCTTGGATTCCGTAAAATATTTTCATGGTCGCTTGTGATATGGATTGGTCTTTTATAGTGAATTCAATATCATGAGTTATTCACTGGAATGCTGTGCAGTCTAGCGGTTGACTATGACAGTACAATGACCGTTTGTTGGTTGTTTTGTGACAGTTAAAGCTGGTATGAAATGTGCGGATCTGGCGTTGGCCGATTTTGCGGTTATCAATGACCTAATCATTGACAGTTATTGGTTTTTCAGCCATTGATCAATTTGCTCCCGGTGCAGGGCATACCAGCGTTTTCCGATGTCCAAAGCTTTCTTCTGGATAATTTTATTGTTCGCTGAATCCATCTGATCAGGCATGTCATAATCTTTCAAGTAATGATTGATGTACAGCACTTGGTTACCTAGAATTTCCGTAGTCGTTCTGACATTGGATAACATTTTTTCCCTGAGGATGATCGAAGCGATGCCTTGCGCTGACCATTGCAAGCCGCCATATTTGCAGGCCTTCGTGCCGTTGACTATGAAGCTGCGCCAGCCGGATCCAATGGATAGCATTTTGATCGGGTTTTGATTCCAGCATTTCTGGGCGTAAAGATACGCGCTTAGGCCGGGGTTATTCATGCCGATACCGCCATCGATGCGCCAACCGCCATCTTGCAATAGCACCGGCGGATAATACGAAGGGGCGGCGGTGCAAGCATCGGCGATTTCGCTTAACAGAAAATCCGGTTGACTGTCATTGGTAAAAATTTCCAGTTGATCCTGGTTGAGATTGAAACAGGGAATGAAGAGTTGCTTGTCGAGCGATGATAGCCTTAGGTTGCCCAATTCTTTCTGCAACGTCAGTTTTTTGGGAATGCCTTGATACTTGGGGCGGATTTGCAGTTTACTCATCAAACGGCTGAAGCGATGCTTGGCCATTATTTTTTCCAGTAATTTTTCATGCAAAATTTTTTCAATGAGGCGATGTGCGCTCCAGCGGTGACCGAGAATCAAACAAGTCATCAATCCACCAGACGACGATCCGGCAATCAGATCGAATAAGTCGTAGGTTGATGTACCGGTATCATTTTCCAGACAAGCCAGGACACTGAGTTGAATGAGCAGATGACTGCCGCCGCCATCCAGGCTTAAAACAGTTTTTGAGCGCGGTAAGTCTTTCAAATGGATTTAAGCTGCATTCTTGCCAGCCAGTAATTCTTCTTCCAGGTGATTTTTGTATTGCTCGAATCGCTCGGACCAAAAGACCAATTCCAATGATCCATCGAGATGTTCCAGCAGGGTGGAACAGCTTTCTACCCAATCACCATCGTTACAGTACAACACCGAATTAATCTCCCGTAATTCGGCATGATGAATGTGACCGCACACTACTCCATCAACCCCGCGATCCTTGGCCAGATGCGCCAGGGCATCTTCAAAGCTGCTGATATAGCTGACTGCATTTTTTACCTTTAGCTTCAGATAGGCTGCAAGAGACCAATAAGAGTAGCCGAGGAATTTACGCAAGCCATTGATGTGGTGGTTGAGATCGAGCAGGGTGTCGTAGGCGATATTGCCCAGCTTGGCGAGCCAGCGGCTATTTCTTACAATCATGTCAAACTCGTCACCGTGCATGACGAGTAGCTTCTTGCCATCGGTTGTGGTGTGCACATAATCTTGGTGAATTTCCACATTACCGAATACATGCCCGGTGCAATCGCGCAAAGCTTCATCGTGGTTACCCGGTATATAAATTACTTTGGTGCCATGCTTGGCTTTGCCCAGAATGGAGCGGATCACGTTGGTATGATGCTGAGGCCAGAACGGATTTTTCCTGATACTCCAGAAATCGACGATATCTCCAACCAAATAAAGATAGTCGGTTTCAACCGAATGCAGAAAATGCAGCAGGGCTTCCGCCTGACAACCGCGAAATCCGAGATGTACATCGGAGATCCAAACGCTTCTCACCTTGATAGGGGTCTGATGCTTGATCATAAATACCTTTTAAGTGAATGAGTGATGGCGCACAGCATAAAGCGGCATTGTTAAGTTTCCTTGACGCATTTATGAAATATTGATGAATTCTTTGTGAAAAAAGAAAGACACAGTGATTCTTGTATCGATTCTTTGCAGCAAAGGAAAAGATTCAAGTAAGATTTATCTTTTGTCGTGTCAAGATTCTGCTGGCACTCAATCCATAGAAGATGCGCACTCCATCCATGATTAAACAATCATTTCCCGAGCTGGAACAAGTAGAAGCCATTTTGCAAGAGGATAATGCGATGTATTTGCACAGCCAAATACTTTGCCGGGTGTCGCATGACAATGACGAGCTGCCGGTGTATGCACTGACACTCGGTAATCGCGAAGCGGATGTGCCGTGTGTAACATTTGTTGCCGGTGTTCACGGTTTGGAGCGCATCGGCACACAAGTGGTTATTGCTTTTCTTGAGGGACTGCTGGAACGCCTGAAGTGGGATAGGGTGCTGGCTGAGATTCTGCAGCGGGTGCGCATTCATTTTCTGCCCATTGTTAATCCGATTGGAATGCTGAATAAAACTCGCGCGAATGGCCAAGGAGTGGATTTAATGCGCAATGCGCCGGTGGATAGTCAGGAAAAAACCATTTTACTCGCCGGAGGGCATCGGATTTCTTCTGTTCTACCGTGGTATCGTGGAAAAGCGAATGATTCGATGCAACCCGAGGCGCAGGCGTTGTGTGATTTTATCGCTAAAGAAGTTTTGCCGGCACCATTCAGCGTGGTGCTCGACTGTCATTCCGGCTTTGGTTTTCGTAACCAGATTTGGTTTCCTTATGCCCGAAGCAAGCTGGAGCCGATCAAGCATTTAAAGGAGGTGTGCTATCTGCGCAAACTGTTTATGCAGACCTATCCCCATCAGGATTACTTGTTTGAGCCGCAATCGCAACATTATCTGGTACATGGCGATTTATGGGATTTTTTATATATGAAGTCACTCGAGAATGGTAATGTGTTTCTGCCATTGACGCTGGAAATGGGCTCATGGCGCTGGATTCGCAAGAATCCGCTACAGCTGCGTCAATTGCTGGGCCTGTATCATCCGATCAAGCCGCATCGACTGAGCCGAGTGCTAAGAAGTCATTTGATTCTGATGGAATTCTTATTGCATGCCACACTCTCGTATCAAAGCTGGATTAATAGCAGTGATGCGAAGGAACTGGAACAGCAAGCGTTGACGCATTGGTATGCATGAAAAATCGTGAGCATTTTGTACTGATACGCGGGTTATTGCGGGAAGCCAGGCATTGGGGAAGGTTTATTACCGATCTGCAACAACACTTTCCCGATGCCATCATCAGTACGCCCGATATTCCGGGCAATGGTCTGCGTCATCAGGAAACCAGTCCGAGAACCATCGCCGGGATAACTGAGGCATTGCGTCAACAAACAGGCCGTAGTCAACCAGTGAGGTTGATTTCACTTTCAATGGGCGGAATGATTGCGATTGATTGGATGACACGCTACCCTGATGAAGTTGAAGCTGCAGTGCTGATTAGCACCAGTGCAAGACCATTGTCACCATTTTATTATCGCCTGCGCTGGACGGCCTATCCGCACATCCTGCGCATGATGTTCCACTCTGCGGCGCAAAAGGAAGCGGATATTCTGAAGTTGACTTCAAACCGCCATCACCATGACAACACACTGCTGAAACTCTGGCAGCAGTGGCAACAGCAATATCCGGTGTCGAAGGTAAGTGGCAGAAACCAGTTTCTTGCTGCCGTAAAGTTTTCCATTTCCACTCGACCGCAGCAACCGCTACTCGTTGTAACCAGTCGGGGTGATCGTCTGGTGGATTATCGTTGCAGTCTGAAACTGGCGCAAGCTTGGGGTGCAGATTACGCGCAACATGAAGCGGCAGGACATGATCTGCCGCTGGATGATTCGGTATGGTTGATAAATGTGATCAAACAATGGAATGTTTCTAATTTTGTTAAAATCTGAATTAATGTCCATAACCAGGTGGCAGAGTATCAGTGTTTTAAAGGCCGGGTATCGAAGAACTGATAAGTAAAGTAAAATCCGGTACATCCCGCTTCGGAAAAGAATTCATCGCTTCTTATTTATTAATGCAATTTATTGTGATTGGAAGAATCCTGCAAAGCAAAAAATTAATGAAAACAAATTCATATTTATTCACTCAAAAACCAAGAAATTTTTCCCCTCCAGAGAAGGGTGGATGTCAAATTCATGCCTTCATCCCCTCGTCATTTTTTCAGATACTCATCAACAATTAAGTCCATTGCAATCTTGGTAAGTATTGGATAATTAGGGAAAATGTAATATGCATTATCAGAATCTGCTGTGCATTGGGGATAGCCAAACCTTTGGTGCGCGGACTTATGGGTGCTATCCGTTATATCTGGCTCAAATGCTTACGCAACAAACGCCTTATCAATGGCGTGCGATTAATCGAAGCGTTAATGGCTATACAGCGCGGGATTTATGGTTTCTGCTCAGTAATGAAATTGAATTCATCAGCGATACTTATCAAGTATGCGTGCTCATAGGTACCAACGATGTGGGAAATGAAACACCTTTGGAGCTTTTTGAAGAATATTACCGGCAGATTGTCCGGGCGTTCTTAATCAAGAAATACAAGGCTATATTTTGCGGTGAAATTCCCCCCATTTTTCCCGATGGTCATATTTTCTTCCGCAAAGAAACGGTAGAGCGGCGCAATCAATATAATGATGCAATCAGAAAAATCTCGGCCGAAAATAAAAGAATTCATTACACACCGATTAACGGATTAAATCGCGACTGCTACGTGGATTCCGTTCATTTCAATGAGCAGGGAAATCAAGTTGTCGCCGAAGCATTTGCCCAAGCCATTCTAGAGCGATGAAAATCGGGATTGTCATTGGCACTCGTCCCGAGGTCATGAAAAATTATGCCATTGTTAAGGCGCTGCGCGCAGCGAATCTGGAATTTGCCGTTCTGCATACCAATCAGCATCAGGATCCATTGCTCCGGGAGGTGGTATTTGCCAAAATGGGTTATATGCCGGATTTTATCTATCCTTACTCTTACAGTATTGGAGCGGCAATTGATTGGGTAAGCAAAATCATTCGCACGCAGCAAATTGATCTGATCTTGGTTAACGGGGACACTGCGGCATCAATTGTGGGTGCCGTTGCCGCTGTTTATTCTGATGTTGGATTGGCGCATGTCGAGGCGGGTCTGCGGGCTTATGATAATCGTATGATTGAAGAGCGCAATCGCATCATGGTCGATAGTGCGGCGCATTATTTGTTCACCTATACGCAACATCATGCTGAATATTTGAAAAAAATTCCGGATTTGCGTGGTCGGATTTTCAATGTTGGCAATACCACGGTAGATTTAATTCATGATTTTTCTGCCGAATTGGTTAAGCCGCGTGCCGATGCGTATGCGTACATTACCCTGCACCGCAAGGAGTTTACCGACAGTCGTACAAGAATGGTTGATGTTTTTACAACCCTTAACGCATTGGCGGATGAGTTCGATGCAATGATCTTTCCCATGCATCCGCGGACACGGGCGGCTATGAAAAATTATGGTCTCAGCTTTGATCTTTTGTCGCGCATAACGGTGATTGATCCGGTTGAGCCCTTTACATCGCTTTCTTACGAGAAATTTGCATCACTGATCATTACGGACAGTGGCTGCATACAGGAAGAAGCCTATATTTTTGGCGTTCCGTGCGTGACGGTGCGAAATAACACCGAACGGCCCGAAACGATTAAAGCGGGTGCCAACGTGTTGGCTGGTTTCTCCCCTGTAGTAATCCGGGACAAGGTATGTGCGCAAAAAAGCCTGGGTCAGCAGCAGTTTCCACCTGTCTATGGCGATTGCGGAGTAGGTAATCGCGTAGTTCAAACTTTGCGCCAGCATTTTATAAATTGGCGCGATTATTAAGGAAACGCGCGAATAATTGAGTGCGCAAAATGAGATACAAGACGGGTGGTGTGTAGACAATTAGAGACCTTTGCACGGTGTCATGAGCGGTACCAGAATAAGGCAAAAATTTGCGAAAAAGCGGAGTTTACACGAGGTAAATGAGCATTTTTCGCAAATTTTTAACGCAATTATCGTGCCGCGTAGTAACCGTGCAAAGGTCTCAATTATTCAGTGTTATATTAGTGCGTGCACCAATTTATTTGATATGACACAAAGCCTTATCGCAATGCCCGTAATTGTTTATGGAGCTTTCTGGCTTGAAGTTAGGATTCTGAGCATTTGTTTCGTAGCTTATCGATTAAGTTGTCATCAATAGGAGGTTGGGTTTGATTTCCTTGCATCGGGGTAATGATCGTCAGGAATTCATGGGGCAAGCAAGTGCGGATTTCTGTTTTTAGGGTATTAAGAGGTTCTTTTCTACCATATTTCCTGGAAATCCAGCCCAATGGCAATTGCTCGTTCCCGCGATACAAACAGGATTTTCCGCCTTTTACGCTAACGAACCATGAGCTGTTCATGCAGTCTATGATGATCCCATCATCCGTCATTTCGACGGGTGTATCAACATGCCAGTGCAGTGCCAGAGCGTGTTCGCCCATACCATCGATACGATCCCATATCATCCACCTTCCGGATTGGCCATCATAGATCAGTGCCCGCCAGTGTATAACTCCGCTAGCGGAATAGCCGTCATGATTAGCCAGAAGTACCGTGTTACCGTCCAGATTTTCACTGTGCCATATTAATTTTGCAGTGTATGTGCTTGACCAGCCAAATGCGGTTTTCTCGTTTTGCAATGCTTGATCCGTATCATCTACCGCAATTGTGTTGTGGGCGGAAGTGCCGCGAAAGTAGCGTCTGAAACGCGCATTTGCGTGATATAGATAGGTGCCTGGGTCGACTAATATCGGTTTGCCGTCAAGATCCCAGCAAACAGACAAAGCGTCGGCATGCCCATGTCCGAATGTACTGGCCCGGCCCAGCTTGCCATGACTGAATCGCATCGTGCCATGATTTGCTGCGCCTGGAATTTTCGAGTATCCGGAGGCTGCAAAAATCTGCAGCGGACCGGCTGGTAATTCGGATGCATGAAAACTATCTTTCCACGATAACCGCAGGTGTGGCGACAATGCATAACCATCGTCACTGTCACCTATTGCGGGTAAATTATCAGGTGATAAGGCAAATGCTTGTAAATAATCTTTACCACGCATCCAGGCCCGCTTGATACCGTCAGGTGGGAATTTGCCATAATGTCTTAACAGGCAGGTGACAAGCCCGCATAGATCAACAATCAACGCCAGATACCGGAAGGATTGCTCGCGATTTCCTCCATCCGGAAGAATTTGGATATTCGCTTCCTGCTCCATGATGGTTAAGCCAACGACCAGCCATTCTTCTGCGTCAGGTAGTTCGGGAAAGAGAATGGCGGCGTAAACGAGTCCCGCGCACTCTCCGAGAGTATGATTCCCGGCATAAGAATAGAGACATAGTCTCCGTCGGATGAAATAGGCGTGACTATGCACAAGGTACACCAGTCCCTGCCAGGCTTGCGGATTTATTTTTTCATTTCTTATCTGATCAAATGCATGGCAGGCACTGATTAATCTGAGCGCGCATTCCATAGTGGAAATATAATTTACTCCCTTCAGCCATGGATTTGCATCGATCCATGACAACATTATTTTTTCCATGTATTGGGCGGCTTGGCGTTTGATGCGAAGATCATTCGTTAGATTGCTGATCAGACCAAGAACGATCAAATTTTGTAACCGGGAACGTGCCCAAACAAGTTGAATGTCCCCCATCGGATTGCTTGATGTAAAAGGGATTCTCGCAAAGAGTTTAAGGGGCCAGGAGCGTCCGGTATCAGGCGCTGTGTGCCAGCAAAGATCGTCGGCGGAAACTGATAGATTTGCTTGATTCGAAATAATGCACGCTTGTTGGTCATTCTCTGTAATAAAATCAGATAGCGTCAGATCTTCATAAAACCAGGGAAGTTGCGGAAGACAGGGTAATTTACTGCGGCAAAACGCATGGTTCTGCGGATTGCCCCTTTTGTTAAAAGGTAAGCCATAACCCGTACATTGCTTAATCCACATGACAATAAGCGATGCCTGTCTCCGAATACGGTATAGAAATTCACCGAGGTTCAATGCTGACTCAGCTTATCTTTTTAGGCAATTCGCCCGGTTTGCGGATTTTTGCCGCATTCATAATCCATGCCGGATTACACACTTTTTCCCCGGATATGGGGGTTACGTCCCCTTCGCCATAGATATCGTGATAATGCCGATAAAGATAATCGCATACCTTCTCATACGCGCACTTCTTGCAGCTTCTGGTTTTAATTCTATCCTTGAATACATAGAATCGGCTGATTGCGGCTGTACACACGGCCTTGAAACCGTATTGGGCAACAAAAGTAAGGTACGGTATTTTTAGAATGCCGGGTATCAGGCAAAGCCAAGTGACCAAAATACCTTTTCTGATCCGGAAGCTTGTGAAATTATCCCATTCGTCCGGATCAAAGGTCATTTGATCCATGTTAGTCACATATTGCTCATAGCCGGGAAGAAAGCAAAAGGGCATGTACCTTACATTAAAATGCGGGAGCTCGGCTTCGCACGATTGGATCGCTTTAATGATCTCTCTGCCGGCATCCGCGTAATTGACATACACTTCCTTCACAATATCGATATTCTTTGCCTGCAGGACCGGATTGAACATCACAAAATTGATGTTATCGACTTTCTTTCTAATCAGCAGCTGCATGATTTCAGTCAGATGCATAAAATTCGTTTTGCACACCACTGTGTTAGTACGCACCCTCAAACCCAACGCATTGGCGTGATCGATCGCTTCCAGAATGTGGTCAAAACTGCGCGGGACTTTGGTTAGATCATCATGAGTCGGCGCATCATGACCATGAACACTAAACAAAATGTCATCGATGCCTGCAGTGGCGAGACTGGCAATGTAATCCCGCTTAGCTAATCGAATGCCGTTAGTAATCAGGCAGACGATGGAAAAGCCGAGTTCTTTCTTGGCATATGTGATCAATTCGGGCAGATCCTTGCGCAGCGTCACTTCTCCGCCGGTAAACTCGATCTCTTGTATTCCAAGGATTTTTGCTTGTTTGAGCTGTTTTTTCGCTTGCTCTGTAGTCAGCGTGTTTTCATTGGATTTCGTGATGACGGAATCGTAGTAATAGCAGAAGGGGCATTTAGCATTGCATGCATAGCCTAAATTAATCTCGACTTTTTTCGTGTGGTAAAGCACGGTTAGTGATTCCTCTGTTTTAAAATTAAAAGTAATGGATCGAATTGAGCTGAACAGCAACGCAATCCACATCTCAGAGGCTCTTTTAAGTTACTGATGCATCAGATTTCAGGTTTTTTCCCTGAACCGGATATTATTTTTATGGCTGAGATTATATTCAATTCTCAGCCATAAAAATTATCCAAATTGAGAATTCATGTTAATCAATAAGATAACATAACATTTTATCTGAATGATAGTGCGATAGAATACTCAGCAACGAAGGGAAGAAAACCGGATCGTCCCCGTCTTTTAAATAAAGGAGCTTTTTTATGGTTGCATTGGTCCGGTGGGGTATATTAAGCGCGGGACGAATGGCTGGTCGTTTTGCTGTTGATCTCAGGAAGACTCCGGGTACGGAAATTGTTGCTGTGGCTGCACGATCAGTCCAGCGAGCGGAAGCATTTGCGTTGAAGCATCGAATTCCCCGCGCGCATGGTTCATATGAAGCGTTGGCAAAAGATCCAGACATTGACGTTATCTACGTCGCTACAACTCATAATTTCCACAAGAGCCATACGCTTCTGTGTCTGGAAAATGGAAAACATGTGCTATGTGAGAAACCATTTGCACTGAACGCGATAGAAGCGCGCCAAATGATTGCTTGTGCAGGCGAGAAACGGCTTTTTCTTATGGAAGCCATGTGGTCGAGATTTAATCCTGCTTATAAACGGGCGATGCAGTGGATCAAGGAGGGATTGATCGGGGAAGTCCGGATGCTCAGCGCCGACCTTGGATTCCGGGCAACCTGGGAACCTGAGCATAGATTGTTTAATCCTGGACTTGCTGGCGGGTCAATACTGGATGTCGGGGTTTATCCGATCGCTCTGGCATCGCATCTTTTCGGTTCCAGACCTGCGGAAATTCAAGCGGCAGCATCTCTCGGTGCAACGGGTGTCGATGAGCAGGCCGGTATCATGCTGCAATACCCACAAGGGCAGCTTGCTTTGCTATCCAGCGCCATTCAAACACGCACACCGCATAATGCTTTTATTATGGGTACCCGAGGAATGATTTGGATGCCAATGTTCTGGCGTGCCCGCTTGGCTGTTCTCTGGCGTTCAAGAAAATTCCCTCGCATCGTTTGGGGTAGAGTGGGATATCAATACGAAGCTGCTGAAGTCAATCAATGCATTCGGGAAGGTAAGGTGGAAAGCCCAACAGTGACTCTTGCCGAATCGCTGGCTTTGATGGAAACGATGGATCAGATCAGGGAGAAAATTGGTTTGCAATACCCTGGCGAATGATTGCAGGTAAATACAATTCGACGACCTCCTCTATCGGACTGGGTGCATGATGCAATGCACCCTGATTATTAACTGATTGTCATCGTCGCGTCACATTAACTGGTTATCCTATAAAGTATCCAATTTATGAAATGGGGCCGGGATTATGCTGGATGTGGATGCAATACTGAAAGACTATTTTCAGCATGTGAATGAGATCAATGATAAACCACTGATGAAAGCCGCTTCTTCAATACTGAAGAGACTGTTGCATCAGGAAGAGATCAATCGTTTTATTGCTACACACCGGCATTTGGAAGGATTGGAGTTTAACGATGCGGTGCTGGAGCATTTTAATTTTTCGTTTCAGGTATCCAGCAAGGATCGTGCGCGTATTCCGGATCAACGCCGAGTGTTGATCGTTGCCAATCATCCGCTGGGTTCTTTAGATGGACTGGCGCTGTTGAAGTTGGTATCGGAGATTCGTACCGATGTAAAAATCATTGCAACGACCTTGCTAAATTGCATTGATCCGCTGCAAAGCTTGTTTCTGTCCGTGGATAATTTGTCTCAATCCACCACTCATCGCGATAGCATGGGTCAGATCATCGAGGCTTTGGAATCTGAGCAGGCGGTGATCTTGTTTCCAACCGGAGAAGTGTCGCGCATTTCTCCGCTGGGGGTTCGTGATGGCAGATGGAACACCGTATTTTTGTCTTTAGCCAGGAAAACCAAGGCACCCATTGTGCCAGTGCATATCGGTGGGAAGAATTCCACTCTTTTTTACGGCCTATCCAGCATTTACAAACCCCTCGGGACGATGATGCTGGTCAATGAGATGTTCAATAAAAAAGGTGGTGAGATTTTGTTCCGTATCGGCAAGCCGATTCCTTGGGAATCGATTGCGGCGATGAATTTGTCCAAGAAAGCGGCGGCAAAGCTGATGCGCAAGCAAGTCTATTGGCTCGGGAAAAAGAAGAAAAAGGAATTATTCAAGCCGGTCGAAAATATCATCCATCCTGTCCGCACCAAATTGATCCGGAAGGAGTTGAAAGCATCGCAACTGATTGGCAAAACTCAGGATGGTAAACATATTTATTTGTTTGATTACATGCCTAATTCCAGCGTGATGCGGGAAATCGGGCGATTGCGTGAGTTATCGTTTCGTCAGGTACAGGAAGGTACCGGCAATGCGTTGGATATCGATAGTTATGACCGTTATTACCGCCACTTGATCCTGTGGGATGAAGACGAACTAGAAATCATTGGCTCTTATCGCATCGGTGAAGCGGCGCAGATTCTTAAAGCGCAGGGCGAAACCGGGTTGTATACGCATAGCCTGTTTGAATTTAACCCGATTTTAATGCCTTATCTCGAACAGGCGATCGAATTAGGGCGCAGTTTCATCCAACCCAGATATCAGGGAAAACGCAGTCTGGATTATCTCTGGTACGGCGTTGGCGCTTATCTGTATCAGCATCCGGAGATTCGCTATCTGGTTGGACCGGTTTCGATGAGTATCGCTCTACCACAGCCTGCGCAAAAAATGATTGCCAGTTTCTATACAGAGCTTTTTGGCAATGACAAGCAGCTAGCACTGCCCAGGCTGTCATTTGAATTTGATACGGTAGTTGATTTTGCGCCATTCAGGCAGGTTGCAAACGAAGTGGAATATAAGCAGGCGTATGTAAGGTTCAAAGAGAAAATGGACGCACTCGGGGTGAAAATTCCGGTTTTGTATAAACAGTATGTGGAGCTGTGTGAGCCGGGCGGTTGCGAGTTTCTGGGGTTTAATATCGACCCGAAATTTTCAAATTGTGTGGATGCCCTAATTCTGATGCATATTGATGCCATTAAGCAAAAGAAACATCAGCGCTATATCGAAAGCCATGCTGGGGTTGTGCAAAATCTTCATTCTGCCTGATTCTGCACAAGCCTCTTATTGAATAAAGCTTCTTGAGCATAGACCGGATCATGGATTCATTAAGTTCCGGAATATGAATGTAGCCATTACAGTTGATGTTTTTAGCAAGATAAGCACCGGCATTATTGTTGATTAAAGATCGTAGCTACTGCAAATAGATTTGATCAAATGTACCGCCATCGGAGAAATGAGTTTTGTGTGTCGACTGCCAGTCGCCAAAGGCATTATTAATATTGAACAATTCTATTTTGGGAAACTGTGCTGCATATTTTTCAGCGACTCTGGCATCGGTGGGCCTGAAAAAATGCTTGGCAGCGATTTCTTGCCCTGCATCTGAATAGAGGTATTGGAGATAGGCTTCGGCAGCATCCCGTGTGCCTTTTTTATCGACAATTTTGTCAATTAATGCCACTGTGGGTTCAGCAAGAATACTCAGAGAGGGGATGACAATTTCAAATTTTTCCGCACCGTATTCTTTCAGTACTTGAAAGGCTTCATTTTCCCAGGAGATCAAAACGTCTCCGGTTTCACGTTCTACAAACGAGGCGGTGGAACCCCGTGTGCTGGAATCCAATACTGCAACATTCCGATAAATAGTGCTGACGAAATCTTTCGCTTTATCTTCGCCATAGTGTCTTTTGCCATATTCCCAAGCTGCCAGATAGTTCCATTGCGCTCCCCCGGATGTTTTTGGGTTTGGTGTAATAATCGATACATCAGGATGTGCCAGGTCTGCCCAATCCTTAATTCCCTTCGGATTACCTTTGCGTACCAGAAAAATGATGGTCGACGTAAAGGGTGTACTGTTATAACTTAGGCGTTTTTGCCAATCTTCCGGTAATAACTGGGTTTTTTCTGCGATTGCGTTGATATCATTGGCTAAAGCCAAAGATACGATATCCGCTTCCAATCCTTCAATAACGGAGCGGGCTTGTTTGCCGGAACCGCCGTGAGATTGCTTGATCGTGATGGTTTCATTGGTTTTTGCTTGCCAGTGCCGAGCAAATGCCTGATTAAATTCTTGATATAACTCCCGAGTCGGATCGTAAGAAACATTGAGTAAGATTTTTTCTGCCAATGCGATATTACTGATCAGAAAGCCCGCTGCCAAGAAACTTATGGTTAGCCGTGTTTTGATGTTCATGATTGTTCCTCACACACAAATTGCAAAAATTTATAACAGATTGACTCAGGGTATTTGCCGGTATTGCTGTTAGATATCGGTTAAAAAGTGACCAGCTGTGCTGGTAGAAAAAGACCGGACTAAATAAGTGCGTAGCATACTATGCAGCTGTGGGTAAGTCGATCAGACTGGTATGGATTTTCTTTCCATCCTGTTGTAGGTATATCGGTATCGGATTAAGCACAAAAATTAATCGAGTTGTTTATAAAAGGAAGTATTTAAAGAATTCCGTGACTTGTGTGAAAAAATGGTTGCGCGCAATACTCAAGAGAAACGTTGGGTGCCAAAGCTTCTGCGTAGAAGTGCAAATTTCTGCTTTGTGATGTAATCGATTACTTATAGCAAGCGTGCCGGAATATACCGGATTGTTGTGCCAGTAAAATACTTTATGGTTACGGTTACTTCTGTATTATAGGGCCTGGTGTAAATTCCAGGCCCTATACATCAGCAAATAAAACTTAACAGTTTACTATGTCGTTAAATTCATTTTGCCGTTGTATCAATCGCAAAAACATTCCCTGTAATGACAATTTACTGAGAATCACCTTGCTTATTGCCATCATAGAGGCTTGGTGGATATTGGCCTGGCTTCGGATCACCGCATCCGGCTAAAAAGAATGCAAAAATAGTAGCAGCAATTAATAGAGAGTATTTCATGTTCATTATCTCCTATAAAATTAAAGACCTATGATATATGAGTTAAGTGAAACAGCTCCTCGGCCATTCAAAAATAAAACGAGAAAGACCGCTTTCTTAATACCAGAATCGAATAACCTTGTCCAGAAAAATTTATAAGAATGAAAGCATCAGCCTGGCAAAAATCTGCTTCTCATTCATCTGCACGGAGCAGGACGTGAAAAATGCTGGGTTATTTTATTCTTAATGAGTGCATTAACTCAGCAGATGGGGCTGTAATATCTTGGTTACAGGGATAGCTGGTCACGCTGCAACAAAAATACAAACTCGTCTCCTGCACTGGTTTCCAACCAAGTAAACGGCAATTCTGGGAAAGCCTGTTCCAATGCTTCCCGGTTATGCCCGATCTCAACTACCAGGATTCCGTCGTCAGTCAAATACCGGACAGCATGTTGCAGAATCTGGCGCGTTGCATCCAGGCCGTCTGTACCACTGGCAAGCGCATTTTCCGGCTCATACCGATATTCCTGAGGTAATTGCGCCATTGATGCAGCGTTGACGTAGGGCGGATTGCTGATAATCAGGTCGTAGCGCTTTTCCTGCAACGCTGAGAACAGATTGGATTCAATTAGAGTGATTCGTTCTTGCAATCCGTAATCCTGTACATTTTTGTGCGCTACGGCCAGTGCCTGAGCGGAAATGTCGGCAGCATCAAGCGCGGCATTGGGGAAACTATGCGCCATTAAAATCGCGAGACAGCCAGAGCCGGTGCAGAGGTCAAGTGCGGTGGCAACAGCATCGGGATCCATGATCCATGGAGATAGTTGTGTTGGTAATAATTCAGCAATGAAAGAACGGGGAATGATGACGCGCTCATCGACATAAAAGCTGTATTCTCCAAGCCAGGCTTCATGCATCAAATAAGCTGCCGGAATTCTGTCTTTGACACGGGAGTCGATTATTTTCAGCACGTGTTTGCATTCATCTGTCGTGACACGTGCATCCAGAAACGGTTCCAGCTGATCCAGTGGCAAATATAGGCTTTTCAGAATAAGATACGCCGCTTCATCATACGCATTCGCCGATCCATGACCAAAATGTAGACCGCTTTTGTTGAATTGACTGACTGCGAAACGTAATAGATCGCGGATGGTTTGCAGTTGCGATTGAGCTTGGGTAATCATGAGTAGTAAGAGTTAAGTAGTCATGTTGAAACAACGAGAATGGTGAATACTATGGATTGAGGGCTGCAATGTAGCATAAAAAAGGTGATGTGAAGGAACCACACTGGTTAATTATTTTGAATGCACTCGATTGAAGAATACCGATACAGATAATTATTTCATGCAAGCCGCTCTGGAGCTGGCGCTGCAAGCACAAGAATGCGGTGAAGTGCCGGTGGGCGCGGTAGTTGTACAGCACGGCGTCATAGTCGGGCGTGGTTATAATCGCCCGATCTCTACTGCCGATCCCAGTGCGCATGCTGAAATCATGGCAATGCGCGATGCCGGTGGCCATATGGCCAATTACCGTTTGTTGGATTGTGTGCTGTATGTCACACTGGAGCCGTGTGTCATGTGCATCGGTGCAATTTTTCACGCGCGGATCCAGCGTCTGGTCTACGCTGCCGCCGACCCCAAAACCGGTGCTTGCGGCAGTGTTTTGGATTTGCCTGCGGAAACACGATTGAATCATCATTTATTGGTCGATGCCGGAATCATGGCACCTGAAGCCGGTACATTGCTAAGGCAGTTTTTTGCACAAAGACGTCATGCAGCGCAACGGAATGTACATGAAAATTAATATTTATATTGCCAGGCAACAAATGGATTTAAGGGATGAGCAGGGACAAATTACCCACCAATACCTGATCTCCTCGGCCAAGAACGGCACAGGTCAAGAAAATGGCAGCTTCTGCACACCGCTGGGGAGACATATTATTCGCGCCAAGATTGGTGCTAACCAGCCTGTTAATACGGTTTTTATTAGGCGGCGCCCAACCGGTGAAGTTTATTCACCGAAACTCGCAGCGCAATTTCCTAAACGCGATTGGATTTTGACGCGTATTTTGTGGTTATCCGGCTGTGAGCCGGGTTTTAACCGCTTCGGTTCGGTGGATACCATGCGCCGTTATATCTACATACATGGCACACCGGATAGCGTGGAGATGGGCAAGCCCGGATCCATCGGATGTATCCGCATGCGCAATAGTGATTTGGTGGGATTGTTTGATCAAGTCAGCGCGGGAACCCAGGTTGAGATAATTGCATAGAGAATAAATTGATTTTCCCTTAACATTCGGGATAAGCTATTGGCAATTGGGAGGAAAAATGGAATCTCGATTGATCCTGAAAAGATTCGGATTTGCTCGCTGCATTTTTTTATTAATCAGTTTGCTTGTGTTTTCCACTCGGGTTGTTGCGGATGAATGGATCTACACCGTGAAGACGGGAGACAATCTCTGGAATATTTCCGAGCAGCACTTGATTAGTACGCGGTATGTAGCTCGTTTGCAGCAACTCAATAAAATATCCGATGCCTATACCATTCCTCCCGGCACAAAAATCAAGATACCCGTTGCGTGGTCAAAAGTACAAACGAGTGGGGTGAACGCTCAAGTGATTTATGTGCGCGGCCGCATACTGATAAAACGTGCAAACGCTGCGGAGATTCCCGCTGAAACAGGAATGCAGCTAAACGAAGGTGATGAAGTTCGTAGCGAGAACGACTCTTTTGCCATCCTCAAATTCTTGGATAATTCACGGCTTCAGTTGCAAGAAAACAGCCAGATTCGTATCCGCAAAATGAATGTACTCGGCGGTTATGGGGCAGCAGATACGCTTATTCAATTGCAACAAGGTCGAACCGAGAATGCCGTGCGCCATGAAAAACCAGGAATCGGTACCCGCTTTAGAATTAAAACACCTTCTGCCATCAGCTCCGTGAGAGGCACTGATTTTCGTGTCGGAATAACACCCGATGATGAGCGTACGAGCAGTGAGGTGTTATCCGGTCTGGTGCAAGTTGAGGGTGAAAAAAACAAAATTGCGGTATCAGCGGGTTTTGGAGTGATCACAGCACTCGGAGGGCTACCGACGGCACCCGTAAAACTTTTGCCTGCACCTGATTTGAGTAATACCGCTGTACTTTATGAACGTTTACCCCTGGTGATTACATTGGATCCGCTTGCAGGTGCCGTCACTTATCGCGCTCAAATCGCCAGTGATCAAAATTTCCACAATCTGTGGATTGAGTTTACTACAAACAAACTGCCTTTCCGTGACGGCGATATCCCGGACGGTGATTACTGGCTGCGGGTTCGAGGCATTGATGCTGCCGGTATTGAGGGGCATGATGCCACGATAGCCTTCACGTTGAATGCTCGCCCGGAGCCGCCTTTTATCATTGCGCCATTACCCGAGGGTGTGATCGATCCGTTTTCGCGCGAGTTCCAATGGTCGATTCAGCCGGAAGCAGCACACTACCATATTATGATTAGTCAAGACTCCGGTTTTGCAACATTTATTGTTGATAACAAAGCGATTACGGGCAATACTTTCCGACTGGTTGATTCTTTGACGCCAGGGTATTATTTCTGGCGTATTGCATCAGTCTCCGCAGCTGAAGGCATCGGACCGTTTACAGATGTCATGTCATTCCGTATGCCCTTTCCAGGGCCCACGATGGAGGCTACAAAATTCGATAAAACTCGAATGACGTTTGTATGGCGAGCTGGTGGCAAGGATCAAAGTTTTCATTTTCAACTCGCGCACGATGAAACGTTTAATCAAATTTTATACGATGAAAAAACTCCAGCAACTCAATTGACAGTGGCACGACCTGATGGGGGGCGGTATTTTTTGCGTACCAAAACGATCGAAGCCGATGGGTTTGAAGGGCCATGGGGGCCACCACAAATAATCGACATTCCTTACGCTAATCCCTATTGGCTGTTGTTACCATTTGCACCGCTGATTGATCTTCTTTTATGATGCAGTGGGTAGGTCACGCGTTTCGCAACACATTTTTCTTGCGTGCGATCCTGTTGATAACAGGCGTAGGGTTATTGTCCTTTTTTGCAGTTTTGGAACGTATTGATGCAGTTATATACGATCAACTTTCTACCATACAGCATTATCCCCCCGATGACGATATCATCATCGTTGCCATTGATGAGGAAAGCATAAAGGCGCTAGGGCGTTGGCCTTGGTCAAGAAGTGTGCATGCCGAATTAATCAAGCGATTAGAAAGTATTGATAATCCTGCGGTCGCATTTGATCTGATATTCTCGGAACCACAAGCTCCTGATGCGGATCATTCCCTGGCATCGGCTATCGCGTCCCATGGTAAGGTCATTCTCCCTATTGTCCCGGTAGATGATAAGAATAGAGATTACGTTTACCTGATCGAACCCCTTCCTATGTATCGCCAACATGCTAAGCTGGGTCATGTTGATATCGAGCTGGATAGCGATGGTATAGCGCGGCGGATTTTCTTAAAAGCTGGAATCGAGGAACCCGAATGGCCTGCTTTTGCGCTTGTACTGGCTGCCTCGACTAACCAAAATACAATATCGATCAATAGCGTTTCTGATGACGATATCAAATTCTGGGGCCGCTGGGTGCGTTCCCAGGAGGTGCTGATTCCTTATATTGGAAAATCCGGAAGCTTTCAGCACGTTTCTTACGCCCAGGTATTATCGGATGACCAAATTTTAGCCGGCCTCAGGAACAAATTTATTCTGGTTGGAATGACGGCAGCCGGTATCGGAACGCGATTTGCAACGCCTGTTTCTCCGATTGACCGGCAGCCGATGAGTGGTGTTGAGTGGCACGCCAATGTTCTCTCCATGCTGCTTCATGGTCGCGCAATACTTCCGATTCCTAATTATTCAATTAGCTTGATTTCTATGGCGTGGGTATTTGCTATTGTATTTATGCTCGGTATTTTTCAGCGAAACATCACCATACCTTTACTGCTTGCATTGATAAGTTGCGGTTTGTGTGCGATATGGATTGTATTGCGGTTTTTGCATATCTGGCTTCCACCCGGTGCAGCGTTGACTGGAACTATAGCGATTTATCCTTTGCTGAATTGGCAACGCATCAATGAATTCATGCAATTGCTTTTTGTGGCTAAAGCAGGCTCAAATGCCGCCCTGGAGTCTGTAGGGGATGGTGTTATAACCACTGATACGCATAATCATATTATTTATATGAATAAAGGCGCCGAGAGAATCCTTGGAGTAACTCTCAATCAAGCTCAAGGGGTCTCGTTACTCAAGCTTATGCATCTTAGCAAGATGCAGGATAATACTGCCTTTACGGAGTTTATAGACTTAGAAATTCCTATACCTGCACCCAGCATGGGCACAATCCAGTGCTATTTAAAGACTCCTGGTGGAGAGAAGCGTGCCGTGCGGATTACCCGCCATATGCTGCGTGATGAGCATGAAGCATTGATGGGGTTCTTATTTGCATTGGCTGATATCACCGATACCGTTGAATTGACAAAGCAAGTGGCCTATCAAGCCAGTTACGATACATTGACCAACTTGCCAAACCGTGTATTACTGCTAACGCGATTTAAAGAAATGGCATCATTGCCGCAGAAATACGGAAAAATTATTACTGTATTTTTTGTGAGTCTGGATAATTTTAAAAAAATTAATGATGCATTGGGCCATCGCGCCGGTGACGAGTTGCTAAAAATGGCATCACAGCGACTTAGCTCCATAATTTCAAATAATAGTTTCCTGGCCCGTTGGGGAGGAGATGAGTTTGTTCTTTTATTTAGTGATTTACAAGATAAAGAGGCAGCTGCGCAAAGAGCTCAAGAAGCTTTGGGCTTGATCGAACATCAATTTCTTCTGTACGGTCAAGAGGTTTTTGTGACCGTGAGCATTGGTATCAGTTTCTTTTCTGGAGAGGGAGAAGGCAATGAGACCGTTCTGGAGCGAGCCGGCACTGCCATGCGCCGCGTTAAAAGTGAGGGCGGCAACAGTTTCGGGTTTTACTCAGCGGAATCTTCTATCGCCTGGACGCGAGATAGACTTAAATTTGAGAAAGAGTTGCGACTTGCCTTAAATGAGGGTCATTTACAAGTGCTATACCAGCCTATTGTTGATGTCTGTCAGCAAGATATCGTGCGTATGGAGGCGCTGGTTCGTTGGCCTCATCCGACACGAGGATACTTGTCACCTGGTGACTTTATTCCATTGGCTGAAAGTGTGGGGTTAATGGAGCAGTTAGGAAAAGAAGTGTTAAAGACCGCGTGTATCGCGGCGCATAAGCTTATGCAGATCGACAAACCCATTCATGTATCGGTCAATGTGCATCCGCGTCAATTGCTGCACGGAAATTTTCTGCCTGCGCTTTCCCGGGTTTTGACTGAGACTAGGTTACCCGCCACTTCACTGATTCTCGAGATTACTGAGAGTGCTGTCGTAAGTGATATGGCACAAGCTTCGGTGATATTGCAGAAAATTAAAGCGCTGGGCGCTCTCATTGCACTGGATGATTTTGGTACCGGTTATTCTTCGCTTACGTTATTGCGTGAATTACCAATCGATATTCTGAAAATCGATAAATCCTTTATTCGCGCACTTGATCAAAATATCAACGATTTAACTATTACGCAGGCGATCATAGGTCTGGGAGTTAACCTAGGACTTATGATAGTCGCTGAAGGCGTTGAGTCCGATCGGCAGGCTCGGATTTTGCTGGAGAATCACTGTCATTTACAGCAGGGGTACTTTTTTAGCCGCCCGGTGCCTTACGAATCAATTCTACAATTGGTCAATGAAGCGGATTTGTCGAGCTTAGCCTCGATAAAGCGATTATGCGCTGTTGTGAATTTGAAATAATCTTATTCATAGCATTGAAAGAATTTTTTAGAGCTGTTCCATATAGTGCCAGAAATAGTAGCTTTGTTTTTAATAATGGATCGCTGAGCAACAAAATTTATGTTCTCCGTGATCGTGATAAAATCCCTTTCCCGGTTCCGGATTAAAATAACGCCCGAATTTACCCACTTCCCGTCATGAAAAACAATTACCTTGAAAGAATACTGACCGCGCAGGTTTATGATGTGGCCATCGAGAGCCCGCTGGAGCTTGTCGCCAATTTATCCGCGCGCCTTCATAATCAGGTGTTGTTGAAACGGGAAGACTTGCAGCAGGTTTTCTCTTTTAAGTTGCGCGGTGCGTATAACAAGATGATCAAACTATCGCCTGCAGTGCGCAATCGTGGCGTGATTGCCGCTTCCGCCGGTAATCACGCGCAAGGGGTGGCATTGGCTGCCAGGAAACTCAATTGTTCTGCAACCATCGTAATGCCGGTGACGACGCCGCAAATCAAAGTGCATGCGGTCATGGCTTTAGGCGCTGCGGTGGCATTGCATGGTGATTCTTATCATGATGCGTATGACCATGCGATGCAACTGGCCAAAGAAGAGCAAGCCACATTTGTTCACCCCTATGATGACCCGGATGTTATAGCCGGACAGGGAACGATCGGTATGGAAATTCTGCGCCAGCATACGGGCGCGATTCATGCCATTTTTGTGCCGATTGGCGGAGGCGGTTTGATCGCTGGAATTGCCGCGTATGTGAAACGTTTGTATCCAAAAATCAGGATCATCGGCGTTGAGCCTGTAGATGCTGATGCCATGTACCGTTCTTTGCAGAGCGGCCGTCGTGTCAAATTGGCACAGGTAGGACTGTTTGCGGATGGCGTGGCAGTGCGGCATGTGGGTAAGGAAACTTTTCGTCTATGCCGCGAACTGGTTGACGAGATAATATTGGTTGATACCGATGCCATTTGTGCGGCGATCAAGGATGTATTCGAAGATACCCGTACGATTATGGAGCCATCCGGCGCGCTGTCGATTGCCGGTATCAAGGCCTATGCCGCACGGGAAAAAATTACGCATAAAACTATGGTGGCGATCGCGTCCGGCGCCAATATGAATTTTGACCGTCTGCGACATATTTCCGAACGTGCGGAAATTGGTGAGCAGCGTGAAGCGGTTATGTCCGTGACAATTCCGGAGCAGCCCGGTAGTTTCAAGAAGTTCTGTAATTTGCTCGGAGCTAAAAGTATTACCGAATTTAATTACCGCTATGCCGATCCGAAAGTGGCGCATATTTTTGTCGGCGTATCGGTACGTAATCAAGAAGAAACTCGGAAGCTGATCGGTGAATTGAAGCAAAGCGGTTTGGCGACCGAAGATCTGAGCGCCAATGAAATGGCCAAACTGCATATCCGGCACTTGGTCGGAGGGCGTGCGCGCGAAGTGAAGAACGAGATTCTATACCGTTTCGAATTTCCCGATCGTCCCGGCGCACTGATGAATTTCCTGAACAGCATGAGCCATAACTGGAACATCAGCTTGTTCCATTACCGTAATCATGGTGCCGACTATGGCCGCGTGCTGATCGGCATTCAGGTACCTCCCGAAGAAAAAACCGACTTCAAGACTTTTCTGGATCAATTGGGCTATCGTTATTGGGACGAAACCAGAAATCCGGCTTATAAACTATTTCTCGCCTAGTGCTGCACGATGTGGCCCGGACATTCGCCGAATACTACTGTTTGTGGAATTTCGTAACGTTAGGCGGTGCCTGAAATTCGCTAATTACTAGAATGGATCCCATTGGTCTTTACTCCCTCCGTTTTGCTCTCATCGCGTTCGTCAAATAATTTAGTTTTCCTAAAAGACACCATTTTTCAGCCCTTATTCTGTTTTTGATCACCTGCTCCCGCGGTTAAGCTAATGGCTGATGATGGTAATAGCGAAAATATTTTGCCCCCAATGTGCCTGAAGATTCGAGCAAGCTGAACTTAGAGCCGGAGAAAACAATGGAAAACAATTTTTCTAAACTTGGATTAACAACCAGTCTCGTTGCAATAGGGAAAAAGCTGCCGATTATATCGCTGCCGGCGAAGAAAAATATTCCGAAAAAAATTTCCTTGCTTAACCATAGCTGGATACTCGGTGGCATCGTGATGTTTTTCACTATACTGCTGTTGATTACATTGATAGTCAGTGTGCAGCAGGCCAGAAATAATAGATTGCAACCCGAATTTGTTTCACAGTTGCAATTGCAGCATTTACGCTCATCAAATGCGGCCCAGCAAATAATCATCGGCAATATTTCAGCTTTTGCACCATTGCACGATAGCCGGAATCAACTGAATCGATATATCAGGCTGTTATCGCAAGGGGGTTCGTATCAGGGGACGACTATTTCGGCTGTTGATGATGCATTATCGCCAAGCCTGGATGCGTATCTTAGAAACTGGCAAATTGAGGAAGGAAATATCCATCTGATTTTGAATCAGCAAGAATCGCTGTTGCAGCTCATTAGCAGTATCCGGGCGATCCATATTGCACATAGTCAGCTTAACCGGCGTAGTGAGGAATTAATCAGCCGCATGGCGCAAATTGGTAATCTATCCCACGAAATTCGCACGGTCGAGGTCATAAGAATGCATGCGCGCAACGTTGCAAGAAATATTAGAACGCTATTGCCAATGGAATTGTCACTGGCGGAAGTTAGCGCGCAATTGACGCAGGATCATGCCCATATTTCGGCAACCACGCATGCGTTAAGTCAAGGCGATAACGGCTTGGGCATAGCTTCCAGCCGGGATGAAATGATTCAGGATCTACTTTCGCACATTTATGCGCTGGTAAGAAAATTCGACGATCACCTGCACGTGATTCAGAAAGAGATTTCTGCGGCCGCAACGGTGCAGTCGGCTATAGATGAGATGCTCGGTAAGAGCGATGATATGTTGGATAGTGCGCGTGAGCTGGGCGATGTGATTCGAGCGCAAACCATGCATACGATTTCGTGGTTAAATACGCTGATGGTAATACTTGGTGCCTGTGCATCGCTTGCTTTGATCTTTTTTATCCGGATAGTGCGTCAGAATGCGCGCTATCAAGATTTGGCCACCCGCAACGAAGTGGCCAGAACACAAAAAGCCATTGTGACTTTACTGGATGATATGAAAAGAATTGCCGATGGCGACTTGACGGTTCGCACCGATATCACCCACCACACAACCGGCGCCATTGCCGATGCCATCAATTGTACCATTGAGGAATTGCATACCCTGGTGGAGCAGGTTAATCAGGCCAGTGCGCTAGTGGTGAGAGCATCTGGTCAGGCGCAACAGGTTTCATCTGGATTATTGACCGCGGCGCAACATCAAACGGAAAAAATCGAACAAACGACGATCGCAGTTTTAAGTATGACTGAATCGATCAGCGAAATATCGGATATGGCGACGGAGTCTGCCCGAGTGGCAAAACAATCGCTGGCTACGGCGGAGAAGGGCGCATCGGCGGTGCGTGAATCGATTACCGGGATGAATGAAATCCGCACCTATATCCAGGATACCTCGAAGCGAATCAAACGCCTGGGTGAGAGTTCGCAGGAAATTGGCGAGATTGTCGCGTTAATCACAGATATCACGGACCAAACCAATGTTCTGGCTTTGAATGCAGCATTGCAAGCGACTGCAGCCGGCGAAGCGGGGCATGGATTTACTGTGATAGCCCAGGAAGTGCAGCGTCTTGCCGAGCGTTCGGCGGAAGCCAGCAAACAAATCGGTGAATTGATTGTCACCATTCAGGGTGATACTCAGGATGCCATTGCTGCGATGGAGCGAAGTACGCTAGGGGTGGCAAAAGGCGCAACGCGCTCGGATGCAGCCGGACGGGCTTTGGAGGAAATCGAACAAGTATCCAGGCAGCTCGCTCAATTAGTAGCGAATATTTTTGATGTGACGAATACGCAAACTCGCGCAGCGCACAAGGTGGTTGCCAATATGGAAGAAATTCTTCATATTACCCGTCAGAATACCCAAGGAACCCTGAAAACCACCGGATCGATTAAACAGATTACTGGTTTTGCATCCGAACTGAAAGCGTCGGTGTCTAATTTCAAGGTGTGATGGTATTGTCGATCTCACTATGAACTGATAGTAAGGATAAATGAGCGCTCAACCCAAACTTAACATTTCGGCCATTATCGGCATCAAGGACGGTATTTATCAGATATTTGCATTGATCGACCAGAATCTGGAGGTGTATAGCCAGCATCCCGGCAATGACAAGCTGATCAAAGATTGCCGGGATTATATTCATCAACTGGACGGCTTGCTGGAAATGCTCAATTTGACGAGTATCACCCTAGTCACCGAAAAGATGGAGCAAGTGATTGATGCGCTGATTTATAAAAAGATTGAAATGAGTTCGCCGGTTATCGATGCGCTGAAACAATCCACCAAAGCTTTATTGTTTTATTTAAACGAACTCATCGATGGTGCCGAAGAAAACGCGTTGCGATTGTTTCCGGCTTATCGTTCATTGATGCAAGTGTATGGTTTTGAGAATGCACCCGAAAGCGATTTGTTTTTCCCGCAATTAACGGGAGCTCCGGCGCTGAAAGCCCAAGCTGCGCATATTGATGCAATATCCGTCAGATCCCTGGCTAAACAGCTGGGTACGGAATATCAGGCGGGTTTACTGAAATGGCTGCGCGATCCTTCGGATCAGCAGGGTTTGCAGCAAATGGCAGTGGCCGCTAATCAGATCGAGACATTCCCTGGAACTACCGAACAACGTGTTTTCTGGTGGGTGGCGGCTGGCTTCCTGGAAGATTTGCTGCATTTGGATAGCATTCACATTGACCTTACGATCCGGCGATTGTGCGGGAAAATTGAGCAAACGATCCGTCATCTTGCTGCCGGAACATCAGGTAACACTGCAGTGTTAATGCGTGAGTTGCTGTATCACTTGGTGCATAGTGCATCGACCGGACAACGTATTGACGAAATCAAGCGCAGTTTCGCCTGGCCAAGCCTATCAGCCACCGGTGCACTGACATTTGAACAATCGGAATCTCTGAATCCCGTTCTGGAAAGATTGCGCGGTACGTTGATGCAAACCAATGATATCTGGCGTGAATTTTGTGCTGGCGATCAGGAAAGTCTGGTTTCTTTATCAGAGTATATCGACTGGCTCTTGCACCAAGCGCAGCAAACGGAATGTGCGCCGCTGATAAAGTTGATCGAAGCGATGAGCAATACCGCAGCGTATCTGCATGCTCAGCCGCAAGACATGAACGAGGAATTGGCCATGGAAATGGCTACTGCTTTATTGATGATTGAGAGCATTCTCGATGATTTCTACAAACTACCGCCGGAGTTGTCACACCAGGTCGATGTGCTGGTTTCCCGTTTACAGAGTGTTACTGCCGGGGATGTCAACATTAGCGAATTACCTGCTCTTCCTTTTTTTAATGCATTAGAAAGTAATACACAGGATAAAGATTTGCTGGCGCAGGTTGCACAAGAAATACTAACGAACCTGGCGCAAATCGAGAGTATTCTGGATAAATTCTTTTTTGAACCAGGCGAGCGATCCGGACTGCCTCTGCTTACAGGTTTATTTAAACAAATTTCGGGCGCCCTGGTGATGTTGCAATTGGAACGTGCTCAAACTTTATTGAAACTTTGTCAGAATTTGGTTGAGAGACTGCTGGAACCAAACTATGAAATCATTGAATCGGAACAAATTCTGCTTGTGGATGGATTAAGCAGCCTTGGTTTCTTTATTGAAGCGCTTAAGAGCGGACAACCCGATTGTATTCAGATTATCGAGGAGGCGCTTGCATTGTTTCAAATGACAGAGGCCCAGAAAGATGCTTTGTCAACGAATTCGCATAATATAACCTTACGTGGTGCTATCGACGCTGAACCAGAAGCAGAAGCAGAAGCAGTGCGTACTGAAACAACAAACACCGATATGGATTCGGAGTTGCTCGAGATTTTTCTGGAAGAAGCGGATCAAGTACTGGCAGAAATGACTTGTGATTTACAGCGATTTTGCGACGATCCCGCCGATCGCGATGCACTTTCGAGCTTGCGGCGCGCGTTTCATACACTGAAAGGCAGCGGCCGCATGGTCAAGCTGGAGGAAATGAGCGATGTCGCATGGAATCTGGAGCAAGTGCTGAATCATTGGCTGGATGAGCAAAGACCGGTTACCGGGCAATTAATGGACTTGATTACCCGTGTGCACCAAGCTTATGCCGGATGGTGCAGAGACTTGCGCGAACAGGGTACTGTTCATGTTGACGCTAAGGGACTGTTGCTGGCGGCAAAAGAATTGCTGGCTCAACGGGCAGAATCCGGAACTATGAGCGCTGCTGTCGATGCCGATGAGCCCGCAGTGAAATCCGGAAAATTGACAGTATTACCGGAATCATCGCCTCGGCCTGCATCAGCGGGATCTGCTCCGCTTTCCGATGCTGCCGGGCAAATCGATCCAGAAGTGTTCCAGGCATTTCTTGAAGAAACGTATGACATTATTCCGCAAATTGGCAGCAAGTTGCGAGCCTGGCGCATGTTGCCGGAAGATGACGATATTCACCGCGCGATGCTACGGCTGCTGCATACCCTGAAGGGCAGCGCCCGCATGGCGGGAGCGGTATTGCTGGGCGACTTGATTCATGCCATGGAAAGTCATGTCGAGGCGGCTTTTCATGAGCGTAGCATATCGGATGCTGCATTGAATCAGCTCGAAAGTGAATTTGATATCATCAGCAGCCAGATTGAACAACTGCAAAGTATGAGCGCTCCTGCGGTTTCGGAACCAATCGATATCCCTAGCGTAGCGGATTCATCAGAGCAGAATCAAGCTTCACCCGAGAAAACAGATCTGCTGCAATCCAAGGCCATTTTACGCATCAATTCCGAGCTTATTGACCGGCTGATGAATGATTCCGGCGAAGCCAGCATTCTGCGATCCGGAGTTGAAGCGCAACTGAACAGTTTCAAGCAGTCTTTGCAGGATCTTGCCGAAAGCACCCACCGCCTGCATGATCAGTTGCGCGAAGTTGAAATTCAGGCGGAAACGCAAATGCAATCCCACCTTGCGCAACAGCATGAAAATCAACATGCATTCGATCCTCTCGAATTCGATCGTTTTTCCCGCTTGCAGGAATTGACGCGACTGATGGCGGAAAGTGTTGATGACATAATTACCGTGCAAAAGAGTTTACGCACGACACATCATGCCGCTGAAGAATCTGTTGCGCAACAATCCGTCATCAACCGCCGGTTGCAGCAATCCTTGCTGCAAATCCGTACCCTACCGTTTAGCAATTATGCCGAGCGTTATTATCGCATTGTCAGGCAAGTGGCTGAGGATATGGGAAAAAGAGTTCATTTGGAAATTCTAGGCGCGGAAGTTGAGATAGATCGCAATGTATTGGAAAAAATTAACCCCCCACTCGAACATCTGCTACGCAATGCCATTGCGCATGGCATCGAGGAGCCGACACAAAGACAACAGATGGCTAAGCCCGAGACCGGGAAAATAACCCTGCAATTGCGCCAGGAAGGCAATGAAGTGATTATCACGCTCAGCGATGATGGCCGTGGCTTGAACCTGTCGCGTATCCGGGAGGAAGGACAACGGCTTGGATTGATTCGGGAAAATGAGGCTCTGGATGACGATGCGATTGCGTCGTTGATTTTTGCGCAAGGTTTGTCAACTACCGATTCCATCACCGGAATTGCCGGTCGTGGCATTGGACTGGATGTCGTGCGGAATGAAATCTTGATGTTGAGTGGTCGCATCAGCGTCCATTCCGTTCTGCATCAAGGTACAAGCTTCACGATGTCTCTGCCGCTCACGCTGTCCGTGGCACAGACGTTCATGATCAGAACAGGAAAACAAACCTATGCGATACCGGCTTTCATTGTGGAACATCATCGGGAATTTGATCCGGAGGAGTTAAAGAAAATCTATCAGGATCATTACGTTGAATTTAATGGGAAAAAATATCCATTTTCCCATCTGGCGCATTTATTGGGTGAATCCGATCATAACCCGCAGATTGCCCGGCACAATCCCGTGTTATTTTTGCATAGCGGCACCCAATATCTGGCGATTCACGCGGATGAATTTCTAGGCGATACCGAAGTGGTGATCAAAAATACCGGCTCGCAACTCGCTCATGCACCCGGTATCGAGGGCGCCACCATCACCGGCGACGGCGAAATCATTCTGATCCTGAATCCGGTCAAATTGATGCTACGCAGCGATGTACAAAAAACGCTTAGCACACCGGCGCCTGAATTAACTGCCGTCACCCAAAAAAAATCCGTCAAAACGCCCACCATCATGGTCGTGGACGATTCATTGACCGTGCGCAAAGTAACCTGCCGTCTATTGGAGCGTGAAGGTTGCGACGTGGTAATTGCGAAAAACGGCATCGAAGCGATCGAAAGCCTTCAGGAAATCATTCCCGATGTCATGCTGATTGACTTAGAAATGCCCAAAATGAACGGCTTTGAATTGATCGAAAAGATACGTGCAAACCCGGAAACGGCTCATATTCCGATGATCATCATTTCTTCGCGAACCGCAGAGAAGCATCGCAAAATTGCCAAGGATTTAGGCGTTGATATATTTCTAGGTAAGCCTTATAAAGAGGAAGAATTGTTAAATCACTTGTCCGAGCTGGTGAAAAGTAAAGCGTAATTTGTGGCTAAATAACTTTGCTGACAGGAGCGTTTTGCCCTAATTTTTTCTTAATAGTTCATAATATTAATTTTGACAGCATAACCTTCTGATTTACCCAGATTCGGTTAATCTCATAAAATAGTAGAATCAATATTTAACTTTGAACTAACAAATATTTAGCTATTTTGTTACAAGAATCTATAAAACAATGAATGAGATAGAGCATGAAATTGAAATTGCAAAGCTAAAAGCCGATTTAGAGAAATCCAAATCAACAAATCGCTATCAGTTGATTAGTACCGCTTTGGGAACATTTCTGGCATCGGTAATTGGCACTTACTTACTATTTATTCAGAATACCGAGAAAAATTTGCAGGAATTCGACGATGGCCATCGGGAATTTATTTCCAAATTCGTTGAAGTTGCCATGGACGCTGATATGGAACCAAGGCGAAGGCTTGCGCACTATTTCGCTTTTGTAACCCTTGATGAAAAGCAAAGATCTCGATGGGAGGAGTACGCGAAATACCTAGAAGAGTTGAATGAAGAAACTGAAAAAAAGGTTGACGCATTAAAAGAGCAGTTACATGAAACAATTTCTGATATCGATCGCTTAATTTTAGAAACCCAAATACGCAACTATCTATCCCAGCTAGAGCCCTTTAAGAGCAACGACGACGTATTACTCAAGAAAAAACTAGTGCAAGCTATTATATTAAATCGAGATAGTGAGAAGGAAAAGAGAATGTTCCAATCATTATCTCAAAGACTTTCCCATTTACCTGCATGCAAGAAACTTAACTCTATATCATCAAATGAGAAGGAGGCATTGCTTGATTGCATCAGAGAAATTGGAAGCAAGTCTGAGACGGCCGCCAATGATCTTAAAGAATTTCAATTGATATCTAGTGAGGCCGGTTTAATATCTCCATAAACCTCACCAATATGAAATCTTTCCTAAAAGTATAAATACAAAACTCTCACAGAAAAATCTCCTCATCGAACAGTATTAGCAATTCCAGAGCTTCACCTCGAATATTACAAGCTTGAAGCAAATGTGACAAAAGTCACAGCTTAGCTCTAAAAGCTGTGCTGTAATTCAATTATTCTTAATAAAGATATTACTTGATTGTTTTATTTGATTGAACGATGGGTATTGTAAGAATATAGAGTTAATTTGGTATAAGCGTGCTGTTAAAAGTTTAACGTGGTGATCCACGCTTATTGAATGGCATTCGAAGTAAGGAAAATCTCTCATGGCTAGAAAATTTGTCAATATTGAAGCGCTTAATTTTCGTTCTACACCTGATACATCTTCTCTTGCTAATAGAATTGATATTTTGCATTTAGGTCAGCCGGTTACGGAAGTTGGACCAGCCACTAAATCGGGATGGATGGGTAATCCCCCCAGAAAATAACAGGAGTCAGAAGTAGAATTTTCTTGTAATTTATATAGACAGGAGATTCTGCAATGAAGAAATCGAAATTCAGTGACAGCCAGATCATGGCGATACTCAAACAGGCCGAGGGAGGAGTGCCGGTGCCTGAATTGTGCCGTGAACACGGTATGAGTAATGCGACAT